>Ga0134126_10000102_pt1 | contig 106280 bp, 77 predicted proteins | sample KB31752_FD_96881 | JGI IMG/M metagenome (GOLD analysis project Ga0134126, IMG submission 96881) | Terrestrial soil microbial communities with excess Nitrogen fertilizer from Kellogg Biological Station, Michigan, USA - KB3-175-2 | ecosystem: Environmental > Terrestrial > Soil > Unclassified ... | reverse complement strand
TGAACGATTCACCTCACCGCTTCAATAAAATCACTTACCGTTTTTGCAAACAAATCCGGATCGCCATCCATAGGTATATGTCCTGAGTGGGGCATCAATACCAGTTTCTTATAAGATGAGCCAAGCCTGGATAGTGCATCATAGCCACACCCCATTGGCACAGTGAAATCATATTGTCCCCAGATAAGCAACGAAGGAATGGTTATCTTGTTCAATTGAGGGGTGTAGGAAGCACTTAGTAGTTGCTGTAGAAAATCGGTTCCTACCGCGGTATAATAAAGTTTGAAAAGATTGGCGCCGAGGGTGACGGGAGAAGATACAGAAAACAGGTCCAGGGCTGTTTGTGTATGATTGATGTTGACATAATTTTCTGCTTCCGACGCCAGATCATCGGTTTTTCTTCCGATAGATACGGAGCTTCGCACCGGGTGCGATTTACAATAGTTCACAATGTTTTGCCATTGAGAAACATAATGCCCCTTTGCTATTTCTGACCTTCCGGTATCAATCAGCATCCGTCTTTCAAGCCTGTCTGCCAAAGGATAGTCATGCGCTCCGTCCACTTCTATCCAGGCTTTAATATTTGATTGATTATTATTTTGAACCAAATAACCAGAACCGAGCAATCCGCCAAAACTGTGTCCCATCAGGAAAATTTCCATATCATTCCCGTAGCGGTAATGGATGACTGTTACCAGCTTTTGAAGATCCTCTATCATTTGTGGTACGTTCAGATTGGAATAATTGCTGTTGCCTGCAGCGCTTCCCGCGTCGCGCTGGTCCCAATAAGCGAACGAATAGTTTGTCCACAATTGGTTGGTTTGAAATCCCACAAACTGGTAGGCGCCGTCGCCGGGGCCTCCATGTAAAAATAATATCATGATATGCGAAGCAGTGTTTCCCTTTACCCATACGGGCATGTCCGCTCCGGCATTGCTCAGCCAAAAAACTTCATTCGTATTGGTATTCAAATGCACGGTTTCTTTTTTGCAACTGCTGAAGCAAAACACCGTTACTAATATGAAAATGAATATTCGTGTCATGATGGCAATCCCCGTTTGATGTTTTTTTGACGGACAAGAATATTGAACGAAGGGAAATGATAATCTATCGATAAACGCGTTGAGATATGCGGCAGGAAAAAGCTATTGTACGGATATTGAACCCACAGCGAAGGCTGAAATGAAACCGTGAATGGCAGCGGCTTTGACCTTTTTTCCAAATCGAGGCCAAACGCGACTGACATCCCGGTGACGGCGTACAACCTGCCAAAATTTTTCAAAATGCTTACGGCACCATCATCACTTACTTTATAAACGGTGCCGTCATAAAAAGTGCGCAACAAGCCCGCCGACAGCATCCACTCAAAAAACCAGGGAGTTTTATGCTGGTACCTGAAGCCTATTGATTGTTGGAAAAGAAACGAAGTATTGTTAAAGCTATAACGATAAAACCCGGCTTCCGATCTCGTCAATAATTCTCTGAACTTCTGTTTTTCTTTTCTTTTTTTATTGATAAAAATATGGCGGTAATTTAGTGGTAGCGTTATAAAAGCAGTTGCGCCAAAGCTTTGCGGAAAATCGTATAAAAAACTTGCAGAAGTATACACAGGCAGTGACGTCGAATCAACCGACTGGGCCAAAACGCACCTGGCGCCGAAGCCGCAGGCAAGAAGCAAAAAAATTGTTTTTAGAAAATGCATGGGGAATAAAAAACAAATGTAGGTTAAAGCGTTATCAAACTTTTATTGGCGGCTTCCCAAAGAGTTTTTATCACGCTTCTATGACCTTTCGGAGCGCATAACGAGTGCGTTGAAAAAATTTATGATGATTTGTTTAGCGCCATCATTTTTGAATTACTTTATGTGCATATAGTTGCGGTTAAAATTTAGTATTACAATTCAGGAGCATTGGATAAATCTGCAACCTATCTTTCAAAAAATGTGTGTCTGAAATGATAATCTGAAATAACAATTGGTGGCGGGGATTGCCAACAACAGCAGGGTGTCGACCGTGCAAGTGCCAGGGGCACGGCCGATTTTGTAACATGGAAATTTATTCCCTTGTCTCAAGTCCGGCTTTAAGTCTGTCACCGTCGCTGTGCAAGCGGAAGCTCAATGTCATTTGGTTAAGGATTGTTTTTGGGCGGAAAACAGAAATCCCCAAAATTTGTTCGTTTACCGGTAGCGTTCAATAACTCCCGGAGCGTGCCCGGACAGATGAATTTGTTTCTTTCGTAAACCAACCACACGAACAAATTAAGTTTTTGGCAAAAGTAAAACTGCCTGGCGCGGACCGGAGAGAAACGGCTATTTTCACTTTTCAAATAGCAAGGGCATGTTGGGAAATAGGGTGGCTCGGGCTCTTGGCGCTATTCAATTTTTAAAATTTTTGCGAGCTCATGCCTGTACATCCTGCTCACGGGCAATTCCTGTTTGGCAACTTCGATAAGTTCAGCAGTATAAGATTCAATCTTGCTTAATGACACGATATATGACCGGTGTATCCGCGTAAATGAATCTTTCGGCAGCATTTCCTCCAGCGATGAAATGGATTGTTTAGTGATAATGGTCTTATTAGTTGTGATTACTTTAATATAGTCTTTCAGACTTTCAATATATAAAATGTCTTCGAGTGCAATCTTTAATATCTTTCTGTCGGCCCTGAAAAAAATGAATGACTGTTCTGATTCCTTTTTCTTTTCAACAATTTCATTATTATTAATTTTTGTAAGCCTTCCGTCTATCACTTTGTTTACAGCTTTCAAAAAGCGTTCAAACGAAATAGGTTTTAATAAATAATCTGCCGCATCCAGTTCAAATCCTTCTAAGGCGAACTTGCGGTAAGCAGTTGTAAAAATAACTTTGGGAGGGTTTTTTAAAGTGCGGATAAAATCGGTACCCAATATTTGCGGCATCTGTATATCTAAAAATAATAGATCAATTTGATTTTGCTGAAGAATATGAAGCGCTTCAACGGCGTTGATGCAGGTAGCAGTTAATTCCAGGTCGGGGATCAAACTGATATGTCTTTTTATTACTTCGAGCGCAGGCGGCTCGTCATCTACTGCAAGGCAATATATTTTAGTGTTTTGCATAAGAAAAGTTTGAGAGCAATGATGGCGGGGTTTCTTTAACCCCAATGCGGAGTTTAATGTTATCGGACAGTAAAGGTACTTTCATTTTCACTGCAAATATACCAGGTGATGATTCAATGGACAGGCTGTGTGTTTGCGGATATAAAAGCGCCAATCTTTTTTTTACATTTTTTAATCCAATGCCCTTCTTCTGATTACAATCATCATTTGATGAAGGCTTGCTGTTGGAAAGCGAAAAATCCAATTCGGTATTTTTTATCTCAACCCGAAGGTTTATCCAAGGATGTTCAAGCATTTTACTGGCGCCATGTTTGAAACTGTTTTCAAGAAAAGGGATCAGCAAAAGCGGTGAGATTTTTTTGCCTTCAATATCGCCTATGATTTCTGTTTGAATATCCAGGCGATTCCCATACCTGACTTGTTCAAGTGAAATATAATCCTGCAGCAATTTTATTTCTTTTTCCAACGGAACATATTCAACGCTGCATTCGTTAATCATGTAAGAAAGTGTATCGTTCAGGTGCCTTACCATAACCGATGCCTGGGGAGATTTTGTGAGCGTGAAAGAGTAAATATTATTGAGCGTGTTAAATAAAAAATGAGGATGAATTTGAGCTTTTAATAATTGCATTTCTGCATCAGCATTTGCTTTTATCAGCATTAGTTTCTCCTGCTGTTTTTGATACCACGACTTGAACATTTTGATAGCGAGAAAAATGGTGCAGATTGCAAGCGGGCCCAAAAATAAACCACTCTGTACCATGTTCCAGATAAATGCAAATTGAGCATTCTTTTCAAGATTGAAAGCATCGAAGACCAAATAGGCATAATATGTCCCAATAATTACAGAAATAGACACAAATAGCAGAATAGTAGCGGTAAACGTTACATATTTTCTTTTGAAAAAATATTTTGGGACCAGATAATATATTGCCAGGTAGCAAAACCAAACTTCACATAAAAAAACTAAAAAAAGGACAAATTTCAGACCTGCCCAATAATTGCTGAAAAAACTTTTTGAAAGATTGTAGTCGAAAACAAGTTCAGTTAATGACAAAAAAAATATTCTTACTGCCCAGAATGCAGCATGTCTTTGGATTCTGTAAGATAACTCGTTTGAAAAAATAAAATTGTTGAATATGGACTTTTTCAATTTGCCATGTTTAATGGAATCAATATATCTTCTTGCCGAAAATCTGCTATCAAATTAAACCTCACACTGATAATATTTTCTTTGGTATATTTTAAATTCAGATCTAGTATTTCATCACGCACGTTTATATCCAGGTCAATGATTTTTTTATCATCACTATATATCCGGCTTTCCAAAACAGAAAATACAGAAAGCGGATAAATATATTTTGCACTTAAATCTCCGTTGACGCGAAGGCTGATTTCCGACACGTTTTCATCAATAAGTTCTTTGATACTGATAAGGTGTTGAATAACTGATACTTCTTTTTCCAATGCGACAAACTCTTCGTTGCAATCATACAAGATGTAGCTATAAATTTCTGACAAATGCAGCACCATCTCTGCGGCGTTGTCATCATGTGAGTCAATTTTTTTCTGCAAATTCTGTAATGACCGAAAAATAAATGCGGGCTTGATTTGCGATTTCAATAACCTGGTTTTATTACCCACTTCTTCTTTTGCAAGCCGGGCATTTTCTATCTGTTGAAGATGCCATTCTTTTGAAAGTTTAATTCCCGTAACAAAACCTGCAACACCAACGCTAAGAAAAACGCCAATGTCATAAGCAAGCTGGTAACAGTTCAGGCGCAAATCCGCACCGGCAAGATTTGGATTAACGATGTGAAAGAACAAATAGCTTAAGAAAAGATCTAAAATAAAACAAAACATCAAAGTGCAGAATGCCCTTACTGCAAAAACAAAATATTTTTTTGTCAGAATGAATTTGGGGGTTAACAAATAAATGAAAATATAGACAAGAAGAATATTGGTTGGTAAAAAAAAAGCTACCTGCAATAATGCATTCTTATATGTTTTGAGAAGCATGAAATCTCTAACACCATTTTCAATGTAAATGGAATTTAAAAAGAGCACAATGCTGAACAGGAACCAAAATGTGAGATGCCTGGTTGTTCTGATGCGGTTTCTTTTTGAAAATATAAAATCATGTATGGTCATAATTAAATATTACCTATCGAAGTTACTTCAACTATTCTTTAAATTTCTATTTGCAAACCTATATTCAACAGGAAGACAGATTTTGTCGCTTAATGACATTCGTAGATGATAAAATGCAATAGGCTTTTAAATAATGCTATCTGTGTGGCAAAAGACGTAATCAATCTAAAAAAGATTCTGAAGAAAGAGCAATAGCGCAAATTTGAATTATTATTAACGGACAAAATATTCCACAGAAAAAAAATAAAATAGATAGTATGGGCTCGCAGGCTATTCAAGGAAAACTTTGGGGACAACACCCTGACGATTGGGCTGATATCCAGGAAAAGATAGGCAGAACAGACTATGACTTTGTATTCGAGAATGTATCAATTTCCCCTGCTACAAAGTTACTGGATGTTGGCTGTGGCACCGGTTACTTTTCTACACTCGCCAGTGAAAAAGGAGCGAATGTTACCGGCCTTGACGCCACCCCGGAATTTATAGAAGTGGCTAAAAAAAGATTACCTAATGCGACATTCCTGGTGGGAGAAATGGAAGCCCTTCCTTTTGATGATCATTCATTTGATGTCGTTTGTGGCTTTAATTCATTTCAATATGCGGCCAACACCAAAAATGCACTCACAGAAGCAAAAAGAGTATTGAAAAAAGATGGCAAATTAATAACCATTATTTGGGGCAATAAAGAAGATTGTGAAGCGGCAACTTACTTAAAAGCAGTTGGCAGTGTTTTACCACCTCCACCGCCAGGCGCTCCCGGGCCTTTTGCTCTTTCAGAAAATCATTTGCTCGAAAAAACATTAGAAGAGATTGGGTTTAAAATAATAACCAGCACCGATGTTCCATCAACTTGGGACTATCCCGATCTGGAAACTGCGTTAAAAGGCTTGTTGTCTGCAGGGCCGGTTGCAAAAGCCGTTGAAGCCAGTGGTTTTGAGAAAGTTTACCAGGCAATTTCAGATGCCCTCCAACCCTATATACAAAAGAATGGACATGTAGTTTATCATAATAAATTCAGGGTGGTTATTTCAGAAAATAATTAACCCACTGAGACAAAAATTAATTTTTAACCAAAAACAAAGGAGGTAATTATGAAAAGAAAAATTGAATACTTGCCGGTATTAATTGCCGCAAGTATTTTTATCATCCAGGGCTGCAAAAAATATGAATCACCCCCTGAATGTGGCGGTAAACTTGTCACTGTAACAACACAAAAAATCCTTGTAACGGGATTAAATGATCCGCGTGGCCTTAAATTTGGCCCTGACGGAAACTTGTATGTGGCGGAGGCTGGCGTTGGCGGAACGAATCTAAGTACCACATGCGCACAAGTAGTGCCACCCGTAGGTCCATACACTGGCAGTGATACCGGATCACGCATTTCTATGATTGACAGGAACGGGATAAGAACTACGGTAGCAGATAAACTTCCATCAAGCACTACAGCCCCGACTGGTGGCAGTGCTATTCAAGGTGTTGCAGATGTTCAATTTATTGGCAATACACTATATGGAGTTCTCGCGGGAGCTGGTTGCTCTCATGGTGTTCCGGATATTCCTAATGGAATTGTTAAAGTTAATCATGACGGAACCTGGAAGATGGTAGCTAATTGCAGTGAATATCTTATGACGCACCCGGTATCGCAAATAGACCCTGATGATTTTGAGCCGGATGGAACACCTTATAGTATGACAAGCGTGGGCAACGATTTATACATTACCCAGCCCAACCAGCAGGAGATAGATAAGATAGATCCTCAAACGGGTCACATTTCCCGTATAGTGGATATTTCAACCCTTCATCCCGGAACCGGTGGCAGGTGGATAGGCCCTACTTCAATGGTATATCACAATGGTGATTTTTATTTTGGAACACTTACACCATTCCCCACTGTTGCCGGTGCTGCCAGCGTGTATAAGCTTTCTGCTAACGGATCTTACAGCGTATTTGCATCCGGCTTTACAGCAATACTGGGAATTGCTTTTGATAGTGACAACAGGTTGTATGTGCTGGAATCAATCGGTATAGATTCAGGGACCCCTGGTCTAGGCAAAATTGTAAGATTAGATGCGAACGGAACTGTAGAAACGATTGCATCCGGACTTAACTTTCCATCAGCCATGACCTTTGGGCCTGATGGAAGTTTGTACGTTTCTGATTGGGGAATAGGCCCTCCGGGGATGGGCCAAATTATAAAGGTGAGTTTCAAATGTGAATATGTGCAACCTGATATGAAGAGTTTAAATTGATGTGTAAAGGATTTAGAAAAAGGCAGCCGGATGGTTGCCTTTTTTTATGAAGAGATGGTAATATTTATTTTGAGGAGGAACAGGTCAATCGCGCCATCGTTGGTGTGGTCATCCCTTCAAAGCAATGCGCAACTATAACTGCGGCGCTCCGTGGGGAAAACTGCTTTGCGAAAAAAGAAAACATCAGAGACCGAATATTAATCACCGGATGTTTGTTTATAGCCTTGTGGTACTTCAAACATACCTGCGGGAAAATCCTGGCGGGCTACTTTAGTTATTTGATTTGTAGATGCCACATCCTTCGAGTGCATATCGAATCTTACCATAAAGCCTTCGCACCCCATTTGCCTGAGTTGATTGGCCACGTCGGCATTGAACAACACGCCGCTCATTTTAGAGGTTGACATTTCCATATACTTTTTTTCTGCGGCAGGTATTGGAACGTCGGGGCTGAGCCAGAGGTCGGTAGTGTCAATGCTATTCATAAAACTGGCGGGGCCATTATAATTCTTATTGGCTATGATTCTTGCATGCGTGCAATTAAAGCCTGCAATTTGCTCCTGCCCTATTTTATTGACAGCATATTTTGTATTACTGCCGTCGCCCGCGTTAAGGTCCGCAGTATCGATATGATTGATGGTGTAGGTTTTTGCACTATCATCCAGGAGTGTACTTTGGCTCGGGGTGTTGGCATCGCCAACAGAAACCATTGAAGTAGTATATTTTCCATCCCGTAACAAACCCATCTCCATGCGGACTTTTCCATTGTCAGAAAGAAATAGTTTCATAAGCGTTTGCATTTGCATTTTTTTCCCTTTGGTATCTCCGGTCATTTCTATATAAGTATCTTTTCCTGAACCGGAAGTGACCGCAGTTTTTCTGTCTGAAGCATTGCTGCTATTGCTATTGCAGGAAAGAAAACTTATGGACGAAAGCAACATAGATAAGAAGATTATTGTTTGTTTCATGATTCTATTTTATGGGTTTATAAAAATTAAAATAATTGAAAAAGGATGGCTTATAAAATAACCGACGAACAGACGTTTAAAATCGTCGAACATTTTCAAATACAGAAATTGATTTTTTTTAAAAATATCCGAGGTATCGCGCAAAAAAATTGAACATTGAACAGATACCCGCCTGACCGGTCATTCGGGCTGGAATATCCGGAATTCTTATTTTTTTATGAGATTGATTTTAAAGTATTTCACTCTTCACCGGGCACGGATCAAAAGGAAAAATATTTAAGCAATTTCCCCCGAAAAAAAATAAAAACATTGGAATCATTTTAAAGTATTTAGGAAATAAATCACTTCATTTCTCTCCTTAATCCACCTCCGTTTACTTGCCCTCTTCTGCCTGAGCAAGAATCTTCAACTACAGCGAATGAGACAGAATCTTCTCCTACGAACGTAAGATTATACTTCCCCCAATAACCATTTCCACAACCTCCATCTTCTTTATCATTAATTGAAAAAAGAGGATCATTAAATGTATAATTTCCATAGTGATTTAATTTTCCTTGGTAATGGGTATCAAATGTGCCATCGCTTTTAAAATCAACATACATTTTTGAACCATCGGGATTAGTGGAAGCCCAATGCCCTACAATACTATGGTTTGGTGGAATGAATGCAAAAACAATTGATAAAAGGAAACCTGCGAGAAAAATAGCTACTGTTTTCATGATATTTTTTTTAAGTTTTAAAAATTCTTAATCCGCATTAAAACTACATTTACATTAACCTATCTTATAAACTAACCGATGAACGTATCTTTAAAATCGTCAAAAGTTTTTTATTTTCCACTATACATCACACAGCAAAAGGACAAATATTCAAGATCCTTATTTTTTTATAAAGCCTGTCTTTCTTTCTTATGATTTTATTTCAGCCATTTTTTTTGTTTCTCTGTTTCATAATTATCCATAATACTATTGCCAAAATACAGACAGCCACAGCAATAATTATATAAAAGTTCCTATTATTTTCTACAGGTATCGCGTTAAGAATCATGTTGTCAAAATATCCATCGTTATCGCCACCTACATGTCGGATAGCTATCAATTGAATCCTTACAAATTTTGTTAAAGCAGGAGCAAAAAAAGTGTCCGCGACCAACCGCCATTTGTTTAATGACCTTGTAGAATCGGTATTAAAAATAGTAGCGATTTTTGTTTTCGAACTATCCAATCCTGTAAGAATAATCTGTGCCTGGTCGGAGTTTGGCCCCTGGTCAAGAGAGTACACATATCCGTTAAAAATAAATTGTTGTTTATGCGCATTGATATAATTTGCATATTTGGAAACATCTACATCTTGCTGCAAAATGCCCAGTGTATCGTTGCCTGCAAAAAAAAGATGTTTCCCATTTTGCGCAAATGCGCAATCATGGCTGGCGCTGTCGCCTTCGGGTGAAACCCAATGCCCTTGCACATTTACCCAATTTGGCGGAATGCTGTCGTATCTGGGCAACTCCGCACTTCCGTTAATAACAAGATTTTGTAATGGCTCATCATGTCTATGACAAGATGCTATCAATAAAAAAAATATTGCAGAATAAATGATACTATTTAGGATATTTTTTTTCATTGAATTAATTATTTGCGTCTTTAGTAAAAGGCAAATCAAAACTGCCGTCTGTAATTTCCAACGGCGCCGGCTTATCATCGTCGGATAAATATTTTCCGGAAAAGGTGCCTGAAACGTGCTTTACATCTATACCGGTAATAGTTGCTATCACAGAATCGCCATAATAGTTTACATATTTATGCGACATATATTCCGCCACATTATTTTTTTTATCAGAGAAATTAGAAAGAGACGGGCTGTAATGAAGTACCGTGGTAGTGCCGGTATTAGCAATTGAAAACTTAAATACTTCTGATGTGGACGTATTGGTAACTTCAATGAATATACGTCCATCGGCAACATTTTTAACTTCATTTATATACAGGCTTTTTACGTCTACCTTGTTGCCATCAATAGTATAGGAAAAGCTTCCATTCCCATTAGATGAACCGCCGCCGGAATTAACGGAAGGGGCATTTGACGCCTCGCCTTTGCTTACAGGTGTAGCACTGTTGGATGAACAGGCAAATAATATATATGATGCTACAAACATTATTGACCATGGCCTGATATTTTTCATAATACTTTTTTTGATGGTTATTAACTGATATTATTTTTAGAAGAAGATAAGTAACGAATATTAAATTTATAGTGAGAATAGATTTAACAGCAATAGCTTTACAACTTTACATTGGTCTTAAATTGCCGGTAGAAAATGGAATATCAAATTTCCCATCTGTAACCATGACGGGACTTTTGTATGGTTTACTTCTTGAATCATTGCTTAATGTGAACGTGCCGGAAAATGTTCCGGACACGCTTGATGAAGTAATTTTATTGATAGTAACGATAAGCGAATCGCCATTATAAATAGCAAAGTTATCCTCGCTTTTTAGATGAAAATCAAGCCTTACAAAACTTTTGCGTTCACTTCCGATATTACTGGTAATTGTTTGCTCACCTTCCTTATTGTAAACATAAAATCTAAAGGAATAGAAATCTTCCCCGTTTTTATCCGAAGCCAAATCGAAAAGTAATATCTTATTCTTATCATTTCCATCGGGATACAAAAAAGCAGTATTGGTCAATTGCAAATCGTCCACCTTACCTCCTGAAATGGCTTTGCCATCAATAGTTGCAGAGAAGCTTCCACCAGCTGGTGAAGAAGAAGTTTGGGTAGATGCATTTTTCGTTGCATTGTCTTTACCTGTCTTTGGTGCACTGTTGCCTGAGCATGCGGCTAATATGAATGAAGGCAAAATAACGACTGCGAAGATCTTTATGTATTTCATGATTCTATTTGATGATTTTATGAAAATTTAGAAATAACGTGCTGTAAAATTGTAATTGAAAAAGGATGGTTTATAAAATAGCCGATGAACGGACGTTTAAAATCGTCGAACATTTTTTGCAGTGATTATTTTGTCCTTCTTTATCGCCAGGAAAAAATTCTTACTGGATTGGTGCTGTCTTTGTAATGAGCTTTCGGTAAAAAAAATGAACACAATCGTGAGAAGAGAATTATGTTGAATTATGCCAAGCTGAGGATTGTGGATTGAGCTGTTTTATTTCTTATCCTTGTTATTATTAACAATTATGAGAAACAGAATTTCATACCTGCAATTTTGAACTCCCGCGATTTTCAATCTCACCCTTATTTTTATATTCTTCTCCGCATCAAAAGCCTTCCTTAAAACTTTACGTAAAACAGGAATAATTATTTTTTGTTTGTTTACTGTAGATACCGTTAAATTTGGTGGTACTTTCTCCGATTGCCTGGTAATTACAAAAATAAATGTGGATGCTTGCCGATTAAAGGTTGTTGGAAAATCATTTTGAATTTTATTCCATTATTTTTCCGTGACATTTAACTGACAACTCACTATTAATGACTCACAATATGGACTATATTTTTTCACCTTATCTAATAACCATTAATCTTTAAAAATGAAAGAACAATCGTACAACAAAAACCTGGTAGTCATCATTGCTGCCGTTGCCGCTACAGGTGGCCTTTTATTCGGCTTTGATACAGGTGTTATTTCCGGTGCCATCCCGTTTTTTCAACAAGACTTTCATTTGAGCAACAGCATGGTTGAAAACATTACTACGGCAGGATTAGTGGGCGCAGTTATTGGGGCCATGTTTACCGGCAGGTTATCAGATATTTTCGGAAGAAAGAAAACCATATTAAGCGCTGCCATTATTTTTGTGATTGGCGCTGCATGGTCTGGCTGGGCGCCCACGCCGGAATTGTTAATCATTTCCAGGGTATTCATAGGATTGGCGATTGGTATTTCTTCTTTCGCAGTACCATTATATATTGCTGAAATTTCTCCAACACATATTCGTGGCAAGTTGGTGTCATTATTTCAGTTACTCATTACCATAGGCATTCTTGTTTCCTATTTAAGCGACCTTGCTTTTGCCAATAATAATAATTTAGCATCGTGGAGGCCCATGTTTTATATGGGTATCGTACCAGGTCTTATCCTGCTCATCGGTATCTTTTTTCTACCCGAGACACCTCGCTGGCTCATGAGCAAAGGGCGCGAAACAGAGGGCTTGAAAATATTGAAAAGAATAGAACATCCAAGCCTGATTGATGAATCCATGCAGCGTATGAGAGACGAATTGGAAAAAGACAAATCACGTGCTAGTTTCAGGGAAGTATTTCGTCCGTGGCTCCGTCATGCCTTGATTATCGCAGTAGGAATCATGTTTGTGCAGCAGTTTGTAGGAATTAATACGGTGATTTATTACAGCCCTAAGATATTTATGATTGTAGGTTTCCAGGGCGCTCACGCTGCTATTTACGCGGCGGTAAGTGTGGGAGCGGTCAATGTAGCTTTCACCGTTCTTTCCCTTTTTATGATTGATAAATTGGGCCGCAGAAAATTATATTTTATTGGATTAACCGGCATTGTTGTTTCCCTCATTGCATTGGGTTTGGTGTTCGCATTTCACAGCAGTTTGGGCGATACCGGCAAATGGCTGGCCATTATTTTTGTGTGGGTGTATATCGCTTTTTTCGCTATCAGCCTTGGCCCGCTTGGTTGGTTGATTATCTCAGAAATATTCCCGTTGCGCGTAAGAGGAATTGGATCCTCCATAGGCTCCTTGTCCAACTGGTTGTTTAACGGAATAGTTGCATTTACCTTCTTTAAAATTGTAAAACTATTTACTGCATCCGGCGCTGGCATTATCACTCAGGAGAAAATATATGATACTGCCACCAATACTTTTTCGATGCAGCCAATCGACAATGGAAACCCCGCAGGCGCTTTCTGGTTTTATGCGGCCATTGGTATTTTAGGAATTATCTGGGGTTATTTTTATATCCCCGAGACAAAGGGTATTCCACTGGAAAAAATTGAGGAGCATTGGCGTAATGGAGGAAAGCCAAGGCATTTACAGAAATCTGTAAATCCCTGATTGATTGCTTCCACTATTTCGCTGTCGCGACGTTTATAAAAATTACTTTCTCAAACAGGTTTTAATCATTTGTGTCCGGGGGTTACACAGTGCATTGTTCAAATTGCTTTAAACTATGCATGTAGTAATCCCAAAGTCATCCGCCTTAAAAAAAAACCGGAGCCGATTCTTTTTTACTTTTTAATTCAGCTTCTCAAAGTGAATATCAAGAGATTATTTTTCTTGTAGGTTACCAGCAAATGCAGCCTCCGTGACCTTCGGGGGAGGTTCTAAAAATACTGACAGCAAACAAGCAAATAACGCAAATTCTTATTCTACAAATAAACCCCGTCCGAACGGAGTTCAGCCGGGCGGGTCATTAACTGCCAGGATTATAATAATAACCTTCCCTAATCCGTTAGAGGTTTTTATAAAATTATTGCCGCGGTTATTAAAACATTAGCCGGGCATTTATATTTTGTATCAATTCTGAAATAGAATTCCGTTAAATTATTAAAAACAAAAAAACAAAGCAATGGGACAATATGAAAACATGAATATCATTGGAGATCGTGAGAATGCCTTTTTAGGAAACCCAAACTCAGCCGAAACTTTATTAAAACTGTATCACGAATTTACTGATAAAGAAATATTGGATATCACAAGAAAGAATTATTATGACCTGAAGAAGAAATATGAAATAGTATTAGATGAGGATAATAATTTAAAATCTGAAATAGATAAGCTGAAAATAAAATTCCAGGAACTGAACGAAGATTTCCTGAAAATCGCCAAAGAGTTAAATGAATTAAAAAGCATCCCAGGAAGTGGTTCATTTTAAATTCTGTATTATTTCGGGAGGTACATAAGATATCTGATCAGTAAATGTTATAAAATTATCAACCAATAAATCAACATGCAGCGTTTTGTAAAATTTGGTTGTCATAAAACAAGTAAAGAAAATAAAAACACTTTCTGCAACTTAAATATTTTTCTTTCCTGGTTCAATGAATATTAAACTTCTTCAATCGCTCCTGATTTTTCTTTTATTTTCCACAACGGGAAATGCGCAGTCTTTTATCTCACTTTCTACAGGCATTTCGGCTAATATCAATGGGCCAAACCAATCATTTTATCATATTCCTCTTTCGCTGCAATGGAAGCCATCCCCCAAAAAAATAACCCCTTCTTTGTTGAGTTCGATTATGGCATTCCGTTTATCGCCAAAAGTTCAGGCAATGCCTATACATTAAATCCTTCATTGCCCGCAGCAGTAAATTTAGAGGAAACGATATGCCCAAATATTTTTACCGTAAGTATTGGTTTTAGAATTTTTTTATACACCAACAAAAAAAATAACAGCTTTTACCTCAACCTTCTGCCCCTTGGTATTTCCAACCAAAATTTTAAAGTGACGTATAAAAATTATGACAAAGAAAATTATGAAGTTTTAAATCCTGATGTCAACAAAGATCTGACCGGATTCGTTGCATCTATCGCCGCAGTATATAATTTTCATAAACAAGACATGATGATTATGCTTCATCTTCAAAGCCCGACCACTCGCCGTAAAGGCGATTATCCATTGTCGTATAAGTCTGTTGCTCCATTACAATTAACTTTTGGCTACAATTTTTATTACAATAAAGGAAAAATCAAATGAAGCGGATAATACATAAATGCATATTATGCCTGTTGATTTTTTGCCTGGCAGGCTGTGCGAAAAGAAATTTTTTTCCTGATGAAGATGATCCGGGGCTAAGCCGTTTTACTTTTCACGGATATAATATTGCGACGGCCTACATTAACGATGTACCTTATATCAATCCATTTTATGGCCCTGCTTTGTTTAGTGCGTCACCTCCGCAGGGAAATGCCATTCCTGTATTAAGCAAAGTGGCCACCAACAGCGCATTTGACACACTTAGCCTGTCATGGCCAATTGAAAAAAATAACAATACCAAGGCATCTGATTCTTACATTAGTCCAACAATTTCTTTACTAATGCCTGTACCAAAATCTTTCTCACTAAATGATTTTTTAGCATTGAGCGGTCAAAGATTTTCTTCAAATACAAATAGCATGCTGTTGCAGGGGTTTCTCAATAAACCTCCTGATACATTATATGGATCATCGAATATATACTTTGTAGAAATTTCTGTTGACAGTACCGAATCATACAAACATATTGTGTTTTCAGGTCTCTTCAACGGCAATATCGGCGACAGTATTCTCATCACTAAAGGCAGGTTTGATTTTGCTATTGATGCAAGTGAAATTAATTTTTAGAATAAACAAATAAATACTTCAGATTCCTGTTTTTTCGGGTATTCCCTAAATATCAATTTAATTACCTGCCGGATCATTCACCATTCCTAAAAATAAAACAGCGCCGGTTTGCTTTTTCTACAATAGAATATACAAAAGGATGAGCTAATTCCTGGCGGCAAATATTGTGGATTTTTATTTCGATTTCAACTTAGTTGGATAAAGAGTTTGATTTTACAAAGTATATGGGTTAATTACTTTTAAATCTTTAATATTTATAAAATCGGAAGTGTTGCGGGAAATTAAAGTCAAATTATACACAAGAGCGGTTGCGGCTATAATTGCATCGGGAAGTTTTGTTTTGTAATTTTTTCGTATCTCAATGCTTGTGTCAACAATATTATTAGTTAAGCCCAGTATCGTATTATCATCCATAAAATTGGTAAGCAATTGGTAATGCTCATCAGGAGCATTAAACCCGAGCACTTCAATTTTGGTAATTACTGATAAAGTAGGAAAATCATCAATAACGCTATTCATAAAATCCATCCCTGATGGAGGAAGTTTTCTGCCGGGATAATCAATTACTGCATTGCTGTCAATCAGATACTGCGGTTGTTCCATTCGCTTCGGCTTTTTGTTATATAATCCTGAAGTTCATCTGCAATATTGGAAGGTAATTTACCTGCATACTTTTCAGAAAGTTTTTGCTTAGGTACAGTACTTTTTTTTAGCACTTTAATAATTTCCAAATCTTCCAGATCTTCCAAAATCTTATAAGCCTTGTTGTTATTTATTTGTAATAGAACTGTTTCCATTTTGAAATTTATTTAAAAGCCTTTAATTCCTTTCTTTAGATAAACACAAATCTACATAATTTAAAATAGAATTTTATGCTTTTAAAAAGTGATAATTAGGCTTATCAAGGCAGTAAAAGAACAAATAAGTGCGATTTCTATTTCTTAGGGCATTGCAATAACAAGCCGTAAAGTACCGGTGAAACTTTTGCTTTCGGTAGCATTAATATTTTTTGCTCCATTTTGATGCAAGTTCTTCAGCAAAGCCTTTTATATACTTTTCTTCAACTTACGGAGGTATAAATCTCCATGCAGACTGCAACAGTCGCAATTGTTTGCTTCAGTAAATCCCGACTGATCAGGTCCCCGCCAGAATGAATCTTTCGGGCTGGAATTCGGGCAGGAAATAAATACTTCAGATTCCTGTTTTTTCGGTATTCCCTAAATATCAATTTAATTACCTGCCGGATCATTAACCATTCCTAAAAATAAAACAGCGCCGGTTTGCTTTTCTACAATAGAATATACAAAAGGATGATCTAATTTAAAAATAGGAGGAGGTGCCGGGACACTCGTAGTACCAGCGCCAAGAGCAGTGACCGCCGCAGCTTCAGTGCCTTCTTCGTTTACTTTAATATAGGTTTTGTGTATCGCTTTTGTAATATAAACCTTCACTTGGGAAGGATCATATATTTTTGAAAAATCTGCATTGTCGCCAAATGCTATTCCCATTCCCAGCATAGATAATTCGGGCTTCATATCAGCAACTTCATAAGAGTATTCCCATTTGGGCATTTCTAATTGAACCGTTGAACTATCCATTTCATTAACGGCATTGGCCAATATAGTTTCATTCATAGTTGAAGCAAATGTGTTTAAAGATTCGTTTGCGTCAGCGGGTTTTAAAATATACATGCTGAAACTTTTTCCTCCTCCATAAGGCAATTCTATCATAGTAAAAGAACTATTACTAAACATTTTCGTTCTGATTTGTTGTTTCATAAAAGGAACACTTTTCGTACTTCCATCCTGCAAATTGAAAATATCATTATAAGTATCCGAAGTTTTGAAAGCATATTTCCAGGCGCCTTTAAAATAAATGGCATTGATGAGATACATCAAATCATCAGATGAAATACTTTCAAGAATCTTTGGGATTTTGTTGTTTGTTTTTTGCGCTACCCAATTATTGATTGTATTTACTGCCGTGGGATTATCAAAATTCAAAGGCTGTACAGAAGCATCATAATTATTTTGAACTGTATTTAAAAAAGAAGGGAATGGCTGATAACTATTTTGCCTGTACCAAATTGAATTAGCAATCGAAAGTTGCACTTTATTATCTTCTTTTGGAAACTGCGAAAGCAGAGACTGGCAAACAGCATTCAGGGTGGCAATATCAATCCCTGAAAGTTCGAGGGTTTTCGCAATGGAATCTTTGGTTGCATTATCTGCTCCGTTATACACCATTGAAAGAGCAAGATAAATGCTTAATGGAGAAATGAGCTTATTAGTATTTTCAGGATCCTGTGTCAGTGTTGCACGGAAAAAATCAAAAGCAAACCGGTTATTGGCATTAATAACATCTGCGCCATTCACCGGCAATACGATAGTTTGAGTGTGTTCGTCGGGTATTGGATTTGTTTTTTTACAGGAGCTAACTACAGACATTATGGCCAAAAGAAGGAAAATAAAGGAGGGTATCTTTTTCATAAAAATGCTTTTATACTCACCTGACACTCCTTCCTGGCAAAACGTTGCATATTCAATAAAGAAATCTTTGGTAGTAATTGAATTAGTAATTGGATAAAATGAAAATCATTCAAAAATCTTTGTTTACTGTCCCCGGCTGCTGTTGGCGTCCTACCAACAACAATAAGATCCACAGGTTTGCAGTAAACCCCGGCTGCCAGGCATCCGGGCAGGAAATTTTCATTAGGGCTTTTCTTTTTATTCATCATATAAAAACTATATCCAACAGCGATAACGTATTTGATTCTTGTTCCCTCGAATTATTGGCTCGGACGCCAACAATAGCAAGGGCTTTGCAAAAAATTCAAAATTTGGAAAGAGTGATTAAGGAGATATGAATCACGAATTACTTTCCCGAATTATCGTGTACTAATGTTTTGACAATATTTTTAATAATCTTATCATCGATGCTATCAAATTCTGATTTGTCATAAATGGTCAATAAATAGATTTCCTGGTTTTCAGAAATAACATAAGTTATCACTCTTGCTCCGCCGCTTTTTTCTTTTCCTTTGCTCTTTATTGCAATTCTGATTTTGTATGTATTATTTCCCAAAGGAGTTCCGGATTCAGGATTGCTTGATAAAACTTTACCCAAATCGGTAAGTTCTTGTTTTAGAGATGGAAACTTTTTGATAAGCCGTTTTGCTTCTTTCTTAAATTTTTCACTTGGTAAAACATTATAGCTCATTCAAAAAGTCGTTTAGCGTTTGTTTATACCCCTTTGACTTTTTTAGTTTTGCGACTTCTTTAAAAGCTTCTTTTAAATCAGATTTTAATTTTAATGCCTGTTCATATTTTTTTAGCTTGTTGAGCACTTTTTCCCAATCTGTAAGCGGAAGCTGAACCGCCTGGATGTTGCCATCTATGTCGTTTAAATATTGAAGTTCTAATTTCATGCTTTAAAATTAAGAAAGTTTATTCAATTTAGTATTTGCCAGGAGTTAATGTGATACTTTTTCTTTACGGCCGCTTAAGCGTTCGAAGAACATACACAATCAAAATAAATACGAACTAAAATCCAATTCAAGTACTCGTTTCCGGGCAGCCTTCAGGTACTAAAATATACAGTAGAGCAACAAATTCTTCGGATTTTTATTTTTTGCGAAGGAGGAAGAAGCCCCGGCTGCCAGGCATCCACAGGAAACTTTTATTGAAGATTTCTTTTTTGTCCATCGTATTTTCTTAGAAAAAAACTACATGAATCAACGATGAGGTCTTAATCAATTACCGGCTATCCAAGTGCGGTTAATAAAACAAGAAAGAAACACCATAGCCAAATCAGTATGAGGTTTGTTTTTTCCATTGTTTTTGTTTTTTGTTTAAATCTTATTATTACTTCATTAAAGAGGTTCACAAGAAATCTAATCAATTACCTCAACTGGGGATTTTACATCCTTGCTATTTTTAAAATGATGATTAAATATTCCTGGGATTCCCTTTCACTTATTTAATCGTAATAAATGAAAAGAGGGACACAGCAATGAGATATTAGCATGACAGTAAATAAACTTATATTGAAGATTTCTTTTTTATTCATTCTATTTTCTTAAATAAAAACAAGATGGAACAGTAATATTGTATTTAATTCTTTTTTAGAAAAAGTTGTTGGCGGGGACGCCAACAACAGCTCGAATCATCCCTGATGGTATAATTTCCATTAGCGGCGTTTATGGAATAAATACCGATTTTACCGTCAGTATTTATCCGAACGAAACCGGAATTCATATACCTTTAATAAAAGAATTGACATGAAATATATTTCAAACTTTATTTTCCTTTTTTTACTATTTACTTTCCATTCAATAAATAATTTTGCACAAGGAAATAACATGGTTGCCTTATTTAATGGGAAAAATCTTTCCGGCTGGAATTCCTACCTGGGACCTCCGACAGATGATGCAGGAAAAAAGACCAGTGATATTCCTATCGGATTAAATAATGATCCTCAACATGTTTTCACCGTTGTAGATTTGGATGGCGAAAAGGTAATACGAATATCTGGCCAACAACGGGGCTGCATTTATACACCCGGGGAATACAGCGATTTTCACCTGAGGTTACAATTTAAATGGGGAACGCTCGCCTGGGGAGATAAGAAGGGAAAGAAAAAAGATAGCGGTGTTTTGTATTTTTCTGTAGGCGATAATGGTGCCGATTATGGTGCCTGGATGAGGTCACAGGAATTCCAGGTAGAGCAGGGTAATTGTGGTGATTACTGGGGGTGTGCCGGAGCCATGGAAGATATTCCTGTGGTAAAAAAATCAGACAGTGAATATGTGTATAACCCAACAGGTACCATGACCACATTTAGCGCCAAAAGCCCGGTGGGCAGGCATTGTATAAAACAGGGAGATGCTGAAAACCCTGCAGGAGAATGGAATACCTTAGATCTTTATTGTCATGGAGATACAAGTGTGCAGATGATAAATGGAAAAGTGATGATGGTATTGTACCATTCAAGCCAATGGGATAACGGCAAAGTGACACCATTAGTTAAAGGAAAAATACAAATACAATCAGAGGGCGATGAAATTTATTATAAAGACATCATGATTGAACCTTTAGAGGCAATTGATGCTGAATTTTTAACTGCCAGGTAAAATTCGTTGTGATGCAGGTTTATTAAACTAGAAATCTTAATGATTTCTCGCCTGCAGTTTTGTTTATAAAAAAATTAATATTCCCGGCACAAATATTCTGCTACACAAAAGCAATACTGCTATCTGCGAAAGGAACTTTGCTCAAGGAAAGTAGTGTTTGTACTTCAAATTGTCGCTGTGATTTCGGTGGATGTGAACACTGATCGAAGCTGGGAAAATTCCATAAATATAGAGCAGGAGGACCCTTACTGTATTTTATTTTGTATAAATGAGAAACCTGGCAATCTTTGAGTCAACTGGAGTCATTCCTTTATTTCAGATCTGTTAATTGTGGAATTCAATTGATTTGCGGGAATAATTTTTATATCCCTGGCTGCTGTTGGCGTCCCAGCAGCAATGAGATATTAGTATGACGGTAAATAAACTTCTATTGAAGATTTCTTTTTTATCCATCCTGTTTTCTTAATTAAAAACAAGATGGAACAGCGATATTGTATTTGTTTTTTTTGGTAAAAGTTGTTGGCGGGGATGCCAACAACAGCACGATCCGCTTTGGTAACAATTCTAATAACGTGGCTTACGATATTTTTTCAGTCCCTTAAAGTTGCCGGTCAAAAACCAGCGGATATTTTAAGGGATGAATAAGATTCTCTATTACTATTGTAAATGAGGATGGCTTGTTTGTGTTAATATCAGGGCAGGGTTCTACATGGTAGAATGTTTTAACTTTCAATCTCACGCACCAGTGATTTCATTTTTTGCAGCCCGGTTCTTGCAACAACCAAAGGATCTTGTGACCAATAGCTTTTATTAAAAAGTTCGAGTGAAAGCACCTTGCTACCCCCAATACTTTTCAGATCACGCAACACTTGTTTGAGTGGTGCAACACCGTCACCGGGATATACCCTGTCACTGTCCGTCTGTTCATTCACCGGTTTGGAAGAAGGATAATCATTCATGTGGATAATGTCAATCACCTTTCCATTTAAAAGACTTAATCCTTCAAAGCCGGAGCCACCGCGAAACAGGTGAAAAACATCCGGCAGGATACGGGCATCCCGCACATCAGCCGCTACCGCTATAGCGACGGCCTGGCTTAAGTTATAAAGTGTTCCTGATGCTCCCCAGAATTCCAATAACGGCATCACATTATATTTTCTGCCTAATGCCAGTATCTCACGGTAACGCATAGCTGCTTCTTGAAATTGTATTGGTTGGTCCCTGGTAACACCTGCAGGAGGCGCAGCAATACGATGGCAACCGAGAATAGACATAATTTTCATTTCAGCTTCCAGTTCTTTCAATGCCGCGTTACGTTTTTCATTATCATCAACCATCCATTCTGTAAAACTGATCGCATTCTCTATCACAATGTTTTTAGATGAAATAAAAGATGCCAATGACTGGATAGAATTTCCCTGCTTTAGATAAGCTTTGATATCATTTATCCAAAGTTCCATACCATCGTATCCTGCTGCTGAAGCGATTTCTATGGAATGAAGAAGCCCCGGATTTTGACCACTGATGGTGCTTGTATTCAGGCTAAATCTGAATGGATTATGCCTTGCAGAAAGTGCGGTTTTAACCGGCTTAGGAATATATGCGCCTGCAACAAGGGCAGCAGATAATTTAATTGAGTCTCGTCTGTTCAGCATATTATTAATTAATAAATTTAGGTACAATTATTTTACTTTAATAAAACAAGTACATTTTTTCCTGGAAAGATACGTCAATAGGTGAGTCTTCAGGAGGTACAAATATGCAAAAACAGAAGTTTGCTATTAAAATTATACTGGTGAAACTTCTTGTAAGCATGAGGGAAATTGGTGCTAATTAGTTTCTGTAATTAGAAAAATAATTTTTCTCAGCAATGTCTGCCAAGGTGGACGATTCGTACCGAAAATTCTCTTTTGCTAACCGGTCAAAGTAAAACAGGAATCACAGTTTTTTGTTGGTTTGCTGGCAGGTATAAATTGAAAGGAGGTATTTGCATTATTCATACATAGCCTGCTTATGTTCTGAGTAAAATATTTTTCGTTTAGATTTAGGTAATACCTTCATCGTTACCTCACTGCCATCTGCTGCAAACTGCTGCTGATAAACGGCGAAGGGTAACTTTTTACCTTTTGTTTCCAGTTCCTCATAAAATAAGCGGGCATAGTTTACCACTTCTTTTACAAGCTTCGTAATCTTGGCTGCAGGTATCTTTCCTGTGATACTCAGCGGGTGTATGCCTGCCCGGTAAAGCGCTTCATTCCTTATAATATTTCCCACGCCGGAAAATATTTCCTGGTCCATCAATACATCATCAATGGTTTTATCCTTTTGTGTTTTTAATAAAGTTTTTATATAAGCCGGATCAAACTCTTTGCTTAATATATCCACCCTCCAGTCATAAATTTCGTCTAACGGCGCCGTTAGTTTTTGGGCTCTTACCACATAGCCATTTATTTCTCCTTTATTAAATTCAAGAAAGAAAGACCGGTTCACTTTTTTACGCTCGTTTACCAGCACATCGCCAAACAAGCCGAGGTGCACTTTTACCGAGCCGTTTTCAAAAACAAAGAGCAAGTGTTTTCCCCAGGTCTGTATATCCAATAATTTTTCCCCTTTTATCCACTTTGTATCCATGGGGCCATAACCCCCGGCTTTTGTAACCTTCTTTCCAATAAAAGATGTTAACTGGCTCTTTAAATGAAGAATAGAAGGGCCTTCCGGCATAAGTGAAAATTTATTATTAAAAGTAATCAATAATCTTTTAAGGGAAAGAGAACAAGAGTGGTGGAATTCGGATTTTAGAGATACCAAAAAATATAAAAATGAACCCGGATTGACAAGCCATGCTTTCCGTAGACTAAGGAGAGCAAGAGGAGGACACCCTCCAGGAGAAGGATAAATGTGGACCAAACTTTCGTCAAGACTGAAATTAAAGAATTTTTAATTTTCCAATAAAATTATTTATGTACTTTATCCACGAGTTTGAATCATCTTCTAGGAAATCAAATCTAAATACATAGGCAACGTTATCTTTATAAATTTCAAACACAACTTCGTGCAGTTGTGTAGCGGGGGTATCATTAACCAATGATAAATTTAAAGACAATTTAAATGTTGGATATTTGTTAGAAAAAGCGAAATAACTTGAAGAAATACTATCAATACTTACTTTTTCAAATAACAATTTTAGTCCCTTAATCCAAGAATCTGTAAAACTATTTAAAAGTTCTTTTAACCCTGTATCGCTTGTATCGATAAACTTTTTCAAGTCATAGGAATTAACCTTATTTCTATTTTTGTAAATAAGAACATTTGGATTTATTTGAAATTGTTTTATATCAAAAGCGTATGTTGTATCACTTTTAGCTAATTGTGAACTCAAAGTATCGAGCAAATAAGATAATGATTTTTTTGGCCAAAAAAAATATACGTCCTTATGGTAAGTTTTTAAACCCAATTTTGCTAAATCGATCTGATAATTTTTTTCAAATTTTGCTTTATTTGAATCACTTAAAGTTTCCAGGTTTTTCTCTAAGATTATTCCTTTAGATATATACTGCCCAACTGTATCTAATATTGTCGGAATAATGACTGTTCCAATCCCATCTAATCTAACAGACTTTACTTCTACATTTTGAGCTGAAGATTTTGCCGTGTTAATGAAAATTATAATTACACACAGGAAAATTATTTTTTTTATCATAATATTTTATATTAAAAAAAATTCTCAGCAAAGCTAGCCAAAGGGTCGTGATGTAAATAAATAAAACCAATTATTTTTTTTGCTTTACAGCCATTATCCATCATTTTATTCCGCAACCCAATCAATATTTTACCCATGCTTTCGTAGATTAACCAAACCCGTTAGTTGCACTTTACAGGGTTTGTTATTCAAGGCTTACGACAATCAAATTTATAAAAACCAATTCAATTTTTAAAAGTCAACTCATCTTAGTCATATTCGTATATTCATTCCTGTTATGGTTTTATAAATGCACTTTATATTTGAAAAGACTATGGATAGCTGGGAAAAACTTAAACCTGTCGATAATTGTAATTATAAAGATTACCCATAAATCTTCCTTTAGAGTCAGCATTCATAAAAGCCAAGTAGATATTTTCTGGTACTTCATAATATTCATAAACACTACCTTTTTTAAATTCAATTTGTAATATTTTAGTATTCTTATCATAGCCAATCGCAAGAACATTTGAAGATTTTACTCTAATTCTTTTGATGTCTGCTCTACCAGTCTCATTAGTTGTCGCAGATTTGAAATTTGTGTTTTCGGATTTTTGTGGCTCTTCAATTTTAGGAGGTTCATAACTTCTTAAAATAGCATCAAAAATACTTTTTATCTCATAGTCTCTAAATTCAAAATCATCTGTCTCGCTTTCAGCATGAAATTTAGATTTAAATTCGGAGAACTCCTTTTGATAATTTTCAAAGTATTTTATTTCGTCAATATATTTCGATCTTGGTTGATTTCTTCCAAGCGATTCTTGTACTAGAACGCAGTTCATGCAAACACAATGCACATTTGACACAGCAAAAAATGATATACAAAAATCGTCGGTTGATATAGATTTTTTACAAAACTTGCATTTTGATAATATACCTTTTTTTAAATTTTGTGGAATAGCCAAGTGCGCAGAAAAAGTAAAATTTATTTTTTTTAAGATTCTTTCGGTTAAAAGTTGCTTTTCTTCTTTTCTCTTTTTATCCTCAATATCTTTTTCTATTTTTTGTAGCCTTTCGATTTCAGAAGTGCTCTTATTTACAAAAACAGCTATGGAAATCATATCGCCAATTAGGCAAACAAAAAATAATAATGCCATCTTCGTTCTTGTGTTTTCATATGGAACATCATGTCTTGCCCCGCCGGGTGGTCTCCTATTATATGGATTTATATATGTTCCATCCCTTCTATAATAGCCTCGCACACTAACTGAATATGGAGTAAAATATTTCCCAGCTTCAATATAACTTGAGCAGCTTTTAATATTGCCTAAAATACAAATAGGAAGTGCTAACCATACGAATGATCTAAAAAAAGATATTGTCCATATTTTTCCTTTTGAAATCTTCATCTTTAGCTCACTATTATATGCAAATTAAAAAAATCCGCAAACAAAAGACAACTTTCCATACGTTCCATAGTTTAACCATATCCGTTAGTTGTGCTGACCGGAGTTTGTAACTCAGGGCTTACGATTATCAAATCTTTAAAATATTTCAATTTTTACAAGTCAACTCCTTTCAGCCATATTTGTATATTCTTAACTGTTATAGTTCTATAAATATCCTGAGTTACAAACTCAGGGTAGCAGTACTTTTATATTTGAACAGACTAAGGACAGCGGGGCACAGGAATAAGAAAGACAGTTGTTAGCGGCAAACCAGATGAAAAACATATTTCTACTTCTTATGTCGAAAGGCAGAATCTAACTATTTGGATGCACAATAGAAGGTTTACACGATTGATAAATGCTTTTTCAAAAAAAATAGATAATCATTGTCTTGCTCCCGACATTGCATTTTGTTTATTATAACTTTGTAAAGATTCATAAATCGTTACTTGTACCACCGGCACTGTAAGCGAGGTTGATAAAAAGAATTATTGCAACTGAGGATATTGTCATATTAGCGGATTAATGAGGGAGAATATAAGCCTATTTAAAACCTGCCGACTGCAATTGTTACGATATACTCTTTATCGTTTCCGGGAACGTCTATATACCCTATATCTAATCCAATAACATCTTGAGGTAAAGAAACTCCCAAATATTTATTTAAATCATATCCCTTATTAATTAAAAAAGTTTTCAATTGAGCTGCAAATTTAGGCACATTACAATATTGGCTTTTGAAAAACATTATATCATTAGAGGTTATATGAACTATGTTTTTAACAGAATCAATTTTTCTTAGAATGCTTGTTTCATCTTGTTCTGTTAATTCTTTCTCCTTATTGATATTTACAGTTCCGTAATAATTATTAGTTATTGAATAAGCTGTTTGACCTCCTTTTTGATTAAGGGAAATCACATTAATAGTGAATCCCCTGCTTTTTAAGCCATGTTTCGCTAAAACTGAATCAATCTCCTTCTTTAACAATAAACTATCATTAAAATATTTTTTTGTTTGACAAAAAGATATTTTACTATAAAAAATAAGGCTACCTGTTATTAGTGATAGAACCAGCAGTTTGACCACCTTTTTGATTATTAGAGGAAACATTAATTTCAGGTTTAGAATCGAATATAAACTTTTTTAAAGTTTGAATATCATAAACCGAAAGTTTACCTTTATTATTAATGCCCAATCCAATAGAATCTATCTGTTTGCGAACCCCAGTTAAAAGGTAATTTGATGTAATTAATTGATTCTTTAATGACGCCATATCTGATTGATTGGTACTATCTGCAACATGATGCGCTCTGTCTTTATTATCGCTTGCTACTTTGTCTTTGTGATTCTTACTACATCCTACCCATAATATAGCTATACCAACGATTACAATAAATATATTGTAGAAACTAAATCTTTTATCTCGTCCCATTTTTATCAAAGGCACGGCAGTAATGATAATTGTCAATGTATTTATCCAATCACCTTGATTCATACTTTTTATTATTAGGGAATAGTATATTTAAAAAAATCCTAAAGATAATCTAATAATAAAAGATAATCCTACAATTGGGAGCAAATAAGAAAACCAATTATCCTTAATATTCACTAAAAGTACCCATTGTTGGTGCAAGTTCCTTGCTAGGCATAGTTTAGCTATCTCCATTAGTTGCACTGTGCTGAATTTGCAACTCAGAACCAGGCTGTTGTTGGCGTCCGGCCAACAAATCAAATCTAAATCTTTACAACAAAAAAAATCAACGATTTTCTTTTTGCCTTACGTTTTCTAATTGCGGTAAGTTATTTTCTGCCGGCAAAAACCGAAATTCAATTACCTTTAATAGAAGGGATTGATATGAAATATATTTACAACTGTATTTTCCTGCTTTTACTTTTTTCTTTCCGGCAGGATTATTAACTACAAGAATCCACAGATGCTTTTTACTCAATTAAAAAAATAAAAATAACGTAGTATGGTAAGAAAAACCTGTAGCACAATATCACTTTTGCTCATCGCTTTATCAAGTGTTATTGTGGGCCCTGTTTTCGCCCAGGACAGCGCCATGGTAATTCCCTTATGGAAAAACGGCGCTCCCGGTTTTGAAAATCTGAGGAACCAACCCGAGCAGGCAAAGGATTGGTGGGTTAGGAATATTAATAATCCGTCCATTACTGTTTTCTTAGCGCCAAAAGAAAAGGCGACAGGAACTGCCGTGGTGGTATGCCCCGGAGGTGGGTTTACCAATTTGGTGTACAATGCCGAAGGGAGAGATGCTGCCAAATTCCTCAACAGCTTAGGTGTGACAGCGTTTGTTTTAAAATACCGTTTGTTCCGCATGGAAAATTCTCCTTATAAGCAAGAGAATGCTGAGCAGGATATTTTCCGCGCCATGCGTTTGGTAAAAAGCCGCGCGAAAGAGTTTAATATAGACACGGCAAGATTGGGCGTGATGGGCTTTTCAGCAGGGGGCGAGCTGGCAGGATGGATTTCTTACAAGTTCTTCCAAAATCATTTTGCCACTACCAACCCGGATGCAGTTGATAAGTTGAGCGCACGTCCGTCTTTCGAAATATTAATTTATCCCGGTCCGCTGGCGGTTCCCGATTCGGTTCCATCCAATGCGCCGCCTGCTTTCATGCTTGCTTCCAATGGTGATGATTGCTGCTCGGAGCCGATTATTAAATTGATGGAGATGCATCGCCAGGCTAAAGTGCCGGTGGAAATGCATTTATTTGAAAAGGGTGCACACGCGTTTAACATGGGCTACCGCTCAGAATTTGTAACCCTTCAACATTGGCCGCAGCGCCTGGCAGACTGGATGACTGATAATGACTTGCTGAAGAAGGAATGATGATTTATGCAAACTTGCCAGGTTTGATTTTCTTACATTTGCAAGATGATAATAGCGCCTGCAACTGAAATCAATGAACTTAATTTTCCGGATTTAAAAGGGAAAGGTTTCAAAATTCATACCATATCAAACCCCGTCAACACTTCTATTCCTCATGGCAGACGCGATTTTTATAAGATAGGCCTGGTGACTGGGAATATGACCATTTATTACGGTGATAAAATAGTTGAAATAAAAGATACAGTGTTGTTTTTTATCAATCCGAATGTTTCCCATTCTGTTGTACGCCATTCTAAAAATGTAAATGGGTATGCCTGTCTTTTTAACGAAGACTTTATATCAGGCAGGGAGCGCACTGAAATTTTGAAAAACTCTCCGCTGGTTCAATTTGACGAATCACCGGTAATCGCCCTTAATACAGAACAGGCCGCGTTTATGAAAAGCATTTTTCAAAAAATGTTGTCTGTACACCGCGATGACTATGATTTTAAGAATGAATTAATCAAAAATTGCATAGAACTTATTATTCACGAAGCAATAAGAATACAGCCTCCGAAAAATGGATTGCATCATAAAAATGCAGCCACCCGGATTACCAATCTATTTATCGATTTACTGGAAAGGCAATTCCCTGTTGAAAGCACCGATGCGCCGCTCAGGCTGAGAACCGCGCAGGATTTTGCAGGAAGTCTTTCGGTTCATGTAAACTACCTGAACCGTTCAGTAAAAGAGGTGACTGGCAAACCAACTTCAGTGCATATTGCCGACCGTATTGCCGCAGAAGCGAAAGCGCTTTTGCTTTTCACCGATTGGAGCGTGGCAGACATTGCCTACGGCCTGGGTTTTGAATACCCTACTTACTTCAACAACTATTTTAAACGCCTAACCGGCATGACTCCCCAGTCAATAAGGAAAGAAAAGGTTTGAAAATCATACTTTTTGGTTTGATTCCCGTTAGCAATGAACTGCGATTTAAGCCGAGCTTTGCATTATAAATTTTAAATAAAAAAAGTATGAAAAAAGTTTTAGTTACGGGCGCTACCGGAAAAGTAGGTAGCAGATTCGTTTCGCGCCTGTTGGCAAAGGGATATGACGTTCGCGTCTTGGTGCGTGATGCTGCAAAAGCATCGGCCTTAGCTGAGCGCGGAGCCGGGATTGTTATCGGAGATTTAGATAATACAGATGCTTTGACTGCCGCTGTAAAAGATATCGATGCCGTGATACACATAGCTGCATTCTTCCGCAGCTTTACGGATAATGAAGGTATTATAAAGACAAATCATGCAGGAACTGTAGCGCTTGCCAATGCATCAATTGCAGCAGGTGTAAAAAGGTTTGTTTTCACAAGTACCAGCAATGTATATGGTACAGATTACCAACGCCCTTCAAGAGAAGATGATGTCGTTAACGTAAATGACCCGAGGGCATATTCTGCCAGTAAAATTGCAGCCGAAAATGAACTCATTTCACTGCATAAAAACAAAGGCTTCGATATCCGTATATTGCGTTTAGGTTTTGTATATGGAGATCGCGATCCTCATATAGAAGAGATAATTCCAGTATTGAAAAAATGGAAACGCCACTCCGCATCAAGGATGCACATGGTTCATCATTTGGACGTCGCGCAGGCTTTGCTCTTACTGCTTCACACCGATGGACTTGACGGAGAAATATTCAATGTGGCAGATGATGCGCCTGTTAGCCTGTATGAACTCGTTGATTCTTTTGGGCTGGCAGCAGATACATTCGATCCGGAAGAAGGGCCTTTAACCAAACCATTTGAAGGTGTAATGGATATTTCAAAACTCAGAAACAGGACCGGCTTCAGGCCACTGGTGCCAAGCTATTATGTAGCGAGGGATTTGGACATTTTGTAATCATTAGGTTTCCCGATTGCGGTTGGCTTGCCTTCAACCGCAATCGGATATCAGCATAGCAGTAAAAAGACTTTTATTGAAGATTTCCTTTTTGTCCATCCTATTTCTCAAATAATATCAGGTCAAACAGCGATAACGTATTCGATTCTTTTTTTGGAAAATTTCATTTAATAACTGTCGAAGGATTAATTACCACCCCTTTATTAATCACCAAATTAATTTTAGTAAGGTTTTCAAGGCTCTCAACCGGGTTGGCATTGAGTATAAGCAAGTCGGCTTTGTTACCAACGGCGATGCTGCCCAGTCCTTTTTCTTTGTCTAATATTTTAGCCGCATTGATGGTGGCCGACCGAATAATCTGCCAGTTGCTCATCCCGCTTTGTTGCATCACCAACATCTCATCAAAAAGTGAGGAAGCGTGCTGCGTTCCAATGTTTCCGGCGTCTGTTCCGGCCACTATGGTTACTCCGCCATCAACCATTTTTTTAAGGTTCACCATTCTTACGGAGTCTTCGTGAGACAATATTCTCATAATATCCGGACTGTTAAATCGTCTTTTATAAAGACCGCTAAATGCGGTGTCCGGCAAAGTCTTCAGATCTTGTATGGAGGATAGCTGCACGGGGTTTGAGATCGTAACATCGTAATCAGAATAATGCATGTTTTGCCCGAAGGTTTTAAAATAACCATCCTCTACAATCAGCGTGGGGCAATCAATGATGTCGTGTGATTTTAAAAGTTTGATAAAATCATCCGAAACTATTTCGTCCTCTATTCCGTGAACCAAATAATCGCAGCCGCTTTCTACTGCAAGTTGCGCAGTAATTCTTTGAGTAGCATGTACCGCCACTTTCAGGTGATGTTTATGTGCTTCATCAATAATGGCTTTGGCCACCGGTTCAAATTCCCTGGCACTTGCTTCAATGCTGTCTTTATTGGGGCTTACGATATACCAAATCTTTATAAAATCAGGATGATACGGCAATTCCGACTGCACTCCTTTGATTCCATCTTCCGGCGTTTTCACTAAAATAAAGGGTTCTTCATTACCGAGATTTTTAAATGCCGGTGGTTCGTAAGAAGTCAGCAGCGGCCCTGTCATAAATATTCTCGGCGCATAGCTTTTATTTTCGAATGAATCGCGCTGTTGCAAAAAATGATAATTACTACCCACATCAATTACAGAAGTGATGCCGGCTTTTATATACCGGCGCAAAAAATCTTCCATGTTATTGTGCACCCAATCTATTTCTTCTTCATACGGATGATATTTGGTAAGATTAATCGCATCAGGCCTTGTATATAAACCGCCACTCTGAAAAAAATGTACATGTGCATCCGTCAGGCCGGGCATCAGGTATTTTCCTGCGCCATCAATAACCGTTACACCTGATGGCACTTTTATTTTTTGAGATGGTTGAATATTTGAAATGATCCCGTTATTTATTGTAACCGTTTGCCCCGGAAGCAATTGTTGCTTTACCACATCTACAATGGTTACGTTGATAATATACACCTGGCTAAAAGCGGGTAAGGCAAAACAGTAAAGCACGAACAGTAAAGCAATTTTAAATTTTAGCATGCGTAAAAAGTTTAAGGAGTAAATTAAATTTGAAAAGTAAATTATTTTTATAAGACTCTTTTCTTTCCACTGCGGATCATTTTCCTGAATCATGTGTTCTTACCTTTTTAATAGAGAGATGACATCTTTTTGAAAGGTGTCATCTCCGGAAAAACGATTCCGATCTATTAATTTTATTTTACTTCATTGCCCTCCGGGTCAAGATATTTGATCGGGCCAAGGTTAAGTTCTTGTATTCCCTTTTCAATCTTTGACCTGTCACCAACAATTACCCAGGTAAGATTTTTTGGCTTATCTACTTTCAATGCCGCATCGCGTATATCTGTCAACGTTAGATCTTGTAGCATTGCCGGATAATTCTTCAGATAATTAATTCCCCGGTCATATTCAATTGCAGATTGCAGGGTATTTAAAACAGAACTATTCGTTTCCCATAAACCAGGCAATTGCATCACAGTATTTTTTTGTACCTTATCAAACTCTGCTTCTGTTACTGGTTTGTCGCCGACGTATTGTGTTAGTTCTTTCAGCATTTCCTGCATAGATTCTTTTGTCTTATCTGTCTGAACGGGAGCATAGCCTGTAAAGAATCCAGGACCTCGGGCAGCCATAATAACAGAAAATGCACCATAAGCCCAATGTTTATCTTCACGCAAATTCATATTGATTCGGGAAGTAAAATCTCCTCCCAAAATGCGGTTCATCATCTTAATTTTTTCATAGTCGGGATCTTTTGCTGACGGGCTTATTTCGGCTGCAAAAATAATAGATTGCAATGCCCCGGGTTTATCAATAATATAAACTGAAGGTTGTGCGGCAAGGGCAACATCTTTTATATTTTTTTCAGGAACCGTATGCTTCTTCCACGAAGCAAAGCTTTTCTCCAATTTTGTTTTTAATTCATCGGGATTCATGTCGCCTACCACAACGAGTACCGCATTATTGGGCGCGAACCATGTGTCATGAAATTTTACAAGGTCGTTGCGCGTGATCGCTTTTACTGACGACTCGGTGCCTGATCCCGTAAAAGGATTACTATAAGCATGACCGTTACCGTACAATAAATGAGGCAGAATACGTAAACCCATTGTAACCGGCTGTGCCTGTTCCTGCCTGATGGTAAGTAACTGTTGTTTTTGAACTCTTTCAAAATTCTTTTCAGGGAAAGTAGGATTGTATAAAACATCCGTGAATAATTTGAGCGACTCATCAAAATTTATCTTCAAAGCGGTCATGTACAAATACGAATTATCAAGACGGGAATAGGTAGAAAGGCTTGCACCTGCATTAGCCAAATCATCGCTTAACTGTAAAGCAGATTTAGTTTTCGTTCCTTCCTGCATCATCGTCATGGCTAATTTAGCAAGGCCTGGCTTACCAAACTCGTCGGCTGCGTAACCGGCGTTAACCATTAAAGACATATCGACAACGGGAACCGAATTTCTTTCAACCAATGCCACCTTTAATCCATTGCTTAGCGTAAACTGTTGTACGTCCGGGAATTTTACAACTACAGGTGCGTCTAAAGGAGGCTGCTGTTTTCTATCAGCGATCGAATCACCAACGGTATAATTTCCGTAAGGCTCAATATCCAAAACATATTCACCATCACTCAACCATGTAACAGCAGCTTTTTTTATATCAGCGGGCGTTGCATTTTTAGTCCATTCCTGTATTTTTTTGTAATATCCGGGAGTACCCCCAAAGGTTTGGCCTTGTGCAAGAATATCCGATGTGCCACCAAAACCACCAATGCGTTCCATACCTTTAATAAAGTTGGCAAAGTAATTTGTTTTAGCTCTTTCTAGTTCAGCAAACGTTGGACCTTGAGCCAGTATTTTCTGCAGTTCTTCATTGATTATTGTATCTATTTTACCGACAGTAACGCCGGGTTTTACATTAGCGACAATGTTAAATTGGCTGGCTATTTCCCTGTCATCCACATAAGAATTAACACTGCTTGCCAACTGGTCGTCATACACCAGCCTTTTATACAGGCGTGAACTTTTGCCGTTGGTAAGAATATCGCTTAATAAATTAAGATAAGCATCATCTGCAGTTCCCCATTGTGGGGTGTTCCATACTTTTTGTAACCGGGCCTGTGGTACCCTGTCTTGTGCGGTTTGATAATGTATGCCGTGCATTTTGGCAATCCAGGCTTTTTGTCGTGCAATTGGCGGGCAAGCCGGTATGGCGCCAAAATATTTTTTTACTTTTTGATACACCGAATCTGTATTTACATCTCCCGCAATAACTACCGTTACATTGTTGGGGCCGTAATAAGATTTGAACCATGCTTTCACATCCCCGAGGGATGCGGAATCTAAATCTTTATTTTTTCCAATCACCGTCCATGAATATGGATGGTCTTCGGGAAAAGTATTATTTGCGATGAGTTCCTCGGCAATAGAATAGGGCTGATTTTCGCCCTGGCGTTTTTCATTTTCAACAACGCCTCTTTGTTCTGCCAACCGCGATGAGTCAACAGAGCCCAACAGGTAACCCATCCTGTCGCTTTCAGCCCATAAAATTTTATCTAAACCTGATGTAGGGACATCTTCAAAATAATTGGTACGATCATTACCCGTAGTTCCATTAATATCGGTGCCTCCAATGGATTCAAGCATTACAAAATATTTCTCGCGGTTGTTTTCACTTCCCGTAAACATTAAATGTTCAAATAAATGGGCAAATCCATTTTTACCCACTGGTTCATTTTTTGAGCCAACATGATACCATACATTGAAAGCTACAATAGGCGCTTTATGATCTTCATGCACAACGAGTGTAAGTCCATTTCCCAACACAAATTTTTTATAGGCAATATCTATGTCGGGGTACTTTTTTTTCGTTGTCTGAGTAAATGCAGTTACGAAAAAAAATAGTAAGCAAGAGGCAACAAGTATTCTTTTTATAACAAACATAATAGAGGATTTTCACGGTGAATGATCCTCTAAGTTATGCCATTCTTAAATAATGTTTAATATGGATTTTACTGACTTTATTTTTCAAAAATGCCCACCACATATAGGATTGCTCAACAGTTAATGTAAGACAGGAACTGTTTTTCCCTGCGCATCAGCAACAAAAACAGAGCGCAAAAAAAATGAAATCTCTCATCACAGCCAACAAACAAATTCCGATGATTTCTGTTTTACTGCGTAATTTAGTCAGCTATTAAAATGCATTAATCATTGTAAAAAATCTACAAAATGAACAGAAGAGAATTTGCAAGGTTAACCTCATTGGCTGCCCTAACGCTGCCTTATAAAAATTTGTTTGGCGGCATGGTTGGCATTGATCCATTTCAAGATGAGGATGATATTAAAAAACAAGCCATAGCCGCGTTTAAGCGATTTGACAGTGTATGGGATTTTAATGATTTCTGGAAACGTGGTAACACTTTTGATGCCTGCCTTACGTTTGCCGAAGCCATGCACCGTAAGTGGCCCGGTGATGCGGACGTAATCAGCATTCAGGAAAGGATTGGTGAAATGCTGGAAGAGAATTACACGTTTTTTATGTCTTTCGATGCAGGTAAACTCTGGGCCGATGATTTTGGATGGTGGGGTTTGATGGGCATTAATGCAAGACGCCATTTATTAAGATTGGGCAAAACATCTCTCGCCGATAAGTACACTTTCCTGAGTTTCCACTTGTGCTGGGAACAGGAACGGGACCATGCTTATGATTTTTCGGATACCGCCAAACCGGTACCTCATGGTTGCAGAAACGGTGACGCTAACGGGCAAAATAAAGGCGTGAAAAATACCGTAACCAATGTGTTGTTCTTTTTATTATCCTGCCGTATTTATCGTTTAACGCTCGAAGAAAATATAGCGGATAATGATAAGGGTCTTGAGATGGCCTACCGCCAATGGGTTTGGTTTGATAGCTGGTTTAATCTTAAAAAATATGGCTACCTGCAAAAATTAAAGCCAGGCGGCGCATTGGTGCAGGAAAGGCCTACCGCTTTTTTTGAAGGCTCTGATTATAAAGACACCACACATCCCACATGGGAAAAAGGATGGGTATGGACAGGAGACCAGGGCATGTTGTTGGCAGCGCTTACCGATATGTTAGCCATTAAAAATAACCTCGACGAATGGATTAAAAAAAACAATATCGACCCGGGTTTTAATGTTGATGCATTTGAGAAAACCGTAACTGGTTATATCAATCTTTTAAGCACAGGCATAAAATCAGCCTTAACCGGAAATACGGACAGCATCATAAGAGAAGCGCCTTTCAATGCTAATTTCGGGCCCGAGTTTGGAAACGACTACCTGGCAGGCCGCGGCATTATGATGCGCTACCTGGGGAAACTCAACAAGCAAATGAATCCTATTGATTTCAGCAAGAACACTAAAGCAACAGCCGCTGCGATATGGAAAACAAGAGATACGACCAACAACCAGTTTAAGCCGGAATTTACAACTATTGAAAATGATAAATTGTATGTAAATCAATACAGGAAGCTAACAGGTATTGGAGATGAAGTACATAAATGGCAGATTCAAACGATGAATGAACAACAAAAGTTTGGTGTTTGTCAGTCCATTGGCCTGGATGCACTCGGAGCGGTTATCAATAGTCTTTAAATTTTTTCCCAGAAATAAACTTTCGTGCGCTTGGTGGCTTAGTGTGAAAGAAAATTATTAGCTTTTTGTGAAGCAAAAAAAAATACAGTTGGCCCACAAAGCCACGAAGAGCACGCAGGAAAAATACTTCGTATTTTATCATCAATCAGTTAGTCTTTTAAAAATAATGATTCACGATTTTAAGCCTTGCGTTATATAAAATCAAAACATTTGTCTGCACAAAATAGCTGAAGGCAGTCAGTAATTCCTTCGGAATAAAGGCGCCAAGAAAAGCTCCGTTTTTTTCTTACTTTTTTCGTAGAAAAAAACCTTAGTGCTCTTTGCGACTTAATGTGAAAGAAAATTAGAATCTTTTTGCTAAGCAAAAGAAAAATATGGTTGATAATATAAAATCTCATAAAGGGAATGCCCTGGCGCATCTTTATAAAAAGCAAAAGGAAACACTTTTCCTAAAACGCTATATGGCCTCTGAAAGCAAATGCGTTAACGGGGCCGCGGTCTTTATTGTAACCCGGATTATTGACAAATTGATAATCAGCTGTAAGCCAAAAAAAATTAGAAAGAAACGCGTTGTAATAAACTTCTACAATTCCTTCATGGCTATAATTTAAATTGCCATCTCCAATAATAAAGCCATATCCGCCATTCTTTAAAAACTTTTGATGGATACCTGATATTCCATTTACAACCCCGGCGACACCGAAAACATCGCCCGGCCGTTTCCATTTAGTGCCGCTCAAAGACAGGCCCGCACTCAGTGTTTGGTCAATTTCTGTAAACGCCCACGACGCATCTTTTCCATCGTTCCAACCGGCGCGCATAAATACACCAAGATCGTTGGTTAATTCCTGTTCGCCTGAAAACCCCAGTCCGAATTTTTTGCCTCCATACGTGTTGTTTTCAGCATTTCCTGAAATAACATTTAAAATATAAGTGTCATTATCAGCAATTGCCTTCAATCCTTGCTGGTACGACGGTGACCTGGAATGTGTATTTGAAATGAGGAAGCGAAGTTTTCCGGGTCTTTTATCCAAAAGAATTTTTCTTTCTATTTCGAGTGTTTCGGAGTGTGCCCCCGGAAGAACATATTCCATTTTTGGCGCGTTTGCGATAGCCGGTACTGCAACACTTGAAAGCCTTATTGCCCAGTTTCGTATAACCATCTCTGTTACGATTCCAAAGGTGTAGCCTTTAGTATTTGCCGGATAATCCCAGGCGCCGTCTGACATCAGGGACCAGTTTAGAAATTGTGTGCGTGGGTCGTGGCTATATTTGTTATCGTCATAAAAATCACTGATAGCAAACTTTCCGGCACTGATGGTAATCCGATCCGCCGGAACCATTCCCTTTATTTGATTTTCATCATCCGCTACATTTTCATAACTGGTGTGTCCGAGAGGAATTTGCTGTTGAAAATAGGCCCTTGCAATAGAAAGCTCAGGCTCAGCATCTCCCACACGATACGTTTCTCCATTCAAAGCTCCTGCAACACCCAATGACGAGCTCAATCCCGTTCCCCCTGAAATTTCAGGATTCAAATAAAAAGCGCCGCCTTTCCATAATCTCCGCCCGAGGAATAAAGTAGAAGTAATACTTGTAGCGCCGTATTCAGCCTTGTTTGATAAACTATTGTTACCGCTGTACAAGGATTTGAAGCCGAGATGGCTTTGAGAAATAACAGTTAATTGAAAATGATTTGTCCATTTGTTCGCCCTGGTACTGTCTGTATCAATTTGCGCATATACATATTGCAATTCGGCCATAATGAAAAAGCATATAAATAGAATCTTTTTCAGTCGGTTTAATTTCAATATCCCAATTGTCATAAAAAAATTTAAGCGCCGCAAAGGTAAAGGAAGGAAATTTTATATTTCATCAATCAAATAAAGTATTGGTCATTTGATTCACTTATCTCCATAGGCTTGCTGCCCCGATTAAGGCACCTTCTTCGCCGAGCACCGCTCTTTTGACAGTAAGTTTTTTAGGAAGCTTGTCCAGGATAGCTTTGGTTTCAGAAAAAAACAGGTCCCAGGCGTTCGTAATATTGCCGCCAACTACAATTGTTTCACAGGGATATTCTGTCGCGTATCCGGATAAAACTTGACCCAGGTTTTTCCCAAATTCAACAAACAACATTTTTATGTGTGGCTCCTCAGCAATTTTTTTACTTAATTCTTTTACGTTCTTTACTGTGCGCCCAGTCGTTTCGTTGTAGCATTTTAAAAACCAGCGGCTGGATAAATAATCTTCTGCAGTTGTATCCTTAAACGGAGAAGAATACAAATGTCCTTCAAATGTTTGTCCACTGTGAAAGCGTGCAGAACCAAGGCCTGTGCCCAATGTAATACCGATTACGTTGTCACAATTAACAGCAGCGCCGCCAAATACTTCGCCTTTTAAAAAGCAACTTGCATCATTCATCATCAGGATATCTGAAGCCGCAATTTGTAATTTTTCAGCCAATAGTTTTTTTATATTGAGATTATATAAGCTCTCAAATTTATCCACACCTTTTATCAAGCAGGTTCCTTCTTCGTATTCGAATGGGCCGGGCATTGCAATCCCGATTTTCTTTTCAGTATGTGGCAAGGTCGAAAATAATTGTTCAATTACTTTTACCCAGGCATCTAAAATTTCTTTGGCGCTACCTTTGGAATTGACATGCGTTCTTATTAAAGAATTATTTACCAGCTTACGGGTGTTGAGATCTACTATCCCCGCTGTGATGTGCGATCCGCCAATATCAATGCCTATCACTTTATACTCAGCCATTTTTTTTGTTTAAATTTTAAGGGAGATTTCCATTTCTCAATTAATAAAAAACAGTTTGCCATTTAATATTCCATCTAAATCTCTAAACGATCTAAACTTTCTAAGCCATCTAAATCCTGTTTACTTTTTCATCATCGCTTTGTGGTAGCCAAAAAAGTTCTATCTCCTCTAATGATTTTCCTTTCGTCTCGGGTATCAATTTTAAAACAAATACAAATGCACCGATGGACATTACCATATAAATCCAAAAGGTAAACGCGCTGCCGATGGAAGCAAGTAACATCGGGAACGTTTGTGACACCACATAAACAGATACCCAAAGAAAAAAGATACATACCGACATGGCCATTCCCCTGTTCCGGTTTGAAAATATTTCCGCGATGACTACAAACGCAAGCGGGCCAAGCGATATAGCAAAAAAAGAAATGTAGGCCAGGATAGCGACGAGCACCAGGTAGCCTTGCGCAAAGCCAAAATAAAAAGCGCTGCCAACAATAGCAAGACAAACGGCCATTCCGCCCGCACCCAGCAATAACAAAGTTCTTCTTCCCCATTTATCAACGTATTTAATTGCCACCAAAGTAAAAAGAAGATTTATCACACCGACCAAAACGGTCTGCATCAGCGCTGAGCTCGAGGCAGCACCCGTGGATTTGAATATTTCCGGAGCATAATACATAATGGCATTAATACCCGTAACCTGCGAGAAGATGCATAGAATAACTCCTATTATTAAGGCTTTGCGAATACCTGGTTTTAATATATCGCCAAAAGAAGTTTTTTCAATATTTAATGCAGCTTTAATTTCTTTCATTTCGGTTGCTGCTTTTTGAGCCCCGTTAATTTTGGCAAGAATGTTTTCAGCTTCGTTCCAGCGTTCTTTTTGCGCAAGCCATCGCGGGCTTTCAGGAACAAAGAAAAGTAGTATTAAAAAAATAACGGAAGGAAACACGCCGGAACCAAACATCCATCGCCATCCGGTAGAAACATTCCATGCTTCGTCGTGCCAGCCTGCAATACTGTAATTCACAAAATAAATAAGCAGGATACCTGATACAATTCCCAATTGATTTAAAGAAACTAATTGGCCTCTTATTTTTGCAGGCGCTATTTCAGAAATATACATTGGCGCCAGCATGGAGGCAATGCCAATGCCCAGTCCTCCAATCAAACGAAAGAAAACAAACCAGTCAAGACTCATTGGTATGGCGATACCGATAGATGAAACTGCAAAAAGTATGGCTGATAAAATCAACACTTTTTTCCGGCCTACTTTATCGCTTAATTTCCCGGCAAACATAGCGCCGACGATACAACCTATAAGCGCACACGAAGCCACCCAGCCAACCATGTCCGGTTGAAGATTATACCTTTCTTTGATGAAGCCGATTGCACCCGCAACCACTGCAGTATCATATCCAAACAGGAGGCCACCGACAGCAGCTACAATTGTCGCTTTATATACATACCATTTATTCCCTTCAATATTCATAATGTTTAATTAATGAGGTAGTCAATTAGATTTTGTGTCCTTACATAAGCCTTGATAGTGGCGCATTCATATCCTTCGCTTTCTCCGTAAGGACGAATGGAATATTCCTCAACTGCGGCAGGTACGATAAAAGTTTCAGCATAATGAATTATAAAAGGTTTGAATAAATTTCCGGGGCTTTCCACAATGGCTTCTATTCCTTTTATAAGATTGAGTACATTAAAATTTCCGTTTGTGTGATGTGTCACTTTTTTGGTAAACCAATGCCTTCTTGTTTCAATGAAAGAAGTTTCATCAAGCCCGGTTTTTTCTTCACGCCAGCCATCGCCTTCAGCTATTTTTTCAAAATGATTAATGATATTTTCTTTCGTCCAGTTTGCCGTTCTGTTCCATTGAATTACTTCTTTGCCATGACCAATTGAGATAGGCCGGGGTTTGCCATCAAGGCCCATCCGTCCCCAATCCCAAAGTTTGAAAGTAAAAATATACGGCGTTGCACTTATCTCAAGTACAACGGTATCAGCTCCGGAACAATGAACAGTTCCCGCAGGTATTAAAATGTGGTCATGTTTTTTCACCGGCCATTTTTGCACGTAAGCCTCTGCATCAAAATTGCCTCTTTTCGCTTGTGCCTCTTCCAGCGCATTCACCATTTTATTAGGAATAATATTTTCTTTTAATCCTAAATAAACAAATGCCCCATCCTTTGCGTCCAAAAAATAGTAGCTCTCATCCTGCGTGTAAGCCATACCGAATTTTTCCCTGATATATTCTTTCAACGGATGTACCTGCAGGCTTAGGTTTCCGCCTTCCATGGTATCCAAAAAATCAAACCGTATGGGAAATTCCGTTCCAAATGCTGTATATACTTTTTGCCCTAATAATTTTTCAGGCTCTCCAAATACAAGATTGATAGCCGGTGTTTCAAAAAGAATATTATTAAAAGAAAATAACAAACTGTTTTCTTCAGGAACACAATCAAAACCCCAGGCAAAATTTTGTTGCCTTCGGTCAAGGTCACATACTTCCTTTAACCACTGGCCGCCCCACGGGCCCGGGTCAAAAAACGGGACCACTCTGAAAGGCCGGCTGACCGTTTCTTTCAAGGCATCTTTAAAGGCGATACCGGAAATTAATTTGGGATTATTTGGTATCGTGGTATCAAGCACATAATCCCAATCATTCATTATTGTTTTCTTATGCCGGTCGCAAACTCTCCAGTCAACAAAAAAACTTCTTTTATACAAATAAGAAAATTCTGCATCCTGGTTTTGAGCGCCTATATTGCCAACACTTTTTTTTCTAAACCTGAGCTGTATTTCCCACCTCGGCATATCAGCATAAAAAAGAAGATTTGGTTTTGGAGCAATAAGGGATGCGCCCAAATTATAAATAATGCAAATTCCTTCGTTTACTGCGTTCAGCTGCCCGCGCAGTGAGGCAATTTTTTTTCCATCAAAAAAATCAGGCAGGTTTAAAGGTGTCATGTATCCAAAAACTGGGTCGTCCGTAACATAAGGATAAACCATTTTTTTAATTTCGTCAATTGTTTTAAGAGCGACAGAAGCATCAAATAAAATTACGCCTGGAATATGTTGCAGGAATTTCTCTTCAATTTCATTTGTATCAACTCCCGGATAAAATTCAATGGCAATCACTATTTTTTTATCGTGAAGTTTCTTGCATGATTCTTCGAATTCGACAACGATATTTTTCCAGCCTTCAATACAGGTGTGCCCATCAATTGCTATTGAGGGATATTTGTCATAATTTGATTTTTTCATTTGATCCATTGGTTCCTGATTAAATACAAGTAAACAATCTGCAAAATAAATCCGGCGCTTACTAACGTTATTGGATAGACGGAGGAGGCACTTTGCTGCCCCAGTTTGTATTGGGTTCTTTTCCCATAACAAATACCAATTTCCCTCCTTTCATTAATTCGTCCCTGTAGATCCAGCAATTATTAAGGGGCTTGCCATTCCATTGGGCAAATTGGATATAAATATTTTCAGCAGAATTATTTTTTGTTTCAATCGCCAGCTTTTTTCCATTGCCCAGTTGAATGTTGGCTTTATCAAAAAGCGGGCTGCTAAATTCAATAATGGGCCGCCTGTCGGTAAATCCTTTTACATCAAAGAGCCCAAGAGAAGATATTACATACCACGAACCCAATTGCCCCTGGTCCTCGTCCTGGCCATATCCATAACCGTGAATGGGTTCGGTGCCATAAAATTCATTGCAGATAGCCCTTGTCCATTTTTGAGTGAGCCATGGTTTTCCTGAAAAATTAAACAGCCAGCTCATTTGCATGTCAGGTTCGTTACCCTGGTTATATACGGCATTAATTCCTGCAAAAGCATCAATTTCTTTTCCTCCGCCGAATGCACCTTTTTCGGATGTTTCAAAAATGGTATTCAGGCGTTTATTGAAATCCGCTTTGCCAATTTTATTGATTAGGGCTGCGGGATTTTGGGGAACATAGTAAGAATATTGAATGGCATTGCCTTCCTGGAAGCCGCGCCAGGGCTGGTAAGGGTCAAACTTATCAATGAAAGTGCCATCGGCATTTTTTGGATGAATTAATTTCTCTGCCGGGTCAAAAATGAGTGACCACCCATTGGAGTATTTAATCAGCTTTCTATAATCATCTTCATGGCCTAATGATTTCGCCATTTGTGCAGCGGCAAACGTACTGAAGCTATATTCCAAAGTGTGAGAAGCAGAAAATCGTGACCCATTACTGTCTGTTGTATCCCCTTCCAATTGGGGCGAATATCCTTTTTCAAGGAAGGCTTTAAGATCTTCCTTGCCGGCGCCCACCGGGCGGTCTTCATAACCCAACTCATTTTTCTTTACGGCTTCATATGCCAGTGGAATATCGTAGTTCCTTATCCCTGAATTATAGGCTGCCGCAATGACAAGGCCGACAAAATTAGTACCTACACCGGAAGCAAAATTGCTGTTGGCAATTCCATCGCCAAACCATCCCCTGTCTTTATATATCTCCAATTGTGTTTGTACATAGCTGGTATAATGCGCCGGGTAAGCCAACGCCCATAGCTGCGTTAAATTCCAAAAGGCACCCCAGATGGCATCTGTATTGTAGAATTCGTATTCAACCCCACCCTTATTATTGCGTGGCAAATGACCAATGCTGCCGTCATGTTTTGGATAGTCACCATTTACGTCACTGGCGGTTCCCCGACCTAATAACGCATGAAAAAGGCCTGTATAAAATTTTACTTTATCATCCTTATTTTTTCCTTCTACCGAGATTTTGCTTAATTCACGTCGCCAGGTTTTTTGTGCGTCATTACGTGCTTCATCAAACGTAAGATGGGATGCTTCCGCCTCCAGGTTTTTCCTGGCGTTATTGATAGAAGTATAGGAAAGCCCCATTTTCAATTCTATTATCTCTTTATCTTTTGTTTTGTATTCAAGGAAAAGCCCGGCTCCTGATCCTTTGGAAGAATTTGCATTTTGCTGAATGCCAGAGTCATTGAAAGCGCCTGTTGACAATGGTTTACGGCTAACTTCGCCGTAAAAATACATCGATACCCTTCCGCCACTATCATATTTCTGTACATACTTTGGGTAGGTAGTTACAAAGCCTTCGAAGTGGGTGCTATCAATCATTTTTACAGAAGCATCCGTCACCGGCCCGCTTTCTCCCTGCACGTTTCCTATATCGAGAATGATCCTGGATTGATCACTTTTTGGGAAAGTAAATTTGTCAAAACCTACTCTTTTTGTAGCGGTTAGTTCGGCAGTAATGTTATAATCATCCAACAATACTTTATAGTAACCAGGTTCCGCTATTTCATTCTTACGATTAAACCGTGAACGATATCCCCCATCCGGGTTTTCCAATGTGCCGGGCTTAACTTTTAATTCACCGGTTGCGGGCATAATGGAAACGCCGCCCACCTGCCATTCATGGAAATCTACAAAACCTTCTATAGAATTTTGGCGTGAATCATAGCCCACTGCTTCCCAGCCGGATTGATTCCCATAATGGCCATTTGTTGAAGGAGCTAATTTTGCCATACCATAAGGCACAGCTGCAGGCGTATAAAAGAACCATCGGCTATGCGCAGTGCCAATATCAGGATGTACATAACTCAAAATATCCTGGGCAATTGCACCGAATGGCGCTGACAAAATCAGCAATAAGAAAAACGGCAATTTGAATAATGTTCTCATATAAAAAAAATAAGTCCCTGAAATCGCTATGTTATTAAAATGCGAAGTGATGGGAAAATCAGAAAATTTATTTGTATTATAATACCCGTTATATTCAGATTAAAAAAGTTTTAAGCTTTCCTGATATCAATGGAATAGATGAACTGATCCGACCGGTAATAACCAATATTATATTCAATAGGACGTTCTCCCACATCAAACACAAATCTTTCCCTAAAAAGTACAGGTTTTGAAGCTGCTATTTTCAACTTCTTTCCGATATTACCTGCAAGCATTGCACTTATATTTTCCGATGAACGCACGACCACAATTCCGTATTTTCGTTCAAGCATGGGGTATAATGGAGTGTCGAAATCGTCGTTTTCATTCACACCAACTCTCGGATGAAAGTAACTTTGAAAATATACGATGGAATCACCCTGGGTACCTTTCAGCTTGGATAATTTCAAAACCTTTTTATCCTTTGCGATGCCGAAAAAATCAGTAATCTTTTTTTCGGCAAATACCCATTCTACATTAAGCTCCATGTTAATTACGTCGATTCCTTTTTCTTTCATTTCCCGGGTAAAGCTGTACCAGTGATCTAACCCCGTAGCTAATGGTTTTTTGTCGGCTGTTTTAGTCCCGACCCCTTTTTTTCTAATAATAAGTCCTTCATGTTGCAGTTTGTTGGTGGCCTGGCGAATCGTATTGCGCGAAACGCCCAACCTATTTGCGAGTTCGACTTCTTTTGGAAACAACGCACCACTCTTAAATTCCGGTGCAACCAGCATCTTTCGTAATAATTCCTCCACCTGGAAGTGAAGGGGTAATTTGCTCTCGTGATTTATCTGAATTTTCATACTTAGTTCCAATGTTCAAACATACTAATTTTTATACCACTTAAAAAAAATATAATTTTTGACTGTATCAATCATTCAATAAAAAACAAACATTAAAAATTCATGGGATTGAGAAAAAGTTGAAATGTTCAAATTGGTTTCCGGGTTGGAGTTGACACGAACACGCCGCAGCGTATTTTTCAAAAGGGGTCTCCGGATTCACCTGCAGCCAGGTTCATTACTACTTTACCTTCTTTATTTATGCAATCGTAAGACGATTTAAAATTTTAGAAAGTTCAAGCGGTTTCATTGTTAAATCAGCGTTTTCGGTTATTATTTACTACGGTCCGATATCGCTTCTTCACGCGCAGTTTCCGTTGTCAACACGGTAAAAATGCGCAAAGCACAAGTGCTGTAATTTAAATTTTATATTTTATTTTTTATTTTCTTTGATTTTATTTAATGATATAAAGGCAATTAGTAAGTAATTCATTCAATAATTATGGATTACGTTAGATAATATCAAAAATTCTACTTACGGTAATTTTACGGTCTTGCATAATCCGGATTCGTACTCTATGTTTGTCCCGGAATTAATGATGTACCTCCTACCTCGGATATCTTTAATTCAAAATTATCCCTCCTTGAACGACTGCGGTTATCAAGCCGGTAAAATACCGGATTGAAAAATTTAAAAACCCAAAGCCACAAGAAAATGAATTCTAAATCTACATTGACCGGTAAGTACAACTCTGTACTCCTACATTTCGCAATCTTTTCAATCTTTTTAAGTAAGGCTCAATTGGCTACTTTAAAATTGAGATTTGTTCAGCCGCAATTGCTTCCATGTATTGCTGCTCAAAAATCAACCGCATATAATTTTCCAGGTGTTCCATTGCGGGCCGAATAGCATTCGCTTTAATTCAACCAACAAACTTTGTAATCTATACCCTAAACCATACGTGGATCAGGTAAACTTAACTTTCAAAAAAAACTTAAAAATTAAAATTATGAAAACAAACGTCATCAACACCATTGGAACTGCAACGCTTGTAGCAACCATTCTCAGTATCATATTAATGTTTACTGTATTTAGTAACGGTATTTATATAGCTCACTTTTAGTAATCGTAAAAGAACCAAAAATTATAAAATCAAAAAAACAGAGTCATGAAAACAAACGTCATCAACACCATTGGAACTACCGCACTTGTAGCAACCATTCTCAGTATCATATTAATGTTTACGGTGTTTAGCAATGGTATTTATATAGCTCATTTTTAATCGCAAACGAAACAAAAATTATAAACTTAAAAACCCGGATTATGAAATCAAACGTCATCAACACCATCGGAACTACAGCGCTTGTAGCAACCATTCTCAGTATCATATTAATGTTTACGGTGTTTAGCAATGGTATTTATATAGCTCACTTTTAGTAATCGTAAAATAAACTAAGAGCTTAAACCTAAGAAACCCGGATTTGGCCGGTATTATTTGATTTATTACCGGCCAAAGTGTGTAAAAAGAATGGAGGATTTGAAGATTATTAATAAAGTTTATCTGCAGCCAAATCTTTTCCTTAAAAAATCCGTTGACGATCAACGTCCATGTTCGTAACAGGAACTACTATACGAAAAGAATATCTCCTTAATTGTCCGTACTTGCAAACATACGGACAGTCTCTATCTTCTTTGCAATGAACAATCTTCACTTAATTGCTGGAAATGTTAAGTAGAATAAATTGTATCAATAAAATCTACCGTCTTCGCGCTGCTTTTCATTTCTTTCTCTATTTCCTCAAACCTGCCTTTTGCAAGACTCATTTTAATTTTACCATCTTTTAAGTAATGCAAAAAATCACAAGAATCTTCAAGGGAAGAAAATATATGAGAGGACAAAATGACAATCTTGTTTAAACTTTTTAACTTCAATAGAACATCTTTAATAAGCATATTACTTGAAATGTCTACACCATTAAATGGTTCATCAAGAATAAACACTTCATTTTTTTGAAGAAGAAGGCCAGTTATGGCTAACTTTTTTTGCATTCCGGTTGAATAAGTTTCTGCGTATTGAGTTAGTGGTAATTCGAAAAGATTAAATTCATTCAAATTTCTAACCGCGATGCTTCTTGCATTGCACAGAAGTCGTAGATATTCATAACCAGACATATTTGAAAAAAAGAAAGGGGATGTAGGCAGAAATCCCACCTTATTTCTTAGAACTCCGCTTTGGTAATCCACAATACCTTTATAATTCTCCAGGCCAGCTATACATTTGAATAAAGTTGTCTTTCCAGCGCCATTTTCTCCAACCACTCCATGAACTTCACCTTCATTAATGGATAGGTTGATTTCGTCAAGAACCCGATGTTTCCCATAAACCTTTGAAAGACTTTTAATAATTAACATTCTAAATATTCTTTTAGTCTGCGAATTGACTGATAATACATATTGGGAATTACAAATAGCAGGAATGGAGGTATGCAAATTGCAAAATAAAATTGAATGTTCTGAGAGACCGTCCTCTTCGACGGAAAATTAACATACACAGCCAGAATACCAAGAACTACATATAATAATCCAACAGTCAATGTTAGTAAAATAAGCCCTATCCGGAAATAGTAAAAACAGACTAAGGGAAGCACAATAACGAGACCTAGAGAAAAACTATAACGCAGCGCAATTCTAATCTTATTCCTCAAAAAGACTTTTGAGGATTGGGAATGAATCCAAACGTAGTAAATCGGATCTTCTACTGAATAAAATGTAAGGCAAAGTAGAAACATACCTAACAGGCTTAATAAACCTAAAATGAAATTATGATAATACACTGAAAGAAAGGCTACGGAATAAATCGTTAATATAAATACATAATTTCGCCTGAAGCCAACTGTAAATTCGTATGGATTTTTTGAAAAGGGAGAGGGAATTTGAATCCCTTTTAATGCCATCTTATTAAACAATGATAACATGCCGCTTAGCGCAAGAGTTATTATTGCGAGCAGATAATGATTTTCTAAAACCAAAAAGATGGAAAATGGTGCAGCAGCAAAAAGGTTTTCGAGCAATCTAAGTTTCCTGAATTTGATAGGTGGAAATATAGATTTTAAGAACTGATTACGGATTTCTTCACCAAAAGTACTTACTATTATAAGAGCAGTAAGGAGGTATAATAGCGAACTATAACTTATTTTCTTGAAAATTATTTCTGAAAAGATAATGAAAGAACACACAACAACACCTATCCCTAAATAAGGATTTATCCCAACACTTTTGCAATCTCTTTTAAAGCGCAGATATTGAAGACTAAAATGATACTTCATAAAGGATTTAATTTGCAAATTTATTTTTAAACCCTGTAATTTAAATAGTTTTTAAAATGAGAAACAAGATTAAACAACAAATCGCAATATTGAACTTCCCGGACCAAGAAAGCAGTCCTTATTATTTTTAGATAAAAAATAGGTCACGTGCTATAAAAAACCGGAAAGATTATGATGTACCGTACCGTTTGCTGAAAAGTGGCCTCAATAGGAATCACCGTCTGCAAGACGCAGTTGGACATGGAACCTGTATCTCGAGCTTCGTAATTTTTTAAAGTGGCCTCGACAGGAATCGAACCTGTATCTGGAGCTTCGGAAACTCTTATACTATCCATTGTACTACGAGGCCAATTATTTTCTAATTTATCATTTTTAAAAACTCTTATACCATCCCCGTCCGAACGCCAGCCCGAAAGATCATTCTGGCGGCGCGTTCAGCCGGGCGGGCATTGTACTAAGAGGCCAAAATCAATTAATGTTCAAATATCGCAAATCTATCGTTTTTCAGTAGTTCAATAGATGACTATGTTTAATATTTTCCATTTTGTCGCAATGTGGCCTCACCATAAATCCCTGCCTGCTTGACGCAGTCTGGCAGTGAACCTGTATCTGGAGCTTCGGAAACTCTTATACTATCCATTGTACTACGAGGCCAATTATTTTCTAATTTATAATTTTAAAAACTCTTATACTATCCCCGTCCGAACGGGGCATTCAGCCGGGCGGGCATTGTACTAAGAGGCCATTTATTTTACATCCTGAATTGCGCAATATTACTTCCAAATATTTTAACAGCAATAGCAATTAGTATTACTCCGAAAAATTTTCTGATGACAATAAGCCCACTGGGACCCAAAACCCTTTCTACCCATTTCAAAGATTTTAATACGATAAAAATAATCGCGCAATTGATCAATATCCCAAACAGGATATTAATATCATGGTAGTTTGCTTTTAATGACATGATAGTAGTGAGCGTTCCAGAGCCTGCTATCAGCGGAAAAGCAATGGGTACTACGCTGCCGCTCTTGGGATTTTTTTCTTCTTTAAAAAATTCAACTCCCAAAATCATTTCCAAACCTATAATGAAATAACGATACTTCCTGCTACCGCAAAGGATTGCACATCAAGTCCTAACAGGTTTAAAAACTGCTGTCCCACAAACAAAAACAATATCATCAATGCCCCTGAGGCAATAGTTGCCTGGGCAGATCGGATCTGGCCGCCCATCTTTTCCTTCAAAGCAATTAACACCGGAATGGAGCCTAAAATATCTATCACTGCAAATAAGGTAAACGAAATGGTTATCAACTCGCTTTTTGAAATATTTCCAAAGCCCGGCATAGATTTTTTCTCAAATGTAGGAAAGATGAGTGACAGGCAGGCAATACAAGACTAAAATGTAGATCTATTTAATACCGATAAAATGGTTAACATTTTAATGTTTATTTATCGCCACGCAGCAGGGATACTTCAAGGATGTTTTTAAAGTAGTCCCTGAGTATATGAACGAAGCACCTTCGAGACCGGAAGGTGCTTAGTTTTACCATTGAAAATATGTTTTTCGAAAACGATTTACATGGGGAGATACCGCATCAATTTCTTATAAACACAACGGTGTTAGGATTAAGGCCCGGGCTTACTGAAAAAGAAAATAGTTTCTCCCCTTTTGTATTAAAACAAAATACTTCACCGGGAGACGTATAATCCTTCGCATCGCCTACATATACATCACCGGTAGTTTCATCAATATTCAGTGCATAGGGGGTTGCTATTATCGTTCCATCTGTAACAAAGTTGGGGGAAGTGGCGGAGAAATCAGTTGTGCTCAGAGTACGAACATTGTATGTTGGATAAGAACCCACAATTGCATACAACAATCCTTTGTAGAACCGAATTTTAACCACGGCTGTATCCGCAGATTTCATTATCATGTTAGTGGCAGTATTTACTTTTACCAATTTGGGTACAATGGAGGCATAGTCACCATTGCATCCTACATAAATATTTCCGGCATCATCCGCCACCATTGGTCCGGGATTGGTTCCTACGGTGATTTTGCCTGTTTCTGTAAGAGAATTCAAATCAATAACCGATACTGTTGAATCATAGCCCGGTGTGATGCCACCGGAATTAGCAACGTACAGGTTACTTCCTACAACTGCCATCTGTTCAGGGTTTGCACCCACAGTAATAAATTTACTGATGGTAAGGGCCGCAGTATCAATCACAGCGACAGTGCCATCCCAGCAGGATACAAACACGTTATTTTTATAACCCACCACATACCTTGGCGTGAGTGGTTGTGAAGATGCGTTTTTTAAATCAATCTTTTTAATGCTCTTCGCAGTAGACGCATCGTCGACTTCCAGGTAGCTTGATACATTCATTACGATATACAATTTGCCGCCATAGATAATCATGTCACTGCCTGTATCGCCTAATCCGCTGCCATTTACATTCTGATAAAAATCGGTAGTGGGTGTACTGTTGCTGAAATTGTAATAAGTGAGCGTGGTGTTATTTGAATTAAATAATCCTTCGTTTAAAACATAAGCGCCGGTAGTTACTTCAGGAACTTCAGGCGTGGGAGCATCATTTTTTTTACAGGATATTACGAAGGCTGTGAGGGCTAGTGCCAATAGAGAGAATTTGATTTTTTTCATTGATGTTATTTATAGATTATTAAATGAGATGCTTATTTTAAAAGACCTGCCCGGCATGGGAAAATATCTTACCACATCAAAATATTCGTTGGTAATATTATCTACCTCAGCTTTGATATGGGTTTCAAAATTTTTTGATTTTAAAATACGTGAAACAGAAATATCATGTGTAGCCCAGCCGGCTAATTCGTTGGAATAATTATTGGCACCTAGTGCATATCTTCTTCCTGAGAATAACATACTGTAGCCGGCGCTCCACTTTTTATAATTGTATATTGCCAGCGCCGAACCTGAATTATCAGGTGTATATGGAATCCTGTTTTTATAGGATGCACTTCCGGGGGTTGTAACATCCAATGCCTGCTGCAAGGTGTATGCAATTCGTGCATACCATCCGGATATTGATGAGAATTTTCCACTGGTTTCTGCATTTACATCCAATCCTTTTATTTGTACCTTTCCGAGATTAAGCATCGTCCAGGTAAAAAGATTTTGACTCGGAACCGCTATTATTTTATCTTTTATTTTATTAAAATAACCATCGGCGCTAAAATTGATTTGGCTGATTTTTCCTGGAAAGTTTTTAGAATACGAAATACCAAGATTGTATTGTTCCGAATATTCGGGGCGTAAATTACTGTTACCAATAAAATTATAATACAGGTCGTTGAATGTGGGCATCCTGAAGACATCTTTATAAAAAGCCCGGAACAAAAAAGGGCTGCCGGTAGCTGGTTTTATGCTTGCTGCAATGGTAGGCGTCAGTTTATTTTTGCCGGAAGCCGATGCGCCCGTTTTTACTTTGTCATCAATATAGGTATCCAGTAAAGAAACATTTAACTGCAAAAATGAATTAGAATACCTGGCGGAAAAATTGTTCCACAAACTCACCCGCGAAGGGAAGGCAAAATTGGTTTTATTGGCTGAAAGATTTGCAGAAGAAGCATCTGAAGCTAATGCGATTGAAAAATTCTGCGCAATTTTCTGGCTTACCGAGGCACTGGCATATACTTCCTGTTGTTTGTAACGATCGTCGAGCCCTCCTGCATTATTTAAAAAATCAGGATCTCTATATCTTGTAAAAGTATGGGAATACTTCGCCGAAATCAATAGAGCAGTCGCTTTACTGAAGTTCTTATGATAGCGGCTTTGAAGAAAAATATCTTCGTTCCATAATTGTTGTACCGAGCGGTTATTGAAAAATATGATCGCTCCCGGCAAACCTCGTTCGGAAGTATACCCCGACACTTTTGTTTGCCATGTTGAGCTGTCTTTAAATTGTTTTACATAATTGATCTCACCCTGGTATGATTTGATTGCTGAGTTTTGGCGAGTAGCCTTTTCAGAAAGATTTCCGTTGTTAATATAATAGGGATAATCACCCTTTGAAAAAACAGATTCCACATTCGCGCTGATAACTGAATTTTTTCGCATAGGCAAATAGACGCCTGCGAACGGCTGCCATAGTCCAAATGAACCGGCTTTCAAACCTCCCTGCCATTTCAATTTCGAAAAATTGAGTGTATTGAAAGTGTTGGAAGTGATGGCCAACACTGATGACGAAGCATAGGAGCGTGCAGGCGATAGCTGATCGGATGGATTTGCCTGGTACAGGCCTAAAGATTGTACAAAAGTGGGTGAAAATCTACTGAGATCTATTTGACCTGACTGAACATCAGAAACAGGAATTCCATCATACGTTATTGCAGTGCTTGATGCGCCCAGGCTTCGCACTGAAATGGTTTTCAAACCGCCAACACCGCCATAATCTTTTATCAACACACCCGAAAAATACCGCGCGGCATCACCTATGGATTGTGCATTTATTTGTTGAAGCGCCTGTTTGTCAAGCGTCTGAGCGGGGATAATATTTTTAAAAGTATTCGGTTTCTTTTGTTTTTCTACTGTGATCTTTTTTAAGGTAACGGCGCTGGTGTCTTTTACCTGTGCAAAAATGGGACATGAAATAAAAAATATCAAAAACAGGGGCAACAGGTGCCTCAATAAAAAACGGATCTGATAATATATTTTCTGTTTGACGAACATTTTTTTAATAAATAATTCATCGGCCTGAACGGCATTGCCAAAAGAGGGATATGATATAAAAAGACATACGATACCCCGCTTGCCCTTCACCCGAAAGCTCAGCGATGAATACATTTAACCGGCAGGTCTTCTGGCTTTCCCGATTTTCAGACACCTTCCCGTTCAAAGCCTCGAACAGTGGTATGTAGATTCTGAAAATACAATGCATTTTTCTGCATCGGGATTACAGCTACGGGGATAGCTCCGGAATTGAACCGGATTCCCATTTTAATTCTCCGCCTGAGGCGGAGAAACCAATTATGCTGCAAATGTAAAAGCAATCGTATGGAAATTCAAAAAGTAATTTTTTTATTTGCCTGCCGAATAGAAATCTGCAATATTTATTGGTTTACTGATGTCGCGTCGTATTTTTTTTCAAAAGGAAAGAACTAATAAAAAGAAAATAATTGAACCTCTTTTTAAGGATTTGAGTTTCTTAATACCTCTATAAAACTTGTATGGCGTACATTTGAAATATAATATTATCTGAAATCTTCAAAATTTCTGCTTTCTTCCTGCGTTATCATTTCGAAATAATGAAAATCTAATCCGATATGCCAGACGAATCTCCCATTGATTATTCAATCATCATTTGTACTTACAACACCGATGAACGGATATTGAAAAGCTGCCTTGAATCTGTGGCAGCCCTCGACAGGGAAGGTCTTGAAACGCAGGTAATACTTGCCGATAATAACAGCATGACACCCGCAGAAAGCCTCGGATTCGTAAGGCAAACTTTTTCAAAAGTTCCTAATATGAAAGGGATCCTGGTGTCGCAACAAGGCTTAAAATATGCCAGGATGGAAGCTATAGAAAAAGCCAAAGGAAAATACATTGTGTTTATAGATGCCGATAATGAACCGGAAAGTGATTACCTGCAACAATTAAAAAAGCTGAACGCGCAGTTTGAGCAGGTAGGCGCGTGGGGGCCGGGAAATGTGGCCGTCGAATTTATAGATAGCATCGACAAATCTTTGGAAAGTTATGCCCGTACCGCTTTCCGCGAACGGCACGATACATCTTTAAAAACCGCTAACCTGGCTGAATGGCAGCCTTGTTATCCATCCGGCATGGGGCTTTGCATGGTATCTTCTATTTTAAAAGAATATGTCACGCTGGCTAAACAGGGAAAATTTACTTCCGAAGGACGGAAAGGAAAAGTACTTTCCGCCGGCGACGACCTGCAAATGGTAATGCTTGGAATTAAAAATGGTTATCATGCAGGCGTATCTCCCGCTTTGCGGTTGAAACATTTGATCCCAAAAGAAAGAGCTAATAAAGAACATTTAAAAAAACTGGTTTTCGGCACCGCCCTTTGGCACGAACCTTCTTTACTCCAGGTGTTTCCCGAACGAAAGAATCTTATAGAAGAAAAAGCGCTTTCTTCTTTTGCCTTTTCAAGCCTGGCTGCGAAAAAACTGGCAACATCTAAATTAGGTTCTGCTAAACTCCTTTTTGATGCCATCGATTTTATTGGCTACCAGGCAGGCATTTACCAGGGTTTAAACAAACCGTTGCCGGACATGATAAAAAAAATGATAAATAGTTTGAACCTGAAGTAGCCGCAAGGCATGCCTTGCGGCTACATAATTTAAATGCCTTGCGACTACATAATTTACATGCCTTGCTACATGCCCTGTGACTACAGAATTTAATTTTCTTGTGCAAAATCTCCCGATGAGTTAATTGTAAAATTTATCTTCTTTCCAATTTTCCGGATTATTACTGATGTAATTTTTGATTCGTTTAAAAGAATCTTCATCACGGATAATATGATCAAGGAACCTTGATTGCCATGCAAAATCAGGATTAATAAGATGCGCGTTTTTGGATACAACCGATTTATAAGAACCTACAATGGACGAAATGGAATTCGCTCCGGGATGCTGAAATCTATCCTCTGTGATTACTTTAGGTAACTCAGTAAAAGGAGCGTCATTCGAAGGTTTATCTATCACAATAATGCCATCAATGTGATTAGGCATTATGGTAAATTCATCTAAATATACGAAGGAGAAATGTTCTGAAATTTCTTCCCAAAACTTAGCGCTAATTCTCCAACTCCGGACAATATCATTTCCGTATTAATAATCTCACCAAAAAAATGCTCCCTGCTTTTGGTACAAATGGTGATAAAATAGGCGGCATTCCAGGAATAATCCCAGGTAGATAATCTGACGGAACGTTTGCGGTTTTCATCTCTGAACTTTTCATTCATTTGCAATTGGTCTTTTTGATTGTTGCAGTAGGCGCAACGCATGCGTTGCGCCTACAACCAAAATAATTGCACACAGCAACGTCTTCAGGGAAATTAAAAATCCTGGTTATTTATTGATTCACTGTAATAAATTATCCCGGCAATTTTTTCCTGTAAAAATCTATTTTTTCCCCGAGCGACATTCTTGCATATCGCGGAGAAGGGGATGGCAGGCATTCTCCATTTTTAACGGTAGGGAATAATTTTAAAAAATGTTTTTCTACCAATTTGCTGGTGAAGAATATCGAATCAAATTTATTTTCTTTTAAAATTTTATCGAGTGCTTTGTCATTATAAGCAACTATTTCAAGATTACTGTCCTGGTTGTTGTTTTCTGTTCTTCTTATTTTGAGAAATACATCCGCAATCGCGATACCATGTTTGGCAAAAAGATTTTTTTTCTCTTCAGTTGAAATTAACGGTTCATTATATACGCCGCGCATTATGTTCCAAAACTGGTTGCGCCTGGACGCATAAAACCATTCGTTTTCCGATGATGGACCCGTATGATCCTTGCCCGGGAAACTGCCAAGGATAAGTACTGTGGCGTTTGATGGAACAAAAGGCTTATGTGGATGAATTTCTATGTCCGGCATTTCTTTGATGCGTCTGTTGGTACAAACAAATTTACAATAAGTAAAATCATAAGAATTTTTTCATCATAAAGTTTTAGTTTTATTTTTTTAATTTTTTTCAATGAATACAGATTCCGCCAGGACTAACAGAAATATAATCTTCATTGTAATCGTTGCCTCGCTCGGTTATTTTGTCGATATCTACGATCTCGTTATTTTTTCAATCGTAAGGGTTCAAAGTTTTCATGACATCGGCATCCCCGAAGCTGCTATGCGCAGAGGTGGCGAATATGTGTTGAACATGCAGATGGGGGGCCTTCTTATCGGCGGGGTTATCTGGGGCGTTATCGGCGATAAGTTCGGACGTATCAAAGTTCTTTTTGGTTCTATTCTTTTGTATTCATTTGCCAACATAGCCAATGCTTATGTGAGTAATATCAATAGTTATGCTGTCATACGCTTCATTTCAGGTATTGGCCTTGCAGGTGAATTAGGCGCCGGCATCACTCTGGTAAGTGAAACGATGCACAAAGACAAACGGGGATATGGCACCATGATGGTGGCGGTAATAGGTGTTTTAGGCGCTCTCGTGGCCTTTTTTGTTGCCACTCATTTTGACTGGCGCAATGCCTATATCGTTGGCGGATGCATTGGGATTTTATTACTTGCCCTACGATTGGGAACTTTTGAATCGGGCCTTTATAAAAGCACAGAAAATAAAAACGTGGCAAAGGGAAAATTCATGATGTTATTTGCTACTAAAGAAAGAGCGTTGCGTTATTTATATTGTTTACTTATTGGATTACCCATCTGGTTTGTGGTGGGCATTTTTGTAACACAAGCGCCGGAATTTGGGAAAGCATTGGGCGCTACAGAAGTACTCAGTGCAGGCAAAGGAATAGTATTTACTTATATTGGCATTTCCCTGGGCGATCTGTTTGCGGGGCTTTTGGCACAAATCGCCCGTTCAAGAAAACTGGCTGTTTTTATTTTCCAGGTTGGTATTATTCTTAGCTCGATATGGTATCTTTCGTCAACCGGTATTACACCTGGTAAATTTCAATGGCTGGCATTTTTTATGGGATTGTCAGTGGGCTACTGGGCCACTTTTGTTACGATTTCTTCCGAGCAATTTGGCACCAATCTTCGCGCCACCGTTACTACTACGGCGCCCAATTTTGTAAGAGGCGCTTTAATACCAAGCACTTTTCTTTTTGAATTTTTTGTACACCGGTATGGTATCATTACAGCAGGTTATATTATGATATTACTTCTTTCTGCTATCGCTATTTTCGCCCTTACACAGCTTAAAGAAAGCTTTAACAAAGATTTGAATTATTTTGAAGAATAGAATGTTGCTCGAAAAAATAATCTCACCAATATTCTTTACTTCTATGGGCAGCACATTTGTTACTGTTGAAACTTCCGGAAATAAGCATTCCCAATATTTGGCTGCCTTTGTCGGCAGACAGGTTGGTTCACTGACAGAAAACAATCCTGATTTTCCCACGAAATTTTTCTCTAAAAAATACCTTGCAATCCATTTCCTGATTTTGCATTAATTTCACAGCTCAATTTTTAATTAAAAAACTGAATTTATATTATGGCTACAGCGATAAGAATGCCTTTGATGAGCGATACCATGACAGAAGGAAAAATCATTCAATGGAATAAAAAAGTGGGTGATAAAGTGAAAAGCGATGATTCGCTTGCCGAAGTGGAAACTGATAAAGCTACCATGGATGTAGTGGGATATGAAGAGGGAACACTTTTATATATTGGGGTAGAAGCGGGCAAATCGGCTAAAATTAATGATATCATTGCGATAGTTGGAAAAGAAGGAGAAAATTTCCAGTCTATATTGGATGAGGATAAAAATAAAGATGCTAAAGGAGACCAGAAATCCTCTAACGATGAGAAGAAAGAAGCTGTTAGCGATAAAAAAGAAAGCGCTCAGCCTGAAAAAAAATCAGAAAATGTTGAGTTACCAAAAGACGCCAAAGTGATTCGCATGCCACTTATGAGCGATACCATGACGGAAGGAAAAATCATCCAATGGAATAAAAAAGTAGGTGACAAAGTGAAAAGCGATGATGCGCTGGCGGAAGTGGAAACCGATAAAGCCACTATGGAAGTAGTGGGGTATGAGGAAGGAACCCTTTTGTACATTGGGGTAGAAGCCGGCAAGGCAGCCAAAGTAAACGACATTATCGCCATCGTAGGAAAAGAAGGAACAGACGTGAGTGCGTTTGTAGCCGCTGAAAAAAGTGCTCCCAAATCCACTGAGAATAAAGCTGAGAATAAAAGTGATGCCAAAGTTGAGGAGCCCAAAACCGCACCACAGCCGGAAGCTCAAAACGAAACTGCGCCTCAAACATCTTCTACAGAAGGCGGTAGAATAAAAGCTTCTCCACTTGCCAAAAAGCTGGCGGAAGAAAAGGGGATTGACATTGCGCAGGTGCAGGGTACCGGAGATGGTGGCAGAATTATAAAAAAAGATGTTGACTCTTTTGTTCCGGCTGCCGCACCTAAACAAGAAGGTAAAAAAGCCGCTGAAGTAAAACCTGTTATGCCATTTGCGCAAATAGGACAGGAAGGTTATGAGGACATTCCTAACTCTCAGATGCGCAAAACCATCGCAAGACGATTGGGAGAAAGCAAATTCCAGGCGCCCCATTTTTATCTGACGATGGAAATAAATATGGAGAATGCCATTACCTCGCGGAAAGGCATCAACGAAATAAGCCCGGTAAAAGTTTCCTTTAATGATTTGGTAATAAAAGCCTGCGCCATGGCGCTGCGGCAGCATCCCGCTGTAAACAGTAGCTGGAAAGGCGATTTCATCCGCCAGAATAAACACATACATATCGGTTCGGCAGTGGCAGTTCCTGATGGATTAATTGTTCCCGTAATTCGTTTTGCCGACCAAAAATCACTTTCACAGATTGCTGCAGATGCTTCTCAGTTGTATGAAAAAGTAAGAAATAAGAAAATTCAACCGGAAGAATTTACCGGAAATACATTCACTATTTCCAACCTTGGAATGATGGATGTTGATGAGTTTACTGCTATCATTAATCCGCCGGACAGCGCAATATTAGCGGTTGGCGCCATCAAAGAAAGAGTAGTGAAAAAAGGTGATGGTTTTGGCGTAACCAACATAATGAAAGTTACCATGAGCTGCGATCACAGAAGCATAGATGGCGCAGTGGGAGCGGCTTTCCTTCAAACAGTAAAAAGATTCCTTGAAAATCCGGTAACGATGCTGGTATAATTTTGTTGCGCAAATCTCAAAAGAGATTAACTCGGATTTCAGAGTGCCGATAAAATAGGTTTTCCCGTTTCCCATTCTGTGGAATTTGCTTTTGACAGAGAGGCGATGCATGTTATCGGACTGGTGGATAACTGGAGATCTTCGGCTGATAAAGGAAGAAATGTGAACGCTTATCGTCTTCGGGCAATTACAATAAATTTAAATTAGATTACGAATGTTTCCTTAAGTTGAACTATTATACATCTTTGTATTAAATAAAAAACGGAGACGTTTAAAAGAGACGAAAAATCATTTAAAGATGTTTGTAAAATATTTGAATTGAATGAAAGCCTGGATCACTAAAGCAATGGAATACTTGGAACACAGCTTAGGTAAAATACCTCAAGAGTTAAATGAATTGGACTGGAAAGAAGCACTTTCCCCAAATAAGGAAAAATTATGCAAACATTTATCCGCCTTCGCTAATATGCAAGGAGGAGGATTTTTGGCTTTCGGCATAAATGACACTACCGGGCAACCAGTTGGCATAGAAAGAATCCTCGCTCAGGAAATTATAACCAAATTAGGAAACCTTTGTAGAAATGGGGTTAACCCCGTTGTGATTATTGATCATTCAATAGAAAATTTTAGAGGCTTTCATGTATTAATGATTTATATCAAGGAGAGTGCTGTAAAACCAGTACATATGCCGGAAAGACAATTGAAGATTGTTATATCAGAAGCGGAAACGCTTCAAGGAAGGCATCAAGACAAGAAATAGGAGGCTTAATGCTTAATAGTAAAACACCTGTTTTTGAAGAATTGCACGCTTCGAAAATGAAAACATCTCTGGAAGCAATTACTGCACTTGATTACGCCAGCATTTTTAAACTATTAGGCAAACCAATTCCTTCAGCAATTTCTGAGATAACCAAATGGATGCAAGATGAAAAAATGATTGTTCAGGTAGAAGATGATGGCTTTTATATCACAAATTTTGGCGCTTTATCCGCTGCACATAACCTGGATGAATTTGATGGGCTTGCCCGAAAAGCAATAAGGCTTATAAAGTATGAGGGAAGAAACAAAACTGGCGCAAGTAAAGAATTTTCAGGAAAAAAGGGATTTGCTATTGGGTTCGAAGCCCTTATCAATTTTATAAAAGGTATATTGCCCGGTAGTGAAGTTGTAAGATCTGCTTTGAGAACGGAAACTTCTATCTATCCGGAGATTGCTCTTCGGGAATTAATCGCTAACGCTTTGATTCATCAGGATTTTTCAATTCGGGGATCGGGGCCAATGATTGAAATATTTAGTGATCGAATTGAAATATCTAACCCCGGAAAACTATTACCTAATAAAAATATTGACCGTTTAATACGCACTACGCCGGAATCCAGAAATGAAATTTTAGCGTCAACGTTTAGAAGATATAATATATGCGAAGAAAGAGGCTCTGGCTTTGAAAAAGCAGTAACATCTATCGAACTTTTTGGACTACCGCCACTTAAATTTGAAGAAGGGGGTAGCTCTTTTAAAGTCAGTCTATTCGCCCCTAGGCCATTTGCTGAAATGAGCGATCCGGAAAGAATGGAAGCTGCTTACCAGCATAGCATTATACAGTATTATGGAAATGGCGGCTTGACCAACGCTTCTTTAAGGCAGCGACTCGGAATGCATGATAAACAATCATCTCAAATATCACGATTAATAAAGCAGGCCACCGATGCAGGTAGGATAAAATTTAAAGACCCGGACAATGTATCAACAAAATTTAATTTATATGTACCATATTGGGCTTAGTTTGTTTGACGGGCATTCGGAATCGTTGCATAATATGATGATAATCAATAAGATTTTCCTTGACTCAGATTCCGAAATTATCAAATTATAAAAAATTAAGTTCCTTGACTGGCATTCGGAAATCCGATCTAAATAGTTGATAGTCAAAGACAAATTGATTGACTGATATAATTTATCAATAACATCGGCAAAATTAATTTTCCGTCAAGCTATAAAAAATTTAAAATTCTTGAATTCATATGCTTATTCGATTTTCAAAAGAAAAATGATTACTTTTTTTTTATGGATCTGCATAACACCTTCATAAAAAGCATTCCCAAATTGTAATCAATAATTCCTGATAAAAATTTATATTTATATTACTTTTCATCGTAAACTATTTACATGGCATCCTCAAAACCATTTGTTTCACCCTCTTTCACTTATGAAACATTAGAAGAAACGCTTGACATAAAACCTAAAGGCGCCGAATTATCTATTGGAATCCCCAGCGAAACATCTTACCAGGAAAACAGGATCGCACTTACGCCCGAAGCTGTGAGTGTATTAGTTGCCAACGGACATAAGGTAATAATGGAAACGAAAGCCGGGGAAGGCGCCAGTTATTCAGACAGGGATTATAGCGAGGCGGGCGCAACAATTGTACATAGTAAAAAAGAAGTTTTTGAATGTGAAATAATCGTAAAAAGCGCCCAGGTATGTGAACATGAAATTGATCTTATCAAACCTCATCAATTTATTATTTCGCCGATTCATGTTACAGCCCTGAAGCGGGAAATATTGGAAAAGATGATGGAGAAAAAAGTTACGGCACTTAGCTTTGAAAACTTAAAGGATGATAGCGGCCACAATCCTATTGTGAGAAGCATGAGTGAAATTGCGGGGAGCGCGGTGATGCTGATTGCAGGGCAATATTTAAGCAATGCCAATAACGGAAAAGGTGTTTTGGTGGGAGGCATTTCCGGAATTCCGCCGACAAAAGTCATTATAATAGGCGCAGGTATCGTAGGCGAACAAACAGCTCGCGCAGCATTGGCACTGGGCGCCAGTGTAAAAATATTTGACAACAGTATTTACCGGCTGAAACGCCTGCAAAATAATATCGGCATGAGGTTGTTTACTTCCGTCATAGAACCGAAAATTTTATCCAAACAATTAAAAACCTGTGATGTAGCGGTGGGCGCTTTGGCAGCTTCCGGCGGCAGGACTCCATTGGTGGTAACGGAAGAAATGGTGAGCATCATGCGGCCCGGAAGCGTAATCGTAGATGTTAGCATAGACCACGGAGGGTGCTTTGAAACTTCTCGCCTAACTACACACGCTGATCCCATTTTTAGAAAGTATGATGTAATTCATTATTGCGTTCCTAATATTCCAAGTGGTTTTGCAAGAACCGCATCGCAGGCTATCAGCAATGTGCTAATGCCGCTAATGCTCGAAATGGCTGATGACGGCGGATTTGAGAATTTGGTTTGGTACAAAATAAATATACGCAGCGGCATTTATTTATTTAAGGGATCGCTTACTAATTTTCACCTGAGCCAACGCTTCGATCTGAAATTTACTGATTTGAATTTATTGATAGCCAGCAGAAGGTAGAAAACCAGAGAAGGTCATTTCTTTCCAAAAAATAGAAATGGTTACTATTTATTCTTTTACTGTATCAACCGACTACAGATTAATTTATATTCTATAGCGCTTATTTATTTGCTGATCAAAGTCGTATAGGCGGTAGCACTTAAGTTAAATACAGCCTTCCCATCTGAAACTTTTATTTCTTTTTCCTGTTGCATATCATTATTTTTATCGGTAACCCATACACGCAAATGCCTTATTTTCTTCGGTAATCCAGAAAGGGTTACTTTTCTTTCAGCGCCATTATTTACCAGGTGTATTGTATAAATGCCGCGTGCATTATCGCCAAGCGCCGCCCCGGAAACGTCTGCTCCATTTACTGAAAGCGGCATGGCGCTTAGTCCTTTGGGCGTAGAAGCCAATTGTTTCAGATTCCAGAAGCGCTGGGTTGGATGAAGTGGTTCAGTAGTATCGCCGAAGACACCGCCGCCTGCAAGCAGTGAATAATCCGAAGTAAGCTGCCATTGCAAAATGGATTCAGGCTGGCAAATCGCCAACAATCTCACATACAGATTTATTTCCGCCAACGCATACGTAGGTTCTTTAAAAATATCAGGATAACCCCAGGCCTGCGCGTCAATGCTGCCTTCGCCTACCAGCAGCGGAAGCTTTAATTGAGTAGCAGCATCGGCCCACTTCTGAAGGGTTGTTTTATCCCAGCCGCGCCATGAATGAAAAGAAACGGCGCCAATATAAGGATGAGCCGCAGCGTCGTTCAGTGCAGGAACGATAAATTGGAAAGTCGTCGCGTCAGAATTATCTCCCAATAATAATTTTGTTTTAAATCCTCTTTGTACAAAATAAGCGCCCAGTCCTTTTATAAGTTCGTCATGTTCTTCGCCCGTTTGCCGTACGTTGATGCCCAGGTCAGATTCATTAAATGAAAAATCTGAAATCTCTACTCCATATTCGTCTTCTAGGTATTGAACATAATCAGCAATGGATTTATAAATTTCTTTTGTTTTGGACGAGTCAAGTGCATTTCCCCAAACATGATCTGCAGTAGGCCGAAAATGCAAAGGCCCCACCACTGCCCATTGCGGTGGAAACCATGCGCTCAGAATCACCGGGATTCCCATTTTATACAACCGTTGCGCCATTTCCATCGACTGCTGCACATGATGGTTCAATTTGCCTGCCTTTGCTGCCGCAATAGGATCGGTATTTATGTCCGGCTGCCATTGCATCCAGGGCATCTCTACACGTCCCCAGGCAACCCGTAAATTTTTTAAGCAATAATCAATTACCTCCGGATCTATTTTAGGATTTTGCAATCGAAAATTGCCGCCAAGCCCGTCAAATTTCCTTCCGGGATCCGCTGTGTTTAATTGTAAAGTGATTGGGTTTTTGTCGATTGTGCCAGAAGCGGTAATTGAAAAATTTTCCGCAAATGTTTGGCCGGCACTTATATTTCCTTCCTTTATTGGTATGTAAACGTGAATATTTTTATTACTTTGATCAATGCTTTTTACGATTATAGCGACCGGCTTTTCAAAAACAATTTTAAGCTGCCGGGATGCTGAAATAAATTCAACAGAATCAGCCGGTGCCTGAAGGTATTTGTTAATTGAAATCAAATCCTTGTCCAGATCAATTGGCATTAGCTGGTTCAGACGGACACTACCATTCGCATAATCCTTCCCAGGAAGTATCAAATCAAAATAGGCTCCGTCAATCGTCATATCCGCTTTTGCAGTTGCTGTTACATTTACAGTTGCGGAATTTTTTCCTATATCCGTTACTTCTTCTTTAAAATAAAGACTGTCAATATTGGTGGAAATAATTTGCGTATCTCCATTCCTGTTATAATGCGGCCTTTGCCTTTCTTTTGCCGTTGATTTGATATTGTTTCCATTATCTGAAACAACGGTTAAATTACTTTGAAACTGCATCAACTGGCCGTCGATTCTTATTCCTGTAATATTTCCCCAGGGTTCTACTTCTACCTGTGCGAATGACTGCATAGTTGTAAAGAGTAAAAAGATAATGGGTACGATATTTTTAAAAACTGTTTTCATCTGTTTTTGTTTTGAGGTGTGATGAACTTATCCGAATATGAAGTTCTATAAATTTCAGGTTTAGAACATTTTATGATTAAAAAAAAGGCGACGCCAATTTAAGGCAATTTTATCATATCAATTTTTTTGAGAACGCCGTCAGTAAACAAACAAAAATTGTCTATTTCTATTTTCTTTTTGATAATGATGAAATGAACAAACAATGATCAAAAATAAAAATGTGGCCAGAAACAAAAAACACTATAAAGTTCGGCTATGCTCAAAACCTCTACTGCAAACCTTATAGGTTTTAACTGTTTTAATCACCAGTAAACAAAGAAAAATTACTTATTTCTATTTTCTTTTTGATAATGATGAAATGAACAAACAATGATCGAAAATAAAAATGTAGCCGAAAACAAAAAACACGCTAAGGTGCAGCTATACTCAAATCCTCTGCGGCAAACCTTATAGGTTTTAATAACCTTAATCATCAGTAAACAAAGAAAAATTGCTTATCTCTATTTTCTTTTTTGATGATGATGTAAGGAACAAACGACTTTGAAAATAATAATGATAACAAAAACAGAAAACACTATAAGGTTAGGCTAAGCTCAAAACCCTCGCGGCAAACCTTATAGGTTTTATTCACTACTCATATCCATTTTTCACAACAATCTCCTCTCCGGGTGTCATTTCTATTTCCAATATATTTTCGGCTTTGTTGAATGAATATTTTTTAGAAACATCTTTTAGAAAGAAAGTTTTGAAAGGCAGCTTCAAACGAAACAAGCCACCTTTCTCCGAAAAAATTTTTACTTCATCAATCACACCGTTTTCTTTTTTAGCAGAAACAAGAAAAGCGCCCTCAGTGCGAAGTTTACTGAAAGAAAGGTCTTTCCAACTTGATGGAATTGCAGGGAAAACTTCTACATAACCCTTATGACTTTGCAAAAGCATTTCCTGGATTCCTTTTGCAAATGCAAAATTCCCTTCCAATGTAAATGGGCGGTAAGTGAAATCGGAATGCTGCCCGCCCTTCTGATCGCCGTTCAAATGAAAACTATTGATTGAACAGAAATTAGTGGAAAATATTTGTAACATCCTCGCTGCGCTGTCACCCTCTTTGGCTCTAGCGTATAAGCTGGCCATCCAGCTAAATGAATAACCACACCAGGCGCGTGTGCCTTTTTTTTCAATTTGATGCAATGAATTTTTTATAACTGCACTGTCTTGTTGGTTCTCAATATCCAATAAATTCAAAGGATAAATAGCCATGTATGGCGACATGTGGCGATGTGATTCAAAAAGATCCTGACCAGGTGCAATGGTAAGTCCTGTTTCATTAATATCTAAATCAGGCAGAAGACTTTTTTCTTTTTCAACACCTGCCGGGACCTTTCCTGTGGCAGCTTTACAAATTTCAATATAGTCTTTATAAAAAGATTGTACCAATGACAAATCATAATTGGTCCATTGATGAAACCAGGCTTTGATACTGTTATCAAAAATCTCCGGACTGGAATCTAAAGGGAGCTTATATTTTTTTGTAACAGGATCTATAGTAAGTATTTTTTTAAAATACTCATGCACTTCATCAAAATAAGGCTTACACTTTTCCAATAAGAATTTTTTTTCCATGCTGTATTTCCATTGCCAGTAAAAATGTTGCGAAAGCCAGGCCGCCGTTGTCGGACTCATCGAATATTGTATCCATCCACCCATTTCTTTTCCGGTGATGGTAGTTACACCGGGTACATTCAGTCCGTCTATTTCAAAATAATGTTTCGTCCATTTTTTATTTTGCTCTTTCGTTTTCCAAAGCCAGTTGGTAAAAGATTGCGACGTTTCCAAATGATTGCCGGCATAGAAAGGCCAATAACTTAATTCAGTATTTAAATCATTATGAATATCGCCTTTCCAGGGAGGAAGGTTTCCATTATCTGCCGTCCAGATAGCCTGCAAAGAAATGGGCGGCGTATTACTTCTTGCCACGCAACCCATCTTATACAATTCAAGGTAGTATTGCCTTTCAAGAATTGAATCCGGGATGGAAACAGAAGATTGATTCCAGAATTGATTCCACCATGCAACATGTGTTTGCCAGCCGGGCAACTTATTTTCTACTTTTTTTAACGGTGGTAAAAATGCTTTTTTATTGTTTGAAATGGTCCACGATCCTGCGATTTCGGATGGCGATATTTTCTTCCATTGCACCAATACTTCATAATAATTTCCATTCCAGGTAGGCTGATGATAGCGAATACTGTTAGCCGTTTTTGTAACGGTGCCCTTTTTATATCCAAGTGTTTGTAAGCCTTCACCTCCATGACTGTTATCATCTTTGGCGATACCGGCAGAATTATAATTTGGTATTATCAATTCAGGTAAGATTGAATTTTCGTTTATACCTGGCTGTGCTACAGGCATATTTTCAAATACAAAATACCCGATCTCACCTGTTGCATGAACATAATTGTAGAGTACTGCGCCATCCTCAAATTTAATAGTGTTTAATGCAGTTTTGATGTCAAGAACATTGGAAATTACTTTTCCGAATGAGGCATAATTAAATTCCAGCGCAGCGCCGGGAATTTTTGTTGGAGCCGGGCTGTTGTCATAAGGCTCATCCCCGATTTTATGCACGGTATCATATTGTCCTTTATTCACCTGTGCTACCACCCATTTAAATGTTAACTGGCCAATTTTTGGCATGGGCCTGTCGTCCCAAAGATCAACCCGATCTAACGAAATGCGCAGTTTATTATCTTTCTTCCAAATCAATTCTCCCAGCCATCCATTGCCGAGAGGCATGCCTTCATCCCATCTTGTAGCAAGGGAATCGAATTGTAAATTATCAGAAGGCTTTGGCTGTGCCGCTAAAATATAATAATGGGAAAAGCAACAAAGCACAAATGATAAATTTATAAAGTATTGTCTCATAATTTATTTTTTATTAAATTTTATTTATGGTTACTTCTTCTTCTTCATTGGGCTTTGCCCAATGAAGATAGATTACGCCCTTTCAGGGCTATGAATTACGAAACAAGAATCCAGCTTATTTGTTGATTTGCCGGACAGATTTTTGCTTTTTTATTCCTTATTTTCATTTCATTTACTCATCACACTCTTAATTTCTTCCCCAGCTTTTTTACCCGGAACCGTTTAATCAAACCCCAATAAAGCTGAAATCGTTTTTGCATATTGAGTCTGAAAAATTTGTTCATTCGTTGGAGTGAATCATCAGGATTGTATTTTTTATTTTTCAGTAAATCAAAATCAGCGCCTTTAAAAAGTTCCTGCCAATGGTAGCCGTCTATTAATATAACTACCACATTTTTTGTATTATGAACGCTTTACGCATAGGAAGAGGAAAGACCAAATAGTAAACCAACAAATAACAAGAATTTTAATTTTGTAATTTATTTTTTAAAGAATGCTAATCAATAAACTCATAGTCAAAAAAAGTTTTAAATCTTCGATGGATTATCTTCAATCATCATCGTCATCCTTAACCAGTTTCACAAATGCACTTTTGTGGGGAGCGGGCATTAAACTGTTTTCCCCTTTCACGGATTGCCATATCACTTCATTTAATTCAAGATCAGGTACTGCATCAGGTTTAGAAAAGTTGAAGGTAGCCGAAAGTTTTGCGGCGGCGGTCGTGGCTTCATTCCTGGCATTGATATCTACGTTCGCCGGTTTTACATTGTATGATGTAAGATCCGGTTGGGATGTAAAGCAACTCCACATAGGTGTGGCGGCTGCATCATACTGGCTCATGGGAGGTAACCCTAAAATAAGCTCAATTGTTCGCAACATGGCAGCAGTAGTAAATAAAGTATGATTAACAGTTCTCCGTTTAATATAAGGGCTGATGATAAATGCCGGTGAACGATGGGCATCCACGTGATCAGGGCCGTTCTGCGCGTCATCTTCTAATACAAAGATGGCGCTACTGCCCCATATCCCGCTGTGTGAAATATGATCTATCAATCTTCCCAAAGCCAAATCATTATCCCCCACATGCGCTATTGGTGTGTAGGCTCCTTTTGACAATCCACTGGTATGATCATTTGGAAGATAGACAAAGCTCAATTGCGGCACTTCATTTATTGCCACCAGCGAATCAAAATCTTTTTCCCATATTTTTTCCCTGTAAACATCCTGTATGCTCAGGTTCCAGCCAGTGTATGGATGGCAGGTGCGCTTTTCTAATTCAGGTTGCGTTTTCGGTATATATCCTTCATCTGCGAACTCACCATAATTCCTGAAACTCACACCGGCGCGGAAACAATAATTCCAGATAAATCCTTTATCGGGATTTGCAATTTTTCTATTACCTGCAAAATCATAATTACCACCCCTGCCGCTATAATTGGATGGCCACATTTTTTGTACATAATCAGTGGCATAAGCTCCATCACTCCAATTATGCCCGTCGGCACTCACTTCTGCATTCACATAAAAATTATCCATCAATACAAAATCCCTGGCAATTGTATGCTCGTTGGGCGTGATGCTATCACCAAATATGCAGATAGAAGAATCGCCGTTGCCTTCTTTCATATCTCCAAGCACCTGGTCGTAACTGCGGTTTTCCTTTAGCACATAAAACACATGTTTAATAGGAGAAGGTTCACCATGTTTTTGAGGAATTGGATTTCCGGGTTCGCCGGGGGCTTCTGCTTCTATCTTTTTGTTGAATGGTGTATTTTCATAAACAGCCCTGGAATAAACATCCAACACTTTTTGACCAGGTATGGGAATAATAGAAAGTTTCCCTTTGAACATGGTACCGGTATATAATTCCGGTCCAATTGTTTTTTCGCTTTTTTGGTGTTCAATTTTATTTCCCATAGGATTTGGACCATTCGGATTGGCAAAAGAAGAAAGACCCTTTCCGTTTGTTACATATAAGCGATTACCAATTACCCTCACGCAAGTGGGATACCAACCAGTGGGAATAAATCCTTTCGACTGACTTTTGCCCGGATTGGAAACATCAAATACAGCCAGGTCGTTATTATCAGCATTGGCGATAAACAAAGTTTTGTTGTCTGTCGAAAGTGCAACCCCATTAGGCGTAGTACCGGGAGGCGCGTCCGGGTAAAGGCTGGCAACTATATTTTCCAATACTTTTCGTTTCGCAATATCAATTACTGAAACAGAATTCACATTCGCATTGGCAACAAAAAGATATTTTCCATTACGGCTAATAACCATATCGTTAGGATGGCTTTCGGTTGTAATTTCCCCAACTATCTTTTCTTTTTGTGTATCAAAAATCACCACCTTCCCTCCACCCCAAAGAGAAATGTAAAGCATCTTTTTATCCGGTGACAACAGGCAAGTATAGGCTTCAGCATCCAGCGGAATTTTCTTTACTATCGTCTTATTTTTCACATCACATACATAAAGGGAATTATCTTCTTTTGTAACTGCGTATATGCGTTCCCGTGCATTATCGACATCTATTCCTGAAATACCTATTTTATCTTTAGGCCAGGGCTTTCCAAGAACAATGGAACCTTTTTTAATTAGTTTATTATTGCTGATATCAAAAATAGATATCGAATCATTATAGCCACCAGACACATAAAGGTGCTTGTTGTCATTACTAAATTTTAAACCGATAAGTGCGTTGCGTATTTCGTGGTTATCCAATATCTTATCATTCTTAGCATCTATCAGGGTGATACTTTGTTTACCATCTCCATTATTCGTTATTGCCACATATTTCGCCGATGGAGATACAGCAATATTGAGCGGCATATCTTCCAACGGCAAAGATTTTCCGACAGGTGTTAACGACCATCCGTTAAATAAGGTAATTCTCTCTTTATCCAGTTGGCTAGCAACGTCCTTCGGGGTTTGTTGGCCAAAGGAAATATTGGTAGTGAATATAAAACTCACCAAGGCGAGCGAATAAACTATTATTCTTTTCATAACCATAGATTTTGTTGCTTATAAAAAATTTTACCTTGACAAAATTCCTCAAAATGTCCTTTTTGAGTATGTGACTTAAAGTAATTTAAACCACTTTTTAAAGGTATTTGATATTTAGAATAAATTTTCACATCAATCGTTTGTGTGATTTTTACCAAAAAAGAAATGGTTCAATTAATGACAGCTAATGCTTAGTAAGTGAATATAATAAATACAAAAAGGAGATTTTAAGATGATTCTTCCTCTCAATACTTCTTCCGGGTGGTTGATGATTGCCTGGCTACAATGCCATCAGCACGAACAACTAACAATGTTTCAGCTTTGGCTTTGTAATATTCCGCTCATTGTTTTTTGCCGCACATACTACGCGCCAGTGGGTTTTATCCAGTGTTTAACTTACAACCTTAAAACATTCTCTCAAGATATCCAGGGCTTCTTGCAACTCTTTTATGTTGATGGTGAGTGCGGGTGTTAATGTAATGATATTGCCCATGGTGATCTTAAAATTCATGCCCTGTTCTAATGCAAGGTACATAATACGTTCGGTGGCTTCGTTGGCTTTGCCACCATGTTCATCACGAAGTTCGATGCCGAAGAACAAACCCAGTCCGCGCACATCGCAAATAATGGGGAACTCCCTTTGCAATTCGAGCAGCCCTGTTCTGAAAAATTCTCCTTTTTGCACGATGGCGTTCAACATATCATCCTCTTCCAGGCAGGCGATGGTAGCCAATGCTGCCGCTGCGGCCACGGGGTTTTTCTCATGCGTGTAATGGCCCAGCGCTTTGTCCTTCATCACGTTCAGCTTTTCGTCTGCAATTAGTGCGGCCAATGGAAATATCCCACCGCCCAGGCCTTTCCCTATCACCAGCATGTCGGGCACTATATCGTAATGCTCACAAGTAAACATTTTGCCAGTGCGGCCCAGGCAATGCGGTATTTCGTCCAGAATGAGCAAAGCACCATGCTTGTCACACGCTGCCCGTATTTTTTTCCAATAATCTTTCGGAGGGATAAATGGTGTGGACCTGATGGTCTCTGCCACTACGGCGGCCACGTCGCCTTCTTTTTCCAATACATATTCCAAATAATCTGCGCATTGCAGGTTGCAACTGGCTCCGCACTTGAACGGGCAATTATTTGGGTCCGATGGTGGCACGTGTTCAGTGCCAGGCAACAGCGGCCCCATATTGTTCCGGAAAATAGCCTCTCCGCCAATTGAAATGGCATCTAAAGACGCACCATGAAAAGAATCCCACATGGAAATAGTCTTGAAACGCCCGGTAGCCACACGCGCCAATTTCAGCGCCATGCCTATGACCAGGCTTCCACCGGGAGCGAACAAAACGCGGTTGAGGTTTCCTGGTGCGAGTTCGGTAAGTTTCCTGGCCAGTCGAATAGCCGGTATATTTGTGTAGCGCCGGGTGCAGAAAGACAATTCCCGCATTTGTGTGGTGATGGCATCTATCACCTTTGGATTGGCAAAGCCCACCTGGTGCACATTGTTACCATGAAAATCCAGGTAAGCGCGCCCCGCCAGGTCGGTAAATTTCGAACCCTCACATTGTCTCATTACGTTCAAACACGGCGTCGACAGCGATTGGTGCAAAAAGTATTTTGCGTCTTCCTCCAGCCAATGCCGGGTTTCCCCATCAATGTTTTTTTTATTATAGTCCTGCCTGGCTGGGGTAATATTGAGATCCCCTTCTGACTTTAAATGTTCCGCATTCATAATTGGTATCTTTTTTAATCTGTTAACATGAGAGCTTGCTTTCTCCACGGCCGTGTCTCTATTCCTTGCTCAGTACTATGGCATGACACCGCTGTATCAGCGCGCCATCCCATTATCAAATACATACTTTACAATCCAGGATAGACATTTTCATCTATCTTATTGATCGGCCGTGTCCCGCTGTGCTTCAAGACTTGAAGTAGAGATACAGCCTGAAAAAAAATTGGCAAAAAAATTATCATTCTGTTACAAAATGTTCTTTTTAAGTATGCTTATTTAAAGTACTTTTTAAAGGTATTTGATATTTGAAAGACGAATCATTCGCAATCGTTTGTGTGATTTTTTAATCGTTAATTTAGAACGAAGGTAGAAACTACTTCCAACCCCTCATTTCAATTAGATTAGCCGTCAATTCTTTATTGCACTTTTGCCCAGGCTTGTAACATCTCGATCGCCTTTCCCAACACACCGGCTGATCCTTTAAAATCTGCCGAACCCTCCGGCTTGCCATCAACGCTATACCATTCATAGAACTTCTTATTTTTAATAACACGATCAATCATAGGTTGCAGTTCGTCATAAGCCTGTTGTACAAATCTGTTCGCGATCAGTTGTTGAATCATCCTTCCGCCAAACCACGACCAGTCGCCTCCATTTTGATAAACATAGGGTTTACAAGTATTTACTCCGTTGTAGGCACTGTCAGGATAAGGTGGATATAACGTTAATCCTATCGAAGGAGCGCCGGATAACCTTACATTCCTAAGCATATCATTGTTCACCAATTCAATTTCTTTCTTAGATAATAATCCTGCTTCTATTGCTACCGCAGTACCGCCGTTAAAGTATATTTTATTTTCGTCAAAACCTTTTGGAAATGGACTGCCATCAATATAAAGGTGCGGAATAAATTTATGTTTCGTTGAATCCCACAAATATTTTCGGATGCTCTGTTCTGTGAGCTTCTCTAAATCCGTCCATTTTTTCTTGTCAGCCGGTTTTTTGGTAAAATGAATCATATCTTTTAGCGCAATCACAAACATGGCATTATCATATATGTCAATTGCCCAGTGTGTATTCTTGTCAACATCCACGACGGCGCCTCCTTCAATTTGCACATCTCCCCAATCCTGGGTAGTAGCGCCCGTTAAAAGTTTATATTTCTTTGAATACCGGTCCTTTAAAAGATAGTCTATCGAACGGCCAAGGTGTGCAAGAACGGGCATTCCTGCAATCTTTTTGTAGAGAATGCTTGTGTCATGAGTGATCGCTACATATTTACTAATCGCTTGTATGAGTGAAGTTTCCTGGTCAGTCTCAACGGTGTTTTTAAATCCTACATGTAAAGTATCATACGGAGAAGTGTAGATATTGGGATCGCCCCATGTAACATGCCCCTTTAACGCATAGCCATCTACAATCTCCCCATTTGGCTGTTGCAGATAAAGGAACGTGAGAAGATTATCGCGGATGATTTTATGATCATACACCTGGCTGGATATTTCTATGAAAGTATTAAGGTCGCGTATCCATACCTGCGGATACCCATCTCCGGCATTAAAACCCTTACTCAACAATTGTTTGGCTTTATTGAGAACCGTGTCAAGTTTGTGATCATTTAATATCTTTTCCGCCAGTTTTTTAGCGCTTTGTGCCCTGCCGGAATTGATATTTAAGAATAAACCCGAACAAATGATAAGTACTAATAAATTAAATTTTTTCATCTTTTAATCTTGGGTAAAAGAAGTGGAATTGAACTTAGAGCGTGACTAAAATTGATTTTATAAATTTCTCATAATTGCAAAAAGTGGCCGGCGGGGATCCCGTTAGTAAACGGGACCACGGCGGAGCGCCGCGGTTGGTGGCGCACCAACCGCAATATGGTAAACGAAATTTCATTTTTAGGCCGTCTCTTAGAATTTAAAAATAATAGCGCAACCTGGTATTTTTACACTTTAAAATTGACGTTATAGTAATGTGTATTTCACGTTTTTCTCAGTTTTAAATCTGAAAACACCATTTCCTAAATCATCCCTATTGATTCGTTTACTGTGTTCATCGTAAACCTGTAAACCCGAGGGCAATTGAACAAAGCAATCATTTCCACTTTTAGAAAGAATTGTTGCATTCTTCAGTTCACCGTTTTTCCACTCAAAGCTAACCTCAAATCCATTGCGTGTACACATACCTGTTATTTTACCATTTTGCCAATCTTTGTCAGACGGCAATGCCGGTAAAAACTGGATCACATTATTCTTTCCGCTGCTCTGCAAAAGCATTTCAGCAATCCCCGCGGTAGCGCCAAAATTTCCATCAATTTGAAATGGCGGATGTGCATCGAATAGATTCTCATAAGTGCCGCCGCCATCGCTCATATTAACGCCTTGCTGATAGGTAGGTTTAAATAAATCCCGCAATAAGCGGAAGGCATGATTGCCATCATTCAATCTTGCCCAAAGATTTATTCTCCATGCCAATGACCAGCCGGTGCTAATATCGCCCCTTCTTATTAATGTTTTTTCCGCAGCAGCTTTTAACCCCGGTGTTTCATTATTGATTTCGTCATAAGGATATAAGCCGTATAATGGTGAATTATGCCGGTGATGCGGATCCTCTTCTTTATAATCGCGTATCCATTCCTGTATACCTCCGGTGGAAGGGCTGATTTGATCCGGCGCTAACCTGGCTTTTATTTTTGACAAACTATCAGCCCATTTTTTATCGATACCCAGGATGGACGCGGCAGCAATTGTATTGCTTAATAATTCTCTGCCGATTTGCATGTCAATCGTTGGCCCCATAGTGGTTTGGCCATGAAAACCATCTGCCGTGATATAAGTGTTTTCAGGCGAATTGGAAGGCGCCGTTACCAGCCATCCTGTTTTGGGGTCAGTTATTAAAATGCTTGCATAAAATTGCGAAGCACCCTTTAAAACAGGATATATTTTTTCAAGGTATTTTTTATCCGGGTTAAAAATATAATGCTCCCACAGATGTTCGCATAACCATGAGCCGCCGGTCAAAGTTGAACCCCAGCTTGCACCTTCTCCCGGCGCTGTAAATTTCCACGGATTACTGATTACATGTGCTACCCAACCTTTTCCCTTATAATATGACTTCGAGGTTTCTTCTCCCGGTTTTACCAATTGCCCGATAAAATTTATCAGCGGTAAATGGCAATCTGCCAGGTTAGTAATTTCAGCAGGCCAGTAGTTCATTTGTACATTGATGTCTAAATGATAATCACCATTCCATGGTGTTTGATATTCTTCTGCCCATAAACCCTGCAGGTTTGCAGGAAGACCGTCAGAACGGGAGCTTGAGATTAAAAGGTATCTTCCAAAATTAAAATACAATGCCGGTAGATTCATATCGCTGTTGCCTTTCGCAAAACGAATCAATCGCTGCGCAGTACTCATGTTTTTGATGGAATCATTTTCTGTACCAGTAAATTTTAAAGAACAACGATTAAAAAAAGATTGAAAGTTTTTGATGTGATTTTGAAGTAATGATGCTACCGGCAATTTTGAAGCCGCACTCACCTGCTTCATTGCGATTGGCAATGGTGCAGCACTGCGCTTTTCAACATTCGGCCAGTTTAAATCAGTGCCCGCGCCTATGACGATAATACATTCTTTATCTCCCTCAATTTTTAATCCGTTGTTAACGGCCGTCACTTTTCCTTTTGGCGCAATCACTTTTGCATAAGCTGCAAAATCAATTCCCGCATCTCCATCGCCTCCATCCAGCTGGCCTTTCATGGTGATGGAATTCCCGGTTGAAGAAAAGGAAGCTCTCTCATTTCTATCCAACTCTAAATCAAAATTCAATGCATTCCTTTTATCAGCGCTTAAGTGAATTACAATAACCTGTTGAGGAGCGCTTACCCAGACTTCTTCTTTGTATTTTACGCCATTCCTTTCCCACTCTGTGGTGGCCAGGGATTTATCTATTTGCAGGGTTCTTGTGTAATGAGTTACGATGGAATTGGTGTCTCTCCAATTAATAAATAAATCAGATAAAATTTGATAGCAACCATATTTTACATGCGCGCCATTCCCATTTCCGGAACCTTTGCCTGCACACACAAAATACTTTTGCAATAATTCCTGGGCTTCTTTATTTTTTTCTTCCTGCAATAATTTTTGAATTTCCGGCAGATACTTATAAGCATCATGTCGGTTAGCGTCCTGCACTCCACCTGACCACATTGACTTTTCATTCAGTACAATTCTTTCCTTATTGGTTCCCCCAAAAACCATTGCACCCAATCTTCCATTTCCCAGCGGAATAGATTGGGTGAACTGCGAAGCGGGCGAATCGAAATTTAACTGAAGGTCTGTTTGGGCAAACAATTGAAATGAGCATAAAATATTCAATAAAAAGAAAGTTGCGATTTTTATCATATTTCTGTTTCTTTTAAAATTTTAATAAATGCTTTTTTATCCGGCAAAACAGTTTGGTATTTGCCGGCAAATATGCTGTTGTTATCTTCGGGTAATGTAATCTCTACAAGGCTTTTACTTTTATCTTTACAAAGAATAATGCCAATGGTTTTGTTCTCATCAGCAAGCTTTACAAACCGGTCATAGTAGTTTACATACATTTGAATTTGTCCCAAATCCTGGTGAGTCAGTTCGCCAATTTTCAAATCTATAACTACAAAGCATTTCAGCAAACGATTATAAAAAACCAAATCAACTTTGAAATGTTTTTCATCAATCGTGAAACGAACCTGGCGCCCAACAAACGTAAATCCTTTGCCAAGCTCTAAAAGAAAATGCTCTAATTTATTTATAATAGCAGTTTCAAAATCATTTTCTGAGTATTGATTTAATTCAGGAAGCTCGAGGAATTCCAAAACATAAGGGTCTTTCAAAATATCCAGCGGTTTTTCAATTATTTGTCCTTTTACTGAAAGTTGTTTCATCCCCTCTTTATCCCGGCTCAACGATAATCTCTCGTAAAGCGCGCTATCAAATTGACGTTTAAGTTCCCTTACACTCCAATTATTATTTAGCGATTCAATTTCGTAAAACCTGCGCTCATCTTTATTTTCAATCCTTATTAAAACCAGGTAATGTGTCCAGCTCAACATTGCATTATTTCTTTCAGAAATCCTAATCAGTGATTGGGATTTTTCAAAATCAGCATAAAGCAGGTAAAATTTTCGCATATTTTCAAGGTTTTGAACTGAAAATCCTTTACCAAATTCAGCCAAAAGCCGCTTAGACAACTCTTTCAACAACTGCCGCCCATATTCGGCTCTTTCTTTTCCCTGTTGCTCATCCTCCACAATCATTCTCCCAATTTCATAATAAGTGTAAACCATCGTTTGGTTTACCGCCCGAACTACGTTTTGCTTTGCTATTTTTAATAGATCAGCAATTTTTGAATAAAGGCCATTTTTATTTATGAGGTCACTCATGATTAAATCTATATTTTAAAAATAATCCTTCCCGAACAATGCAGATATTTTTAATTAGTTTATCGCCAAAATTTATTGGTTTAACTTATGAACGCTTTGTTATGCTTATTGAAAAATAAGTAATTCTTTATTAAATGCGGAAAGGCTACACCTACACAAGCTAAAGTTATGTCCTCATCAAATCAAATTATTAATTAGTACAGAATACACAGTAAACAGATAAATATTCTTAATTTCTATTTTATTCTTTCCTTACTTTTTTAATATTTTATTTCGCATTTCTATGTTTATTTAATTCCCCCATGGATTATTTTTAATCAACTGTTGCGCTTCCAGCAGCGGATGGTCAAATGGCTTTTGCTACAATTATGTTTTTAGCAGACAAATATTTTAAAAGTAAATGGAAATTGTTTTCAATACTATTTTTATTTTCAATACTATTTTATTATCAAATTAAATTCTTTTACAGGTTGAAACCTAACGGCTTTCCTTTCCATATTTCTAATTTGTATCTCTTTTGGCAGAGAGCCGCCAACAAAATTATTATTTAGAATTTGCACCTCATTACAATGCTCCAGACTAAAAGCAGGCTCCATTCCGGAGGGAAATCCGGGGAGGGATTTTTGTACTATCTGATTCCCATTGAAATTCAAACCATCTACGTTGCTGGCAAAAAGTATAGGTGAATCAAACACCTGAAATTCATTTCCCGTTATACTAATATTTGAATGAACATACCTGCCTTTTTCAAAATGATTCGTTTCGGGTTTTATGAAGATTACATAATCACCAGGTGCGGAATTGTACCCACAATCAATGAATTTATTGTTGCGAATAATTACATTTTTTACAGGTCCTGATTCGAACCATGAGTTGCAATCATCTGCAATTAAAATAGCATGCATGCCTGTACGGTAAAAAGTATTGCCTTCTATCAATACATTCCTGCGCGTGGTTACCAACAGCCCGCGGGTTTCGGTATGTTCAAAACGATTGTTTTTAATAACAACAGAAGGTGTTTTGGATATATTTTCCACACAGTCTCCTTCCTGCCAATATTTTGGAACAGGAATATTCAGTTCCAACTCTATTTCTTTTTGCGAAATCATTTTTGACGATTTGACCACTGCTGTCCCAAACGGCAATAGTGTTTTATGATTTACGAATTCAATAGAATCACTTTTTTCAAATGCATTGAATCCCCATGTTTGGTCATGCATAAAACGGACAATGATTTTGTTGGAATCAGCTTTTATGATACGAAGTGCAGTTCCATGAATATTCACAGGATCATCATGCGAACCGGAACAAAGAGAATTTTCAATCCTGACAAAACCATAACATCCCGAAAAATGAAAGCAATCTGCAAAAGCCGCAATCACCCTGCCAGAGCCGGGTTTGGGGGCAATGCTAACATTACTGATAAAAATATTTTTCGATAACTGGCTTACTATACCCAGTCCGTGGATATAATAAAATTTTAGATTCTCAAACGAAACATCGGAAGAGCAATTATTAAAGACGCCCACTTCATCGCGGTATGGATCCCTGACTGAGAGCATGTCACCTGCTTCAAACTTACTGTCTTTAAAATTCCCTTCGAATTTTACCTTGAAAGGAGAAAGTTCAATCGCATTACTATTACTAAAAAAGTTCCATGAACCATAGCCCATCGTTTCCTGCGAAGGCGTATAATCAATTAAAAACGGGTTATTTGTTTTCCATCCCTCTCCATACCATATTACTTGGTTATGATTATCCTGTTTTTCAATGGCATACCATGAGTCCCGATTAATGTTAACAATAACATCCGAATCGGTTTTTGAAATTATTTTCATCTCCGACATGGTGGGCCGTTGAAAATCGAAAAGGAGATTGTTCACTTTAAAATTATGACAATGATCTATTGCCATCAGCATCATTTTACCATGATAAACCAGCGAGGTATTATTCCCTTCCAATGTGATATTGGAAAGGCCTTTAAAAAGCATTCCAATTGTTTTCTCTTTGGAAAGACTATCATTTTCTGTGGCGTTAGAAATATAATAGATGTGCTTCGAAGCTCCGTCTGGCCACAAATCTATCCTGCCACCGGGAAATTTTATGATGCAACTATCAAACCCTGCAGCATCTTTGATGGCGCGCGCTATATTAGCAGATGCATTTTGGTATGAATTAGAAACGACTCCATAATCTGAAAGATTAATTATTTTTTGAGCTCGAACCGCATTACCTATTCCGGCAAAAAGAATAATAAGTGAGAAATATTTTATCATTATAAAAGTTGATAAGAGTTGTAATCAATCAGAGTATTCAATCTCAATTTTATTTCTCTTCGGTTATTGATAACCATCCTTCCCAGGTTGATTAAATCGATCAGCACCTATAGCGCTTTGTATCCTATGCCCATTAATCAGAGATGAAACCTAAGGAAAAAGCTATATAAGTATCGCTTTTCTTCCCTCCCCACTTAGATCCTCCACAGGCAATTACTACGTATTCCTTTCCATTAACCGCATAAACAGCCGGTGTAGAAGCTCCGGTAGCCGGGAGATCTGTTTCAAACAAAATCTTTCCGGTTCTTTTATTAATAGCGCGGAATTTTGCATCAGCGGTTGCAGCAATAAATAGTACGCCCCCCGCTGTTACTACTGGACCGCCATAATTTTCCCGACCCGTTGTGGGAATTCCTTTTGCTTTTAATTCCTGGAATTCTCCAAAAGGTATTTGCCATACCTGTTCACCGGTGTTCAGATTAATAGCCGTTAATGTACCCCAGGGTGGGCTTATCGCAGGATAACCTTCTTTTGTCAAAAACTTATTGTAACCGGTAAAAGAATAAGACGGCCTTGATACATTTTCTTCATTTACAGGAGGCCCTTTGTAAGTATTTTTCTGTTCCGACTTGATATTCAATATAAAAGAACCTAATGCTTTTCTCTCCTCACTCTTCAGCTGATTAAATCCCGGCATCATTCTTCTGCCGGTAGAAAGTAATTCATTAAATTTTGCAAACGTATATTTTTTCTCTGCTCCTATCAATGAAGGGTAGTCGCCACCGCCCTGACGTTCAGTTCCATGGCAACTCATACAATTCATGTTGTAAATAAGTTTACCTGCCTGAACATTGGTCATGACCTTCTTTGCTTCCGATGTATTTTTTACAAGATTAAGTACCCATGCCATGTTATTTGCATTTACATACAGAATATTTGTTGTCGGGTCTATGGCTCCTCCTCCCCATTCTCCACCGCCATCATACCCAGGAAAAACCAATGTTCCCTTTTCAGTAGGTGGAGTAAAAATTCCTTCATAGCGATAGGAATTGAAGCGTTTTTTAATATCGTCGTAAGAAGAATCAGCTACCAAAGTATTCAAGTCTTTCTCAGTTAACAATTGTCTTGAAAATGGCTTTGGCAAAACAGGAAACGGCTGTGTAGGACTTAATCTTTCTCCCGACACGGTGCCATTTGTAGGAACAGGTTTTTCCTGAATAGGGAATACAGGTTTTCCTGTCACGCGGTCAAATACAAATACAAGTCCGGTTTTCGTGGTTTGCACAACTGCATCTACTTTTTCCCCGCTGTGATTTATCGTAATTAGGCTGGGCGGCGTGGGTATATCCATATCCCATACATCATGATGAACTGTTTGAAAATACCATAACAATTTACCCGTTGCAGCATCAAGCGCCACCAGACAATTGCCATACAGGCCATTTCCTAATCTATCGCCGCCATAAAAATCATTCGTCGGGCTACCAATTGGAGCATACAAAATACCTCTCTTTTCATCCAGGCTAAATCCTGCCCAACTGTTAGCCGATCCCATCCGTTTATAGGCAGTAGTATCATCCCAGGTTTCATATCCAGGCTCGCCTGGATATGGTACTGTATGAAATATCCATTTTTGTTCCCCGGTTTTTATATCAAAAGCACGTATGTGTCCGGGCGTATTTTCACCCACAAGGCCACTTACAAAAAATAAATTTTTATAGATCATTACCGGAGAAGTGGGCGCTACAAAAAGTTCTTTGGGAGCACGACCAAGCCCATTTGTAAGATCAATTCCACCATCTTTACCAAAAGAGTTTATCAGTTTTCCCGTTGTAGCGTCTACTTCAAACACAACAGAGCCAACTGTATAAATAATACGCTTATCATTTCCCTCAGCCCAGTAGGCAACACCTCTATTCATATTAACGCTTTGTCTATGCCAGGCCTTATTTGTTAGGGAATCTGCCGGATTAAATTTCCATTTCTCTGTTCCTTTAGCTGCATCAACAGCGAACAATTTTAATTTGGGTGACACGCCATATAAGATACCATCTATGATAATGGGGTTGCATTCCATCACACCGTAATTGCTGCTATCATTATCTTCCGAATGATATATCCATGCAACCTGCAACCTGCTTACATTACCCGTATCGATTTGTTTTAAAGATGAATAGCGTATATTTTCTTTCGAACCACCCGTTATTTTCCAGTCAATATATCTTTTATTTCTTGTGCAATTCCAGGAGAAAATTGTCACTACTGACACTAGAAAAATTACAGCCTTTCGATGTATGTACTTCATTATAATAGCGCGTATAATTGTTTTATTATCTTTTATGGAACAGATCCGAATTTTTAAAAGTTTATCCACACCCTTCCTCGTCTACTCTTCTTTCGTAATTAATATCCACCCCTTCCCCGGCTCTACCGGTATGGAATCACCTGGTGAAAATATTGCTTCCGGCTGAAATCTCTCTATTGGCGGAGCGATTAATTTTACTTTATCCGGATTTAATCCTAACGCCTTCCAGTCAATCATCAATCTTACATTCACCGATGTCGGCGCCCAACTTGCGATGGAAATCAATGTTTTTCCTTTCCGTAAATATGCTGTTGCGAGTACATTCGGGTTGGAAGTTTTCACCACAGCATCAGTATCCCAATAGCCAATCATTTTTGCATCTGCAATTCCAAAACTGTCAAACACTTTCCAAATGGCTCTTGGGTCGCAAATGACGCCCTCGGTTTCCCAACCCAATCTACTAGTCATACCGTAAATCATGCCACGCCATTGATTTCCTCCTTTATACAGCATGTCTCCCATTAAACCAAAGGGAATTCCGGAACATTCTACCAGCCAGTTTGCCGGTGACATTTTATCATATTGAAAACTTTCACCAAACCAGAGTTTATTAATGTAAGGAAAGAAACTAGTGTATTGTGTAGCGGGCCCTTTGGAAAATCCCGTGTTGGAATGAAGGTCTATCAGGCAACCGGGTTTTATGCTGTCCATTACTTCTCTCATTCGTTTTATAATATGACGGTCAAACGCAACATCATCAAGGTAAAGGCCATCAATATCTTCATTTTTTATCAGCCATGCCAGTCCACGCACATAAAAATTATACCAGCGTGAATCTCCCGGCGCTGTCTCAATAGCTGCATCCACGTTTCCTATATCATTACCAATTGGCGTGTACCATGCAGGCGTATAACCAGTTATTAAATGCTCCTGTAGCCACGGAAATCCACCTCCTTTTCCTCCCGAAAAAATTTCATTTCCAAGACTTCGCAATGCCCAAATCTCCGGAGTGTGATTGGTGAGTTCCCTGATGGTATAATATATTTTTGTTTTTATTCCCTTCTTATGCCAATAATCCGCAAAATATTTAATCTCTTTTTTCGCAAGAAACGGATAATTAATATATGGATTGGTGATAGTGCCCTGGTGAATATTGATTACTTGAATACCCGCTGCAACTGCACTTGAATCGGGCCATGCATTAGTGCCATTATGATAGTAACGTTCCGAAAACTGAGCTTTGGTATCTAATTTTTTGATTGGTGTAATAATCAAATCAAATTCAAAAGACACCTCTTCATCTTTTTTAAAATTACGGCTGCCGGAATAAACGGTTGCCAGTGTAGTATCTCCATTATTACGAATAGAAAAGCCACCTTTGTTCTCATTGTACCAACTGGATGGTGGCGCCGGATGATACAAATTCAATAAAGGCCCGGTATAAGAAGCGCCAAGTAGTTGACAATAAATTCCACGATACGTATTCCCAATCCAAAAACTGTTATGAGGCCCTTTCCACTTTGCATCAAGGCTGTCTGGGACTGTGGCGCCCGGCAACCCCATACCCATCATGTATTGTGCTACTTCTTTTCTGAGTGGAATTTCCAACCGGAAATCATTTAAGGTAATATCATGCAGCGCTTTTAGTTGAATAGTATAATGCATATAGCCATCAAACTCTAAAGACCCCTTTCCTTTAAGAATAAAATTTTTACTGTTGGCTTCCCACGAGCCGGACACCTTTCCTTCATCCTGGTCGTTTTCTCCAAATTCAGCGTCGCTAAAGCCTTCGCCGGATGCTTTGAGTTGAATGGGCGCAGCCAATATTTCCGTTCCAAAAACTTTAAGGGTGGACGGTAGCACATCCTTTGATAAGGTTATCTCTTTATTGTAAAACGAAAACTGAAGGTTGCCGTCTGCATTTATCGGGGTAAAAGGCGCTGTTGGTTTATCTGAAATTCCTGCGGTAGAATTAAGCCAGCGAAGGCGCGAAAATCTCCAGGTTTCACTATCTCCCCTATCTGCGAGGTATTTATCTGTAATCGTTATTTGTAAAGGAATTTTTTTAGTTTTTTCTCCTGAAGTTGAGACAATAACTGCGCCTTTATAAACACCTGGTTTTACATCCTTCGGTATATCAATTCCTATCCATAAAGTTTGCACCTTGCCTTTAGAAACATTCAATCTTTTTTTAAATGATTTACCATAAGAATTGACTCCTCCGGTGTTAAAACAAGTTAAAGCAGATGAAGGTATCATCTGCTGATTGTTTTTCAAATCTGAGAAGCTCACCTGAATGCTATCTAGATCTGACTGAGCAGCGTACAACCCGATTTGAAAAGTATAATATTCATTGCGATCTACAATGCCTTTAAATTCTTTTTGAGGGCCTCCTTTTACCCACTTCAAAGGAATATCATCCTGCATCTTAATTGGATATTTTCTATCCTCAGGAAAAAGCAGGTAACCATCATCGTGCTTTGACAAAAAGGTTTTTTTTTCAGAAAGGGTAGCAATAATTTCCATTGGGTAAAAAGAATCGAAACCAGTTCGTGATTCTAATTCATTGCAGGATGCTGTTGGTAGTTTTGCAATCGTATTTTTATCCGATAAATGATTTTTGTCTATCCATTGTGCCTCCGGCATTTTGGGAGGTAAATATCCATACTGATAATATCCCGCATCGGTATCGGGTTTATATGGAAGGTAATAAAAATAATATTTGCCTGCTTTGGCAACGGGACCAAATGCAATATCGCAGCGCTCATCGTTCACAGAAATTCTATATACATTTTGAATTGTATCGCCGGTCGCGGCATTAATAATCAAAAAGCGTTTTTTATCCGGTTGCAAATCATGCAGACGCCAGGTGATTTGCAATCCTACTGCATTGGCTGGTTTATTAATATTTAAAATCGCACGATGATTTCCTAAACCAGCAGGCCAGGGTTTTTGAGCTACTTCATATTTTAGCGTTTGAGCATGTATGTTATTACCGCAAAAAAATACAAAGCCCAAACTAACTATTATGTAAATTATATTTTTCATATTTTTTAGTCTTTCTGCCTGGAAATCCTGTTGTATTTTCTCATTAATTTTCCTGAATGATTTTCATTCTGCATTTAGAATGCTTTAATATTAGAATATTTTGAAAACCAGTATATAGCAAACAGACTTTTATTACGGATCCATCTTTTGCTTTTCCCCAAAAAAAATTCTCAAAACACGAGCGTCTACAGTAAATAAACCTTTATCAAAGATTTTCATTTTTGTTTTCAAGATTATGACTATCCTTTTTTCTTTAGAGTGGCAAGGTACTCCACCAAATTCACCAGGTTGTCCTGCCCCATACCGGCAGCCAATCCCGTAGGCATCAAAGAATGGCCGTAAGCTTTCCTGGAAACAATATCTTTAGAGGGCACCTTTTCCACCGTTCCTCCTATCATTTTTATACTCACTTCCGAAGACGTTTCATTAGCCACATAGCCTAATAGCTGCTTTCCATTTTTTAATTTAAAAAAATACGCTTCGTAACCAAAACTAATACCTGCGTCTGGTGTAATAATTGATTTATAAATGGCAGCTTTATCCAGTTTGCTGCCTATTTCGGATAAAGCCGGGCCAAAATCTGCTCCATTACCATTAACAGAATGGCAAGTGATGCAGTAGCTCCTAAACACCTCTGCACCTTTCGCAGCGTCTCCTTTCAAAGCCACCAACTGACTTATCGGAAGCACCGCAGATCCTGATTCATTGTCTATCTTAAAATAATTCCTGGCTTTTTGTACTATTTCCGGCCTGTAAGAAAGCATCAATGCATGAGCTGCTGCTGAATCCAGTTCAGGTGGAAGTTTATGTGATTCCACCAGGGCAATAAGACGATCTTCTCCACTTTCTCCCTTACCGAGCATTTCAGTCGCCATAAGTCTTAACGAAAGTTCATACTTTTTTTCTAATGCCAACGATTGTAATATATCCTTATTTATTTTTGATTGATCACGCCCCAATACTTTAATAATAATACGTGCTTTGGCAGAATCTCCATGAAGATTTTGTTGTACCAAATTTTTCCCGCCGGTATTTAAAAGCACGTTCATAGCCTTTCCGCGCATTTCATCTGTGGGTGATTGTAAAACCATTTCCATCAATTCAGCACCCCTATTTTTTAATTGATATTTTTCAACCAATAATATAAATTCAGGTCTTTTCTTTACACTCTCCAGGCTTTCATTGATGAGATGTTGAAACCCTGCATTTTGAGGAAGTGCTTTGGGATTTATTTGAAGTAAAGTAATGGCATTAATAAATTGTTGTTTAGGATGATGACCATTTAACAAGGATCTTAGAACCATTTGTTTTGAAGAATCGGCATAAAAATCTAAAGCCCGAAAAAATTTCAGATTTGTTTCAGGGTCAATATTTGGATCCTCGATAATCTGCTGCAACATGGGTAATGCGGCCTTGGCACGGGAACGCCAAACGATATCGCGTCCTTCAGGCGAGTTCCATTTGCTGCCTGCTTTTTGCTTCCAGGCATCAAAAAAACTATCCCATTGCTTATCGGCGCTTATACCTAACGCTTCAAGGTACCAACGATCCTTTCCATCATATTGCGCAGCGAGTTGTGCCCACAAGGCCGCGGCGGAAGGTGAAGAATTATGACGCAAAGCAATAGCGGCAGTGCGGCGTACCTGTGGGGAAGGGTCATTCACTATCACCTTTATTATGGGTATGATATCTATCGGTAATTCCTGCGCCGCGCGAATAGCAGTTACGCGGATATCTTCATTTTTATCTTTTAATGCCTGGTTTATATATTCCACCCCTTTGCCGGGGAGTTTGCTCAGTATCCACAAGGCACGGGCTTTATACCTCGGGTTATCAGATTGATACATCTTTTCAAGGGCAGGAATGGCTTTTTCACCCCAGCCATGCAGTTTTTCCCATGCTAAATAACGGGTGGCAAGGTTGGGATTCTCTAACACTTTTGCAGCTTCTTCAGGATTATCTAATTTTACCTGTGCGACCTTGTATTTGCTGCCCGGAGGAGCAATCCTGTAAATACGCCCCCTGTTTAAATCCCCGACCTGGTGGCCCCCAACTCCAGGATCGTACCAATCGGCGATGAACAATGAACCATCCGGAGCCACACAAACATCTGAAGGTCGAAACCATTTATCGTATATTCCTTCAACGATATTTACAATTTTAGCGGTATAACCGGCGCCATTCTTTTCTACAGGATAAGAGCGCACTACGTTAGGAAGCGCGTCGGCATGAATGATCTGATTGTGGAATATATCGGGCAATAAATCGCCTTCATATATTACCATACCGGTTGGTGCGCCTGCCCCTGTTTGTAACAAATTGGGGACAACTCCCGGATCATTTAAATGCCAGTGCCTGAAAGGAATAGAATCTTCCATATTCACGCGATAATCTCTCCAGTTGGCTCCGCTCATTTCATCGGTATATCCATAATTACCATATTTCATTACATAATTAATGCGAACACCACGATTACCATCATCGTCATTATCAGACTGCCACAGATTTCCAAAAGCATCTACCGCAACTTCATAGGGGTTTCTAAAATTATTTCCCAGCACTTCCAGATTATTTCCATCAATATCACAACGGAATACCATTCCCTGCCGATAGGGTTTGCCGTGGCTGTTAACAGGAACACCTTCAATATCCTTCACAACATTTCCATTTTTGTCTAAAAGGCTATCTCCTGCATTTCCAAAATTAAAATACAATTTCCCGTCAGGGCCAAAGGTGAATGCATGAATGCCATGATCGTGCTGTTCACCGGCAATACCTTCAAAAAGGATTTCCTTTTTATCAGCCTTATCATCGCCGTCTGTATCTGTAAAAATAAATACTTTAGGGCTGCATGATACGATCACTTTATTTCCAAGTACACAAATACCCAGGGCAGCGTTTATATCTGTACCCTGGTAAAACACTTTGCTGGTATCTGCTATGCCATCGCCATCTGTATCTTCCAGGATAACAATCTTATCACCTTTCACGTCCACGGGGTCTGAGGGATTAAGCTCAGGCCGGTAATTATATCCTTCGCATATCCACACACGCCCCCTTGAATCAATATCCATGTTAGTAGGATTGGTGATCATGGGCTCACTGGCAAATAGCGTGGCGTACAATCCATCTTTGATCTGCAAACCTTTGATAGCGTTCTGTGCTAATCTTTGTTGATCATCGGATAGTTTTTCAGGCTTTTGGGAAGGATATTTTTGCTGACAACTCACGAGAATCACGCAAGCAAAAAATATAATCTGATGTAACCGGCTGAAATAAGAAGAATAAAGTTTTTTCATTTAGAAAATTAAATTTAAAAATCAGTTGCCTAATCTTTTCAAAATAATAAAAATCAATTGAAAGGAAATATTTTTTTAAAATTGTCGCCACCAGGCTGCATTTTTGATTTTTCTTTTTGGTTAGTTCAATAATTTTATTCCAGTCACCATTTTTCCTAAAAACCCGTAAATTGAGCATATTCCGGGCCTCTTTGTAACTCCACCTTTGTCCTACTGCTTCATCCGCTTCTGCACTATTATTCGATGGGCTGATTCTATTACTTCGGATCCAATTATTCCACAACTAATCTTTTGATAATCGGAGTAATTTCATTCTGCTTTTGTTTATTCTGTAATAATTTATTAATTGCATAGCATTCAAAGAGAATGCCCTGACAAATTATCATATTCATCAATTTCTGCTTCAAAGAAAACTTCGTATTCATTGTTTTGTTCCTTGTGCAGTATAACCTCCTTCTATGTCATACGCAGCAAAGTTTTTAATTAAGGGCATTTGATTTGACTGAAGTATTTTCAGCCGCAGCTTATCTGTTTGAACTGCATTGAAGTTTTGAATTCTTTTATGTCCAACCGAAATACCATCACAAACGGATTCCCATTTATTATTTATCCATGCCTCCACAGAATATTTTCTTATGTTTTCTCCTTTAGTGATATCTTCCATTATACTAATAGTGTTCACTTTAACTGGTTTGTTGCTAAGATTTAAAATCAATTCATTTCCACTTCCTTTTGTTTCTGAAATACTTTTGGCAAATCTTTTTTTAATTTCTTTTCCGAATTCACCAAAGATTGCTGTTTCTTTTTCTGGAAACTGTCCGGAAGTATCTATTCCCATGCCTATAAGCATATTCGTATTTCTTCCAACAGTTGTATAATATCTTTGGATGAAATCACTTAATGGCAAAATGTCTTCGTCACGGTTTACTCTCCAGAACCATCCTCCCTCCCACGCTGATTTTAGACGGTTTGGAAAGTCTGATTCTCCCGGACACCAGATATTTCCATCAGGGTTTCCATTCAGTCCTTTTATTTCCACCATACCGTTTGATGAAGTCGTTGTGTCTGCCCTGCTCCACATGGGATAAGGAGCATCTCCATTTTCATTACCTATCCAGCGGATAAGATTTTTGCTGATGGAAGGCCCCTGAAAAAGAATTGCCTGTGGTTGATATTTTTTTATTAAGTCTGCTATTTGCTCCGATACACCTCCTTTACTGGTAGGTAGTATGCCACCATCAAACCAGATTTCAAAGAGTTTTCCATATTGTGTCCACAATTCGGTAAGTTGTTTCAACACTATCTTATTGTACTCCTTTCTGGCGGAATCTGACATGTTGTTTTCCGTTTCATATAAAGTACTTGAGTTCACACTGTAATAGAGACCCGGCTTAATTCCATACTTTTTACACGATTTAATAAAATCAGCAACAACATCTCCTTTCCCATTTTTCCACGGTGTTTGGCTTATGGTATAATCATTTGCTTTTGTAGGCCAAAGAGAAAATCCTGTACCATGCTTAGCTACAAGAACAGCATATTTTGCACCAGCCGATTTTGCTGCTGCAATCCACTGATCAGTATTTAGTTTAGAAGGATGGAAAACACTTAAAGAAGGCAGGGTTTTCTTTTGTCCGTACTGATAGGTATCTGGTGCAAAAATGTTCATGTCCAGATCAATAATCACTCCTATTTCTGCGTTTGCCCAATCTCTCTGTTGAGGAGTGGGGAATACATTTTTTACGGCCTGAGCATTAGCAGAAATAATCATCATATTTAGCAATGCCTGGAATAAAAAGAAATAAAATATTTTCATGAGCAAGGTTTAAAAGTTATTAAAAGAAGTTTAATAGTATGTAAATTGATTATCACTTATCGCATAGAACTTCCTTTGCTCTTTTGATGAAGAGTAAATTATAAATAATTCCAGGAATAATTTTTACATTTCGTTATTAAGCTGGTAATGTAAAACCAACTAATCTCCTTCTATATCATACGCAGCAAAGTTTTTAATTGAGGGCGTTTGATCTGACTGAAGTATTTTCAGCCGCAGCTTATCTGTTTGAACTGTATTGAAGTTTTGAATTCTTTTATGTCCAACCGAAATACCATCACAAACGGTTTCCCATTTATTATTTATCCATGCCTCTACAGAATATTTTCTTATGTTTTCCCCTTTAGTAATATCTTCCATCATACTAATAGTATTCACTGTTACCGGATGACTGCTAAGTTTTAATATCAATTCATTTTTACTTCCTTTTGTTTCAGCAATACTTTTGGCAAATCTTTTTTTAATTTCTTTTCCGAATTCACCAAAGATTGCCGTTTCTTTTTCAGGAAACTGCCCCGAAGTATCTATTGCCATCCCAATAAGCATGTTCGTATTTCTTCCAACGGTAGTATAATATCTTTGAATTAAACCGCTTAGCGGTAAAACATCTTCCTCATGGTTTGCCCTCCAAAACCAGCCACCTTCCCATGCCGATTTACTGCGACTGGGAAAATCCGACTCAGCCGGACACCAGATATTGCCATCAGGACTTCCGTTCAATCCTTTTATTTCTGACATGCCATTTGATTGAGTAACGGTGTCTGCCCTGCTCCACATAGGATACGGAGCATTTCCATTTTCATTGCCAACCCAGCGTATCAGGTTTTTGGAAGATGCCGGCCCCTGGAAAAGGATTGCGTTTGGCTGAAACTTTTTTATCATCGTTGCTATTTCGTCTGATACTCCGCCTTTGCTGGTCGGGCGGATGCCGCCATCAAACCAAATCTCAAAGAGTTTTCCATATTGTGTCCATAACTCGGTCAATTGTTCCAATACTACTTTATTATACTTTTTTCTTGCATCATCCGACATGTGATCTTTTGCTTCATATAAAGTGCTTGAGTTAACACTGTAATAAATACCAGGCCTTAAGCCATACTTTTTACAGGCCTTAATAAAATCAGCAACAACATCTCCTTTACCATTTTTCCACGGAGTTTTACTTATCGTATAATCATTGGCTTTAGTAGGCCAAAGAGAAAAGCCCGTACCATGCTTGGCTACCAGCACTGCGTACTTTGCACCGGCTGATTTTGCTGCTGCAATCCATTGGTCGGTGTTTAATCCGGAAGGATGAAAAATACTTAAAGGAGGCAAAGTCTCTTTGTGATTATACTGATAAGTATCCGGTGCAAAAATGTTCATGTCCAAATGAATAATTACGCCTATTTCTTTGTTTGCCCAGTTCGTCTGTTGAGAAGTAGGTAGAATATTGCTTTTCAGTGATTGACCGCTGCAGTTTGAAACGGTTAATATTGATAGAGCCGTAACTGCCGCACTCCAAATAATTCTTTTCATAATAAAATATTTGATTTAGTTTAAATGACAGGAAAATAGAAATGATGCATATTTATCCGTTTACTGTATTCTAAGTTAGTATAGAATAGTAAAATAATTTAAATATCTAAAACCAAAAGAAAAACCAGATTTATTTTAACTCTGGTTTTCTTTGGTATTCATTGGCTTCTTATAAAATAAAATCCATTATTTACCAGGTAATCACTGCCAGCCTGGGTTTTGTGGTTGCAGGTTAGGATTTAATGTCATTTCCTGAATGGGTATTGGATACAAATACATTTTATCATTCCACGAACGTGCGGTAATGCTCGGATATACTCTAATGTAATTATTGGCATCCAATACTATTCCACTGACCTGCGAAGGAGGATATTGCGCTTTTACAGACGGAAGGAGTTTTACTCCCAGAATTGTTTCAGGGTTATTGATCAAATTGCCTGCTTTCCATCTATGCAAATCATCAAAGCGAAAACCCTCAGATCCTAATTCAATCCTCCGCTCTCTGCGGATTTCAAGAATTATATTTTGAAATGAACCTGTAACAGCGGGAAACTTTGCAGCTAATGCAGGATCTACTGCTACATTCATCATCAAATGCGGCATTCCTACCCTATCTCTTAATTTATTGATAGTGTTATCCAATGTTGTTTGTGTGCATGTTCCTAATTCTGCTGTTGCTTCTGCTTCTATCAGTAATGTTTCCGCATATCTGAAAATAAAAAAATCATAGATAGATTGATTCGCATTCCATGCAGCAAAACTAGAAGATCTTCCTTTAATAGGCTGATAACCTGTAGAGGTAACTGTAGTTCCAATCCTGGGTAAAGTAATGATGTCACCATTTAAAAAATCAAACCCCCTGGTAGCAATCTGCTGTGCAAACCGGGGATCGCGGTTTTTTATTTCTGCATCCAGAGAATCATCACCTTTATATAACGGGCTTACAGAAGTCGGCAATCCATCAGTGCATAAAAATGACCGCGCGAAGTCCTTACTATATCCATCTCCGGCCTGGCCTAATTGCCTGTCAACATTATTGGTCAATACAACCGGAAGATACCGCATGGCCATTATCGCTTCGGGGTTGCCTTGTAATTCTTCCTGGATGAACAGATTGTAATAATCTGATTGCGGATGGCCGGTAGTATAAATGCTGAATAATCCTGAATTCATAATTTGTTCGGCTGCATCTGATGCGGCCTGCAAAAAAGGAGTTTCATCACCTGCACCAAAATATTTCCTGTAAGTTCCTTCCCATAAACAAACACGGGCTTTCAAAGCAAGTGCGTCATATTTATTTAAACGCCCGTCCGGGGCACTTACCGGAATGTGTGCAACAGCGAAGTTCAGGTCTTTTAGCACTGAGTCCATTACTTGTTTATGGGGCATCCGGGTTCCAAACAACATACTTTTAGACGTATCTGTGATATAGGTGTTAATATATGGCACATCTCCAAAAGCTTTTACCTTATTCCAAAAATCCATTGCCCTGAAAAACAAAGTTTCACCTACATAGGTATTTTTAATGCTGTCACTAATATCTGCTTTGGAATAATTTGCCAGAAAAAAGTTGCAGGTCCGAATAAAGCTAAAGTCCCATGCAGTTCCACTTGCTGCAGTTGGAATAGTGTAAGTTCCTGCTAAAAAGGAATTGAGAGACTGGGGCGCTTTATCATCTGAATTATCATCTGCATTAACAAAACTCTGTATCGGCAATTGTGAATAATACTGGTTGCAATACAATTGCAAATCAGTTTCATTTTTAAAGAAATTTTGCGGGCTGATACTGCTTAACGGATAACGATTAAGGAAGGCCTCCTTCTTGCAGGAAGCAAAAGCTATCATTGTTAAAAGTGTAGTATATACAATATATTTATTTTTCATTTTATTAAATTTATAAAAATTAAAAGGAAAGAGTTTGCTTTATAAAGTAACCTGCAAACCGAAAGACACTGACTTGTTAATCGGGTAAGTAGTATATCCTCCGCCAAAGTTTACAAGTTCAGGATCAAAACCTTTAAAGAGAGAAGTTATTGTAATCAGATTTGCCCCTGTTATATACGCCCTCACTTTTTGAATTTTCCATTTATCTATTAGTTGATGTGGCAGGCTATAGCCAAGTGTTAATTGCTTTACTCTTCCATAAGCTGCACTTTGCATATACTTTGTTTGTGTTTGTTCATTTCCCCATCCTGCAAACCTGGGACGAGCGAAATACGCGTTAGGATTTTGTGGTGTCCAGTAATCCATGGCATATTTGTATGGGAGGTTCCACTCATTGCTATAAAATGAATTAAACACCAAAGATCCATTAGGGTCAAAATCCCGTTTTAAAACGCCTTGAATGAATGCAGAGAAATCAAATCCCTTGTATTCTAAATTCAGATTAAATCCGAATTTATATCTTGATGTAGCATTGCCTATTATTTTTTGATCTCCCGGGTTGGTTACGGTATTTGTTCCATAATCAATCTTTCCATCTTTGTTCAGGTCTGCATATTTTAAATCGCCGGCAACCCAGGTATAACCTGCCAAAGCAGAGTTATTAACTGCAGCGGCTTCTGCATCAGTTTGATAAAAACCTTCAGTGGTAAATCCCCATATATTCCCTAATTTTTCTCCAGGGTAATAATCACTTAAACTCTCAGTAGGATTACCGGAGTATTTGGTGATAGTGCTTGAGTTATCCGACAATCCCAGGGTTACACTATAATGCAATTGATTATTTAAAATGCGGTCGTTCCAGGTTGCGCTCAATTCCCAACCTTTGGTTCGCAAATCTGCTGAGTTAGTTGGAGGCGCTGAAGTTCCTAATACCGCCGGTAATTGCTGGCTGGCCACAACCATGTCCTTGGTATCGGTAATAAAATAATCAAAACTGCCGCTTAACCTGTTTTTTAATAGGGCATAATCAAGGCCTATGTTCCTGGTTTGAACCCTCTCCCACGTAAACGTAGGACTAATCAATCCTGGAGTTCCAACAGTTACACCTGGCTGGTTATTAAACAAATAACCAACTGTGCCTGTCGGCATAGTTGCAATATAAGGGTATTGCGCACTTGAGGATATTGTACCAGCTGGTGCTAACTGATTTGGCAATTCTCCATAAGAAGCCCTAATCTTTAATTCACTGAAAGTGTTTTTAAGTCCCTGCAAAAAAGATTCCTCAACAATATTCCAACCCGCCGAAACAGATGGAGAGAATGTGTATCTATTGTTAGGCTGGAATCGGGAAGTCCCATCATACCTGCCATTAATTTCTAATAAATATTTCCTGTTATAAACATAATTTAATCTGAAGAAAGTACCTACTAATGCTGATTCAGTTTCTGTACCACCTACGGTTGGCTTAGTATCGTTATTAGTTCCTATTGCAGGCAAGCTTGGGTCTATAAGGTTTCTAGCCAAAGAATTACTCAACTGGTAATGTTGATATTCCTGGTTGTAACCTATCAGAGCTTTAAAATAATGTTTTTCATTAAAAGTATTTTCATAAGTGGCGTAAGCATTTAAAGCAGTATAGTTATTATTCTGCCTGTTTTCGGAAACCTGTGACGTTTTGGTCCATGGAAAAACATCTAAAAAAGTACCATTTACTCCATATTCATTGAAGGGAATAAGATTTGCCTTATCAAAATTTGTATAGCTATTCCATGTATAGTCTGAGGTAATGGTAAGATGATTTACCGGCTTCAATATCACTCTTCCCGTAGTCCAGAAATCATTTGCAGCATCTATATCTCTTCCTGAATTTGTCATTATCGCAACAGGGTTGGAATAATTTCCCTGGCCGGAGAAATGGCCATCCGGATTGTAAACTGGCATTAGCGGCCGTAAATCGCCAGGCATCCAGGAGCCTCCAGGGCCATTAACTGTGCCGGATGAATTATTATTATCTGTGTGGGTCATAGACATATTCAAATTCACCGTAAGCCATTTTTTGATATCGGAATTAATCTTCAGGTTTGGCGTAATTCTATTATAAACCTGTTTGGATATCTTTTCCAGTCCATCCTGTGTAAAATAGCCAAGGTTTGCTGAATAAGTAGTTTTCCCTTCTCCGCCTGATACTGACAAATGATGCTCCTGTTGTGGCGCCCAACCAGGATATAACACTTTTACCCAATCTGTATTTCCTACGTACCTGTATAAAATAGGATTTCCCGGATCCGGATAAGCGTCAGGATTGTGAGCCGGATCAGCGCGATAAGCGGCTGCCATTGTAGAGTCCAAATCTGTAAATGGACTACTTGAGGTATAGCCCCCGGTTAAAATACCTGTTCTTTGAGCGGTGTTAAATAATTTGAGAAACCCATCAGAGTTTACATATTCGGGCAAGTTGGTGGGACGCGAGGTGGTATAGTTTCCTGAGTAACTGATTTGAGTTTTTCCTTTTTTGCCATCTTTTGTGGTTATCAAAATTACACCGTAAGCTGCCCTGCCGCCATAAATTGCAGCTGAAGCAGCATCTTTTAACACCGTTACACTTGCTACATCATTAGGGTCAATCAGATTGGGATCTCTTTGCACGCCATCAACCAATATAAGCGGGGCTGAACTGGAATTTCCATTGATAGTAGTATAACCTCTTACATTATAGGTAGCGCCCGTTCCCGGTTGCCCGTTTCCTAAATTTACATTTAGATTCGGGATAAGCCCTTCCAAACCATCTCCAAGATTAACCAATGGACGGCTGTCTAATTTTTCACTTCCTACTGTTGCAATTGAACCTGTCAAATCCACTTTCTTTTGCGTACCGTAACCAACTACTACTACATCAGATAACTGGTTGTTTCCTTCTTCCAGCACCACATTTATAACACCACGCTTATCGACTTTAACAGTCTCAGATGTAAAACCTACAAAACTAAAAGTAAGGCTTCCATCTTCATCTTCTGATATTGTATATTCACCTTTATCATTAGTTGTCGTTCCGGCTCCTTTTCCGGCAGTAACGCTCACATTTGGCAATGGATTTCCTTTACCGTCTGTAACAGTGCCTTTTATAATTATTTTATCTGCATAATAAGCATCAGAGTATTTTATACCTACAAGATTATTGCCCATCTCTGTATAAACTAAATCTGTGCTGGTTAACATCTGTGCTAACAGATCTTTTACCAGTATATCTTTCGCCTTTATCGTAACTTTTAGCTTATCTGATAGCACATCGTTACTGAATACAAAACGGTAGCTGCTTTCACGTTCTATCGTTTTAAGGGCTTTCGACAAATTAGTGTGATTAAAATTCACACTTATTCTTTCCTGTGAATAGGTTTTAGCTGAAACCTGCAGTGCAGTAATTAAAATAAGTAACGCTGTGAATTTCATAATTAAGAGAGTTTTTAGCCACCTTTTTCTTAAATGGGGGCTAATAAAAGGAGCAGTTTTTTTCATACTTTTGTGTTGCTTTTAAATGTTAGAAATATGTGCAGGTAATTTTATTGCCTGTTATGTTTTTTTAACCCAGGGAGAACCGGCCGCAATCCGTTTCTCCCTTTTTATTTTGAAATAGTTATTTCATCGTCATTTATCGAATAATTAAAATGATAAGCGTATTGTAACGCTTTTAGCGCCTCTTCAATATTTTCCTTTTCAAATGTTGCTGTGAATGTGTATTTGCCCACTTCAGCATCTTTAAAATTTATTTTTACATCGTACCATCTTTCTAATTTATCTTTCATTTCCGCAAAGTTTTCATTTACAATCTCCAGCCTGTTTTGCGCCCATGCGGTTTCTATCACGGCGCTGTCTTTCTGATCATAAGAAAGTGGTAGCAAGGCGATTTGCGTATTTGGCAGATGCGCCGATGTTTCTTTTGTTTTTTCCGAAGGCGGATCATTATTAACAACTACTTTTTGATTAGGTAATAAAGATATTTTTCGCCTGCTATCAGCGAAGTTTATTTCCACCTTGCCCCTAATCAACGATGTTTCACTTTGCTTATCATCCGGGTAGGCTTTTACATTAAATACAGTGCCCAAATCTTTTACATCATATTTATCTGTATGCACTACAAAAGGAAGCGATTCATTATGAATTACATCAAATAATGCTTCACCGCTTAAATACACATTACGATTACTTTTTCCAAATTCCTTATCAACACGAAGTTCTGATGCGACATTTAACCATATTTTAGTACTATCAGAAAGTACAATCATCTTCCTTTCGCCATTAGCAGTTTTATAAAAATCACTGTTTCTTGATATTTTGACAGCGGCCGTTTGCTTAATCGCATTATCAGTTGAGTTATGTGATATATTGATTATTCTCTTTGAAATCAGCACAAGCAAAAAGACAGCAGCGGCCGCCGCACCATAACGGAAAATATTTTTGATGGAAAATATTTTTGACTGTGTTCTATTTTTCTCTTCAGTAAGATTTGGGGCTATTTTATTTCCGGCAAACTTCTGCTTCAGCATTACATGAAGGCCCAGCACTATTTGTTTTGCTTCTTCTATCTTTTCTTTTTGAGAAGGATAATCCCGAATGAATTGCTCCCAATGCAAAACATCTGCCTCTTTTTTTTGAAAGCAGTAATTATGAAAAGAGTCGTCAATGATTAGTTCTTCTATTGAAAGAAAGTCCGGCATACAAGCAGCATTTCTTATATAGACGGAACTACTTCAGAAATTTACCAACTTTTTATGATAAAATTTTTTAGAGTTGAAAACGAAAATAAGAATCTCTTTTTTTTATTAGTTTACTATCGAGTGCCAACGGGGTTTTCATAGCCGCGCTTTGTGCAAAAGGCATGAAACCCCGATGTGTGTGCAGAGAATCGTTTAAACAGAAAACCTACCTCTTTTATACATCAGGGTTTCCGATGAACTTTTTTCTCAGCGATAAGATTGTGAACGAACCCCCGGGACACTAATGTATAAGCAAAAAAAGTGGGAAACTTATTGCTATAAATTTGATATTATTGAAAGGCAGTAGCAATTACAAAGCCTAAACAGGAAATCAACGCGGCAATCTGAATACCCGGTGCTGTACGATTTAACTCTTCACGAAGTAACTTAATACCCTCAAAAAGATTATTGTAAACAGATCTTTTGGTAAGCCCGGTTTGCAACGCAATTTCCTCCGTAGTAAGCCCTTTATAAAATTTCAAGTCAATTACTTTGCGGCAGCGTGCAGGAAGCTTTTTATACGCATTTTTTAATGAATTGATCAGCTCTTTATTAGATTCTATTTGCTCAAGCGTTTCCTGGATAGATGGCTCCGAATAATTTTCTTGATTATCTTTTACAATTTCCAGCCTGTTTTTATCTGATTGCCTGTAATGATCAATTAATTTTCTTCTGAATGCTGTAGATAAATAAGCCTGGGGATTATTAATGGTTTCAGGATCAATTTTTTTCTCTAATAAATCCAAAAAAAACTGGTTAATGAAATCACGCACCTCATCCTGCTGGTAGCCAAATTTCAATCCAATGCTCATAAATGTGTATTGAAAAGTTTGGTACCATTTATCCAACCGTTGGGACACAATTATATTTGGAGCAGTATCCATTGATAGTTAGTAAAATGAAATATTCTCAAATGTAAAGACAATATTTTACCTTTCTCTTATGTACAAAAAAAAGGTAAAATAATAGAAGTTTAGGGTAAAAAAGGAGTTATAGATATTTTTTTAAAATGTATGATATCCTATTAAAAATATTCATCTTTTTAATTTCTATCAAATACCATCTTTCTTTTATTCAATCAAATACCAGTTATATCCATTTGCGGGTATGCTTACCTGTAGCATGATATTTTTATTTTCATCCAACCGGTATTTCTTTTTGATGCCTTCTTTTTCACAGATTGCTGCATCACCTGTGATTCCTGTATAATAAAGGGGAACTTTTATTATTCTTTTTATCGGTTTATCAAGCGGATTATACACCATCAGCAAACCCTTTTCCTTCAGCTTCGGATTTACATGCAGTATGGCATCATAATCGCGTCCATCGGCCCGGCGAATGTGTATGATATCAGAATTTAAAATTGAACGGTATTTTTTATACCAGCTCACTTGTCTTTTTACCAGCGCTTCCGTTACAGGAGTGTCAAACAACCTGGGTCCGCGATAGCAAGCCTGCACGCCGCTTCCAAAGTTTTGAACAAGGTGTGCTTCATAATCTTTTAGATGTTCCGACAATGGCTCAATGGTAGCAGCAGCGCCGCCTCCATGATATTGTGTGAGTGGCACAAATGTCCAGCCCATGGATGGCGTTTTATTCCAGGTGCCATCATAAATATTCTGCCGCTCAATAATTACCTGGCGGTCGCGGGGCAGCGACCAGTCAGTTTCCCGGTAACCCATTGCTATTTTACTGGTTCCGTTTAAGAAATACCAATCGGGCGCATTGATGTAAATATCTTTTTTTCTTAATTCACGATAAAATGAAATACTCAGCCACCACTGTTTCCACTGCGAATCATTTTGGCCATCATGCCCGGGATGCGAGGTAGATGCACAAATATCACCAGGATACGGTCCATCATGTTCCAACAAATCGAAACCGGTTTTCGAAATAAATGTTTTTAATTTCTGTAAATAGGCAAGTCCCCATTCACTCCCGAGGCAAGGAGCATTGCCAAAAATAGCGCCGCCAGGTTTTCCTGTTGCAGGATTGATCACATCATCTTTAGCATCGATACTTCTGCTTGAAAACAAAGAGTAGCCACCCATTTCTATTCCTTTGCTGTGCGCATAATCTACCAATGATTTTATTTTTTTGATATTGGCTTCGCTGGTGTCTTCCATGTTTAGCCCACTTCCAAAACTAAGAATGATCATTTCAAAACCGGTAGCGGCACATTGATCCACGGCGGTTTTCACTATTTCAGGATCGGTTGACGTCAGGTGAAGAAAAATAGGATTTTCAGTTGCCCACGGAGCAATTGTACGATACATTTTTCGTTCGGCCAATCCGCAGCGCTCTTTATCATAGCTATCGTACATCAATTCGTAAGTATGAAACGGCTCAAACGTTTGACGAGGTTGTAAACGATAGGCGGGGCCGATTGGTGGCTTACTTTCCAGGAGGCAGGGAGTTTGTAAATTGTAATTTACCTGCGAAGTATATAATGAATCAGGAAGCCAGTAAGTAGTATGATCTGCATTTTTGGATGTCATGTCGCCAAAAGAATAATCGCTTTGTACATTGATGTGAGGTGTCGCCAAATGCCCATCGCCGCCCACTACGGATTCTTCTTCCACCACGGAAAGAATTTCATTTTTAAATGAGTTGATGGTAATCTCATTTCCGGAATTATTTTCAACTGTTATCCACTTGCTCATCAAAGGAATATCATCATATATTTCATAATGTACTGCTACATTAATACCTGTCGTATTTTTTTCGGACGATTCGAAATAAAAAATAATTTCCTTCCCTTTTGGAGGCCATTGTTTATCCGTTACCCATCGTTTGGCTTCCCACGGAAACCGTGTTTGAATATTTTTTATTTCAAAATTTTTTAATTGAAAAGATGCAGGATCGCCGGTAAATTGATCGAGCCAGTCATATTTCATATACGCATACTCAAACTGCCCTTTTACTCCACCTACATTATAAGGAGTTCCATCTATTTCAATTTGCGCTTCCGGCTGAATAGCCCTGAGCATTTCTTTCGCCGTCATCAGGTTGCGAAAACTGAAACAAGCAAAATAAGGCTGCATGCGAAACTCACGACTGATTAATCCATTGGTAATTATCAGATCTTTCCCATTTTGGCTTTTAAATACTTCAGACGTATACCTGACTTTTCCCAATAACCAATCACTTTTTTCAATTTGCATTTCGTGCAAAGAATAAGCAGGAAGTTCATTTAATTTTTGCAATAAAACATTTTGGGAGATAACAAAATTGATAAAGAAAAAAGAAATGGTAAAGCAACATATTTTTTTCATGGATTGTGTTTTTAGATGCTGTTCTTATAACCCCGGGATCCCATTACAGCAAACAAACTTATAATTGAGATTCCTGTTTTTATGAACACGTTTCTTCAATATTACTACTTTATTGGGTTATTGCGCGTGGAGCTGGGTGTATAGTTTACCAGTTCCGGATTTATAAATTATTTGGAAACGATTTCCTTTTTTTCTTGTGCCGGGTTCACTAAAATTTGAATGGTATTCTTGTCCCGGGATAATTTGGATTTTCCACGGATGAGACTGACCGTACCATATTTTTACGCGATTGTTTAAAAGATGTTATCCAATCGTTGGTACGAAAATTTACTATTTGAAACTGTGATGGATAACTACACCTTCCTCTTTCAACACTTCATTTATAGCCACTATCAATCGTTCTACATCGTCCGGAAAGATATGCCCGATATTACCAATTCTGAAGGCGCTCGCCTTGCTGAGCTTGCCAGGATAAATAACAAACCCACGTTGGTTTAATTTTTCATAAAAAGTTTCAAAATTGAAATGAGGATCTTCCGGATATAAAAATGAAGTGATAATATGGCCCTGAATTTTTTTGCTGATATATTCTTTAAAGCCTAATTCTTCCATACCCTTATCTAAAATCTTTTTATTCGCTTTATAACGTTGTTCCCTTGCTTTTATCCCTCCTTCTTCCTTTAATTCTTTTATCGCCTGGTAAAACGCCATAATACTTAAAGTGGGTGGTGTAAAACGAAACTGCCCATTTGCTTCCAGGCCTGCCCATTGTTCATAAAGCGCAAGGCTCAGGCTCCTGGCTATTCCTTTGGCTTTTAGCAATTCTTCTTTTTTGCATAAAGCGAATGCAAAACCAGGAACACCTTCGATACATTTATTGGAAGAAGAAACTAAAAAATCAATATTCATTTCTTTCATATCCATTTCCACACCGCCGAAACTGCTCATGGCATCTACTATAAACACCTTTCGATATTCTTTACAAACAGCGCCAATTTCCGCAACAGGATTGAAAAGACCTGTGGTTGTTTCGCTATGGATGCAAGCGACATGCGTCACGTCCGGATGGGTTTCTAAAAAACTTCGGGTAGCATCGGGCGTCACTATTGTGTCCTCCTCAAAACGAACTACATAATGATTCAACTGATGAATCGCAGCCATCTTTGCAATCCTTTCACCGTAAGCTCCATTGGCAAGAATAAGCAATGTGTCATTTTTACCAACGGCGCTACTAATAACGCTTTCAATCCCAAATGTGCCTGATCCTTGTATTAACACTGATTCGTAACCACCTTCTTTAGAAACCCCGGCGAGCCCTAATAATTCATTTCGGATTTCTCTTACTGCCTGTATAAATTCAAAATCTCTTGAGCCCACGTCCTCCAGCATTGCTTCCTTCACACTGGAAGAGGTAGAAAGCGGACCCGGAGTAAATAATAATTTTTTCGATTTCATGTTAACTGATTTAATGGTTGAATTGTTTCTATTTCCCTGGTAACAGGCTTTTTTATTCTCATTTTACGATTAAAAAAGAACAGGCTTAAAGGAAGCAGCACGAGCGATACACCGGAAAGAAGGTAGCTGAATTTTATCATGACATCTGCCCAGCTAATATCAGTAGCCATAAAAAATTCCTTATACAAAAGCAAAGCTACGCTCCCCGTGTAGCCAATGGAATCACAGATATACATGAAAAATCCGGCATTACCCTTTATTTTAAATACACCAAACATTCGTTCAAATAACACAACTTGCACAGGAGTATAAGCCAGGAACATTCCCATACCAATAAAGAGCATCCAATAAAATGGAGACAATAAATGAAGATGGAATAACAGGGTACTCAAGCCAGTTAAAAGGACGCCAAAGATCATAACCAAATAGGTGACTTTTAATCCTTTAGTGTTGTTCCGGATCAATGAAAGGCTACTAATGATTACTAATACAACAACTCCTATAATGAGTTCCGTTCGGGAAAATACAGTATCGCTAAATCCTTTATCTATTTCTGTCCATATCTCCACAGAAAAGTTATCCCGGAAATCGCGTAGCGTAGTCAGCATAGCATAGGCGAGTACCACGCACACGAGCCCAAAGCCGTATTTCCGGAACACCTGTTTTTTATCTTCCCGACTCATTAAGACACGCTCGGTGCGTAGCCGCTTATCATCTGCCGTAGGTGGCGGAATTACCGAAAGCATCCATACAAAAAAACAAAACACCGGGAAAAAAATAGCTCCCATAGCAAAAGGCATCCAAAATTCAGACAGAGGATAATAGGAATGTAGTGTAAAATAAATCGTTTTTAAAACCCCGGACGCAACAATCAGGCTAAAGCATAAACCAAATGAAAGCATTTCAGTAAGACGCCTTCCTTCCAAAAAACTAAAGACAATGCCCCATACCATACCGAGCGGCAAGGCGCTGAAGAACATACAAATAAAATTATAAGGATAAGGTACGACGCCAAAAAAGAATAAAGATATTAGTGAGAAAACAATGAGACCGATAATTAATTTTATTCTTTGTGATGGCTTTAATTCTGAAATAATTTTAATGCCGATGAACTTTGAAAGCATGTAACCCACAACCTTGAAAACGATTATTACTACTTTGTAATCAAGTCCCCAAAGGTAAAGGCCACTATAGGTTCCGTTGTTGAATGGCTTACGAAAAGCATACATACTAAAGTAGGCGCCGAAGCCCGCAATCATTGCCCATATAATAAAAAAAGTCTTTGATTGGTGGAGTTTTTTAGTAAGCAGATTCATTTAGATGCTAGTTTAATTTATTTATCAACAGACTATTTAAAATAAAATTTATCCACTCACCTTCTTCGACCTCGCCATCGCGCATTTACTCAGCCAGTCATTTCCAAAGGGATTAATTTTTCCAAAACGCTCAATATCAAAATCGGAAAAATTATAAGGGTTATCTCTGCCTGCTGCCATTTCTGAAAATGCAAACCCCACTCCGCCAGATACAGATATGCCGGCACCTACACATCCTGTGGCAAGTAACAAATTATTGATTCCCGGCGCTTTACCCATCGATAGATTACCATCTGGTGTATAGCCGGAAAACCCGGCAATATAATATTTCAATCCAATATCATAAACCTTTGGAAAAAACCGTCCCAATTTATCAAT
>Ga0134126_10000101_pt1 | contig 106521 bp, 166 predicted proteins | sample KB31752_FD_96881 | JGI IMG/M metagenome (GOLD analysis project Ga0134126, IMG submission 96881) | Terrestrial soil microbial communities with excess Nitrogen fertilizer from Kellogg Biological Station, Michigan, USA - KB3-175-2 | ecosystem: Environmental > Terrestrial > Soil > Unclassified ... | reverse complement strand
TGACGACCTCGAACCCCCGGTAGGCGCGGAGCCTACCGGGGGTTTCGGAAAGGAAGAGGGCTACCATGCCGCTCAACACGTTCGTGGGCCCTGACGCTGTAAAGGTCTACGACCCTACGACTAACGCCGGTCCGCTGCCTTCGGTGGTGCTGGTGAACAACAGCACCTCGACGTTGTATGTCGGTGGCGCCGAGGTCACCCAGTACAGCGGTTTGCCGTTCCCGGCAGGCAACAGGATCGAGTTCCCTCACGCCACGTTCGCGGTCTGGGCGGTGTGCGGCTCGACGACTACGACCCCTTCGACCACGCTGTCAGCGGCAGCGACTGAGGGCACCAACACGGTCACGGTGGTCTCGGCGACGGGGTTCTCCGCTGGCATGTCGATCTCGATTGGCACCGGGGCGTCGGCTGAGACTGCGGTGATTGCCTCGATCGCGACGAACACATTCACCCTGACGGCGAACCTCGGGTTCGATCACGCGTCTGGTGAGGCTGTGGCGGCGACCGCTCCGGCGACCACGAGCCTGGGTGGCGGCACTGTCACGGTGTTCCGGGGGAAGAACTAGTGGCGATCCTCCCGAAGCAGGTGGTGGTCGGCACTAGCGAGGTGCCGCTGGCTACCGTGCCACCGGGAACTACTTCGGTGACTATTACGGTGGCGGCAGCGAATACGGTGTTCGTTTACATCGGCACCAGTAGCGGAGTCACCACCGGCAATGGTGCGCCGATCTCTGGTGGATCGACGGTGGTTCTTTCTGGCTGGCCGACTTCGTCGTCGACTAGCTTGTATGCGATTGCCTCGGCGGCTTCTACGCCGGTTGGGGTATTCATTTCTACCGCTCAATAACAGGAGGTCGCCGTGAGCACTAAGGTTCAGCTGCCGCCCGGTTGTAAGGGTTTCGATTGCAAGGACGGCACCCGCTACACGGCGACTAAGCCTGGTGGCTCGGTCACGGTGTCCGATCGTCACGCTGAGGCGTTGAAGAAGTCTCAGTACGCTGGCGACGGGCACCTGGTCGGGAACATCGGGCGGGAGTCTTTCGGGACGAAGCGCACCATGAAGTGCCCTGCCTGTAAGCGGCTGTGGAACGCATGGAACGACGTATGCCCGAAATGCAATGAGGTCACCGAAGAGGTGTGACCTCGATCACCCAGAAAGAAGTGAGCCATGACCGTATACGCGCGTAGTGACGTCTGCTACGTAGCCATTTCCAGGGATCACGGAGGGTGTGGCGAGGGCCATGCTCGACCCGTTGTCCAGGGAGCTCCCGCCAAGGTGTGGTCGTTGACCTGCCACGGCGGATGCGAGGACCTTCTGCGGCATGACCCTTTGTGGGCGCCGACGCCGCAGGCGATTCCCGAGACCCCGGACGAGGTCGTCATCCGTGAGGATGTGGAGAAGCGCGGCGAGATCGAGCGGGCATCGTCGATGCAGCAGACCAACCAGCTGATCGCGTTGGCGCTTGGGCGCCTGGCAGAGCAGGGCGAACTGTCGACGACTGCGCTTTCCCGGCTGTTGTCGGTGATCGCTAGTGACGCTCCCGAGCTGCTGGCGAAGCGCACTGCCATCGAAGGCACTGCGAGCCCTTCTCCCGCGCTCGAAGACGCTCCCGCGCCCGATGCCCCTAACGAGGTCTCCGAGGCTGTCAGCGCCCCCGCTGACGCCCTTCCCGAGCTTGAATCGCTGAGCCTGGCTGAACTGAAGGAGATCGCCCAGGCGAAGGGTCTGCCGACCACCCGTGCGAAGGCAGATCAGATCGCCATCATCCGCGAGGCCCTGGCGGAGGTGTAACAGGTGAGGCGCCGCAATCAGTGCCGGTACTGCTCAGGTCACGGACGCCATATGCCCGCCGAGTCGTGCCGGGATTGCGGCGCCTTGTTCTGTGTTCCGAAGCACGGGGGTTGGTTCGATGACCGATGGCTCTGCGCAGGCTGCCAGCGCCGCCTAGCGAAGTGAGGATGAGATGGCGACGCCGTATATCACCCCCGCCATGTTGAACAACGCTCCAACCGGCATCGCCTGGAACATCATCCCTTTCCCGAAAGCCACCAGTGAGCAGCAGCTCGCCGAGCAGATGAACATCTGCTGGCGGGCTACCGCCATCATCGACGGCTACGTGAACCAGGTGTTCCGCTCCACGATCGACAACGAGGTCCAGCAGGGCCCGAACTACTACGTCACGATCGATAACAACACCGCGCAGCTGCGGTGGATTCTCACGCGCTCGCCGGTCACCGAGATCCTGGCAGTGCAGACTTCCCCGAACACGCTCCCGCCGCAGTGGAATCAGGTGACTTCAGGGCAGTGGCGGATCGATCAGCCGGTCCTCGGGGTGTACGGCTCGTACACCTCTGGCGGGTCGGGCGGGTCGGGCGGGCAGACGATCTACGTCGGCGCCGGGTGGGGCAGCTGGGCTCTCGGGCGTAACGGCTACCTGGTCGCTGCCTCTTACCTGAACGGCTGGCCGCACGCTGGGCTCCTCGAATCGGCTGCCGCCAGCGCGACGAGCCTGTTCGTTGATGACGTCACGGGGATGGCTGGCGCCACGGTGATGGTCTACGACGGGTCGAGCACTGAGGCGGTGCAGGTGACCTCGGTGACCGCGAACACCAACACGACGCTGCCGAACGGCGGGGGCACCGCACCGGCTGGCCCTGGGCTGATCAACCTGGCTACGCCGACCTCGTTCGCGCACACCGGGGCGAACCCTGCTGCCGTGGTGGTCTCGGCTCTGCCTGGCGATGTGCTGTGGGCGACGGTGCTTGCCTCTACCGTCCAGGCGCTGGAGTCGGGCATCACGGCGGTGACGATCCAGAACCTGCCTGGTTCGCAGACCGTCGGCGGGCACGGCGTGGAAGCCCTCACGCTGAGCTACGAGGCGATCTTGCGTCCTTACAAGCGCGTCATCTGACAGGGGGGCGAGCGTGCTCACCAGCGTTCAGATCTACGTGAAGAACATCATCGACGGACTGGTGGTCAACGACGGTATCCCAGCGCTGGAAGCGTTCGTCACCCCGCCAGTCCTCGAAGACCTGAGCGGTCCGAAAGCGTACGTGTGGGGCGGGCGGATGCAGGGCAAGCGGCAGACCACCCCGCGTATCCTCGCCGGTCACACCATCGCGGACGGCACCAGCGGGTTCAAGCACCTGGCGTGGGTGGTCGACATCTACATCGTGTTCGAAGGCAATCCCAACACCGATTCGAATGACACGGATTTCCCGCAGATCATCGACGGGGTGTTGGCGGCTTACTTCACCACGCAGATGCCGATCTTCATTGACCCGCTCGGGAATACTGCAACGGAACCGGCGGCTGGGCTGACCCAGATTCTTGGGATCGGCGAGAACTTCGAGCTCGACTACGCGCCTCTGCATACACCGGCTACGCTGCGGATGTTGTACTACTCGGCCAAGCTGTCGATGGAAGTCTATGAGGCGGTGCAGGCATGAGCATGTCGGTCACCAGGAGCGGGAACCTGCCTCCGAACGCGTACAAGTTCGTGTGGATGGCAGCGTCGGCGAAGTGGGCGGACACGGTGGGTCCGGTGGTGCTCGACGCGATGAAAAAGGCTGCGCCGCTCGGCAAGGACCAGCAGACCTCTGACGGCCAGTCGCTTGCTACTCGGCACCGCCCAGGGACGCTACGTTCCTCGATCCGGTTTGCCCGTGAGGCCAGCGCGACGAACACCACCGCCACCTGGACGGCCTATACCCCATACGCGGGGTTCGTGATCAACGGCACCTCGCCGCATGAGATCTGGCCGGTGGCAGCGAAGTACCTGCATTTCGTTCAGCAGGGAGTGGAGCGGTTCGTCGGCCCGAAAGGCAGCCAGGCTCACGTGAATCACCCTGGTACGAAACCGAATCCATTCAACCGCCGGGTGATGGAAGAAATGATGGAATACATCCAGAGGACGTACAGGGAAATCATGCAGGAGGCGTTGGGCGCATGAAGCTGCGTTATGTAGGTGTCACCCCGGTGTCGTTCACTCAGTCTCCTGTGGGTGAAGTCTTCCCGGGAGATGAGTTCGAGGTGCCGGACGACCAGGCGGAGGGACTTCTTGCCCACGCCCGGGTGGAACAGGTACCTGCGAAGTCGGGTAAGACCCGCAAGGAACTTCCGGCGGCGGCGGAACCCGCCTCTCTGCCGGTACTCGCCGAGCCTGCGGCACCTGCCGTAGCAGAGACCGCCTAGGAGGTATGTGGCTTTCCCCACGTTCGTAGAAAAGACCGGTGCGCTTTCCGCGACCGGGCTTGCTGTTGAATCCGTCTTCGGTAACCCGGCTTCGGCATCCAGCTTCCAGCCGATGACCGGCAACACCATGGAGGAGGACCCGGGCTGGTTCTCGCCGCCGTTGATGCAGAACCTGCGTGACAAGCAGGTCTACAACCTCTACGGCGAGGCGAAGTACACCGGCACCGTCACCGGGCCGATCTTCCCGTCGCAGGCGATGGAGTTCCTGGTCGCTTCGATCGGCAAGGACGGCGCGGTCGGACATGGTGTCGCCGCCCCGAATGCGGCCCCGACCTCGACCACGCTGGGCGCGAACACCACGGTGGGGGCGACGACGTTCACCGTCGCGTCTGGCACCGGCTTCGCCATCGGCCAGCAGGTCGTCGTGGATACTGGTGCGAACGCCGAGTTCCGGTTGGTCTCCGGGGTGACCGGCACGTCGGTGACGGTAGCGGACGCGCTTTCGTTCGCGCACACCTCTGGGGTGGCTGTCTCGACGGGCACCACCACCACGCTGTCGGCGCCTTCGGTAGCGACGGCGACGACGGTGACGGTGACCAGCCCGACCGGGATCACCACGGGCACTATCGTCCAGATCGACGTCAACAGCGTCGCGGGTTCGACGACTTCGGAGATCCGGAAGGTCGTCAGCGTTGCCACCAATACGTTGACGTTGGATACGGCGCTGGTGTACGCGCACGCGTCGGCTGCTCAGGTGAACATCGTGGTGGCGCCGTTCACGCACTTCATCATCGAGCAGAACACGCTGCCGTCGCTGACGGTGGAGAAGAACATCGGTGGCTACCAGTCGCTCCAGTTCGCTGGCTGCCGCGTCGGAAAGTTCAACCTGAAGGCGCCGGTCGGCAACACCCCGGTTGAGGTCGCCACCGACCTGTCCGGCCGCTCGGTGGCGGTGCTCGACACCCCCACGGGTGTGACGCTGGCGAACGAAGAACCGTTCGTGTTCGCCGAGGCGAACTTGACGATGTTCAACACGCTGCGCACCGAGACCAGCACCGTGAATATGACCATCGACAACGGGCTGAAGGAGACGTACACCTACTCCAACCAGCACGGCCCTTCGTTCATCACCCCCTGCACCCTGACGGTGAACGGCACCATTGACTTGGTGTGGGACTCGCTGGATGACTCCACCTATGGTGACTTCAGTCGGATGGCGAACGGCACGCTCGGCGCGTTGCAGTTCTCCCTGATTCACCCCGCCAGTGCGGGGACGATCTCGTTCAACCTTCCGCAGATCGTGCTGTCGAAGTACGCGAACGATCTGAAGATGGAAGACGTGGTCATGTCGTCGCTGACGTATGAGGCTTCCCGTCCGCTGGCGGGCGCTGACCTCTACACGGTCGCGGCGCAGGTATCTAACAACTCGTACATCGCCTACTAAGGAATAAGCCATGAGCTTCCTGTCCGCCTACGAAGGAATCACCCGCGTGAAGGTCGGACCTTCCGGCCTCGACTACTACATCGATGTGCGCGAGCACATCTCCTACCAGGAACGGGAAGCAGCCGAGAAGGCGCTGTCCGACATGAAGATCGAAGGCAGCACCGTCACGCCCGTCCCTGACGTGATGAAGTACCGGCAGCTGCTGGTGCTCGCTCACGTCAAGGAGTGGAACATCGACGACGAGGACGGCTCGGTCTGGCCGATCGACGCCGCGCACATCGGCAAGCTTCCCGGCGAGGTGTTCGACGAGCTGTGGACGCTGATCGACGGTAAGAGCAAGTCTCGGGACAAGGCTGAGCAGCGCCGGTTTCCTGATGGAGTCGATGTCAGCGATCAGGTCCGGAAGCCCCGGACCCGAAAGCTTGCAGAAGTTCCGGCTTGAGCAGCAGCTCCATAGTCGCCTGGGAATCACCTTGGCTGACCTCCTGAGCCGCCCGGTTCAGGAGGTCATGGACTACCTGCTGTTCATTGAGTTGATCTGCCGCGAAGAGCATTACCAGAACTCTCAAGCCGGTAAGAAGGGTGGTCCACGCCATGGCGCTGCTCGGTGAGGCGTTCACCGTCCTGGCGATTGTCGAGGCGATCGACAAGGCGTCTGAGGTCTACGAGAGGATCGACGGCGCCCTAGGTAAGTTCGAGACCGCCATGAAGACTGCCGCTGACAGCGCGGATGTCAGCGGCAAGGCGATCGACGAGGGCCTGTTGCAGACCGCGTCGGGCGCTGATGCAGTTGAGCTGGCAGCGGCGAAGGTGGACGGCGCTTCGGCGACGTTGACCAAGGCGCTGGAGAACCAGGCGGCGGCAGAGAAGGCTCTGCTTGACGCGCAGGCGAAGGTGGCGGAGACCTCTCGTACTGACGCGGCGGCGATGGCTGATTTGACCGCAGCCACGGAGACGCTGAATAAGGCGACGAAAGACGCCGCGACCGCCCAGAAGCTCATGCGCGACGCGACAGCCTCTCAGGACGCGGTCTGGGCGGCTTCTGCGGCGGCTTCTGGCGGGGCGGCGCAGGACGCGGAGAAGGCTGGGAAGTCGGCTGAGGGAGCGGGCAGTAAGTGGGCTGGGTTCGCGTCGGCGGCGGGTAAGGTCTCGCTTGGTCTTGGGATCGTCGGCGGGCTCTCGGTGAAGTCCGCGATGGACTTCCAGAAGATGACTACGGTGCTGGAGACCTCTGGCGGTGAGACTGCCGCGCAGTTGAGCCTGGTGCGCCAGGGGATCTTGAACATCTCGACGGCGACCGCGACCGGCACCGAAGAGCTTACCAACGGCATGTACATGATCGGCTCGGCTGGCTATACCGGCCAGCAGGGCTTGAATGTGCTGAAGGTCGCTGCCGAAGGCGCGAAGGCTGAAGGCGCGGACCTCGCCACGGTGGGTAACGCGCTGACGACCGTGATGACGAACTATTACGGCACGCAGCTCAACGCCGCCCAGGCGACCGAGGACTCCACCAAGGCCATGAACGAGATGGTCGCGATCGTCTCCAACGGTAAGACGACCACGGAGGCGCTGGCGGCGTCGCTCTCGGCGGTGCTGCCGACCGCGAAGGCTGCGGGCTTGTCGTTTGACCAGGTCGGTGGCGCTATGGCGACGATGACCGGTGAGGGCGTGTCGGCGCAGCAGGCTGCTCAGGACCTGGCGTTCACGATCCGGTCGTTGCAGTCGCCGTCGCAGATTGCCGTGAAGGAGATGAACGCGCTCGGCTTGTCGTCGAACGATGTCTCCAAGAACCTCGGTACCCGGGGTCTGACTGGCACGATGGATCTGCTGACGCAGGCGATTGCGAAGAATACCAAGGGCGGCGACGTCCTGATTTCGACGATGGCGAACGCGAAGAACGCGACCGCTGACGCTCAGATCGAGATCAAGGCTATGCCTGCCAGCTTGCAGAAGATGGCGCAGGAGTTCTTGAACGGCTCGGTCACCTCGAAGCAGTGGACCTCTGACCTCAAGTCGCTTACGCCGCAGCAGGCGAACCTGATGAAGCAGTTCACTTCGACGGCGGAGAAGGCGAACAGCTTCAATGACCTGCTGAAGTCGGGTAGCCCTGCGGCACAGACCTACACCAAGACTCTGGATGAGCTCACCGGTGGCGCGACTGGTCTGACTACTGCGCTGGACCTGACGGGCACGCATGCGCTCAAGTTCAATCAGAACGTGTCGGCGGTGAAGAAAGCCGCTGACAGCGCGAAGGACGGGGTTTCGGGCTGGTCTGAGGTCACCTCCACCGCGTCGTTCAAGCTGAGTCAGGCGAAGCAGTCGGTCGAAGCGACGGGCATCGCCATCGGTACGGCTCTGCTTCCGGGTGTCACGAAGCTGATGAACGCGATCCTCGCGGTGGTCAAGCCGATCGCCGAGTGGATTCAGGGGCACCAGCAGCTGGCGGGCACTATCGCTGCTGTGCTGATCGGGGTCACCGGGTTCATCGGCATCCTCGGGGTGCTCGGGAAGACGATCGGCGCGGTCAAGGGCGCTTTCCAGACCCTCTCGACGGTGTGGAGTGGGATCTCGAAGGTCGCTGGCGGTATCGGTAAGGGCTTTAGCGTTGCGATGGACGGGGTTCAGGCGGTCGGCGGTGTCATGAAGACCGCCGCGTCGGCTGCCGCTGATCTCGCATCCTCGGCAGGTACGGCGGTGGCTCAGTTCGCTTCGAGCGCGTGGTCGACGGCGAGTGACGCGATCTCCAGTCTGGGTTCGACGATCGCTGAGGGCGCGACGGCGATGTGGGGGTGGGTGAGTTCGGCGACGGCGTCGGCGGTGGCTGGCGCTCGGGCGGCTGCGTCGTTCGTCGCGCAGAAGGTTGCCCTGGTGGCGAGCGCGGTGGCGGAGAAGGCGGCTGCGGCAGCGCAGTGGTTGTTGAACATTGCGATGGACGCGAACCCGATTATGTTGATCATTCTCGCGATTGTCGCTTTGGTTGCCGCGTTCGTTTACCTGTGGAATCACTCTGCTGCGTTCCGTGATTTCTGGATTGGTTTGTGGAACGACGTCGTCAAGATCGTCGTGGATATCTGGCACTTCATTTACAGTTTCTTCTCGACGATCATCGGCGATGTGATCGGCTTCATTGAAGGGCACTGGCGCCTGATCATTGCGATCATCGGCGGTCCCCTCGGTCTCGTGGTCGCGCTGGTAACTAAGTACTGGAAGGACATCAAAGGTTTCTTCCAGGACGGAGTGAAGACTGTCGAGTCTGTTCTGTCGTGGTTCGGGTCGCTGCCCGGTAAGTTCAAGGGATGGTTCGACGGTGCTATCACTTCCGTGAAGAACGGGATCAACACCGTGGTGACCTGGTTCAAGAACCTGCCGACCACGATCAAGAACCTGCTGGCGGATGCGGGTAACTGGCTGATCGATATCGGTAAGAACATCATCAGTGGTCTGATGTCTGGTATCACCGGAATGCTCGGCTCCTTGGAGAACAAGGTCAAGGGCATCGCCGGTGACGTGAAGAACTGGGCTCAGGATGCCCTGTCGATCTTCTCGCCGTCGCGGGTGATGGCGGACGAGGTCGGTAAGTACATCCCCCTGGGTATCGCCGTCGGTATCACCGCGAACGCCGGTGAGGTCGAGGCAGCTACCCGCAAGCTCGGTCCGCTGGCGCTCTCTGGCGCCAAGGCAGGGCTGAACCTGTCTGGGCTTACAGCGGCTCCGGCTGGCGCTGCCGTAGGCGGCGGGAACCACCAGTTGGTCATCGACCTGCGCGGCAGTCAGGTGATGTCGAACCAGGACATGGACATGCTGGTGAACAAGATCGGTCGGGCTATCGCGACGCGGGTGCTGCCCGCCGGAGGCGTAAGGATCAACCTGACGTGACCATTCCCAACTCCCCGAACATCACTATCACCATCACCCCGCCAGATGGTTCGCCGACCGATTACACGAACTATCTGGCGTGGGGTGAAGCCAATCAGCAGATGACCATCACGCAGAACTTCGGACGCCAGGGTGACACTGCGGTGCTCACCCTGGTGGAAGACTTTCAGGGATTGTCGACCCCGCAGGTTCATATCCCCGTGATGAGTCAGGTCTCTCTGTATGACCACGGCGCTGGCGTGAATCTCTTCGCCGGAGTCATCAACGACCCCATTCAAATGATTGACGGCCCCAACAGCAATGAATGGGACCTCAATTGCACTGACTACACCTTCTATGCCGACAACGCGATCGTGCATGGAGTGTTTTACGGGTTCACCGCCGACCAGATCGTCATCTCCCTGGTCAATCAGGCGAACTGCGGCATCACCGCCGTCTCCACCCGCCACGGCGGGTTCGTCGCCCCAGGACCGGTGATCTCGGCGTATGTCCTGAACTACAACCCGCTTTCGACCGCGTGGCGTCAGCTGGCGACCCTCGCCGGTTCCTCGACCCCGTACGGCTGGTATGTGGACGAGAACCTGGAGCTGCACTTCTTCGACGCCACCACCGCCCAGTCGTCCGGGGTGACGTTCACCATCGACCCGACCACCCCCAACCCGTCATACACAGAAGGTCACATCAAGCTCGACACCCAGTTCCAGTACGAGTGGGACGGCACCAGCGTCGAGAACAAGATCCTGGTGCAGGGCGCCAACCAGACGATCCAGGGAGGAGGTCCGTCGACCAAGCCGCCGACCGACACCTGGCAGGCGGACGGCTCGCAGTCGGCGTGGCCGTTGCGTTACACCGTCAGCTCGGTCGGGACGCTGGAGATCAACGGGGTGAAGACCACGGTGACTCAGGCGTCGGCAGGACAGTCGGCATTGGGCTCGTGGGTGGTGCAGCAGAACTCGATCGGGCAGTGGTTCTTGATCGCGGCGACTACGCCGAGCTCAGGGACCTCCATCAAGATCTGGTACACCTACCTGGTGCCGGTAGTGGCGCAGGCTCAGGACACCGCGTCGATCGCTGAGTACTCGGGGCCGAACCGGGGGATCTTCGGCCGGTACATCTCCGACTCGTCGCTCACCACGGTGCCGATGGCGCTGGCTCGGGCGATGCAGACCCGGACGGAGTACGCGTTCGCGGTGGAGCGGATGGTGTTCAACACCGGTGAGGACTTCCTCGGGTGGGTGCGCTCGGGGCAGACCTGCAAGATCATCAACGGTCTGGTGTATGACGTGCAGAACAATCGTTGGGGAATCAACGACACATTCATCCTGATCTCGAATACGGTGACATTCACCCTGGGCGGTTACCGGGTCATGAATCCGACTGCGGTGCGGATCTAAGGAGTAGGCAATGGCTTCAGGTGTGTTCCGCCCGTATTCGCTGGTGGACGTACTCGGCTCCATCAACAACCAGAACGCTTCGTCGCCGGATACCTCGACCTCGGGAATCGGGGCGCTGGCGGAGGCTGACGAGCAGACCACATGGGCTGACCTCGGCACGATCTACCTGCGTACCTCCGCGCCGTCGTGGGATCGGGAGGTGTGGGGTGCCATCGCGTGGAGCTGAAGCAGCCGAGTCGGTAGCCCTGCGGGGTCGCCTTCGAGCGACCGTGCTGCGAGGAGCGCCGCTGACGCGCGAGGAGCTTCGCGCCTACGCTGCCCTAGCGCCGAGCCTCGATAGCCCGTCAGAGCCCGCTCTGCGCGCCATCACGGGGCGGGAAGGGCTGGTCCGGGATGAGCGGATCGGCAACAACATCGTCACCACGAACGGCTATACCGACCTGGCTGCCGCGCTGGTGTGGTCCGGGGTGCAAGACATCGCCTCGCAACTGGGCTTGACCTCCTCAACCTACCTCACCCCCCTGTATGGCGCGGTCGGCAACGGGGCAGGCACTCCCGCGAAGTCTGACGTCCAGCTGTTCGCCGAGCTCGGCCGCGAGACGGTAGGCGCTGGCGCGTCCTCTCCGGCGACCTTGGCTATCGCGGCGACCGCCACCTGGCTGTTCTACTTCCCGGCGCCTCCCTTGACCTGGGTGGTCTCGGAGGCAGGGTTGTTCGCTGGCGCGTCAAGCGCGTTGAACTCTGGGACGATGCTCAACCATTGGGCGTTCAGCCCGACGGTCAGCGTGCCGACCACCGACACGTTGCTGTTGCAGATCAGCCTTCTCCTCGGCCCGTAAGGAGGCAGCGTGGCGGTACAGACATGGCTGGCTGCCTCGGCAGGCTCGCCAGCCCGTCCGGGGCAGATCAACCAGTTCCTCGGCTCGCACACCTCGTCGTGGGTCTACTCCGGCAATATCCTGCGTTCCTCGCAACAGACCGGTTCTTCGCTGTATCAGTCGAGCGACGGGCAGTACATGGCCCAGACGTTCACCACCTCATCGACACAGACCACGATCGGGCAGGTGCTGCTTCAGGTCTCCACGGTGGGCGGTTCGCCGGTCAGTGCGCTGATTCCAGCGCTGACGGTCTCGCTGTACGCGAACGCCTCAGGGGTGCCGACCGGCTCGCCGATCGCGTCCTCGTCGCTCTCCTCGCAGTACGTGTACACCTCGCCGTTCTGGGTGACGGTGCCGCTCGGCGCGTCCGGGCTTACCGCCTCGACCCCGTATCAGCTGGTGCTCTCCCCTGCGGGCGGCGCGAGCAACTACTATGCCTGGCAGCAGTCGAATCAGACTTCCGGCGCTTCCCTATCAAGCGACGGGGTGACCTGGAACGAGCAGGCGTACGGGTTCATGTATCAGGTGTACGACGCGTCAGGAACGAACTGGCCGCCGTCGTCGCTGATTGGCGACAGCGGGGCAAGGGTGACCACCTTCACCTATAACAGCTCCGTTCAGTTGATCGGCGTTGCCGAATCGGTGGTGTCTCAGGACGGTTCGGGTTTCAGTTCTTCCCGGACCATCACTTACAGCGGTCAGTTTCCGACGGGAGTTGTCTGATGCCTTACTTGGCTGGGTTCGTGACCCCGCAGGATTTCGGCGCCTTGGGTAATGGCACGAACGATGATTCGTCGGCGATCAATGCGGCGTTGGCCTTCCAGTGGAACACCAATGGCGGCGGGTATGTGCTACTGCCTCCGGGCAAGTATGCAGTTGCCAACCCGGTGATCATTCCGCCGTTCACGTTCTTGGTCGGGCAGACCGATATCACGCTTAACCTCGGTACGGTACCTTCGAACGTGGCTCGCATCACCGCGCTGTCATCGTGGGCTCCTTCGTCTTCGACGGGCATCGTGGAGATCCTGTCGAAGACGCCGGGCGGCTGGTCGGTGAACACGGCAGCATGCGGGTTGAAGAATATTTATATCGATGGGTCGGCAAATGCGTCTTCCAACCTTCAGGGCATCAACATGGTCGGCCCTGTCTATGATGTACATCTGGAAGACGTGTTCGTCTACGGCGCGCCACACAATGGGCTGACTGCATCAGGTCAGACTGAAAGCGGAATTACTCCGACGTTCCCATATCACCAGCGCTACACCAGACTGTCTATTGTCAGTTCAGTAAACACCGGTTTTAATCTCGCCAATATCACTGATGCTACGCTTAGTAATTGTCTGGGTTTCGGCAATGCGGGGAACAATTTCTCCCTTCAGAACAATAGCAATTCCGTTCTCATAGCATGCCGGGCAGAATGGTCCAGCGGCGGCCGTGGATTCGACATTACCGGCTCATCCGGTTCCATTGTCTTCAGCGGATGCACCACCGACCAGAACGCTTCCGAAGGTCTGCGCATCCACTCGGCTACCGGTCAGAGCACCCAAGGTGGCGGTATCGTCTGGACGGGCGGGAAGCTGCACGCGGATGGCAATGGTGGAACGAACAACAACGGCATCATCGTCACCAGCTCTACCGTCCCAGTTACCATCACCGGCGTAAACGTTGAGTCTGGGCAGAACCCGAACAGCTCGAACTACTATCCAGCGAACGCCATCACTTTGACCAGCTCCAGCAACGTCGTGGTCGCCGACAGTGTCCTCCAGGGCATTAGCTCGGCGTGGAACGATACTGGTGGCAACTCATTCCTGGTGCGTAAGGCTTGCCTGGGCATGACGGGCAACCCGAACACGCAGACGACTTCTTCGCTGATTGATCTGCCTTCCTCTAACGTTCCACTGCCGAGTGATCAGAACCTGATCGCCTGGACGTACGATCCGGCGCTCCAGACCGCGTCATCCACTCCCACCAGCGGGGTGCTGTACCTGTGTCGGATCAACATTCGTCAGACCACCACCATCACGAACCTGCTGCTGTGCGTCGCTGCTGCGCCCTCCGGATTGACGGCTAGCGAGAATTCCGCAGGGTTGTACAACTCTTCAGGCACGCTACTGTCGAATGTAGGCGATCAAACGACGAACTGGGGGACGACCGGCTTGAAGACTATGGGCCTGGGGGCAGCGCAGACTGTCGCGCCAGGAATCTACTACCTTGGGTTCTTGGCGAACGCTTCAACCACAACCCCTGGATTTGGCCGCTCGACGGTGCAGAGCGCAGGCACGGTGAACGCAGGCACGACTGCTTCGACGCCGCGCTGGTCGACCTTTGGTACAGGGCAGACGGTGCTGCCCTCGTCGGTGACGATTTCCTCTTCGACGGTGGCGAACACGGCGTATTGGGCGGCGTTTAGCTGATGGCGACTCCTTCGTGGCTCGGCGCGACCGCGACACAGCTGCCGCTGGCGAATCAGGTCAACCAGTTCCTCGGGTCTCACGCAACGACGTACGTGTATACCGGCACCACGGTGTCTCAGCAGACCACTGCGGGCACCGGTAGCACGACGTCGAATGGGTTGTATATCGCGCAGTCGTTTACCACGGGGTCGTTCACCACGGTCGGTCGGGTTGCGTTCAACATGACGACCACGGGCTCACCGGCACCGACGACGTTCTCGCTGCGGACGAACAGCTCTGGCGCTCCGTCAAGCACCGTGCTGGTTTCGACGACGATTCCACCGGGCTGGGCGAACTCGACGCCGTCGTATCAGTCGGTGCCGTTGCCGGTGACGGGGTTGTCTGCGTCAACGACGTACTGGTTGGTGGCGAGCGCTGCCGGTGATGCGTCGAATTACTATTCGTACTTCCGGTCGAATCAGACGTCTGGCGCGTCTACTTCTCCTGATGGGGTGACGTGGACGGCGCAGGCATATGGGTTCTTGTACGAGATTTTCGATCTGTCTGCTATTTACCCGCTGGTCCACACGTGGGATGACGGGAATGCCCGCATCACTAAAGTCGGCTTTAATGGTAACAACCAGCCGAGTTTCATTGAGGAATCCACTGTCGCGCAGGGCTCTAACCAATTCGTTTACTCATTCCGCAACATCAACTACAGCGGCACTAATCTCACCTCTGTGACGTGAAAGGCGGGTCATGGCTACTCCTGTATGGTCGGCAGGACAGGCGGGCCTACTGGGCAACGCAGGTGCTATCGCGCCCAGTGCTCAGATCAACCAGCTGCTCGGCGCCCACGCCAGCCAGTACCTCTACCAGGGCAACTCGATCCTGCTGCCGAACGGCACCGGAGGCGTCGCGTGGGGCAGTCAGCTGTCCACGCAGGACTTCGACCAGCCGTTCACGATGTCAGGCACGAACATCGGGCGGGTGGCGATCCCCGTGCTGGTGGTCGGCAACGGCGCTGACCTTCTGGTGAGCTTGTGCGCTGACGACGGCTCGGGGCACCCGGGCACGATGATCGTGCAGACTCGGGTGCCGGTGGGTTGGCTCCAGCAGTTCGCTGCCGTACAGGGCGTGTCGGTGCCTTCCACGCAGAGCCCTCCGATTGAGTACACCGGCAACCCGTTGGCGATCTCGCAGTTCAACCGGTTTCACATGGGCCCGTTTAGGACGCTGAACTGGCCTTACCCAACCTCTGGTGCGGGCGGCACTTCCACCGGACCGTGCTCGACCTGCTTCGATAACTTCTTTATCCAGATGGGCGGGTTGCAGGGCTCGACCTACTTCGACAACGTCTTTACCATCGAGTTCGACGAAGCCGGTCACCTCAACCAGGCGGTTCCTCAGCCGCCGTTGCCGATCCCGACGGACGGCTCTGCTACTGCGGTGGTAGCTACCGACCTCCAGGGCAACAACACGATCGTGTTCATGGGTGGCGCGACGACGGGCGCCACCATCACCTCGAACGTGTTCACCGCGTCGATCAACTCCTCTGGCACCGTCTCGGCGTGGACGACGCAGACGGCGCTGCCCGCGCCGAACCAGTTCTTCGGCGCCTGCGCTTACGGGCAGTACGTGTACATGATTGGCGGGTCGAACCCGGGCACGGCGAACGTCTACTACAACACCGTCTCGAATGGTCAGCTCGGCTCGTGGGTGCAGACGACCTCCCTGCCGGTCGCGCAGGGCTTCACGTACTGTGTTGCTGTCAATGGGTTCCTGTACGCGTTCGGCGGGTTCATCTCGGCAAGCCTGAACACCAGCTACTACGCGCAGATCTATCCGAATGGTTCTCTGGGCGAGTGGATTACCGGGCCTTCGAACATTCCAGCCGCCACGGCCTTGTTCAACGGTAACGCGGTGCCTTCACTGGGCAACTGGGGGGTGCTGGGCAACGGTGGCGGTTCGCTGCTGCTGCTCGCCGCCTCGCCATCGGGACCTGACAACCAGTGGTACGGTACGAACTTCGGTTCCGGAGGTCTGTACTACGCGGTGAATCAGATCTCGGACGGAGAGTGGATCTACTACGGGATCTACTACACCTCGTACACGTACATGAACATGTACCTGTCTCCCACGATCTCGGTGCCGCTGCCCGCGACCGGCCTGACCAATGGAAGCAAGTACCACATTCTGATGCAGCAGATCGGCGGCACCGCGTCGGACTATCTGCGGCTGAACAACGACCATTCGACCTTCCCCGGTAACCCGCTCGGCCTGGTCTCGCCGCGCAGCGCCTACACCTGGACCTCAACCGGAACGGCAGAGGTGCCGTTGCAGATCTTCGACCAGGCGATCACCGGCAGCATCTGGCACACCTGGGAAGACTCCGGTGCGCGCATCACAACCCTGGCGTACGCCACCACGCCCGACCAGCGGCTGATGGGCGTGGCTGAGGCGACGCGCACCCAGCTCCAGCGCAACCAGAACTCCGGGTTCGTCTTCGGGATCTCACCGTGGGTGGTGACCGGCGGCACGGCTGTGGTGTCGAACACGACGTACTTCATTGACGGTGCTTCCTGCCAGATCACCCCGGATGGGGTGACGGCGAACGTGCACCTCGAATCGGAGTTCATCTCCTGCTACCCGGGGCAGGCGATCACGGTGAACGGCTGGATGCGGTTCACCTCGGCAGTGACGTCGAACGCGTCGATGTCAATCAACTGGTATGACATCAACCAGTCGTACGTATCGACGTCCTCGAACGGCGTGTCGGTCTCGGCAAACGCGTGGACGAACTTGAAGAACACGTTCACGGTGCCAACAGGCTGCTACTTCTACACGATCGACCCGACGCTCAGCGGCACCCCTCCGGTGTCGAACGTGTTCTACGTCGACCAGGTGTATTCAACCGACAACATCACCCCGCAGGCGTCGTCCGTGGTTGAGATCACCTACCCGGGCACGTACCCGTCGGGCACCTTCCCACCCATCGGCGTCAACGAGCTGGCGTAGGAGACGGTCATGGCTTCCCCGTTTGAACTTCTGCTGATGGCGCAGACAGCGCAGCTGCTGCCGCCGGTCACCGCCACCCCGAATAGCACCACCTCCAATGGAACGCCCACCCCTTCGGGTGGCACTGAAACGTTTGATACGGTCCTTGGTTACTATCAGTGCACGCTGATTGCCGGTCGACGCTATCTCGCCGTATCGAACGGCAATCACGGCAACGGCACTGCCGGTGAGCTGTATTCAATGCAGATCCGTGACTCCGGGTCGAGCTCGAACCCAACAACGTCCTCAACGCTGATCGCCCAGTCGGAGTGGTACTGCCCGGCTGGCGGATCTGGCGGACGCGGCATTATCCCGCTGGCTGGGTCGTTCATCGCCTCTACCAGCGGAGTGCACACCTTCGGTGTGTCCTCGCTTCGCCTGGTTGGCAGCAACGTGTTCACCCCAGTGCCTGGTTCGCTCACGGGTGCGTCTCGCGAGTTGTATGTGATGTTCCTCGGAACCGTCTAAGGAGAGTCCATGAGCGACGAAGATAAGCAGGTGGCTGCCCATGAGCAGGCACACTCCAGCCACTATGAGGTGCACTTCCCTGCCCACGGCAGCCGGGAGGGCGATCCGCATTACAAGGACTTCCATCACTTCCACGAGGCGACCAAGCATGACCCGGAGATCTACCGGTGTGCGGTCGGTGTGCGGCGCGGCGACTTTTCGGACTGCACCCTTGACCGTCCGCTGGAGCTGCACCACACGCATATCGAGTGGGCTCTTCAGAACGAGGTCGATCTAGCACTGTTGGAGCATCAGTATCCGGGGATCAGTAACCCGGACGAGGTTGGCGCCTGGGTTGAGTCCGCCGCCAATCTTGAGTGGCTGTGTCAGTTTCACCATAGGGGGCATGGCGGCGCTCACGTCGCTTCTGCCAGTGACTTCGAGGGTCAGCATTTCGTGAAGCGGCTGATTACGTGAGTCTCTGGTCGTTCTACTTCGGCTGGTATCAAGGCGCGGTGTACTCGAACCTTCTGGCGTCGGGTATCTGCGCGGCCCTGGTGTGGTGGCGCGCCAGGGTTCACCTTCGCCGCGCGCGCGAGCAGCACGCGGACTCGCTGGCCGGGCACCACCAGAACGTCGTAGCGGAGGTGCGGCGCATGATAGACGAGCTGAGGGGTACTGCGGATGACCATCACGGTACTGCTGGGCACCTACGGGGGGCCGAGCCTCCTGGCTCTGACAGTGATCCTGATTCTTACGGGAAGGCTGGTGCCCCGGAAGGTCCTGAAGGATATGGAAAGGGATCGCGACCTGTGGCGTGAGGCTTACAACACTTCAGAGAAGACTCGTCGTCTCGAAGCCGAGCACACCGGGCAGCTGCTTGAGGCCGCCAGAGCCTCTGCCATGGTATTGCGAGCACTGCCTGCCGTCCCCCCTGGAGCAGGTGATAATGCGAATGTGGTGGCGCCGACGCAAGCACCCCTGCCCGGAAGCGCTCCGGGCCCTTGAGGAATCGAAGCAAGCACTGGAGGAGACTCGGGATCGTTCGGACGAGGCTGAAGCCCTCGGCTCCTGGCTACGCCGGGTGCGGGTGGCTAACCACATGTCTGAGCGCGTGGAGACGCTTTTGAAGACTGCATACGGAGAGGACGGTCGGGATGGCAGTGGTCCGATTCGATGAGTTCGCTCTATTGTTCTCGTTCTGGTCGGCGCTGGTGTTCATCGTCGGCTATACCGCGTTTTCGCCGTGGTGGCGTTACCGGGTGGGGCGAGCGCTAGTCGCGTTGGACGCTGCGCTGTTTGTGACGCTGCTGCCGTCCTCGCTGCATCTGATGTTCGGGTTTAGTCCGCGTGGGAATTTCTTCGGCTGGTATGACGGAGTCGCGTTCATCGCTGTCGGGCTGACGGCGCTGTGGCGGTTGTGGGTGGTGTGGCGGGTGCAGACAGAATCGACGCCACGTCATGGCTCTCGTGAGGCTGCCCCCCTACTCGATAAGGAAGTAAGCCAATGACCATAGCTGGGTGCGATTACGCCTGGGCGGTGCCTCCGATCAGCGCGATGCAGGCCGCTGGGATCAAGTTCGCGGTGCGGTATCTATCAACGGACGCGTCGAAGAACCTGTCTCTGTCGGAAGCAGCGATGCTGCACGGCGCGGGCATCTCGATCGTGTTGGTGTGGGAGACCACGGGCACGGACGCGCTGGCGGGTTACAACCAGGGCATGAGCGACGCGGCGGCGGCGCGGAAGGAGGCGGACGCGTTGGGGTTCCCGAAGGGCCTGCCGATCTACTATGCGGTTGACTTCAACGAGTCGGCGGCTCAGGCGGCATCGGTGCTCGACTACCTGCATGGGTGCGCTGACGCTGAGGGTTCGAAGAACCTGGTTGGGATCTATGGCGGGTATGAGGCGGTGCATACGGCGCTGAACGCCGGGTTCGTGTGGGGATGGCAGACCTACGCGTGGTCGAACGGCGAGTGGGACGAGCGGGCGGTGCTGCGTCAGACTCACAATGATCAGCAGATCGGCGGCACGAACGTCGATCTGGACGAGGCGCTGGCTGACAGCTATGGGCAGTGGGCCCCGGGCGATTCCCCCACCCCGCCGGGAAAGCCCGTTCCTGCCCCCTCTCCTGCCCGTCCTGCCCTATCGGAGGGCGCGACCGGGTCGTGGGTTCAGGTCCTTCAGCGGTCGCTGATGCTGGCAGGCGAGAACCCGCATGGCGTGGATGCCTCGTTCGGCGCTCACACGCTGGCGGCGGTGGAGGCGTTCCAGCGTGCTGAGCACCTGGCGGTTGATGGGCAGGTGGGTCCCGAGACGTGGGGTGCGCTGGAGGCGCGGACGAAGGCGGTACAGAACGCGTTGAACGCTGCTGGCGCCCACCTGGAGGTGGACGGGGTCGCGGGGATCTTGACGCGGACGGCGGTGACCGACTTCCAGACGAGGCATCATCTGCTGGTCGATGGGATCGTCGGTGCGCACACGTCGGCGGCGCTGCACCTCTAGAATGATCTGCGAGTAGGGGAGACCCCCGCTGCCCGAGAGGGCGGCGGGGGTCTTTTCGCGTTTCCCGGGGCGGAGAGGCGGTTTTCCCGGGCTCCCAGCCCTTCCCGCGCCCAAGGCCCCACCCGGGGGCTCTGGGGCGCTAGGAGCGCTTCCTCGCACGCTTCTTACGGGCGATGGAGGCGGTGATGAGCTGGCGGCGGTAGGACTTCGCGAAAGAGGTCCAGTCGCGCACCGAGTCGGGGTGCTCGCCGGTGGCTTCGGCCAGCTCGGCGATCGAGATCCCTTCCTCGTGGTGCAGCTTCTGGCAGAGCTGGTCGCGCAGCGTCATGACGCGGCGGGCCTGCGGGGTGGCGTTGCGCTGTACGCTACGGGACCGGTCGATCAGGTACTTCAGTCGCGTGATCTCCTTGCCGGTCAGATGTCTGGCCGGGTCGGGCTGCCGGATCGAGGAGGCCGGGACCTCGATCTCCTGCTGCTGGGGGCGGGAGGCGACCGGGATCGGCTCGGTGATGGTGCGGCGGGTCTTGACGTTCAACCGCCGGTAGACCTCGTCCTGGTCGGGCATCGAGTAGGTCAGCTGCCGTACCCTTTCACGGCCCATGCCCGTCAGGTCGGCGACGTCCTGGAGCGACGCGGCGCCGCACTCGATCGCTTCCCTGATCTCTGCGTGGCGGGCGAGGGTTGCCTTGGTGTAGTACCCGCCCTGGGCTGCCCAGCCTTGAACGATGTAGAACGGGCGCCCAACCAGCTCGGCGATACGGGCGAGCGCAACACCCATGTAGAGCAGGCGCGCGGTGGTGATCGCCAGCTCCTTGGGTGCGGGGTATTCGTCGTAGTGGGGGGAGAGGTCACGCAGGATCTGCACGGCCTCAGGGGGCATCTCGACCTCAGGCCCGCCAGCAGGGAAGGCGCTGGCGGGCTGGCGGTTGTCGCGGTTGTCGGTCATGCGCTTTCGCTGCTCCTCACCATCGGGCATGCGCCGTAGCGCTGCGCTGATCGTTCCAGGTACGACGTCGAGCAGCTGCCCGACTTCTCGGGTGCTCGCTGCGCCGCCTGCAATAGCTGTTCGGATCTTGTGCCACTCGGGCATCGATACGCTTCCTCCTGGCGCGTAGGGCGTAGGCGTTGCTGATCCGCCGCAGGGCGGCGTGAGCGGCGACGCGGACGCTGATGTAGGTGAGGGCGAGGCTCGCCCCCACCGTCGCGGCGACGGGCGCTGTGAGCTGCTGGCTGAACTGAACGGTGATCATGGTCTTCTCCTTTCTTGCGCCCGCGCGGTGCGGGGTCGTGAGCCGCCAGGGTTCGAACCTGGCTGCCCCCCTTGCGGGGGGCCACCATGAGCTCCGTCTTACAGCGCCTTGATTGCCGCGATGGCGGCGCGCGAAGCGCGGGTGCGCAGCGGGGCGAGGATCGCGCGGGCCTCGTCGTACTGACCAGCGGCGACCTTGCCAGCGGCTTCGGTCAGCGTGTCCTGCGCGGTCTCGGTGCGGGCGGTGGTCGCGGCCTTCGCCAGCGCGGCGACGATCTCGGCAGCAGCGGGGGCCGCCTCGACCTCATGGCCGTTGTCGATGATCTCGACGACCTGCTCGGCGGTGATCAGCGTGGTGTCCTTGTCGGTGCTGTAGGTCTGGGGCACGATCGCGTTGCGGGCGCTCGCGCAGCCGGACAGGCCAGTGCCGGAGCCGATCATCACGACCTTCGCGGCGGTGGTGACGTACCCGACGTAGAAGCCCTTGGCGGCATTGTTCTTGCGCTCGGTCTCCTCGCTCCTGGCCTGGGAGGGCTTGACGAACCGGGACCAGCCGCGCTCCTCGTTGTCGAGGACCGCGAAGTACTCGCCGTACTGGCCCCAGCCGTGCACGCTCGGGATCAGGTTGCCGTCGAGGTCGAACAGGGCGCGGGCGCGGGTGGTGCCGCCGGTCTCGGCGAGCTGGGCGCGCATCCGATAGCCCTCGGCGCTGGAGTCGAGCGCCCACTGGCTGAGGAATCCGTCGGTGTCGCAGCGCTCGAAGGACTCGAAGGAGCGGCGGGCGGAGTCGGCGGCCATTTCGCGCCACTCGGCGGCGGTGCGGCCTTCGAAGGTTCCGGTCTCGGTGATCGTCGCGGTGCTCATGGTCTTGGGCCTCCTGTCCGTGTGCCCCCCTGTGGGGCTACATGAGTAGCGTAGCATGGAGGCCCGGGGGGAAGCACCCCCCGGGCCCTACCGAGCTCAGCGGCTCGGGTTGCTCCAGCGGGCCGGGACGTCCTCGACGATCTTCCCGGTCTCCTTGTCGAAGTGCGCCCGCCCCGAGCAGTACACCGACCCGCAGCCGATGCACATCACCGCGCCGACCGTGGGCCGGTACCAGGCGCTCAGCTCGCCGCAGTGCCCGCACTTCTGCGCCTCGTCCGGGTACCCGCTGCTCAGGAACTCCCGGATCACCATCGCCGTGGCCTGGCGGCGGCTGAGCGTCGAGTCGCCCCCGACGCTGTAGACCAGCTCAGCGTCCAGGTGGGCCTGGAAGAACGGGTTGTTCGGGTAGACCAGCTTGGGCTGAGCCTTGCGGGTCGGGCGGGCGCCCCGGGCGGGGGTGGTGCTGGGGCGCTCGGTCTTGCGGGTGGAGCAGGCGCGCACCTCGGCGACGCTGGCGTGGGTGTTGTGGCAGTGGCCGCAGTTGATGTTCGCCATGATCCGTGAGCCTCCTGTTCGGTGAGCGTCCTTCGCTCTGGGAGTAACGTAGCATGGCGCGCCGAGGAACCGCACGTCCCCCAACTAAAGCGCCCCCCGACCAGCGCAGATGCTGATCGGGGGGCGGCCCCTCCGTGCCGTGAGGGGGGCCTAGCTCAGCGCCTGCGCGCCACCGATCGGCGTGAAGGTCACCGAGACGTCCTCCAGGTTGTACGCGCCAGCGCTCGTGTCGCTGTCGTACCCGAAGGCGTAGAGGTACATCGTGGTGGTGTCCGTCAGCGTCAAGGTCGCGGTGCCGGTCCAGTAGCTGTCCGCCGTGTGGTTGCCCAGCGGCAGCGCGCCGTTCCCGATGTTCAGCACGTCACCGGCGAACGAGGGGTTCTTGCCCGTGTTGTACAAGAACACGTTCGGCTCGACGCCCACGGTCGGGTGCGCGGCGCTGAAGGTCGGGTCACCGGCCGCCTTGAACGAGAGCGAGACCAGGTAGGTGCCCGCCGGAACGTCCACCGTGCCGACCGAGGTGGCGTTGCTGTTGAACGGACCGCCGGTTGCGACCGAGCCGACCGCGCCGAAGTCCTTCGTCAGCGTGGCGGGCGGGGTGTAGGCCGCCGTGGGCGCGTAGTAGCCGAGGATGTCGACGATCAGCCGGACCGACCCGGCGCCGCCCGCGTGGTTGTAGACGCGGAAGGTGCCGTCCGGGGCGAGCTCGGCGGCGGTGGAGCTGGTGACCGCGACACCCTTGACGTAGTTCAGGTTCGAGGTCGAACCGGGGGTGAACTTCGCGGTCGGGTGGACGTCGAGGTCGCCGTTCACGCTGGTCTCGGACGCAGCGGTGATCTGGATCTCGACCGCCGTGGCTCCGGCGGGCACGAGGGTCTTGGACGCGTTCGGGTTGATGACCTGGTCTGCGCCGGAGGGGAGCAGTGCGTCACCGGCGATGCGGCCGGAGTCGAACACGCGGGTCTGCTGGACCTGGGTGAAGCCGTTGGTGCCCGTGGCGGCGCTGGTGGCGCTGGCGGCCGACGCGCCGAGCGCTGCCACCAGAGCGCCCGCCGTGAGCGCGCCGAGGGCGCGCTTGGTCAGCTTGTTGAGACGCATGGGTGATCCTTTCCGAATGATCGGGTGGGTTTGCTTACGGTGAGTAATGTAGCAGAGCGCTAGGGTTGTTCACACCTGACCGCCCAGGTCACCAGGGGTGGCCAGCAGGTACTGCCCCTTGACCTCGACCAGCCAGCCCGCCTGCTCCAGATGTCGCGCATAGACCTCAAGCCCGCGACGAACCTGCGCGCCGGTCTTACGCCCACCCAGCGCGACCCGATCCCGAGAGACGTAGAGAACTCCCGGCTCGGTTGTGGCTTCGATCACAAACCCCGGATTCGTCACCAAGCCGTTGACGTCATACTCCGCCGCAGCGAACCCGGCGGCAGCCAGCGTGTCCGCGACCGCCGCCAGCTCCTCGGTCAAACTCACGGCATCATCCACGCCAGCGACGCAGCCCGCACGATCTCTTCACTGGGCTCCTCACCGTCCTTGATCGCCTGAATCAGGCGCCGCACCTCCGGCGGCAGCTGGTCCTCGTTCTGATCAAGCAGAGCATCCATGCCCTGACGCAGCTTGGGAATGATTCCCGAAGCCAGCATCTGCTCAGTGTGCTCGTCGCCGTACAGGATCACCTGGAGAGACACCACGATCCCCGAGAGGAAACCCTTGTACCAGTCGTCCTCCACCGTCTCCTTGGCGAACGCGTCGGTCGCGCGCATCCCGAGCCGGTCCACCATCGTGTGGATGTGAGCCTGGATGATGTTGAACGCTTCGCCGGTGAACTGGCCCAGGGCGGCAGAAGCCTCGGAGATCTCATCCTCGGAGAACTCCGCCTGATGCAGGCGCTCGGCGAACGCCATCAGCGGCGCGTCGAAGTCGGGCATCTCAGTCATGCAGCCAGCTCCTGCTCATAGGTGCGTATGTCGTTGATTCCTACGGCCTCGGCCGCGCTGATCATGTCGCGGGTGCCGCGTGACTCACCCTTCGGGAAGGCGAGTACGATCACGAGCCCACCAGCCTCCTGGTGCGGCCAGATCCGTTCGGCCATCGCCGCGTTGCGGATCGGCCCGGCGCCCTTCCCGTAAACCGCCCAGTGGGCCGGGAACCGCTCGACCCACGCGACCTCTCGGGTGGCGGCCTTCTCACTGGCCCACATGTGGGCGATCTGATCGGCTCCGCGCGCCCCGCCGTGCATCACGAACGGCGGGCCGTATGAGCCGATGATCTCCTTCAGGGTGTCATCGAGTACTGCGACCACTGGGTCGTAGTCGCATTCCCGCGACCCGGTGACCAGCAGCAGGGGGTGGAGCCGTCGCCTCATGCGGTGTAGACCCTCACGATGTCGGTGTGGGCGATGCCGCTGGCGCGCGACCCGTTGAACGGGTTGCCCAGGCGCCGGTCATCGACCTTGACGCGCTGAACCATCGGGAGCAGCGCTGAGACCGCGTAGAACTGCTCGGCGGCGTCGCGGGAGGGCCAGAGCGTCCCGGTCTTGGTCGGGAAGCTACCGGAGTCGGTGACGATCACGAGGTGGCCGCCGCGCTGGGCGTACTCGACCGCATCGACGCGCCGCCACTTGCCTTCGATCTTGATGTGGTAACCCTTGGAGATACGCGAGATCACCCGGTTGGTACAGTTCGGTTCAGCGTCGTTCATTTGATCTTTCCCTCCATGAGAAGTTCGATCTTGACTTCCGCTGCGGTCCGCCCGTTCACACTCACGTGCGGCGCCGCCTTCAAAGCCCGCTCCTGAGCCTCCGCAAGCGGCCAGCGATGCTCACCCAGCCAGTCGTCCTCACGGTTGCTAGGCGAAGACTCGTAGTCCCAGGTTCCGTCCTTACCCAGGGCGAACCCACGGTGCAGCACCCCCCACAGACCCCGCCCCCGGTAGGCGACCTCGATCGTCCAGGACGAAAGCCCGATGTAGTGCTCTGGGTCATCAGCCTCGGTGAACACCGAGTACTCGTAGGTGATGACCCTCTCGTTCACCTCGGCGGTGATCTCGAAGCGCTCACGCAGCGCGTCGAGCTTGACCATCAGCTCTTGCCACGCCGCCTCCCGCTGCTCCGGGGTCGAGGCGGAGAACCGATCGAAAGTAGGCCGGTACTCGGCTCGTAGCGCGTCGCGCTGGGCCGAGTAGTCGACCCATGCGTCCTTATCGATCATCGCGGATCACGATCCTCGACGGCACCGTAACTTCACGCGCCCGCCTGGCCAGGTCGGCGATCTCACGCCGTTCACGGTCCTTGCGGGCCTTGCACACCATCTGCGAGACCCGCACCGCCGTGATGCCCAAGCGTTCGGCGATCTCGACCTGCTTGTAGCCGAGCTCCTTCATGCGCAGCGCCACGTAAGCGCGCTGCATGGCGAACTCTTCGACCTGTGCTTGAGCGCGCTTCAAGTCCCTCTCGGCGATCTGGTACTCGCGCTCAAGCAGGTACGTCTTCGTGTGGTCCAGCATCACTGCTCCTGGTCGAGGTCGACGCCTGCCAGGAGCTGGTCGGCCTGAGCCAGTGCGGCAGGGTCGTCCTTGAATTCCTTGGTCAGCTCGTTGGAGACGTGTCGCCAGAACGCGGTACGCGACGCGCCCGGGGCGAGGGTGATCTTGGCGAGCTCGCAGAACCGCTCCAGGGAGATCGAGCCGTCCAGCTCGTTGCCTTCCTCGAAGTCGTGCTCGTGCAGGAACTCGGTGCCCGGCCAGGTGTAAAGACCGTAGGGGTGTTCTTCCGTCGGCTCCAGGAGCACGCAGTTCTTGCGCCACTCCTCCTGGCTGGCCGCCCGCTCGACGCTGCCGCAGCCGTGCCGGTAGCGCAGGTAGTAGTAACGGCCTTCCTCATCCCACGCGTCCCACTGCGAGGGACACGCCATGGAGGTCTGTACTGCCTTGACGATCGTGATCACTGGATCGACACCACCCGGATGTCACCAGGCAGCGGCTTGTAGACCTCGTCCTCGGCTTCGTCCTCGCAGGGGTCTGCCTCGAACGAACCACGCTCGGTGAGGTACCCGCCAGCGACGAACACGTCCTTGGTGAAGTAGTTGTTGTCGTCTCCGCCCTGGGAGGTCACGACGATTGCGTCCTCGGGGTACTCGCCGAGCCGGGCGATCATCTCCCGGATGGTCATCATCACTTCTCGTCCTTCCATTCGATATCCAGGCGCAGCACCGCCATGCCGCGTACTTCGCCGTCGTACAGGCAGCGCAGGTAGTCGCGGACCATCTCCTCGACGTGCGCGGGGTCCCAGTCTTTGAACCGCTTGCGCCAGGTCATGGTCCAGCCGACTTTGTGAATCTGAATGTCGCGGGACCGGGAGTGGTGCCTGCTAGGTGGCCAGACGGTGACTTTCAGCGGCTTCGGCTCGGGCCACTGGTGGACGGTTGCTGCCAGCAGCTGCGCCCAGTCCTTGTAGCGGACCCGGTCCTCGGTGTCGAAGGCTGCGCACATCTGGCAGGGGCCGTCTTCGAACCGGCGGACCGGACCGCGCTGGTAGCGCACTGTGATCTCGCCGAGAGGGGTGATCAGATACCAGGTGTTGTTGCAGTACTCGTCGGCGCCGAGCCCCCACCGGGGGAGCCACCAGCGGGTCTGGCGCCAGGGGAAGGAGTACCACCAGCGGTTGGCGTGGTAGCCGTCCTTGCGCCAGCCGCGCGGTTCGTCTTCGATCTGTTCGTGGATCTCTTCGGTCACGGTGCGGTCCAGGTCGACTCTCGTTCGGGGCCAGCGGCGCAGAACAGGGCGTAGGCGGCGTCGTTCATGCCTTCGCGGCGTTGTACCTGCATCCATCGGTTCATCGGTCGCATGCCGCGTCTGCGGGCGCTGTAGAGCTCGGCTAGCCAGATCTCGCTGTGTCCTTCTGCTGCCTTGAGGTCGGCGAAGGTCTGGCGTAGCAGTGGAAGGTCATCGGGGGTGATGTCTTCCGCGTCAGCGCACCCCCATGCGAAGGTGTCGGAGCAGGCCATGGAGAAGTGGGCCCGGTCGTCTTCGACGTGCCAGAGGAACGGGCAGTCTTGGTAGATCAGGTCAGCGTCGCGGCTGATCTTGAGCAGTTCGAGGATGAACTGCAAGTGCTCGTCGTTGGTCAAGCCGCCACGAACCATTCGTCGTCTTCGTCGTTGTACTCCAGCGTTGCGACGTCGACCCAGCCGATGGTGTGTCCGGGCTCGGATAGAACCGACTGGTGGTCGGTGCGGGTGCGCAGCACGAGCCCAGCGGCGTGGATCTTGTTGAGGGTGTCGCAGATCTCCTGCGCCAGGTCCTTCGGGTCGATGCTGGGGGCGGCGCTAGGAGCATCCATCGGAGATCCGGATTCCTTCGTTGTAGACATGTACAGCTTCGTGCTGTTCGTAGTACTCGATCAATGCCTGGATGTGCGGGCGTAGGATCTCTAGCGGCTTCTGGCCTTGCATCGTTGCTCGGGCGGCGGGGTCGTTGATCAGGCCGCGCAGTACGCTGGCAGCCTTCGACGGGCTGATCTCTTCCTCGCCGGGAGGCGGCGGTGCCGCTACGGCGGTCTTCATTTCTTCCTCCGCTTGTTCTTGTTGCTCTTGGTCACCCCCCGCTTGGCCCCCTGGTTGACCGGGTAGGCAAGCCAGGTCCCGGACATGAGCTTCCCGGTTTTGGTGCGTACGACCGGGCGGGCGCCGAGCTCGTCGGTCACCTCGTCCGGGTCATCGACCTGGCGTAGTTCCCTGACCATCACTGCTCCTTGTCGCAGATGGTCCGGTCGTTGCCGTAGGCGTGGTGCAGGTAGATGGCTGCGGTGATGATCGCCTGCTCGTAGGTGTCGCCTCCGCAGTCCAGGTCGATGTCGTGCCAGCGGTGGTCCCAGGTGTGGGGGTCGTCGGTGGGGTGTTTGGGCCAGCCGCGCTTGCCCATCTCGACCCATATGACGGTCTTGGTGTTGAGCTCTTCGTCCTCTTCGCGCCGCTCGGTCTCCGGGTTGACCTTCACGACCATGACGTGAAGGGATTCGGTGACCAGCCCGTCGTGCTCCAGGTGGCGTTCGTGGATGCGTTCCTCGGCGGTGAGTTTGCCGAGCTGGTGGAAGTAGTAGAACGCGGGGTGGGAGTCGAGGTAGTGGTAGGCGTTGTAGAAGTCGCCCGGGTTCTGCTCGAACGCGCGGACGGTCTCCTCCCAGTACTCACCTCGGTGCTTCTGGAGGTCGATGTAGAGGTTGCGCCACTCCTCGTCGGTCTCCATGAAGTCGAGGCCCTTGACCCATTCGGGTGCTCCTTCGTTGCTGAAGGTGGCGACTTCGGGCAGGTTGATGGGCTTGGTTTCGAGGGTGACGTGCTCGCCGAGGAGGGCGAGGTCGGCGAGGTCTTTGGCGATGGTCATGTCTGGCACGGAGAGGGCTCCTCACGGGCTTTCAGGGTAGGAGTAGCGTAGCACAGCCTAAGGGCGGCTCAGAGGCTCGGAGAAGCGCTCTGAGCCGCCCTCCCGAGGCTGTTAGCCCGCCAGCGCCGGTCGCGGCCCGAACATCTTCTCCACAAGCGCCGCACGCTCAGTCAGCGTGCCGGTCGCCTTGAACAACTCGTGGGTGTCACACCCACACGGGCAACGCGTCGTGGTCGGCTCGACCTCCAGCAGTCGCGCCGCCGTGATGTGCAGGTGCTCCCGCCCCTGCCCGACCTTCACGTACATGCGGCCGTCGTCGAGGTCGGCGAACTCGTACCCGGCCTGCTTGACCACATGATGGGCGAAGCAGCCCACCGTACGCGACTCATCGTCGGGGTGGACGGCGCCCCACGACTCCAGGTTGACCTCGTCGGGATGCGCTTCCATGTAGGCGATGGCGTCCCACGCCCGCTCGGCGGGAGTGAGGGCCGCGTCCGGCAGCGACTCGGTGATGGGCTCGGTCATGGTGCTCATTGGTGATCCTCCAGCGGGGTGTCGGGGCGTTCAACGAGCTGGCGGCGTAGCTCCGGGTCCGCGTAGACCTCGGCAGTGCGCTGCCATTCGAGGAGGCACTGAGCCCACGCTTCCGGGCTCTGGCGGATCGCGTCCGCCAGCTCACGCAGCATCGCCTTCTGCTCGTGAGCGGGCATCGCGCTCGCCCAGGGCAGCAGGCGCGGCAGCTCCTCCTCGATCGACCACGGCAGGTGGAAGATCTTCGCCGCCTCGGCGGTGCGGTCGGTCTCGACCTTGTCGACCTGGGTGCGGAACTCGTCGTAGGCCATGGTGATGACCCGAGAGAACTGTCCCGCGCTGCCCATCTCGACCTGCACCAGGTCCTTGCCGCTGTAGCGCGCCCGGAAGGTGCGGTTACCGCCGATAGAGCGTGCGACGTCGTCAGTCATGATCTTCCTTCCGTGGGGCCCGGCCCCGCAGTGTCGAGCCTGCGGGGCCGGGGGCCTGGGTGTGCTAGTCGATCTCGGCCGGGACCTTGATGTCGTAGGCCTTGTAGCCGTCCTCCATCACAGCCAGGCCGTTGAGCTCGCCGCGCATCAGCTCACGCAGCGCGGTCTCGATCGCCGGAGCGGGCATGCCCTCGTGGGCCTCGTTGAGCAGCCGCAGCTGCTCGCGCAGCGAACCGGCCGCGCCGACGAAGTCCTCGGTGACCAGCAGGTAGTTCGGGTCACCGCCGGTGCGGTTGAGCGCCCAGGTCTTGGCGCGGTCGGCGGTGGCCTTGACGAACGCGGGCTCGAACCCTTCCATGGCCTTGTAGACCAGGTCGAAGTCGGTGTCCGGGAAGAGCTGTCCGGGCTTGACCACCGCGCGGATCAACGCTTCGATGCCGCTGCGGTCCAGCGCGCCGACCTCGATCATGAAGTCGAGGCGGCCGGGCCGCATCAGGCCCTTGTGGATGCGGTCGACGTGGTTGGTGGTCATCACGAGGATGATCTCGGTGCCCTTGGAGGTCACGCCGTCGAACGCTTCGAGCAGCTGCGCGATCTTCTGCGGATTGTTCTCGTCGGCCTGCACGTCGATGTCCTCGACGAACACGACGCACCGCTGGTAGAGCTTCGCGGTCTGGAGCACGGTCTTGACCGAGTCCGAGCCGGTCTTGCCCATCAGGAACGTCCAGCCGTTCTGCTCGGCGATCTGGGCGGTCTTCAGGCCGATCGAGGACTTGCCGGTGCCGTAGGGGCCGTGCAGCAGGATGGCGCGGCGCAGCGGGATGCCGTCGGCAACGAATGCGTCGGCGTTGCGGATCGCGCCGAACACGGCGTTCTCCAGCATCTCGTTGACGTGATCGGAGAAGCAGATCTTCGTCGGGTCGAACTTCGAGGTGTCGAGGAAGTCGAGGCGCCCCGCGCCGACGACTGCCTTGCCCCGGTAGATCGAGTGCTCACGCAGGTGCTGCTCCAGCGCGTCCAGCAGCGCGTCGACCTCCTTGCGGTGCTTCTTCGGAGTCTCGACGGAGACGAAGAACACCGGGCCCCAGTCCTCGTCCTCGATCGCGGCCAGCCGGATCTCGGCGCCCTTGATCACGGGGATTTCGACGATGTCCCACGGAGCCTGGATGGTCTTGTTGACTCCGACGGTGACGGTGCGCAGCTGCGGAGGCTTGGTCATGCCGAACGGCAGCTGCATCTCCTTGCCGAGGGTGATGCCGTAGCGCTCCTTGAGCACGTGGGCGGCTGCCGCCGCGCCGTCGTCGGGCCGGTAGAGGTACTTGCGGCTGATCGCGACGACGTTCTCCTCCTCCTCCTGCTTGGCCTTGAGGATCTGGCAGGCGCGCTCGTAGGTCATGCCTTTCGGCAGGACCATCCACGTTTCGTCGTGGAACTTGATGTCGTCGTCGGTGATGGGGGTGCCCATCATCGGCATGCCGCCGGGGCCGATCATCGCGACGAGCATCGAAGGAACCTGGCCGCCCTGCATGACGGAGGGCTCCGGGTTGAGGTCGGGGTACTTAGCCAACGCTCTGCTCTTCTTTCGAGTAGGGGTTCTAGTCGGGGGCCGCTTGTAGGGAGGTACAAGCGGCCCCCTTGCAGGTTGTCCGCCGCGCCCACCGAGACCGGTGGCTGACAGCTGCGCGGGGTGCCTTTCGTGTCCCGGCCAGGGGGGAGAGCCGGTAGCGCGGTCGCCTGCCGCGACCTTCGCGCCTGGCGGGCCTGTGACAGCCCGCCAGGCTGGTGCTAGCCGAGCAGGGCCAGCAGGGAGGAGCTGATGGTGTTCGGGTCGGTCACGGAGTCGAAGGTGAGCACGCGCACGTTCTGCGGGTGCTCGGCCTCGATCGCCCGGTACTGGGTGAGGGTCGCGTCGTGCGCCTCGCCGTGGCCGACGACCGCGACCAGGACGTAGGTGTGCCCGGTCTGCTGGGCGAGCACCTTGGCGAACTCGGCGCCATCCTGGGCCTCGCCGTCGGTGATGATCAGGGCGAGCAGGTGGGGCCGGTCCTGCTTGGGCCGGTCGCCGAACTCCTCGACGTAGATGTCCATCAGCCGGTTCCAGCCGCCGCAGATCTCGGTGCCGCCGCCGAGGTTGTCCTTGATCTCCTTCCACTTCTGGGTGAAGTTGGCGGAGTTGAGGTCCTCGTAGTCGGTGGCGAAGGAGGCGAACCCGACGGTCATCAGACCGCCGACCTCGGCCTCGTCGGCACCGGCGGCGCGCTCGGCGTCGGCCTGCGAGTCCTTGCCCTCGACCTTGGCGACGACGGGCTTCAGGGCTTCGCCGACCAGGTCGATGCGCGAGACCTTCCCGCCGTCGGAGGCGGGCCAGGACATCGAGCCGGAGGTGTCGAGCAGCAGCATCGGCTCGACCTCCGCCCGCGTGAGCGGAACGAGGTTGTTGCGGAGGTCTTCGATGCTCGGCTCGTTGGTCATGTTTGTCCTTTCATAGGGGACATTTGTTTTGGCTTTTCCGGGGGTCTTTCCCGGCTACGTGAGTAGCGTAGCATGTGAATCCGATAGCACGTCAAGAGTTAATTTCCATCGGCGTATGCCCCGGCCCGTAGTGGCCAAAACAACTGCGGTTGTGCTTGAAGCAATACCCGTCATACACAAGGCCCCGCTGGCAGCGCAGGCCCCATTTATGAGAGCGGTGGAGACAGCGCCGCCAATACCCGCGCCGGTGAATCAGGTCAGAGAATGTCCGCAGGCTTGGCATCCTCAGGCTCCCCAATGGGGGTGATCTTGATCAGACGCGTGGCGGCGACGTTGATCAGGGTGAACGGCGATTCCTCGTCCGCGTCCTCCTCATCGGACAAGATGATGCAGCCGAGCTCCGCCGCCGTGTCCAGGATGTCGACATCATCGACCTCGTGCAGGGTGTCGTCGTCGAGGATGGTGCCGTCGAGCCATTCGACGATCAGGTGAACGCGCATGGTCATGCTCCTTGGTTGAGAAGGCTGATGGTGTAGTCGAGCTGTACCTGAGGATCGATGTCGTAGCCGTCCTGGCCCGGGAACTGCCCGCCGTGCGCCGGGTACTGAACCTGCCAGACCGCCGGGAACTCCGCCAGGCCGAGCGCGATCCTGATCCATGGGAAGCAGGCAGCGCGAGTCGGGTCGGCCTGCTTGAGACGTACTACGTAGCCGCCTTCGAGGACCCCTTCGACCATCAGTCCGTCGCGGGGTTCGAGCACGCCGTCGTTGATGCGTTTGGCCACCTGGTTGAGGATGTAGTGCATGTCCTCGAAGGGGGCGCCGTTCATCGCCAGCTCGCAGCCGTGCTTCTCGGCCAGGCCGATGGTGTAGGCGAATTGGGTATCGCCGGTCTCCGGGTCGGCGCCGACCGCGATGATCGTTACTCCGTACTCGTCGATCTTCTGGTGGATGTGCTCCAGGAAGGCGTTGCGCTGCGTGTCATCCATCGGGGTTCTCTTTCTCGTCACGGGTGCGGACGATGGTGCCTTCGCCGCGAGCCATCTGGTTGAGCGATTCCAGGAACTCGGGATCACGCAGCAGCTCCTCACCTTCGCGGCGCGCTGCCTCTTCGGCCGCGCGCGCTTCATAGCCGCGCAGAGACCGCCTCAGGAGCGCTCGGAGCGCGAGAGCGAAGGCGAGGGCAAGGGGCGGGCCTGCGAGCGCGGCAGCGCCGCTCTCTGAGCCTCCGAGTCGGGAGATGAGCGCGCCCAGGCCGAACGCGGTGGCGCTGGCCAGAGCCCACACGACGAAGAGGCTCGCCGAGGCGTTGAGTCCGGCGAGCACTCTCCGGGTGCGGCGGAACTTACTCACTACTTCGTGTTCTCCTTTCAGGTGAGCTGCGGCGCGGTGCGCCGTACGGGGGTGAACTTGCGGGCCCATTTCTTCAGGCGGCGTTTGGTGTCGTCACCGCCGCCGCCCTTCCACCACATCCAGACCCAGAACGAGGTGTACGCCCCTTCCCAGAGCTGCCCGAACATGCTGTGACGCAGTGCGGCGGCGATGTAGAAGATGAATCCGCCGAGCGCGTAGCAGGCGTATCCAAGCTGGTCGCGTTGGAGCAGGAGACACAGCAGTCCTGCTCCAAACAGTCCGCCGCCGAACCAGGTGCAGATGCTGTCGATCATCTGATGAGCTGCCAGTGCACGCCGTCGAGTCGGTAGGGCTCCATGGCGTAGAAGTACAGTTCATCGGGCGCTTCGGCGTGCTCTGCGGCGAAGGCCATAACCTCTTCGAGGGTGGCTCCGGTGTGATGGCAGATGACGCCGTCGGCAACGTGGTGCGTGGTGACGAGGAAGCGCGGGTTATCGGTACCACGGTGGTTTTCGTGGTTGCCGAGCATGGGGGTCACTCCTGTTCGCCAGCGTTGTATTCGGAGAACGGGAAGACCGCGAGGACCCCGCCCGCGTGGGCTTCCAGGAACACGTCGTCGGGGATCTGGTCGACGGGCAGGTTGTTGATGAAGTCGGCGGGCCAGTCCTCGGGGCCGTCGTGCCAGGTGATGGCCCAGCACGGCTTTCCGGGGGCGGTGATGTAGTTCGGGATGATCTGCGGGCTGCGGCCCTTGCGCAGCTCGTCGGTGTAGGCCGCGCGGACGGCGCGTTCGACGCGATGGGCGGTGTTGCTGCTGACCTGCGTAACCATGGTGCTCCTTCCCGTTGGCGGGGGGATTCCCGCCTGTGAGTAGCGTAGCATTTACTCAGGGCTGTACGAAAGAGTCTCAGCAATGCAGAGAGGGGTCCCATGACTCCTCGACCAGCCGCTGAATCTGCTCGGCCGGAAGACCATCACAGGTCCCGGTCTCCAGCGCGAACAACTCGCGCGCCACCTTCTTTGCCGACCGCCACCGCCTCCAGACCTTGCCCACCAGATAACAGATGAGCATGGTCGGGAGAGTGATGACGGTTGCCGCACCAATCGCTGCCAGGGCCAGCAGCGTGACAATGAAGGTCACTGTTCCTTATCTTCCTATGTCGTTATCAACACAATGCGTTCGTGGTCTTCCACCACGCCGGACGCGGGGCAACCGCGTCCGCGTAAGCCTTCGCCCGAGCCAGGATCGTCGTCACGCCGAGTGACTTCACCAGCTCGGCCGCGTCGCTACCCGGCCAAGTCCGCTGCTCCCGATCGGCGATGAACATCGCCCGCACAGTCGCCGCCGCCTGCCGTTGCAGGTACCGCAGTCTGGCCGCGACGATCTTCTGCGCCTGCTGCCTGATGTGCCGCAGCCGAGCACGGTGGTGCTGGAATAGCGCGTCGAACGTACGCATCGGGCTCTGCATCTCGATCTCAAGCTGTGCGTCTTCGATCGAACCAGCGAACTTGATCACGTGCGCCCCTACCCCGTGCCAACGGCCAGGGTAGGAAGGACTGGGCTTCGCACTCACGTACTCGGTCTGCAACATTTCAGGCTCCTAATGCCAAGTGATTGTCTGTTTACTAGAGCTCTGTACCGTCTCCGCCGCCCGGGCCAACAGACTCATGAACCCCTCGGCGAAACTTCCGTCCTCGATCGCTTCGATATACAGTTCCTTCGCCCGCGCCGAGTCCAGGTGCAGCATCGCCATGATGAACCCGAGTGCAAACAGGTCGCCGCGTGCAACGTCGTCCCACTGCTTGCGCTTACCGCTCTCACCATCGAACACAAACACCTGGTACTGGCACGGTCCTTCATGGTCCCCCGGGCACGGCGACTTCGCCGCGACCATCCGCCCGAGCAGGCACACCGCCGTGTACTCCTTCGCCGGATCGCCGTCGATCATCTCGACAATCCGTTCCGCTGCCGCCTGCATGTCGCCGAGGCGATAGAGGGTCATCGCCCGCGCCAGCGTCGTAGCCAGCTGCGGAAGCCATTCCGGCATCGGCGGCACCTGGGTCACAGCGCGCCCGCAGCCTTCTGATCCTGGAGCTGAGTCAGGCGCGACAGGAGCAGGCATACGAAGTTGAGCCTGCGCCCGGACTTCACCACGTGCTCCAACCGGTCGACGAACCCGGGCCAGTCGTTCTTGGAGAACGCCAGCAGGATCTCGTTGGAGAACGCGTAAAGCGGGTCACGGGTGGGGCGCATCGTCTGCGCGTCGATCACGTCGGCGTCGAACCGGCGGTCACCGGAGTGCCGGTCGCAGCAGTGCTCCGGGGTGTCCATGACGATGCCCTGACTCAGCAGCATGCACGCGGCGAACCAGTACACCGCTCCCTGCTCGACGATCGTCTCCATGAACGCCAGGCACAGCTTGTGCTGGCCGTTGCGCAGCATCTCCTGCGCGGTGTCGAGCTTGTCGGCGACCTCTTTGGCCGCCTCCATGACCTTGGACTGTTCCACTGTTGCTCCCTGGGCTCTGGGTCGTGGTAGGTGGATGGTGGGTTATTCGGGGCGGGGGGCACCCATGCTGATCTTGCCGGTCGGGCCGACGTACATCACGCGGCTGCCGTACACGTAGCTCTTCTTGCCGTTCTTGGTGTGCTTGCGCTTCTTACCGCCGGGGCGCTCTCCGCCCTTGTGGCTGCCGCGCGTCTTCGAACAGGTGTACTTCGCCTTCAGCGGAATCGGCGTCGGAGCCAACTCGTCCATCGTGGTGCCTTTCTAGTGGGGCAGTGCGTCCGGCGGGATTCGAACCCGCGACCCGAGGATTAAAAGTCCCCTGCTCTAACCGGCTGAGCTACAGACGCGTGACGCCTTTGCGGGGGTGGACGTCGCACCCAGCCCAGCCGCGACCCTCTCTAGCGGCTGCCGCCTCCGGGCGAACGTGTGCGGACGTTCGCTCGGAGTGGTGTCCTCGGGGGGAGTCGAACCCCCACTGGCAGCGACCTCAACGCTGTGCCTCTTCCATTGGGCTACGAGGACGTTCTTGCGGCCGTGGGAACCTTTGGGGTAGCGGGCCGCGCGCCAGGCGCCGATCGGAGTAAAGCGCCACCGAACCGTCAGCGCCCAGTGACCAAGCGCTGCTGGCAGGTTCCCTAGCGGCCCTGAGAGGAGTCGAACCTCCGACACCCGCATCCGTAGTGCGGTGCTCTATCCGCTGAGCTACAGGGCCAGCGGGCGTCGCCTCTCGGCGAGGCCCAGGATCATGCTAGAGAAGCACTACCCTGCTCTGCTCGCCGTTCTTGACGAGCGTGAGGGTGGCACCTTCCCGGGTGGAGCTCTCGACCAGGTCGAGCAGGCGTACGGCCTTGTTGACCAGGTCGGTCGCGCTGTATCCGGGGTTGGCCTCGACCAGGCGGCCGAGCGCTGCGAGCGCGTCGGGCCGCATGGTCAGGGTCATCCGGTCCTTGCCGGTCACTGCTCGCTGTCGGGCTTGGCGGTGGCGTTCTCTGCGTCGGTCGCCTGCTCGACCTCCCACTGGTCGCGAGCAGTGCTGACCTCGGCGACGATGAGCTGGTCCACCAGGCGCTTGAACTCGTCGGTCTGGCTGCTGTACGGGCTGAACTGGCGGCGCAGCCACGCGTCGAGCTGCATCCGCTGACGCATGGCGCCTGCGGCCTGCACGACTCCGGCTTCGATGGCGCGCTCCAGGTACTTGTCGTACCGGTCGCACCATCCCTGCTCCTCGCGCAGCTGCCGCAGGCCTTCGAGGTCGAGCGGCAGCGCGTTGAGGACGGTGATGGCGTGGTCGCGGTAGTCGTCTCCGACGTTGCGCACGATCCACTGAACCATCGGGTCGGCGTCGTACTTGAGCAGGTCCCACGCGGTTTCGCGCTTGACCTCGGCGATGCGCTCGGCCTGGGTCATCAGCGTCCGGCGGACCTCGACGGTGATCTCGCCGCGCTGCTGGCGCTCGCCGATCTCTCCGAGAGCCTTACGGTACTCGACGTTGATCTCTCCGTAGGCCGTGTGGTAGGCCTCGATCTGGGGCAGCATGGGGTCTCCTCTCTGGGGTGATCTCTCTGACCACCTCTTCGAGTAGCGTAGCATGATCTGCCTGGGCGCCTCAAGCCTCACAACGCTCTGAACAGCACTTCCACCGTCGTACGGGGCCAGCGCTGACCCTCCTTGTACGTGACCGCGATCACGTGCTTACCCGAGTCATCTGCCAGCACTCCCGCGTCCACGACCCCGTCGATCAGAGCCTTCACCGTATCGGCGTAGTTCGGCGGATCAAGCCTGCGCGTACGCGCCCCCGGGTGCACCCACACCGAGACGACCATGCGCTCAACCTTCGGCATCTCCAGCCGCTTGGCCTCGAACCCCGCCCACTGTCGCAGAGCCTTCACCCGCCGCGCCTTCGTCGCCCAGTGCAACCGCTGATTCGACGACAGCAGCTCCAGCCCAGGGGGCACCATCATCCGGAAGTTAGCCACGCATCTGCCCCGCCAGCGCCAGCCACGCCGAGCCCTCCCACGCCGTGCCGCAGTAGCGGCAGCGGATCGTGAGGGCATACGGGTTCGCGTACAGCCGAGCTCCGCACGGAGCCTGGTCATCGAGTACCACCGGACAGTACCCGATCGCCCGGGTAACTGAGGGACCGATGATCTCCTGCTGGCAGGAGCGGTGCAGCTCGGCGATCTCCTCGGCGAACTCCTTGACCGCCGGGTGCTCATCGACGCACCACAGCAGGTTGTTGCGCAGAAATGTCGCATGACCTTCAACTGCGCGCTCAATCCGCCCACGCGCCGGAGTCGACGACCAGCCGAGGGTGTCACGCCAGTCTGCTTCCCACGCCCCCAGAACCCCTACGATGCCCCCTGCGCCGCGCAAAGAGAGCGGCCCTAGCCTGGCAGGCAAGGGGGCCTCTACGCGCTTGGAGAAGCCCTCTCCGCCCGCTGACGAGCCTGGAGCGAGGAACCGGGCCAGGTCGGCATAGAAGCCCGGGAGAGAGGCGAGTTGTTCATCGACTGCCTGGGTGCAGCGCTGGCACAGCCGCTTCTCGTTCGAATGGCGGCAGCGCACACAAGGGACCATACTGGGGAGCGTACCGCCACAGCCTCCCCCCCACTGTGGCGGTACACCCACGTCAGGACTCGTATCCTGCTTCGGCGGCAGCCTGCTTCGCCTGCTCCTCGGCCCGAGCCCACACCTCGTCGCTGACCGGGCCGAGTGCCGCTTTCGCTGCTTCCAGCGACAGCGCCGGGGTCGGCTCCTCCAGCGGCTCGTCCTGCGTCACCGTGATCACATCGGCGCGCGGGTCGTGATCCTGGCGTACCGCTCCGTCAGCGATGCTCGCCGCTGCCAGCTCCGGGGTCTTCGGCAGCAGCCGGACCAGACGCAGGATGACGGTCTTCAACGCCATCTGGTCGAAGTGATCCCGCCACGGCCCGATGACGGTGCCGTCCTTGGTCTTGGCCATAGCGAACTTGTCGCGGTGCTCCTCGACCTCAGCCTTCGTCATCACGTGGAAGGTGGTGGCCTTCGGGACCAGCTGAGCGGTGGCGTAGTACGCCACGACACTGCCCCGGTCGCCGAAGAGCATCGGCTTGTGCTTCAACCGCTCGCTGTCGCCGTATTCGACGTCAAACTTATCGAACTCGTAGACCTTCCGCGCGGTGATCTTCGCGACCCGCTGGGAGCGGTTGATCAGCTCCAGGTAGCCGAGGTAGCCGACTACGAGCGTCGCCTGATGTCCGCCAGCGCGCCGGTTCCACATCGGCAGCAGCCAGCACTGTCCGAGTACTGCCGGGCGAAGTCCCAGCTGCGCGGCGGTCATCAGGCCACCGAGCACCGACGCGGGGTCGCACTGCGCGAGCTTAGGGGTCTCGCGCAGGCAGGTCAGGGCGTCGCGTACCAGCTGCTTGGCTTCGAAGCCGCGCGGCATGGCCAGCTGGAACTGCTCGGTCATGCCCATCAGCTGCGTACGAAGGTCAACCTGTTCGACGGGTCGGTTGGCCAGGCGCTGGGCGAGTTCAGTAGTAGGCAACGTTGCGCTCCTTCGAAGGTCCGGGTGCCGGGTCTTCGCGGAGGAGCTGGCCCACCTGAGTCAGGGTGAGCCGTTCCCCGAGGACGACGATTCCGTCCGTGAGGGTGAACGTGCCATAGCCGATAGCGCGCGGGTCGCGTCGCCGAGACTTGGTCAGGGTTAGTCCCTGCCGCTCGGCGACGCGCCGCATCCGGTTTTCAAGAGCCTTGAGCTGGCTCCCAGTCATTTCCTCCACGGCACAACACTACCACGAAGTGATGCTGGGAGCGATTCTCAAGGTGCTACTTCATGATGAGCACGGTGGTGTTCGGGTCCATGTGCCGGTTGCTGGACGTGGACTGGATCAGCACCCGATAGTCCTTGTTGACCCCGTCGGGCTTCACGGTGACCTGCATGTCGGGCAGGCCGAGCAGGTCACGGGCCTGCTGACCTCCGTAGACATGTCCGGACTTCTTGTTCTGCACCAGCACCTTCTTGCCCGGCTGGATGCGCTCGGTGCGGGTCAGCTCGTAGTACACGGAGCCGATCCGGAACTTGAGCCCAAGCTCATCCTCGATGTACTGCTTCACGGGAGTCTTCTCGGGCAGCTTGGGGTCGATGTGCAGGATGTTGTAGGAGTCGACGTCCAACGGCGTGAGACCGGCAGCGGCAACGGTCTGCGTGTTGAGAACGTCCGCGCCGACGGAGAACAGGGACTTCGAGCCGCGTACACCCTTGGCGCGGTTGGTCATGAAGTTCTCGGTCGCCTGCTTGATCGTTTCGCCGACTTCGGCGACACCGCCCTTGTCGTCCGGGTTCCAGATGGCGATGTTGTCCGAGGGGAACCCGCACTGCTTGGCCTCGTGCTTGCCCATGGCGTTCGGTACCAGCGCCGCGACCGTCCAGTGATCGGGCAGCGCCGCGATCGAGGACTTCAGCTGCGCGGCGCTGACCATCCGGGAGCGGTTCTCCTCGCCGTCAGTCAGCACGTATACCAGGAACGCGTGGTCGCCGTAACGCTCCGGGGTCTCGGCCAGCTCGATCAGCGCCTGACCGGTGGCGTCGCGCAGCGCGGTACCGCCGCGCGGGTGGTAGAACTTCGCGATCGACGGAAGACGCAGCACGTCCTTGTCGTAGATCACGCACTCGTTGACGTCGTCGAAGACGTAGACGGTGATGCGGGTCTCCTGGTCGAGCTCCTTCGAGCGGCGGGCCAGGTGGGAGATCTGACCGTCCGCGACGGCGATCAGGTTGCTACGGTGCGGCATCATCGAGTACGACATGTCGAGCACCATGACGATGTGGTTGATGTAGTTCTGCGACTGACGGCTGGTGGTGTCGCGCTGGCTGGCCATGCGTGTCCTTAGTTGACGAGGAACCGGCGCGCCCGCAAGCGGGCGGTCAGCTCGGGATGATCGCGGTAGAGCCGATCCCGGTCGAGTGCGTCTTTCTGGATCGTGTACTCGGTGGCGAGGTCGGGGTGTTCGGTGCGCAGCGTCTTCTCCGAAAGCGGGGCGTTGTTGCGCCAGCTGACGACCGGCTTGCCCTGCCAGGTGCCTTCGGTGGCTTCGCCGAGCTCGGCGGTAACGATCGCCTGCATCGCCAGGCGCTGCGCGTCGAGCGTCTTAGCCTGCTCTCCGAGCTTCTGATAGGCGCTCAGAGCCGCGAACGCGCGGGGGGAGAGCTCTACGGCTAGGTCGGGGTCTCCGAGGGGGTAGAGCAGGCGCAGGAGGGCTGCTTCGTCGGGGTGTTGGCCCAGGGGCGGCGGAGTGAGGTCGATGACGTACTGCCAGAACTCGGTCTCCAGCTTCACCAGTTCTTCGATGATCGACTCGTCGCGTTCGATGACGCGCAGCTGCGGCTCGGCTCCCCAGACCCCGCCGACGACGTAGGCGCGCTGCTTGCCGGTGACGTGCATGCCGTGGTGCACCTGTACCACCGCGCGGTCGGGGGTCTTTCCATTCTCCCAGGCAGCGGCAACCGCGTACGGACCGACAGTCTTGATTTCCAAGATGGCGTCGTCGGCGGTAAGCCGGTCGGGAGAAAAGCGCATCCAGTCGATGGAGGGGTGCCCGAGCATCCCGCATTCGAAGATCTCGATACCACTGGTCTCGGCGAACCAGTCGGCTAGCGGCGCCTCCATCATCCGACCCCAGTGCAGCAGCGGGTTGTCGCCTTCCTCGTTGAGGTCTTCGCCGGTCTTCTCCAGCCACACCCGCAAGGGGCTGCGGTACTGGTCGAGGTTGGCGATGGCGAGTGCGTCGGAGCCACCAAGGCCCCCCTTCCGGAGTTCTAGCCATTCCGGTCGGGGGGTCTCTGGCTCAGACAGCACCCGCACACCCGGGGCGATCAGGTGGAGCGGGTTCGGCACAGTTACCTCACTGGGTTGCGGGTTTGCGCTTTTGGTGCTCGGGTCGCAGGTCGATGCCTGTGAACCTTCTGATGTCGGCGACGGCGTTCTTCAACCACCGGTGGTCGCTGGGTGAGCCAGCGATGGTGGAGCATCTGTGGCCTTCGTGTATCACCGCCCAATGGCCGGAGCCATCGGGGCCGGTGATCACGACTCCTGCCTTGCGGGCGCGACGGATGAACTGCCTGACGTCGCCTGCCCTAGTCGGCATCGTATTCCCCGGGTACGACATTCGGGTCGTCGATGTCGAGCCCTTCCCAGGCCTGCGGGGGCACCCAGCCGTGCTTGTGGGCGAAGGAGATCGCGCGGCGGGAGCCAGCGGTGTTCGCCGCCGGGGTGTCCTTGATGATCTCGTAGAACTCGGCAACTGCCGCCGCGTTCTCGGGCGAGGTGGTGACGTTCTTGCCGGTGCGGATGTTGGTGATCAGCGGCTGCTTAATGCCGGTGCCGCCGCACGCGTCTTCCAGCGAGTAGCCGAGCGCGGCAATCGCCTGGAGGCGGCGGCGGGTGCCGGTGACTTCGATCTGCGGGCCGATCTTCGGCTTCGCGGCGAGGATCTTCGTCTGGGTCTCGCGCTCGATCAGGTCGATACGGCCGGAGCGGATACGGTGGAGCACGGTCGGGTGCAGGCCAGCCGCGTCGGCGATGGTCTTGATGGACGCTCCTCCCCGCAGCAGTTCCTCGATCCGCTTGGCGGCCTTGTCGGGGTGGACCTTCGGGCTCTGAACCATGTGTAGCTCCTTATTCGGTGATTTCGTAGATGCCAGGGGCCTGCTCGATGAGCTTGCGGCTGCTGGCGTGTTCGGGGTGGGGCAGGTGCAGGGTGATGGTCCCGTCGCTTTCGCGCCGCAGGGTCAGGCAGAACGCTGCCCCTGGCAAGTCGATGCGGGCGGTGACCGAGTCCTGAGCGGTGTCGGGGATGATCAGGGCACGCTCGCACCAGTCGAGCGGGACAGGCTTCTCGCCTGGCTGGTGCGGGCGTAGCGTGCCATCGCCGTCAAGACCTTGGCAGGCGTGTTCGCCGTTGACGTCCGCCCAAAGGCCGCCTGCGTACTCGACGATCTCGGTGCGGCAGTCGCGGCAGCGCACTACCCAGTCCTTGCTGTTGAGATCGATCCTGAACTCTCGTAGCTCAGCTAGTCCGGCTTCGCCGTAGAACTGGCCGTTGAGTCGCAGGGTGGCAATCTCGTCAGGATGCACGAGGGCTCCAGGGATCGGTGGGCGGGACGAAGGTGTGCATCGCCCCGTGTTGCTCGTCCATCTTCACCATCGCCACGTGCCTGCCAAGGGAGCGCAGGATGGTGGCGAGTTGCGCGGTGTAGTCGACGACGTTGATGTCCCAGGAGTCGGGGGAGCGGTCGAACCCGTAGTACACGCTGACGTGCAGTTCGGTGCCGACCCAGCGGGCGGTGACGCCGCCGCGTCGCCTGGCCTCTATGGATTCCTTGATCGGGATGCCCAGGGAGGTCAGGTGCTCGATGAGGTCACCAACCATCGGAGTGCCTTCCGTTGGTTGGCACGCCCGTGACGTCGCTGAAGTCCCAGACGTGGGCGCGGTCGCCGTGGATGGCGCGATGGTCGGCGGAGAGGTCGCGGGCCAGCTGCTCGTAGAAGCGGATCGCGTGTCGCTTGGCCGGGAAGTCGCGCATGATCACGACGTCGTCATTGTCGACGACCAGCGCCCAGCGCTCTGTGCCGGTAAGCGGGTCGGTGAAGGGCCGTACGGTCATGTCGGCGTGCATGCGCACGAAGAACGGCCGGACGTCCATGGTGATGGAACGGCGGATCGCTTGACCGAAGGCTGATTCGATCTCGCGGTAGATGGTGTAGCCGTCGCCGTAGGAGACGGTTGGCTTCAGGACCGGGTCGAGGATGACCCGCATGTCGGTTGCGGTTGGCATCAGTCCTCCAGCTCCATCTCGCCGATGAACAGGTGTCGCCCGTCGTGGTACTTGGGGAACGCCTGGAGCTCGCCGGTGTAGCCGTCGGGTCCGCTGGGTCCGTCGTTGGGCCCGTAGGGACGTACGGTCAGGCCGTACTCGTCGGCCTTTTCGCGCATGCGGGTGACCGCGCCGTCCTTGGTGCGGTGGGCGGAGAGCGGCCAGAAGTCTTCGGGCGCTCCGCTGGATTCTCTGAGCAGGTAGATCTTCATGCGTACTCCTTCGCATGCCAGGCTCTCTGGCACGGGAGTAGCGTAGCATAGCGCAAGCGGGTGGCTCAACGCACCACCCTTTAGACCAGAGAGCGGTACCCGCCGTCGGGGGTCAGGAAGATCATCGGCCCGCCGCGCAGGCGCACCGGAACGTCAGCAGGGTCCTGTCCTGCATGCAGCAGCCAGCCGTCGGCGTACGCCTCGGTGCGGTGGCTTTCGATCTCCCCGTGACACCCCGTGGTGCCCGACCCGCACAAGATCGCCAGATTGGCGGGGGTGTTCACCGTCGGATCAGTGGTGCCCCCCATGCGGCGGGGGCGCCGGTGATGCACTGACATAGCAGAGGTGCCGATCGCCTTCCCGCACCTCTCGCAGTACCCCCCGGCGCGCTCCCAGACCTCTTCGCGTACCCCGACGCTCGGGCCCGTGGGGCGCCGAGACTTACGCTTCAACACCGCTGCCTCCGATGCCATGCCGAATCGAGCCAGATCCAACCGGCGGCGATTCCCTCGTAATGTTTCTCGTCCAATGCCCACTGGTAGCACTCACGGAGGACTGGACAATCAGCACAGATTCTACCGGCACGATATGCGTCCTCGCTGTCGGGGCGGATCTCATTGAAGATCCATTTCTCCTCGACAGCGAGGCACGCGGCTGACTTACGCCAGCTCAATTCCGGCCACCCGCAGCTGCTCGTCGTACAGCTGCTGGTATTCGTCGCGGTGCGCTTCGCGCAGAGCGGCGAGAGCCGGGTACGAGCGTGCACCGAGGCGGGTGCGCAAGACCTCGTACTCATCAGGGTGACGCACCCGCAGCGCTGCGAGAGCCCGGTACTGGGCTCCCGAGCGTGCGGAGCGCCGTGCGGCTACCTTCGGGTCCTTCTGGTAGGCGCGCACTCGCTTGGCTTCACTGGTGCGCCGCGCGGGCGTATCAGTGGCCTCCCATTTCAATGCCATGTATTCGCTCTGGCATTGCATACACCACGAGTGGAGCCGGGTTTTCCCGGTCTTGCGGGAACGGATCACTCGGTACTGGTTGGCGGGACGCATCTTCCCGCACCGACTACAGGCCTTTGAGGTAACGGGCTTTTCCATGGCGCCCCTCCTTTCGGGAGCAGTGTAGCCAAATCATTGACCAATGGTCAAGATCACCCAGGGTCGCGGCGTCGTACCGGATGCGGGTCCCTTTCCCGCCCGAACATATTCCGGCAGGCCTCGCCCGCCTTCGCGCCGCACGAGCGCATCGGGCAGGGCACCGCCAGCGGGCCGGAGGGCTCTTCTGGCGGGATCACGGTGACTGCGCCGTAGCCCGCCAGAAGCTCGGCGACCGGGCGCGGTCTTGCCTCCGGGTCGGGTTCGCGCCAGCGGCCTTCAGCCAGCGCCCGCCTGTATCCGGGCTCATCGTCTGGGTCAGCGTCTGGCACGGCTTCGGGCCCGGGCGGTAGGGGGCGGCGAGTCGCCTCGGCTCGGCTCGCCAGCGCCCGCCGCCGAACCTCTGCCGGAGTAATCCACCGCGACTCTTCGCGGTAGTGAGCCCGCACCGCCGCCTTGGCCGGGTCATACGGAATGTCGTCAAGCAGATCGGCCCATAGCACCGAGTCGCCGTCCTGGATCGGGCGGCGGTCGATGGCCGAGATGTAGGCGAGCAGGGCTGCCGCCTGGTCCTGGTTCATGATCACTCCTGGTCTCTGGTCGATCGGTACAACCGGGGGCTAGGAGCGCTCAGAAAAGGCGACCCCTTCCCTGGCCCCACTCTGCCCCTTCGAGGGCGGGAGAGCCGCCTCTCCGCGCCTCCTGGGGGGCACTGGGGGCGACCGGGCGCGGCGGCAGCGGCTCTCCCCGGTACCAGGCATCGGCCTCCGCCTTCAGCCGCGCCTGCTCAGCCTCGTCCGGGAAGAGCAGCGACAACGGGTTGGTGCCTTCGCGCTCGGCAGCGGCGACGACCAGCGACAGGTTGTGCGCCGTACGCTGCTCAGCCTTGTTCAGCTCCCGGTACTCGGGGTCCGGGGTGTCCTCCCAGCGCTGCTGGCTAAGCCAGGTCGAGGCATGCGGGGTGTACTTCGGGTCCTGCCCGGCCCGGGTGAGTCCGAAGAACTCGGCGGCGGAGATCACCAGTTCGACGTCGATCCGGGCGGCGATGACGTGCTTCGCCCAGGCCTGGCGGGCGGCGCCCTTGCCGATCTTCCGGGGGTAGCCCTTCCAGAACCGGTCGAACTCCATCGAGTCGTTCGGGGTGGCCTTGCGGGTGGGCTTCGACGGCACCGTGCGGAGTTCGATCTCAGCGACCGAAGGGAGCGGCAGCGGCGCAGCCGCTTCGTCGATCACTCCTCGCGCGTTACCGTTCGCTTCGCTCACTGAGAGAGAAGAACTAACTGAAGTATAGATATCTAGGTTTTCAGAAAGGCAGTGCGCGCGCGCGCTCCCGCGCGGGGGTGAAATGACTTGACCTGTAAAGGCCTTAACAGGGTAAGTCATTTCACCCGTGACGGGGATAATGGCTTGACCTGTAAACACGTTAACAGGGCAAGCCATTTGACCCGTGTGAAAGATCTCGGCCGGTACGGCGAGGCGGTAAATAGGGGGGATACGACGGGCGCTGTCCTCGGCGCTGGGCCGGTCAATCAGCAACCAGCCGTCGTTCTCCAGGGCGGACAAATGCACCCGTACCGTCGGCTTGGTCAACCCGGTGAGCTTCACCAGGCTCTCCAGGCCGATCTGAACGACGTCGCCGAGCGCGGCGAGCGTGAGCATCGTCAGCTTGGACGAGGAAGGCAGCTGAGAGGCGATTACTGCCTGAGCGATGTCAGGGGCGGCGGCGGGGTCGGGAGCGGCGGAGAAGCGCTCTCCGGGCGTTTCTGGGGCGCTTTCGGGCCCATGGGTCTGGCGGGCGATGGGCTGCGGCTGCCCGTTGGTCATGCTAGCCTCCCTGTTGCTGGTTGTGCGTGATCCTGTGCATCCGAGAGCGGCCCCCACTGACCCGGGGGCCTCTCTTTCGGATCTCATGTCATGCTACGTCACTCTATCGGGCCGGGCGACGTTCCCGCTCGGCCACCTCCCGGCATGACACAGTAGCGCCCTACCAAGATCGATAGGGCGCCACCGGCACCAGCGTTACTCGTCGCCGTACTTCTCCTCGTATGCCTTCGCGGCCTCCTTCAGGTACGCCGCGTGCTCAGGCTCCGAGGCCGCCAGCGCCTCGATCATCAGGTCCACCACATAGGTGATCTCCGGGTCCGCCGCGTCCGGCTGCGAGAGCAGAATCAGGCTCGGCACCTGCTCCACCGGCGCGATGCTCCCCCGTGAGATCGCCGCCTTCACCCGCTCCGGCGGGGTGCCAGGGGGCAGCACCGCCACCGAGGCGATGTTCTGCTCTCCGAAGATCGATTGATACATGCCCATCGCCCCTACGGCGGTGATCGCATTCTCCCCGTCAGCGACCATGATCTCCGGCGCGCCCTTATCCAGATAGTGCGTCGGATTGAGTTCCGTCAGCGACTCCATCACCGACACGGCTATAGCCGGTGGGATAGAGATCACATACTGACCGGCTTCGATGGACATGGCGATGGCGACGATCGCGTCGCCCCGTGAAATCAACACAGTGATTACCCCTATATGACGCTGGCCCCCCGCCGAAGCAGGGGGCCAGAGCGAACGTGCGTTCAGACCACCGGACGCGGGAACGTCTCGTTGGTCAGCATTCCCGGCATCTGGATCTTCACGGGGGTCTCGCCGCGCCGGTAGTAGTTCCAGGCCCTGATGATCAGAGCCGTGTAGTCATCCGGCCCGTACGCGCGCATCTCCCGCTCCCGAGAGATACGCCGGTGAAGCACCTGGATGATGTGGTCGCGCGGCAGCTCGTGCAGGTCGTACATCCGGTCGGTGAACCAGATGCCTTCCTTCTCGTTGGTCTCGCGCAGCAGCCACCGCACGAAGGTTGCCACCGTCGGGGCCAGCTGGAGTGAAGCTGCCCGGCCCCGTGCCCAGTCCGCGTCCTTGACGAGGTCGGGGTGCGCGGCGAACATCTCGTCCATCTCGGCGCGCGTGGGCTTGAACGTCGAGTTGTTGGAACGGTAGGACCCTGCCTCCCACAGGCAGATGCGCCGGAGCACGGCGGCGATGGTCGAGGAGTTCTTGATGTCGTCCAGGTGCAGCTGGTCCTTGTAGGTGCGCGCCCGGTTGATGTCCATGGCCTTCTGCGAGTCCATGGGCAGGCCACGCTGGACCAGCATCGGGATGGCGACCCCGGCGCGGCGGATGGCGGCCAGGCGGTGCTGTCCGTCGAGGAGGACTTCCCGGCCTTCCGGGTTGATGCCGAAGGCGATGGCGTTGTTGTTCGGCAGCCACTTACCGGCCATCATGTCGCGCGACAGCGACTCGACGTGGCCCATGTTGAGCCGCCGGTTGTGGGTGTTGAGCTCCTTCAGCCACTCTGCGGCCATCTCGGGAGTGATGAGCACCCACGTGGGGTCCGGCGCGTTGACGACCGGGTTGATCAGGGTTTCGGGCACCAGTGGTGTCCTTTCGCTGGGTTGTGGTGAATGGAGGTTCAGCTGTGGGGGCGTTGCCGATGTCGAGTAGCGTAGCATGGCGGGCGGGCTTCCGCAAAGAGGCCCGCCCAGCTTTCTCTAGCGCCCTCTCTCATCGCCCCAAAGCAAGATATGGCTCCTCAAGGTCAGACCAAAGCCACGGCCGATCACAGCATCGGCGATTGCCCTGCCCACGGCCAGGTTCCCGCCAGGGGTCACCCCCTCAGGCATGATCATGACCCGATCGGCACGAATGCCGGTCATCGCCACAATCCCATCGATCTCATCGAGGTCAGCGGGAGAGGTCGCGACGAACTTGAACCACGCCTGATCGAGGCTGGCGAAGTGAGCGAGCACGGAGGGCTTGAACCGCTTGGTCAACACATTGCCGCTGTTGGCCAGCTTGGGCGAGACGTTGTACTGAGCGACCCCGTCGGTGAGCTCACTCGGGGGAATGAGCGTGCCCGCAGTTTCGATGTGCAGCGGGCAGCCCAGGTCATGAAGCCTGCGCGCCAGCTCGGGAAGCTGATTGCGCTGCATCAGCGGTTCGCCGCCGGAGACCACCACCATGGTCGGACTGACCTTGATGTTCCACAGGTTGGTGAGTGCGTCGATGACCTGGCCCGGAGTCATCTCGCGTACCTGGGTGGTCTTGTCGTACTGCTTGCCGCTGGCGTGCTTGGCTGCCTTCTGCGGGGTCAGCGCCCAGGTGTAGGGGGTGTCGCACCAGGAGCATTCGAGGTTGCACAGGGCCAGGCGCACGAACAGGCAGTGCCTGCCAGCGGCTGCGCCCTCTCCTTGAATGGTGGGTCCGAAGATCTCGTTGACGAGAAGGTTGTCCACGGGGGCCTTTCGGGGTGAGCTGATCCTTACCTGAGTAGCGTAGCATGAGACCAGCGCGAGGGCCTGACTCTGGGGTACACCCCCTCTCGCGTGCTACGCTACTCAAAGCGGCATTCCCGCCGCTACCGATTAAGCGGAAGGAGCTCGGCAACCTTGCGTAAGGACCCGACGCTGTTGCTCCAGCGCGCTGGCAAGCTCAATCACGCCAGCGTGCGAGCGGCGCTCAAAGAATTGCGCTCCCAGGTAGACCCGACCATCTACTGCTCAGTCACCACCCCCGAAAGCCTGACCGCCGCGCGCGCCCGCCACCGGGCACGCACCTAGAAAGGAGACCTCCATGCGGCGTCGATACACCATGGACGGCGCCGTCGAGCCCATCCCCGGCGATCTGATCATCGCCGCTGACGCTGCCATCAGTTCAGAGACCGGCTGCATCGGTCTTGCCCACGTCGCCACTGACGGCACGTGGGCGGCACGTCTACGCACCGTGAAACCGGTGCTCGCTGACAACGCCGTATATGAGCTGTACGCCGTTTACTACGCGCTCCACAAGCGTGGGCTCGGCGCACGTATCACCGTACTGACTGACTCTCAGGACGCGGTGAAGTTCTTGACGGCCTGGCGCAACGGTGACCAGGACATACTCCCCCCGGAGTACAAGCGCCACCGTCCCCTGTTCTATCAGCCGGAGAACGTCCCCCAGCCGAGACTGGAAGACTTCGCAGCGCTCGTCGCTACGCACCCGGAGATCGACTACCTGTGGCAGCCCGGTCACATCGGCCACCCTCTCAACGAGTGCGCCGACTCCCTGGCCAAGCTCGCCATGCGTCTGGGCACCGACAATGTTCAGCCTGCGGACATCAGCGCCCTACCCTCTCAATGGGCACGGGCGCGGCTCGGGGACTTCGTCAAGGCCCGAGGAGACAAGGCATGACCACCACCAAGCGGTACGTCGCTCCTGACATCAAGCACGGGACGCGCAACGGCTATGTGAACCACAAGTGCCGCTGCCCCCGCTGCACCCAGGCCAACACCGACTATATGCACGATCTTCGTGCCCGCCGTGCCGCTCGTCGGCGCCTGGTCGCCTTCTAGACCTTCAGCGGAGCCAGATCAGGAGCATGGCGCCCAGGGTTCGCTACCCTGGGCGCCATGGGTTCCCTCCTTGACAATATCGAGACGGTAGAAACCGACTCACTCATCACGCATCCCGAGAATGCACGCCGGGGCGACCCGAACATCATCGCCGAGTCGCTGAAAGAGAACGGCCAGTACTCCCCCCTGGTCGTCCAGGCATCCACCCGATATGTACTGTCGGGTAACCACACCCTGCTGGCCGCGCGCCAGCTCGGCTGGGACACCATCGACGTGGTACTGGTCGACGTGGACGACGCCCGCGCCCTGAAGATCATGCTCTCGGCGAACCGCACCAGCGACATCGCCACCTACGACGACGACGCCCTCCTGGTGCTCCTGGAGCGGCTGGACGGCGACTTCTCCGGCACCGGCTACCACGCCGAGGACTTCGAGGAGCTGGCAGCGCTCCTCGGCGGTGAGGAAGGCGATGAGCCGCCTTCCCTCGACGACCTGGAGACCGAGTTCGGCGAGCACGACGAGGAAGACCTCTGGCCCACCCTGCGGTTCAAGGTCCCCCCGAACGTCCGCGATGACTTCTATGAGCTGACCAACGGCTGTATGAACCCGAACGACGACAATGACCGGTTTATGCATCTGATCCAGAAGGCGCGGGCCGATGCGTGAGAGTCCGGGTCCTGCTCTCCTTTCACTATCACCGTGATACCGACGTCGCGGCGCTGAGTCGCAAGCTGCCCCCGGGTTCGGAGATCTTCGCCGACTCGGGGGCGTATTCGGCTGCCTCGATCGGCGCTCAGGTGAAGCTCGCCGACTACAAGGCCTGGCTGGGCGAGCACCGCCGGTTCATCACCACCGCAGCCACCTTGGACGTGATCGGCGACCCCGAGGCCACCCAACGCAACACCGTGAAACTCAACGCTGACGGCCTGAAGGTGATCCCGGTGTTCCACACCGGCTCCGGGTTCGACCGGCTGGAGAAGCTGTGTCAGGAGTACCCGTACATCGCGCTCGGCGGGATGGTGCCGTTCGGCAACCAGGTCTCGACGCTGGGCCGCTGGCTGATCCGCTGCTTCAAGATCGGCGAGCAGTACGGCACCCGCTTCCACGGCTTCGGACAGACCTCCCCGCAGCTTCTTAGCGCCCTACCGTTCTACAGCGTCGACTCCAGTACCTGGTCGGCTGGGGTGCGCTTCGGCGAGGCACGGCTGTGGAACCCTTCGACCCGCCGGTTCAGGGTGGTGCTATGTGGGCGGCCCGTCAGGTCGCCAACGGACCGGCAGCTGCTGACCGCGCACGGGATCTCCACTCACCTGATCGGCGCGGTCGGGTTCGCCCAGGCGAAGCGTCGCACACCTGAACAATTCAAGTTAGAACGTGCGATGCTGAAACGAGCAGGTATGGTCGCGCACATGAAAATGGGGGAGGCTATGGCCGTTCGCCACAAGGTCACGCCGCCGGAGGGCTGGCGGACGAAAGGCACCGTGCTATATCTCGCGGTGTTCCCCGACGACGTTCCAGCGGCGATCTCGGCGGGTGAGCTGTGAGCGGGGTATTCCGGTTCCTGGTCTCGTTCCACTATCACCAGAAGACCAACCTTCAAGAGATCGTCGACTCCTACCACGGGCCGTGCGAGGTGTTCGCTGACTCCGGGGCGTTCTCGGCAGCAACCCTGGGCGCGACGATCAAGCTGGCGGACTACGCCGCGTGGCTGAAGGAATGGGACCACCTGCTGACGGTGCGGGCGACCTTGGATGTGATCGGGGACCCTGCCGCTACCGCGCGTAACACGGCTGCCCTCGAACGGCAGGGTCTCCCGGTGCTGCCAGTGTTCCACACCGGCACCCCCTATGCGGAGCTGGAGAAGCTAGTCAAGCAGTACGACTACATGGCGCTTGGCGGGATGGTGCCGCACGCGAAGGACGCCCCTGCGGTGCTGCGCTGGCTGATCCAATGCTTCAAGATCGCCCAGGAGACCGGCACGGTGTTCCACGGCTTCGGCCAGACCCGCCTGGAGACGCTGCGCAAGCTGCCGTTCTACAGCGTGGACTCTTCCGCCTGGGCATCAGGGATGCGCTACGGCACCATCACGCTGTGGGATGACCGTGCCAACAAGCTGATCCAGCTCCAGGGAGGTGACCGGCTCGCCGCCCGCAAGCACGCCCGTCTGCTGCGCGCTCACGGCGCTGACCCCGCTCTGGTCGGACGTCCCGGGTTCGCCCAGAAGTCGCAGCGTACTGAACCTCAGTTCCGCAAGGAGGTCGCGATGATGCGCGGCGCTCCCGCTATCGCCTACCTGCGCATGGGCGACTACCTCGCCAAGCGACACAAGGTACCCGCCCCGAAGTCGCTCACGCAGCGCGGCACCTCGGTCTACCTGGCGGTCGATGCCTCACAGCACCTGATCACCGCCGCGCCGGTGGTCAACGGCACCGGGGTGTTCCTCGCCGCCGATCAGGGAGGCAACTGCCTGAAGGACGCGATCGAGATCACGAACCAGGCTGAGGCGGGCACGAACGTGTACCTGGCGAACTCTCTGTCATTCAACTTGAAGGGCGCCGGTCAGTACGCCAGCGAGCAGGAGGGCACGCAGGTGTTCCTCGCCGAGACGATCCCGGTGAACTTGAAGACTGTCGCCGGTCACCTCGAAGCCGTCGATGGCACATGAGGCATGTAGCGAATACAGTGGTCGTACTACGAACTAAGGAGCACTAGATGGGCAGGGCACTCGCGGTTGTGTCGCTGTCGGGGGGTATGGACTCCTCGACGCTCTTGGCGCACATCCATCAGACGTATGACGTCTTGGCGCTGTCGTTCAACTATGGGCAGCGGCACGAGCGTGAGCTCACGGCAGCGGTTCAGATCGCCGATCATTACGACGCCGAGTGGCACGAGATCGATCTGCGGTCGGTTGGGAAGCAGCTGACTGGCTCGGCTTTGACCGACAAGTCGATCGAGGTCCCGGAAGGGCACTATGCCGAAGAGAACATGCGTGCCACGGTCGTGCCGAACCGCAACTCGATCATGGCGAATATCGCTATCGGGATTGCTTCGGCGCGCGGTGCTGAGCTGGTTGCGCTCGGCATCCACGCGGGAGATCACGCCGTGTACCCCGACTGCCGCCCGCAGTGGGTTGGTGCGCTTCGGGAGTTGGCAGCGCAGGGACTCGACGGGTTCCACGTTCCCCGGATCGTGACGCCGTTCGTGACTTGGTCGAAGGCTGATATCGCCCGTGAGGGGGCTCGGCTCGGGGTGCCCCTCGGATTGACCTGGTCGTGCTACAAGGGCGGGCAGGTTCCGAAGCACGGCGATGCCTACCTGACTGACGGAGCGCCAGCGAAGCACTGCGGCCGGTGTGGCACCTGCGTCGAGCGGATCGAAGCGTTCCGCGACGCTGGACTGATTGACCCGACCGAGTACGAGGACCGCGACTTCGCCGAGGGGGTGCTGGCAGATGCATGAGGTGACGGTGCGTCATAACTTCGAGACCGCGCATCGGCTGCCGCACCTTGAGGGAAAGTGCAAGTCTCTGCACGGTCATTCATGGTGGGTTGAGGTGACCGCGCAGGCGCCGCAGCTGGCTTCGGGCGGGGTGCTGGTTGAGTTCGGGCCGTTCAAGGCTGGGCTTCGCCAGTGGATCGACCACAATCTGGATCACGGGTCGATGCTCGGCCCGGACGACCCGCTGGTGCCGCTGTTGCGCGCCGAGGGCTGCAAGGTCTACGTGGTGCACGGCTGGCCGACGGTGGAGAACGTTGCCGCGATGATCGCCGAGGAGGGGCAGAAGGTGCTGCGCGATTTGGTGCGTGCCCCCTATGCGGTGATCTCTCGGTGCGTGGTTCGGGAGACTCATGTGAACGAGGCAGCATGGATCATGTGACCGAGGGGTTCGCGCTCGACGGGGTGCGCGATCTTCTGATCGCGGCGGGCCAGGACCCGGACCGCCCGGGCCTTTTCGATACCCCGCGTCGGGTACTGAAGGCTCTGATCGAGGCGACGACCCCCACGGGGCCAGCTCCTGAGGAGCTGTTGGCGGTGACGTTCTCGGACGCTTCACCTGCGCCGGATCAGATGATCACGCTCGGCCCGATCGAGTTCTCCAGCACCTGTGAGCATCACCTGCTGCCGTTCTGGGGTCACGCCTTCGTCGCGTACATCCCTGGCCCGACCGGCGCGGTGGTTGGTCTGTCTAAGCTGGCTCGGCTGGTCGACTGGTATGCGCGGTCGCTCCAGATCCAGGAGCGGCTGACGGCTCAGGTGACGGGCGCTATAGAGAAGCATCTGGATGTGCTCGGCGCTGCCTGCGCGATTCACGCGACCCATAGCTGTATGGTCACGCGCGGCGCGCGTAAGCCTGGGTCGATCATGCGGACCACGTCGCTGACGGGGGTTTTCCGCGAGCAGGACCCCACGCGAGCCGAGTTCTTGGCTCATACTCGCTGCTGCTAGTCCCCATTCCCCCTGTTCAGGCAGGGGGTGTGGCCTGCCTGTCGGTCATGCTACTGTACTCACATCGCCCCACAGGGGGGCGAACGAGAGGAGCTAGAGACCATGACCGAGCAGCCGAACACCGAGGTCGTCGAGACCGAGCCCTACGCCTACCTGGCCAAGTCGGGCATGATCCACACGCAGCCGCTCTGCATGAACTTCAAGCAGATCGAGAAGGCGGTCACCCCGGCGCAGCAGGCCAAGGTCGGCGCCATGAAGATCTCCCTGACCGACGCGTTCGAGCGGGTCACCAAGGGCGCGCAGCACTGCGGGATGTGCGTGAAGATCGCGCAGCAGGAGGCCGAGAAGAAGGCGGCCGAGTCGGCGAACATCCCCGGCCTGCCGGAGCTGACCAACGGCGACGTCGCGGTGCTGGAGAGCGCGAAGCCCGAGGCCAAGCCCGCCAAGGCGGCCAAGAAGGCGGCGGCGGCCAAGCCGGAGCCGAAGACCGAGACCCCGGCGGCTGAGGCGAAGCCCGCCAAGCCCGCCAAGGTCGAGGGCAAGGGCAACGGCAAGAACGCGATCAGCCTGTTCGAGGTCTTCGCCAAGGCCGACGCCGACGGCAAGCTGCCGGACGGTGCCCTGAGCGCCTACCGGCTCAAGGTCAAGGCGGTGCTGGTGGCGACTGGCGGTGACCTGGAGAAGACCGACCTGACCACGATCGACGTGGCGGCGACGCTGACGAAGTTCGACGCGGCCAAGCAGGAGCTGCTGGAGTCGACCCGCCGGTCGTACAAGGACGCGTTCAAGCGGGCGGTGCGCCTGTTCAACGACTACGTCAAGGACCCGGCCAGCTGGAACCCGACCGCTCCGGCGGTGCGCTCGGCTCGCCCGGCGGCCGAGGGCAAGGCCCCGACCAAGGCGCAGGTGCGCAACTGGGCGATCGAGCAGGGGCACGTGAAGAAGGACGAGCTCGGCCCGAACTACGTGCCGGTCAAGCTGTACGACCTGTACAACGCGGCCCACGCCTCGGCGTGAGCTAGGACCCCGGGGGCCCCGCTACGGCGGGGTCTTTGGGCGTTGTGCCAGACCAGGCGGGCTATGCTACGCTACTCCATAGCGCGAGAGACGCGCCCGGAAGGAGACGAACACCATGGCGATCAAGCGGCTGACCAGCCAGCAGGACCCCACCCGCCTCGGCAGCCCGACCTACGAGCTGGTCAACCCCGCCGAGCTGGAGCGCCTGACCAGCGTCAAGCACTCCAAGCCCGAGTACTTCGAGACCACATGGGTCGGCTGCGTGCTCTCCCTCGGCGAGCACAACCACCATGACGACAGCGACTTCTACGCGATCGTCTGGGACGCTGAGCTCGGCGGCCCGCGCGAGATCGAGTACGCGACCACCCGAGGCTGGACCTATGCCAACAGCGCCAGCGTGGACGCGACCGAGGAGGTCAAGGCCGCGTACAAGGCCTATCAGGTCGAGCAGCGCAGGGCGCAGCGTGAGCGGGCGTTCGAGCAGGAGGCGAACACCCCCCGTGCCGGTCGTACCGTCAAGACGGTCAAGGTGATCAAGACCCCGAAGAACAAGGGCGGGCTGAACATCCCGGTAGGCACCGAGCTGGTGATCACCTGGTTCGGCGAGGACAAGTACCGCTCCAGCCGCTGGGCGAGCTTCTACCGGGTCGGCTTCGACTACCAGGGGCAGCGGGTGTTCACCTCGGCTGACAACGTCGAGGTCGTGCGCTCGGCCGACCGCGACATGCTCGACAAGATCGCCGCCAAGATCTGGCCGGGGCAGGCGGCGGGTGTGCACGCGGACGACATCACCATGAAGCTGATGGAGCTGGCGAACGAGTGGCGTTCAGCCTTCCCAGAGCAGTGCGCGTCGATGGACAAGGCGGTCGAGTACATCGAGGCGGGGCAGTACGAGACCGCGCTGAAGGAGCTTGACCACGCGCTCGGCAGCTGACCCGCTCGAAGCCCAGGGCCCCTACGGGGGCCCTGCGGCGTTCTCCGGGCTTCTCCCGCGCTTTCCCGAGCTCTCTGGGCTCATGCCCCACGGGCGGGGGGAGAGCGCGGGAGAAGGGCTCCTAGTAGCGGTCCTCGCGTACTCAGGCTGGGCAATGCTACGCTACTCCGAGAGAGGAGAGATCATGCGGCTGCCCCTGCGGGCCTGGATCTTCATTGACCAGACCAGCCACCGGCTTCACCTGCCCAAGCCGATCCGCTACTGGATCTGCAACCGGCTCGATGCAGCCTGCCTGCCGCGCGAGGACGAGGAGACCGACGATGGTGCCTGAATGGATCTTGGACGTGATCGAGTGGCTGGCTTACTACCTCATCTGTAAGCACCGCGCCCACACGCCCGAGCCCTGGTACCCCACCGGCGACCCGGAGACCGAGGCGCGCCTGTGCTCGCGCTGCCTGCGCACCCAGCACCGGCATATGGGGGTGACCGGCCCATGGGTGAAGTAGCCCACAAGGTCGCCTACGGCTGGTCCTACGGCAAATCGGGAGTGGTGATCTGCCCGCGTCTGCGCGGCACCCTCGAACAGGCACAGCGCGACGCAGAAGAGCATTACGTCCGACGCGACCGCGAACGCAACCCCAACTCGACCCCGCAGCGCCTGGAATGGCGCGAGCAGACCTCTCCGAGAGGCTTCGGGTTCGCCAACCGGTTCTGGTCTCTGTTCGCCGAGCGACGCCCCGGAGCCAAGCGCCTGGGCTTCACCGGCGACATGTTCGCCACCGGCTACATCCTCAACGAGTACTGGACGGAAGGGATCGATGACTGACCTGACGCTGCCCCCGCCGTGCTTCACCTGCGGCAAGGAGCTGCCTGCCGCGTTCGACGTACCTGACGGCGACTTCCCCTCGACCCAGGCATGGGGCGCGGTGATGTTCTCCTCTCCCGGCAACTTCGGATCGGCTGTCTTCGACGAGATGGACGGCTCCCGTCTGGTGATCAACATCTGCGATCTGTGCCTGTGCCGGTTCTTTGACCGCGTGGTGCACTCGACACCGGCGCGGGTACCGAAGCCCGCACCGATCCTTAGCAGGTGGGAACCCCCCCACCCCGGAACAGGAGGAACCGAATGACTGATGTGTACCACCGCAGCGCCGTCACGCTGCGGCATGAGTGGGTGGTGCCGGTCGACCCCGGCTTCGGCGCCTGCTGGAACGAGGTTCAGCGGGCCATCAACCAGGCCAAGACGAAGTGGCTGGAGCTGAACCAGGAGACCGCGCGGATCAATGCCCAGGACGACCGGTGCATCTCGGTGCCCGACAACGAGATCAGGGTGAAGGTCGGCGACGACGAGATCGTCGTGTTCTTCGAGCAGAAGCTGGCCCCCGGTATCCACCAGGTCTTGGTAGGTAAGTGATGGGCGAGTGTGAGCACCCCGGCGCGTTCAAGTTCTCGCGCCGTGAGGACGCTGAAGGACCGGGCGGTCCCTGCGAGAAGCGCTCGGCGCTGACGGGCAAGGACCACGAGGTCAAGGTCTGTCAGTGCGGCTACTACCACATCGTGGAGGTCAAGCATGCCGAAGGTTAGGTTCGTGTGGCAGGTCCGTGCCGGGGTGTGGGGGTTCTTCCTCGGCGCCATGGTGCTCTCGGCGGTCATCGAGGCCGGGACCGGCGGCTCGTGGTACGTGGCTGCCGCCGACGCGGTGCTGGCGATCTTCGCGGCGTTCATGCTGCGCCGCAAGCTGACGAAGGGTGCGCATCAGTGAGGCAGAAACTCACCTACGGACTCATCGGCTTGATCGTGTGGGGCGTGGTCGCCTTCGTGATCGGTAGGTTCGTGCTGCATCTGCACACGTGGCAGTACTCGGCCGTGACCGGGTTCGCCGCTGTGCTCGGCGGTTGGTCCTCGTTCAACTACGAGGAGAGCAAGGAGTGATGTGGTAGCTCGCAAGATCGAGCGGCAGTGCGGTACTCCTGAGCGCTACGCCCAGGGGTGCCGCTGCCAACCGTGCAAGACCGCGAACGCCGAGGTCTCGGCGAAGCAGCGGAAGGTATGCCAGGCGCTGGCGGCAGTAGACCCGAATCAGGTACCTGAGCACGGCACGCTTACCGCGTACGCGATGTGGCGGTGCCGGTGTGAGGAATGCAAGGCCTACGCACGGGAGTACGACCGTGCCCGCCGAGCGAAAGCGAAAGCGGCACGGCTGGCGGCGATGCAGCAGATGACGTTCACCGCGCAGACGGTGCCCGATGAGGTGAAGACGGTGTTCGATCGGGTCGCCGGTAAAGATCACCGCCGCAACGGCTCGATCATGCACGGGTTTGCTGAGGTGTTGAACGCATATGAGGCATGGCGGCAGCGGCAGATCAACAGAGAGGAACACGCCGATGACGGTAAGGACGCACAGCCCGATGCAGTGTGACGGGCATCCCTGCGTGGTGCACAACCCAAGTGATCACCACATGAACGAATGGCCGATCGTCTACCGCATCGACCGCGCGGTGGAGATGCCTGCCATCACCATCGAAGGCTCTACCGCGACGGCGGTGGTACGCGGCCCGGTGTTCGTTCTGGCGGAGCGCACCTGCCCGCACGGCTGCGGGCATCCGGACCCGGACTCGCTTGCTTTCGCCCGTCGTAACGGCGGTGAGGAGTTCGCCAGCACCGAATCGGTCCATGGCTGCGACGGCTGCTGCCGCGACCCGAAGAAGCCGATCACGGCGGAGGAGACCGAGGCGCTGAAGAAGTTCGTCGAATCCCAGCCGTACGACGCTGACGGCGACAAGGACCTGGAGGAGCTGCTGGCTGGCCCGTGGCGGTTCCTTCCAGACGATCACCCGCATACCGTCGAGCTGCGTAAGAAGTTCAACGAAGCGTTGGACGACATCGACGCACGCGGCCCGCAGGTGGTGGTGACGGCGCCTCCGCCTGGCTGGCTCGGCCCGATCCGGGTGGCGCACCCGCATACGGTGACCTGGCGGTCGGTGACGGACCGGGCGGCGATCATCTGGGATGAGCCGCTGTGGCTGGCGCTCAAGCCTCGGCAGAAGATGGACGGTGACTACTACCCGGTTGAGATCGGCTACTTCGACGGCGACAGCTTCATCGAGTGCAATGGCACGCACCTGGATGACGAGGTGACGCACTGGGCTGAGATCGAGTACCCGCCGCACCCGACGAAGCCGGTCCGATGAACTCGATGGAAGAGATCTTCAACCTGTGGCGGGAGATGTTGGAACGCTACCCGCAGTATCGGGTGGGTCAGGCTCTGTTCAACGCGGTCAGCACGTTGGATGTGGAGCTGGCCAACCGGATGCGGGAAGCAGGTATCGACCCGTTCTACCTGGATGATCGAGTCGGTGCGGCAATCGAGTGGCTTTACAAAGGCCTGGGGGTGCGATGAGCACTGCTTTACTCGTGCTTGGGCTGGTGGCCGCGCAGGGCGGCGCCAGCCTTCTCACGACGCGGTACCTCTACGGGCTGTGGCGTTCAGTGACGATCGACAACTACCTGGAGTGCGGCATTCACGTGCCTGATGGTCGCACCTGGGGCGGGAGCGTTCAGTACCGCCAGAAGTTCCCGAACCTTTCTGAAGCACAGCGCCACTATCAGAAGAACGAGCACAAAAGCGATTTGATCGGCGCGTCAGTATTTGGGTTCTTCTGGCCGCTGGCGTGGATGTTCATCGGGTCGCGCTGGTGGCTTAAGGGCGTGGCGCGGTTCGCGACAGGGTCGGGGCGTAGCTCGAAGCGCCAGCGGGAGGCGGCAGCGCAGGAGAAGGCGAAGGAGATCGAGCTGATGGAGCGTGATCTTGGATGGGACAAGAGATAGGCGCCTGCTGGCACCCGACGTGTGAGATCGAGGTCGTCCCTGGCGAAGGGGCCACCTGCGGGGCGTGCGGCGAGAAGGTCGACTGGTCGAAATACCTTGACCCTGACCTCGTAGTACGACTCGACTTGTGCTACGAGCTGGTGAAGGACGGATGGCTCGCGTGAAGAAAGAGCGTGACCTGAAGCACGGCACTCCTTCCGCCTACGCCAAGGGCTGCCGGTGCGAGGCATGCAAGGCAGGCCACTCGGACCGCATGAAGCACTACCGGGCGCAGCGCACGGCAATGGTCGCCGCTGGCGACTCCCGGGTTCCGCACGGTACTGATAGCGGCTACTTCAACTGGGGGTGCCGCTGCGAGCGCTGCAAGGCGGTGGGCAGCATCGGGAACAGGAAGCGGAGGGAGAAGCGGGATGGCGGCGGGCAAGAAAGGCACTGCTGAGCACGGCACCCGGTCGATGTACACGAAGGGCTGTCGCTGTCAGGAGTGCAGGGCTGCGGCAGCTAGGGCATCGCGGGAGCGCCGGGAGAAGCAGAAGGCGATCACCGAGGCGAACCCGGAGCTTGTTCCACATGGAACATACAACGGCTATGTCAACTGGAAGTGCCGGTGTGAGCTGTGCACGACCGCGAACCGGGAGTATCAGCGCACCAGGCCGCACAAGCTCAACCGCTGGGACCGCTACTCGAAGGCGAAGGCGGCGCGGGAGCGTAAGGAGAAGAGGGAGGGTAAGCAGGGATGAACGTGTTCTACACCTCGGACCATCACTTCGGCCACGAGCGGATCATCGAGTTGTGCTACCGGCCGTTCAAGACGGTGACGCAGATGAACGACGAGATGGTCTACCGCTGGAACCAGGTGGTCGCTCCCGAGGACATGGTGTGGGTGCTCGGCGACGTTGCGATCGGGCGCCCTGGTCTGCTCAACGTCAACCGCTTGAACGGAACGAAGATCCTGGTCGCCGGGAACCACGACGCCTGCTGGGAGTATCACAAGCGGTGGAAGCGGTGGGTACGGGAGTACATGGAGGCAGGGTTCTCCATCATCCACACCGAAGGCACCGCCGTGGGCTACGCGCTTGGTCGGGATCGCGTGAATATCGCACATCTGCCGTATCGCGGGACGGGGGATCACACCAGGACCGAACGTTACAGCGAGCAGCGTCTAGAGGACGACGGCAAGCTTCTGCTGTGCGGGCATGTGCATGAGGCATGGAAAACCAAGCGTACCGAGGCAGGCACGCTGATGATCAACGTAGGGGTGGACCAGTGGGATTACACGCCGGTGTCGCAGGAGCAGCTGATCGAGTTGGCGAAGGAGGCGCCGTGAAGGTGAGAGAGCAGGTCCTGCTTCAGGGCGTGGTCGGTTCGACCGCATATGGGCTGGCGACCCCGGAGTCGGACGTGGACCGGCTCGGGATCTTCGCTTGGCCCACTTCCCGGCTGCTTGGGCTGGTGGTGCCGAAGAGCACCCTGGACTCGCACGACCCGGATATCTGCCTGCACGAGGCTGGGAAGGCGGTGCGGCTGCTGCTGGGTGGGAACCCGACGGTCAATGAGATCTTGTGGCTGGAGGAGTACGAGGTCACCACGCCGCTGGGTTCTGAACTGATCGGGATTCGTAGCTCGTTCCTGTGCGCTCACCGGGTCAAGGGCGCGTACCTGGGGTACGCCACCGAGCAATTCCGCAGACTGCTGAACCGGGGGAAGTTCGACAGTGATGTTCCGGAGCGTCGGGTGGCCAAGCACGCCCGTCATCTGATGCGCCTGGTGGATCAAGGGTTCTCGCTTTACACCACGGGCGAGCTGACAGTGCGTCTGGCTGACCCGCAGCGGTACCGGGATTTCGGGGAGGCGGTGGAGAAGGACCCGCAGGCGGCGGTGCCGTTCATGGCGACGGCTGAGGAGGCGTTCAAGCGCGCTACGACGGTGCTGCCGCAGGAGCCTGACTTCTGGATGATCGAGCAGTGGCTTCAGAAGGTGCGCTACGAGCTGTACGAGGCGCCGTGATCAAGGCGACGGTCCGCAAGGCACGTAAGCCGCACTGGTGTGACCCTTGCGATGCTCGTTCGATTAAGGTCGGCGAGTTTTACCGATCATTGGTCGTCAGCCCGTATGACAGTGAGGTCAATAGCGATAACCCGCATTGGTGGCGGATGAAGCAGTGTAAGAGGTGTGCTGAGCGCTATGACGCACGGTGGAGGATGGATGATGACCGGCGTTGAGGAGATGACCCGCCGCCGGGATGCCTGGCGGGAGCGGGCGGAGAGCGCGGTTGCCGAGCTGAAAGCGGAGCGGCTTGCCCGTGAGAGGGCGGAGGAGGCTCTGGCCACGGAGAGGGCTCGTTGTGCCCGTCTGACTGGTCAGGTGACGGCGGCGCGGGCGGAGGCGACGGCACACCTGGCGTGGGTGCGCAGGCTCCAGAAGGATCTGGAGCATTGGAAGCTCAATAGCAAGACGCTGGCTCAGATGTACATCAGGCAGGGGCGGATCGTGGCGTGGCTGGGGCCGATCTCTGCCTGTCCGACGCGGCATGGCGAACCTCGGCGGTGTCTGCGTGATTGCACTGATGGATGTGGGTTCTCGGCGGATCAGTGCTTTGGGCATGAGCACTGCGACATGTGCGGGGCGGTTCGCTGCCATGGGTTCTGGTGGCGTCGGCGCTGGTAGGGGGACGTGCCGCCCCTCGCAGCCCTATGCTACGTTACTCGTATCGCTCGGAACTGTCGAGCGCGAACGAGAGGAGACCATATGCCCACCGACAACCGGGGCGAGACCACCCCGGCCCAGGCCGACGCGCACCTGGAGCGGGCGCAGGCGATGCTCGACAACGCCGACCCCGACACCATCGCGGTGGCCAACGCCAAGGTGGACGTCGCCGACGCGGCTGCCGCCGTCGAGCGGCGCCGCAAGTAGCGCCAAGCAGGGCCCCGGGGGGCATTACCCGGGGCCCTGTCCCTTCCGGGGGGTTCCCCTCCCCCGTCAGGCATGCTACGTTACTCATAGCCCGAGGTACGGGCCCCGAAAGGAGAACCCCCATGGCCACCGACATCAACGAGCGCGCCAAGGCCGCCGAGGAGCAGCTGCTCACCGACCTGTCCACCGCCGCCCAGATCTACAACGGCGTACGCCACGGCGGCACCGACCAGAACGGCATCGTCGACATCGAGTTCCCCACCCTGCTCCAGGCCGCCGAGTTCATCGACACCACCAACCTCGGCTCCTATGCGCTGATGCGCGACCCGATGCCGACCGGCGCGATGCGCACCTTCAACGAGCCGATCACGATCCAGGTCCCGCTGCTCGCCTACGCGATGTGCCGGTAACTGTCCGGGTCAGCTGAGAACCACCCACCGGGTGGCGCTCGGCTAGTCCGGACGGTCCGGGCAAACAGCGAGGGAGGCACCGTGCACTTGAAGTTCTTCGACAACTCCGCCGCAGTCTGCACCCTGCTTGGCGAACCGTTCGACCCGGAAGAGGTCGCCTCTGAAGGCGCCAGCACCACCTACAGCGACGTCGACTGCCTCGACTGCCGCCGGGAGTTCCGCTCGGTGCTCTGGCTGCTCTACCAGGCGCAGGTGTCCTACCCGCTGACTGAGGGCGCTGGGGTGCACCGGCTGCACAGCTCCTTCGGTGCGCTGCGGGTACAGGAGGGTGAGACCACCGCGCACCTGTGCATGCGCATGCGCGACGAGATCGCCGCCGAGGTGCGCGTGAGCGACCCCAGGACTGTCACGATCATCGGCTTCACGCTGCTGCCGATGGACCCGATCGACATCCCGAACCGGTGATCGCCATGGTGACTGAGGACGACCTGCAAGCAGCCTACGAACGCGCTGTCGCGCTGGCGGGCACGCAGGAAGGACGAGAGGCGATGGCCGAGTATTGGGGCCTGGCTGAGGCGCGGCGGGATCAGTGTGCTGAGGCACGCAAGGTCACCGGGCCGGTCGAGGTGCCCGAGGACGCGCTGACCGAAGCGCTGCGCCGCCTTGACCGGGAGGATGCGATGGCCCGCGTGGTGCGTGAGCTGGTGGTGGCAGAAGTGCTCGCGCCCGCCTCGGACGATGGCGGGGTGCGGGTGTACGACTTCAGCCCTCGACTGTATGAACTGCCGGTGCGCTTCTCGCCGGAAGGCTTGGCCTGCTGACAGAACGGGCCAGGTGGGAACCGCCCCCTTTCCCCCCGGGGGGCGGCGCCCGCCTAGTCCGGAAGGTCCGGAACGGAAAGGAGGTTTGATCATGAAGTACCCAGCCTGGCGACGCCCCTGGCAGGCGTATGGCTATATGGGGTTCGTCACTGGCTTGTGCGGCGCTGGCGCTTACTGGGCTTGGGGCACGGCGTGGGATGGCGGCACCCGGGTTTCAGTGGTGATCGCTGCACTGGGCGGGTACTGCACGCTGCTGGCGATGGGCTCGATCTTCTTTCCGGCGCCGAAGGAGCCGAAGGTGCTGCGGGAGGACTACATGGTGAATGTGGTGGTCCCGTGGGGCGATGACCTTCACCTGCTGTGCTACTCGTATGAGGACGCGTTCAAGCTGGCGATGTTTGCCCAGTTAAGGGCGTTCGAGCTGCACGGGGTGTGGCTGACTGTCTCGATTGATCCTGACCGCCCGGAGCGCACGAAGTAGTGTTTCCCCTGTTCAAGATGGGGGTGCGGCATCTCTTGCGGCTGTGCTACATTACTCATGTGCCCGAGAGACGGGCCCCGAACAGGAGGAAGATTCAGATGATGATCGACGGCCAGAACAACGAGTACGCCATCCTCACCGGCACCGGCACCGTCCACACGACCTACTGCCCCACCGCCTCGCGTTCCATGGTCTCTCGGGGCTACGGCGACGTCAGCGGCAAGCACATCACCCCCGCCGAGGTCGAGCGGCTGATGGCCAAGGGCGGTCGCTTCTGCCAGATGTGCGCGAAGAACGAGGCCAAGGCGCAGGCGAGGGTCGCCGAGACCCCGGCCGAGCCGGTCGTCGAGGCGCCCAAGGCTCCGGCCAAGCGCATCCGCAAGGCCGCGAAGCCCGAAGTGCCCTCGGCGGTCGCCGAGATCATCCAGTTCGTGCTCGGCGGGGTGCAGACCGCGAAGACCGACGTGTCCAAGACGGTGCTGACCAAGGCGGCCGGGCAGCTGAAGGCGGGCCAGCTCGACGACGCGCGCAAGACGCTCTACCCGATCCGCACCCGGGTCGCCCTGAAGGCGATTCACATGATCAAGGCCCTGTAAGACAGGTCGCCGAGCCCGCCCCCAGCACGGGGGCGGGCTCATTCACTTTGAGGGGGCGGCGAAGTGAATGGTGCCACCTCCCGCGCGCTCTGCTACGTTACTCATAGGCTGGAGAGACCAGCCCACAGAAAGGAGACGATCATGGCGAACAAGGGCGCCACCCGCGCGGTGATCCGCAACCTCGACATGGACTTCTGGCCCGACGGAGGCGCCGACCGCAGCTCCCGCTACGGCCGTGCCTTCGAGCACATGGGCACCGAGCGCGCCGCGTTCGAGATCAACGCGAAGCAGTACCTGCGCGACAAGTCCAACCTGCGCACCTCGACGCTGGAGCTCGCCGACTGGGACCAGGTCTTCAACTGCTTCTACCCGCAGGAGGTGCCCGACGGGCAGGTGACCGAGGCGCTGGAAGCCATCGCCGAGCACCAGCCGAGCGCGCTGAAGGCGGCGGCGATGGAGAAGCTGGATCAGATGTTCCTCGCGCTCATGGACGGCTCGAAGCGCGCCCGCACCTACGAGGCCGAGTCGCAGCTGGCCAGCGCCGCCCACGAGGTGCGCTTGGCGCGCGGGTTCCTGCTGCGCGGGGTCAACGGCGACGCGAACGTCCGCCTGCACGTCGCCCACAAGATCCTCAGTCCCCTGCGCACCCGCGTGAGCACCAAGGCGATCAAGGACATCAAGACGCTGGGTCTGCTGTGACCCGCCGTCAGACCACGCTGATCGAGCTGGAGGGGGCGAGCGAAGAACTCGCCACCGCCTCCAGCTCGGCCAGGCGAGAACGCGCGAAGGTGACCCTGTGGGTCTGCCATCTGTACCTGAATTCGGCAGCCGACTGGATCAAGGTGGGCAAGACCATCGAGGCGAACGAGAATCTGGACCGGGCGCGGGAGTTCCTGGGGCCGCTGCGCACCCGCGCTTCGCGCCTGGCGCTGGCTCGGCTAGAGGCGATAGGGCGCCTGCCCAACCAGCTGTAAGTACAATCGAGCTCTGAGAGTCCACGGGTCGCGCCCGTGGGCTCTCGCTATGCCCGGGGCGCGGCAGGGCGGGAGAAGGGCGCTGGGAGCCTCGGAGAGGGGGCTTAGAGCGCTCGGGACGCGGGGCGTGCGGGGTAGGCGCTAAAGCGATTGGCGGGGCGCTCTGGCGCTGTGCTACGCTACTTTCAGAGGCAGGGAGCGGGGGGCAACCCCGAAGCGCTCCGCCCCCCGCCTCGCTAGCTTGCCTGGCTAGGTGCGAAGGCACTGGTTACTTCTTCGCTAAAGAAACCAACACCAGAGCCATGATGATCTCTGGCCAGGCTGATTCTTGATAACTGCATATGAGGTTCGCCAGGTGCGTAGGAGAAGGCTACTTCGGTCTACGGAACCGGCAGAGTGGGTTCGATTCCCGCCCCCTGCACCAGAACAAGCAGGGGTAGTGTAATGGATAGCACGCTACGTCTCCTTCCCCGATTTGATCTCTGGCGAGACCTCATTCCGCTGATAGGGAGTTCCCGGTGCGCAGGCGACGGATACTTCATGAGGCACTAAGGGTCCTAGGTTCGAGTCCTAGTCCGGCGGCTCGCCGCCGGATAGCTCAGCTGGTAGAGCATTAGTAAAAAAGCCCGTCGCCGATTTGATCTCGGGGACGCCCCGTCGCGGAAAAGTGGGAGGTCCTGCCTGGTGCGCAGGACGGGGTTACTTCAATTGATCGCAATTCAAAAACAAGACACCCCAGCCGATTTGATCTCAGGCGGGACCTCCCACCGCAGCACCCACAGACTTGCACCTCCCGGTGCGCAGATGACGGTTACTTCTGGTGAACAGCTCCTTCGGGGGCTTCGGGTTCGAATCCCGTTCCGCGCAACTGAGCGCAGAACTCTAAAACCGTCGTCGAATTGATCTCGGGAGGGACCACGTCAGGGTGATGCCCGGTGCGTATGTTGACTGTTACTTCACTTGTAATGAAGAGGTTGCTGGTTCGAATCCGGTTATGGCCTTCGGGCCGTATAGCTCAACGGTAGAGCGCTAACACAGTCGACGATTTGATCTCGGGCATCACCCTTTCGTGTGCCCTCTGCCACCCAGAAAGAGGGGAGCACCACCATGTCGAAGTTCAACACCGCCACCGCCAAGCCGCGTACCACTTCCCCGGTGAAGACCGCGAAGACCCCGACCGGCCGTACCTTCAACGGCGCCCCCGGCTTCGCCCGCGACGCGAAGTCTGAGCTGTTCCTGCTCGCGGTGACCAACATGGTGGGCGAGAACACCTACTACGAGCGCGCCGACCAGCGCGACGCGCGTTTCGAGCAGCTGGTGCACCAGGTGGCGCTGGAGGACCCGGACTGGCTGGTCCGGATGATCCCGTGGCTGCGCAACGAGGCCAACATGCGCTCGGCTTCTCTGGTCATGGCCGCCGAGCTGGTGAAGGCCCGTATCGACGCGAAGGTGGTCGAGGACGGCGAGGGAGTCGGCACCGTCTTCGAGGTGCGCGGCTTCAACCGCCGCGCGATCGACGCTGCCTGCCAGCGCGCCGACGAGCCTGCCGAGCTGCTGGCGTACTGGATCTCGAAGTACGGCAAGGCCATGCCGAAGCCGGTCAAGCGCGGTCTCGGCGACGCGACCCGGCGCCTGTACAACGAGCGCAGCCTGCTCAAGTACGACAGCAAGGGCGACGCGGTGCGTATGGGCGATGTGCTGGAGCTGGTGCACCCGGGCCCGGCGGTCGGTAAGGCCTGGCAGGGTGACCTGTTCGAGCACGCGATCGACCGCCGTCACGACCGTGAGGACCCGGAGAACCCGGCGTCGGCACGGCTCAAGACCATCACCGCCCGTAAGGAGCTGACGTCCCTCGACGCCGAGGAGAAGGCGGCTCTGCTCGCCTCGGACGACGCTTCGGAGCAGCTGGCGAAGGCTGGCATGACCTGGGAGGCGACGGCCGGGTGGAAGCAGGGCGCGATGGACGGCGCCACCTGGGAGAAGCAGATCCCGACCATGGGCTATATGGCCTTGATCAGGAACCTGCGTAACTTCGACGAGAAGAAGATCAGCGAAGGCGCCGCGAACGCGGTCGCCGCGCGGATCGCCAACCTCGACGAGGTCCGCAAGTCGCGCCAGTTCCCGTTCCGGTTCCTCGCCGCGTACAAGCACTCCGGGCTGCGCTGGGCGTGGCCGCTGGAGCAGGCGCTGAACATGTCGCTGGAGAACGTCCCGAGCTTGCCGGGCCGCACTCTGGTGCTGGTAGACCGCTCCGGATCGATGTTCGGCGGGATCTCCGAGAAGACGCAGTTGAACCGCGCCGACTCGGCAGCCTTGTTCGGTACGGCGCTGGCGCTGCGCGCGGAGAAGGCTGACCTCGTTCAGTTCGGCTCCTCCTCGCATGAGGTGCGTTTCCGCACGGGCGACTCGGTGCTCAAGCTGATCGACCGGTTCACCGACCTGGGTGGTACCTCGACGCAGCAGGCGGTCTCGACGCACTACAAGGCACACGACCGGGTGATCATCCTGACGGACGAGCAGGCGGATTACCACGGCGCCTGGGATGTGACGGCAGCGGTCCCGAAGACGGTGCCGGTCTACACCTGGAACCTGGCGGGCTACCGCTACGGGCACGCTCCGTCGGGCAGTGAGAACCGGCACACCTTCGGCGGGCTGACGGACCAGGCGTTCCGCCTGATTCCGCTGCTGGAGGCGGGTCGTAACGGCACCTGGCCGTTCTAGGCACCACGGGCGGGTTCCTTCGGGGGCCCGCCCTTCTCCTATCAACCATCTATCAAGGATTGACCATGAGCTATGACAAGGAGTGGACCCCGGGCCGTGTGGCTCGGTGGGGCGTGGGATCGGTCCTCGGCGCCACCGGACTGATCGTGGGCCTGTCGGTCTGCTTCGCGGCGGTCGGGTCGCTCGACTCGATCGACGGCGGGCACATCGCGGTGCTGCGCAACGGCGGCTTCGCCAACCAGAACGTCCGGGGGTTCTTGGACCCGGGCGCCGGAATGACCTACACCGGGCTTTACAGCACGGAGCACATCTACCCGGCGCAGCAGCAGGTGTACACGATCAGCGCTGACCCGAAGCAGGGGCAGACGAACTCCTCCGACTCGATCAACGTCCCGTCGAGCGACGGGGTGGAGATCACGATCCAGGGAACGTTGTACTACTCGCTGAACCTCAAGCACGATGTGCTCGGTACGTTCGATGACTCGTACGGTACCCAGACCTACGTGTGGGATGGGAAGGCGCTGCACCCGTACGACGGGAGCGACGGCTGGAACGCGTTCATCAACGCGGTGGTTCGCCCGACGCTCCAGAACGAGCTGCGCACCGCGATGAGCGCGGTCAGCTGCGCTGACGTGGACCCTGCGTGTGCGCTGGTGAAGAACGCGACGAACACGTCGGTGGCGGCGGTGGCGAGCGCGTCGAGCAACGGGAATCTGGCGAACATCCAGAACACGATCAACACCGAGCTGGCGAGCGACTTGAAGTCCCAGCTCGGCGGTAACTACCTGACGGGTCTGCGGTTCACGATCTCGACGGTGACGCTGCCTGGTGGGGTCCAGTCGGCGATCGACTCGGCTCAGGCCGCGTTCGCTCAGGTCTCCACGGCGCAGGCGAAGGTGAACGCTGCGAAGCTCACGGCACAGGCGAACGAGATCACTCAGCAGGGCTACAGCGCGTGCCCGGTGTGCGGGGTGATCGCTGAGGAGCAGGCGCTGCCGCCGGGTATCACGACGTATGCGCCGGGTGCTGGTCTCGCGGTGGGCGCGAAGTAATGGATGTAGTTTTGGCAGCCATGTCCATCGGGCTGCTGTGCGTCGGCCTGGCCGTGACGATCCTTGTCATCGGCCGGGCCGTGCGTGGCCAGACGCGGGTGGAGGCGGTGAAGCGTGCGGAGGTCAAGCGGTCGGCGCAGTGGCAGGTGGCTGATATCTCGACGCGTCAGGCGATGCTGATTGTGGTGCAGCGGGTGACGGACGAGGGTGAGGTGCTGGGCCGGGTGGTGGTGGCGAGCGTCCCGGATGGCGCTGAGGATTGGGAAGACCAGGTGCTTAAGGCGCGGCTGGAGGCGGCGAGCCGTGCTCAGCTGCTGAATTCGGAGGTGTAGTCGTGGGCGAGCAGAGCGATGCGGAGTACTCGCGTGAGACTGCGCGGCAGATTGCTGAGGCGGTGCGGGTTGCCGAGGAGGGTCGGCGGAGGCTGGCGGAGGAGGAGGCTCGGGAGCAGGCGGAGCGGGAAAAGAAGCCGTGAGTGCCACCGAGCGTGCAGCAATGCTACGCTACTCACGTAGCCCGGAAGCGCCGGGCAGCGGAGAGGAGCAGCACATGACGGCTTACGAGGTCGGCGCCATCACCAAGAGCTACGCCTGCTCGGTGGAGATCGAAGTCATCGATCACCCCGACAAGGTGATGGAGCAGGGCCGGACCAAGATGGAGGCCGACACGATCATGGCCACCTGGTCGCGGGTGAACAAGGGTGACTGGGCACCGGTTGCGGTCTCCGTCGTCGGTGCTCACATCGTGCGCGGCGAGCTTCGTCCGAACGACCGGATCATCTGGCGCTACTCGAAGATGGAGAACGTCCCGCGCTGGGTGATGAACCTGATCAAGGCGAACCGTCCGGACTCGAACTAGCCTGACCGAAGGCCCCCGCCCCTCACCCGGGCGGGGGCCTTCGCGCTGCCATGGGGCGCTCTCCCGCGCTCCCGAGAGGGCTCTAGCCCTGGGGCAAGGGGGCGGGCTGGGAGGGGCGCAGAAGCCCGCTCCGAGGCGGGAAGGGGCGAGGTAGGGCTGATAGTGCGTCCCCCGTGGCGCTGTGCTACGTTACTCATATCCGCTCGGACCGCCCGAGCCACCGAAAGGAGTGAACCATGATCACCCGCCTGCTCTCCGACGTCTTCAACGGCGTCGGCACCGCGCTGACCGACTTCGTCGAGTGGCGCTACGCCATGCCCACCCTGATCCTCGGCGCGGTCGCAACGGTCACCGTTTACGTTCTGCGCGTGAAGGAGAACTAAAGATGAACCTCGGCAGCGACGCGACCCAGCTGCGCCACTGGGCTACCTCCCTTGACCAGCTCGTTTCCCGCGACGATGTCTCCTATCAGACCGCCGTGAAGCTCACCAAGGCAGCTGGGGAGACCCGACTGGCCGCCGTGCACCTCACCCGCACCCCAATCGCCGCCAGCGAGCACCTGGAGCTGGCCCGCACCACCCTCGAATCGATCACGCGGCAGGACACCAGCGAGTGGATATTCGAGCTGGCGCGGAACGCGGCGGCAGTTCTGATGGTCAATCGCAGGGTGCTGAACAACGAGTCGTGATAGGCCTCTGACCTGCGCAACCCCAGCCTTCGGGCTGGGGTTCTAAGCTGTCCACGAAGGGTTCACTCAATCCCAAGATCGTTACATTCTTTGCGTGATAATGTGCCAGCGCCTGGCTACCTCCGAGCCACGGCACATCTCTTTCCGGAGGCATCTCACGTGAGCGATTCCATGCCGGGCCCCTGGCACCACCACAACCACCCGGTGCCCATCCCCGTACCCGTACCCTCCTATGACACTGCCCTGATTCTTGAAGGCCAGCGCCACACGGACAACAACGTCGACGCTGGCTTCCGCAACGTCGACAACGAATTCCTGCACACCAACCGTGCCATCGCCGACAGCACCGGCTACATCGACGCCGAGGCGAACCGTAACACCCAGCACCTGTCTGCTGAGATCAACCGCGACGCGCTGTTCCTCGACAACGAGATCGACCGAGGCTTCCAGAACACCGCCGCAGGCCAGGCGGCGACCGACCGTAACGTCGATGCCAACGGCCGGTTCCTGTCGGGCGAGCACCGCGCGATGAGCGCCGAGACCGCAGCAGGCTTCTACGGCACCGCCAAGGGCCAGGCCGCGACCGACCGCAACGTCGATCACGGATTCCTCGGCGCTTCGCGCCAGTCCGACAGTGAAGCCCGCTGGCTCGGCGACGGCCAGCGCCAGACCGACGCAAACGTCAACCAGAACGCCTGGTGGGTGGCGCGTGAAGTCGATGACGTAGAGAAGGACGTCAACGCCAACGGCCGCTGGCTGCACGAAGGCCAGCGCCGCACCGATCACCGCGTCGAGGAGAGCGCCCGCTGGCTTGGTGACGGGCAGCGTCGCACTGACGCGAACGTCGATGCCAACACCCGCTACCTTTCCCGTGAGATCGACGACGTCGAAGACGAGGTCGGCGATAGCGCGCGCTGGCTGCACACCGGACAGGATGCCAACGCCCGCTGGCTGCACTCGGGTCAGGACGCGAACGCGTGGCGCCTGGCGGAGCAGAACGGTGCGAACACCCGTTACCTGCACGAAGGTGCTGACGCCAACGCCCGCTGGCTGGATGGCAACATCGATGGCGGTCGCCGCGAGTCGGTACACGGCTTCGGTCACACCAACGAGCACCTTGCCAACGCGGAACGCCGGATCGAACGCGATATCGACGAGGACCGCCGTGAAGGTGCTTTCGGCCGCGAGCGGCTGGCAGAGCACATCACCAACTCCGAGCGGCGCCTTGGTGACAAGGTCGACCACTACGGCGAGGAGAACGCCGAGGCGTTCGGTGCGCTGGAGAAGGACCTGTGTGACACCGAACGCCGGATCGACGGCGTGGTGCGGCACGTGGGTGAGGAAACGCAGGAACAGCTTGGTGACGCTGAGCGGCGCCTGAGCAACTACCAGCGTGACGCAGAACGGCGCGATCAGGAGCGCCTGGACATGGTCCAGCGCAACATCGAACGCGACATCTACCAGGAGGAGCTGCGGCTCACCAAGAACGCGGACGACGCCGAGCGGCGTCAGACGCACAACCTGGATGCGTTCGAGCGTCGTTCCACCAAGAACCTGGATGACTCTGAGCGCCGCATCGAGCACCAGATTGAGCGGCAGGTCACCCACAACCTGGAGGAACTGTCCGAGTCGCTGGGTGACCACGACCGGCGTACCTCGGAGCGGCTGATCCACATCAGCGACGAGGTGCGGCACCAGGGTGACCGCACGCGGGAGCACAACACCAAGACGGACCTGGAGACGCGTCTTTACCTCCGGGACCGCGAGGACCGCACGCACGACCTGCTGCGTGCTCTGGCTGACCGCAACCTGGATGAGATGCGCGGCTTCGAGCGCCGTTCCCGCGACGATGAGGACCGCACCCGCAGCCTTATCCGGCACCTCGACGAGGAAGGCGCTGAGCGGCGCTTTGCGCGGGGTCTGGCGACCGAGACGCAGCTGAAGACCAAGATCGACACGCTGGAGTTGCAGCTGGCGTGCTGCTGCAAGAAGGAAGACCCCTGCGGGTGTGGCGGGCGGCGTGAGCGCGACCGCGATGACCCGCGCCAGTACGTGAACGTCGTGATCGAGGACTCGAACCGGTCCGTGAACTGGAACCGGGCGCGTTCGTACGCTGCTTCCTCGCGCGCTGGCGATGACTACGACCGCGACCCGCGTGACTCGCGCGATCCCGGTATGCGGATCTGATCATGGCGCTGCTGACTGATGTCGCCTTCGCTTCGACGACCAGCACTCTGGTCACGGACGATGCCTGGGTTTCGCTGGTGGGCGGTCCGCTGACCATCACGGGCTTGGGGTTTGTCGTTCAGCTCCAGGGCTATGTGCTGGGTCTGGGTGAGGACGCGTGGGTGCGGTTCGTGATCGATGGCACGGAGGTGGTGAAGGCCCCGACGGAGTATGGGCTGATCTACATGCAGTTGCTTTCGATTGGGGCGCACGCGGTTGATTATCAGGCTCGGGTGAGTGAAGGCACGGAGATGCAGCAGGCTGGGCCGCGTGGGTTCAGTGTGGTGGATCTTGGGCTGGTAACTCCCTGATAGGTTCCCGCCGGTTAGACGTCTCGGCGGTAGATGGGTCGGGCTGCTCCTCCCTTCAGCCGACCCCGGGTAGGGCCCCGCAGTTGGCCAACTGGCCAACTGCGGGGTCTTTCCGTTGTAGTGCCATCTGATGGGCCGTCATGCTACGCTACTCACGTAGCCGGAGAGGCCGGCTCACGAAGGGAGCGAACATGAACCGACTGACCGCCACCGTCGCCCGCGCCCACCTCAACGCGTGCGCCTGGCACCTGGAGCAGGTGGCGGACGAGCCGGGGGTCGCCGACACCTCGGTGAAGCGGACCCTGGAAGCCCTGGCGCTCGACTTCTACGGCATCGTGAGCAACATTGAAGCCGAGCAGTACGAGCTGGCGCTGGAGCTGCTGCGCGGCACGGTGCGCAGCTGGGAGGGTCACGGGTTCAACCTCGACGAGCTCGGCGCGGCCCTGCTGGCTTACGGCACCGCGATGCAGGCTGACGCCATCGTCACCTCGGTCCGGATGAACCTGTCGAACGCGCTGGTGGCTGTGCTGGGGCGGGCGCGAGAGATCGCCAGTCACTCCAGCTGACCTGCAAAGAGAGGGGTCCGTGCCTCGTGCCGGACCCCTCTCGTCATGCTACGCTACTCCGTAGCGGGAAGGTCCCGCGACGGAAAGGATCTCCATGACCGAGCAGTACCTCAAGGGCCAAAAGATCAAGCTCCTGCACTCCACCGACTCCGACCCGATCCCCGACGGCGCCACCGGCATCATCAGGGCCTGGCACCCGGCACTCAAGGTCATCGAGGTCAAGTGGGACTCGCCCTACGCCGACCGGCGCCTGAACGTCCTGGTCGACGACGACGAGTTCATGATCCTCTAAACCCTCACAGGGCGCCCTCCGCAAGGGGGGCGCCCCTCTCGCTTTTAAGGAGCACGATGGAGATCAGCTACAACCAAGGCGACTACCTACTGAGGCTGAGTGCCGATCAACTGCTGGCGCTGCGCTACGCGCTGGGCACCGGGGTGGAGCGGCTGTGCAGCGATGCGCTGTTCTTCGAGCAGCCGCCGAAGCAGCTGGAGATCCCGGAAGATCATGCCCGCTCGGCGCGGGAGACGTACGAGCGTGCGCAGGCGGTGCGTGATGAGCTGGAGCGGGTGGTCAAGGCGATGCCCTGGCCGAAGATCGAATGGCCGCACGATACCCCTGCTTGCGGTCCTGCTGGCGGAACCTGCCTCTGCATGCGGTAGTGCCAGCACCGGCGCCATGATGCTACATTACTCATGTGGCGCCAAGGGGGCGCCCACCGAGAGGAGCAGACGATGTCCGAGCTGATCACGCTGAGCCGGGTCGACACCGCCAAGATCGCCCAGAACCGCAAGATCCCGCACGACGCGGCCTGGATTCTCTCGACGCTGTTCAAGGGCAAGACCCTGGTGACGATGCAGCGGGCCTACTTCACCAACTTCGTCAACAACGAGGTCGTCGATGACGAGTGGGTCGAGGCGGGCGCCGAGGTCGAAGTGCTCTCCACCTCGAACGCTGGCTTCAACGGCATCCAGATCTTCGTGAAGCTGCCCAGCGGCAAGACCGCTCACATCGAAGAGAGCGCCATCGCCTTCCGCCGCTAGCAGGAGGCGCGGAGCGCGCGCTAGGAGCCCTCGGGAGAGCTTCCCGAGGGCTTCGCGCATGCCTGGGCTCGCCAGGGTGGGAGAGGGGCGGAAAGTCGCTGTGGCCAGGGGGGTGCGCGCCCAGGTGCAGCCATGCTACATTACTCATGTGCGCGAGGGACGCGCCGCAGAGAAGGAGAAGATCACAATGGCCGCCAAGAAGATCACCTACATCGCCGAAGCCACCATCAACGGCACCGAGATCCGCTCCACCCGCACCAGCCACCGCGCCTACACCCACGCGGCCGTGCGCGGCCCGTACCAGTCGGGCGGCTACGGGGTCACCTTCCACGGCTCCGCCGCTCAGGCCTCGCGCAAGAACGAGTACGGCCCGGTCGCGCTGGTGGTCGAAGTCAAGATCGAAGGCGCCGAGGCGGCTCCGGTCGAGGTCGAGGCCCCGGTGAACCCGGCGCTGGCGGAGATCGCCGAGAAGCTGGACAAGGGCGCCCACGCCGCGAAGACGCACGAGTCGATGAGCGCGCTGACCAAGGCGGCGGCGCTGGTGCTCGAAGGCAAGACCGAGGAGGCGCGCAAGGTGCTCGTGCCGCTGCGCACCCGGGTGGCGCTGGCGGGCATCGCGGCGATCAAGGCCCTGTAAGACCCGCGCGAAGGCGCCCCCTCGAAAGAGGCGGGCGCCTTTGTCGTGCCAGCCCAGGTGCGGCAATGCTACGCTACTCACAGAGCGAAACACGCTCGCCGGAAGGGAGAAGATCATGAGCGCGATGTACTGCGTGACCTGCGGCAAGCGCCACTCCGGCTACGCGGCGATCACCGCTTGCGCCGAGCGCAACGCCGCGAGCATGACCGACGCCCAGCGTGCCGCAGCCGAGCAGGCGAACATCAACGGCCTGTACCACGACATCGCGGTCGCCGGTCGGGCGCTGGTGCGCTATCAGGCGGCGCGCAAGACCTCCCGCCCCTCGGTGCGTATCGCCCAGCTGACCAGCCACATCGCCGCGCTGCGCGAGGAGCTGGCGCTGCTGGAGAACATCTCCATGATCGAGTGCATCGAGAACACCGAGGCGCCTGCCCCCGCCGAGGTGATCGAGACTCCCGAGCTCGACGAGATCCGGTTCTTCGTGTTCTCTGCTGCGTGCTCGGCGCGCACCGAGGCCAGCCGGGAGGCGCTGCTGGACGCGGCGATGGAGCTTCAGGGCGGCGATGCGCAGGCGGCTCGGCGGGTGCTGATTCCGCTGCGCACGAAGGCGGCCCTGAAGGCGATTGCGCTGATCCGGGCGCTGTAGAGAGGGAGGTGCGACCTCCGGCGCCGCTATGCTATATTACTCATAGCGCGAAGGACGCGCGACAGAGACGGAGGCAGAAACCATGAACGCCACGCAGATCGCCAAGAAGATCCAGACCCTCACCGCCCGCTCCGCCCGCCTGGCCGAGCAGATCGAGAACGCCGAGGGGCGCCGGGGCCTGGCCCGCGACAAGCGCCGTTGGGCCAAGGGTCAGGCCCACCGGGTCGCCTCGCAGGCCGAGCTGCGGTGGGACGACAAGATCAAGGAGCTGACCGCCGAGCTCGCCGAGGTCGAGTACGAGCTGATGGGCCTGCGCGCTCAGCTGGCTGACCTCGAAGGCGCCGGGCAGGTTTCGCTGGTCGAGGTCGAGCTGGTCAAGGCGGTCGCCGAGGTCGCCAAGACGATCACCGAGGCTGAGGACGCGGCGGTCGAGGACGAAGAGATCTTCCCCCGCCAGTGGGCGCGCAAGGCGATCGTCGAGACGCTGCTGGAGGCCTCGGCGAAGGCGCTGACCAAGGCTTCGCAGGACGCGCTGAAGGAGGCGGCGGGCCTGGTCGAGACTGACGAGCTGGTCGCGGCCCGCAAGGTTCTGGCACCGCTGCGTACGCGGCAGGCGCGGGCGGCCATCGCCGCTATCAAGGCGCTCTAAGCCTTCAGGAGCGCTTCTCCGCCCCTCGGGAGCCGCCCGGGGGGCATTGCCTTGCCCAGGGGTCGCCAGCGCGGGAGCGGCGCTCCTGGCGCTTCGCTGACGGTCCTGGGTTTGGCCAGTTGGCCAACCGCAGGACCGGTGCGCACCCCGGTCGGTTGTGCTACATTGCTCACAGAGCGAAGGACGCTCACCCGAGAGGAGCAGAACATGAACGAGATGACCGGCAAGCTGATGGTCAGCACCGACGGTACCGAGTGGGGTCGGGTCGCCCACGGCTACAACGACATCGACGGAAACGACCGGATCTACCTCTCCTTCTGGCTTTCGCGCCCCAACTTCCAGAGCCTGGTCTTCGCCAAGGACCTGGTCGAGGTCGAGGAGGGCTCCTACGAGCACCGCCTGATGATCCTCGCCGAGGACCTGATGCTGATCTCCGGCAGTGGCCGCCCGGGTCAGTTCGCCTGGCTGCGTCAGCTGGTCGACGACCTTGGCGAGAAGCCGAGGGTGCGCGACCTCGTTGACGCCGCCTCGGCGATCAAGCAGGTGATCGGCCGCATGCGCGGGGTGGTGACAGTGGCGGAGATTCGGGTCATCCTGGCGGAGTTCGTCGCTGCCGAGCGCGCCTGATCAACTTCCCAAAGCCCGCTGGCCCCGTGCTGGCGGGCTTTCGTCATGCTACGCTACTCATAGCGGGAGATGCCCGCCCCGGAAGGAGAACCATGACCGACGAGATCAACCCCGACCTCGGGTTCATCATCGACGCATCCGCCAGCATGCCCGACCCGGCGCGTAAGGCGGCTCGGGACTTCGAGCAGTCCCTGGACGCGCTCGTGCCGGAGGGCACCGTGATCGAGCTGACCGACGGCGAGGTGCAGTCATGAGCGACGCACCCGGCTGGCAGCGGCGCGCGATGGCCGCGACCTACCTCGCCCGAGTCGCCGAAGCCTTCGAGAACGCCGCCTGCGACATCCAGACCGCCGAGATCACGCTGTGCCTGATCCGCATGGCCGCCCCCTACCGCGCGGCGACGGGCCTGCTGGCGAACCCCTCCATCGACGCTAGCGGCACCGCGACGATGTACCTGGCGATGGCGATGGAAGCGCTCCAGGGCGGCGGACTGAGCGACGAGATTGCCGCTGTCGCCGTGTTCGCCGAGGTGCTGTCCGGCTTCGGCTACTCCGAGGGGCACCCGAAGGTGGCCGCCGACGAGGACTGGATCAACACGACCGGCTCGGCGATGGTGACCGAGCTGACCGCCCTGGCCAAGTACCTCAAGCTGAACGGAGGGTTCTGATGGATCTCTCCAGCACCCGCCTGCGCCTGGAGTCGATGGCGCGCTGCTGCTCCCTGGGCGCCGACGCGCTGATCCTGGAGCGCCCCGAGCAGTACGCGGCGCTGGGTACGGCAGCGAAGGCTCTGCGCGCCGCTGGCTCTGCGGTCGATGACGAGGACTACCAGCGGGCGGCGCGGCACCTGGACGCGGCGAAGGACGCGCTGTGGCCGCTGACGAACGTGTATATGCGTTCGCTGGTGGTGCCTGGGCTGCATCAGGCTGCGTCCAAGCTGTCGTTGATCGAGAAGGTCGGCGAGATCTGGATCAACGGCGGTGTGTTGATCACGGTGACCGATGAGCTCAAGGATGTGCAGGAGTCGTGCCTGCTTGGGGTGGCGGGCATGGTGGCGGAGCCTGAGCGGCTGCGCAACGCTGCGCCGAAGCCCTGATCTACCCCTGCCAGACCCCCGGTGCCCTAGCGGCCCGGGGGTCTTCGCGTTGCCCAGCTTGACAGTTTCAAGATCACCAACAATAGTGCTGCTAGTTGGCGCGAACTGGGCGCCCCCGCGACAGAGAGTAACCGGGGGAGGCGCCTGTTGTACGCCGACGCTCAAGCAGCAGCCGTGATGTTCAAGGTCGCCCCGGGCACCATCCGGTACTGGGTCTCGATCTACAAGGTCCCCTCCCAGAAGGACCCGAGCCATCCCCGGCGCCGCCTGTACGACCTAACAGCCCTGCGCCAGGCAGCGGACTGCCAGGCAGCGAAACGTAAGGATCACCATGGCTAACCCCTTCCACGACCTCGCAGACCTGATCCACGAGTTCGCCGACAAGTTCGAGGCCGTCTTTAAGAAGGACGCCCCGATCGCCGAGGAGGCGGCAGAAACCGCCGGAGAAGCGGTTCTGGCCGACGCGGAGAAGGCAGGCGAGGGTCTGGCCCAGGACGCGGAGAAGGCAGCGGAGAACGCCGCTCCTGCCGTTATCGCGGCAGCTGAGCAGGCAGTGACCGACCTGCACGCGTGAGCAGGCACATCGAACGGGTGATCTGCCCGGTCTGCGGACGAGAATTCCAACTCACCCGCAAAGGCCTGGTACGCCACCACGTGAACAAGAACCTCACCAGCCACCTACCATTCGCCCCCCGCTGCGAGGGAGCAGGCCGAGAGCCGTGAACGACCCCAGCATGCGGATCTTCTACCTCTACCGCGAGGAAGACGTCACCGGCACCTCCGGCACCGGCACCGTCGCCGAAGGGATCATCTTCACCGACGGTGCCTGCGCCCTACGCTGGCGCACCACGGTCGCCTCAACCGCGATCTACGCCAGCATCGAAGACGTCGAGACGATCCACGGACATGGCGGCGCCACCCGCATCATCTACGCACCATGACCCACCGCCGACCGGCGGATCAGCACCGCCGGTCGGCACCCCACCATCAACCACGGAGGCAGCCACGTGACCCCCCGCTACCGCGACCGCAACCGCCAGGCAGCCCTGTTCAAGGTCGAAGCCCGCTTGGCCAACCACCGTCGTACCCTGCGGCTACTCCAGCAGAACGCTGACCGGCTCATCCCGACTTCCGGGCCTGGCCGCCGCCGCGCGAAAGCGCACCGCAACGCAGGGCTGTGCATGAGCCCGCTCGGCCTGGGCCGCTGCCCCCGCCCCGCCGAGACCGGCGAGTACTTCTGCGATGCCCACACGATCGCGGTGACCGGATGACCGACGAAGCGCTCCACACCCTCGCCGCCCGCCTCGACAAGATCGAAGCCGGACCCGCCTGGGCACCGATCGGCTCGGCGAACATCGGCCCCGACGACATCGTGTTCATCCGCCCGCTACACCAGGCGCTGACCCCGAACCAGGCACGCGAGTACCAGCAGTACCTCGAAGCCAAACTGGAACGCCAGGTCGTGGTGATCCCGTTCCCGGCAGAGGTCGCCTTGACCCACGTGTCCAAAGAACTCGCCTCCACCCTGATCTCCCGCCTTCACCAGCTCGAATGCGAAGTCAAGGCGTTGAAAGCAGCAGCCGCCCGCCCACAAGCCGGATACAGGATCATCGGCGGATGACAGACTGGCCCGAGCCGCGCAACCCCACCCAGCTCCTCCAATCGCTGGCCTACCGGGTTGAGAAGCTGGAGCAGGAGATGACCGAGCTACGGGTCACCCGCCGCACCGAGGCACCCACGTTCACCCCGGAAGAGCACTACCTGGAAGCTGAACGCCTCCTCGCTGCCGACCCGACCCGCATGTCCGAGATCGGCATGACCTGGACCCTCGCTAGAGCCCAGATCCACGCGACCCTCGCGACCTACCGGAGCAGCAGATGAGCGACATGAAGCGCTGGCCCATCGGAGGTAACTACGCGATGGCCCGCAAGACCCTACGCCAGGCGATCAAGTCTCTTGCCCGCAACCTCGATGACCCGAGGTTCGATGACTGGGACGACGAGATGATCCTGCATGTCATCGGCGAAATCGTCACGGAGTACCGGGCGAAGCGCGACGAGCATACTTTCAAGATCCACGGGGCACAGGTCATGGACACTGACGCCATCAACAACCTGATGGACAAGATCAGTGGCCGCCCCAAGGAGGACTAAATGTTCGCCGTCGTCGCAGCCGTACTCCTCGCCGTCGCCACGATCCTGCAAGGCACCCAGGCGCACATCAACAACGCCTGGTTCACCCCCACCACCCTGGCGCTGGCAGGACTGACGTTCCTCGCCCTGCACTTCGCCCGCCGCGACTACTTCCACTAGGCCAATGGACGAAGAACAGCACATCAACGAAGCACTCCCCGACGCCCTCGCCGGAGCCATCGCCACCTACGAGATGTACAAGAATTACCGTGCCGCTGGCTTCGACCGCTCCGAAGCTATCGAGTTGATCGCCGCACTCATCAAGATCAACACGACACAGCAGCCACCCAACCAGTAAACTAGCTACAACACTTCACACATACAGGAGAACTCCATGCCTGCGAACATCGCAAAGCAGGCCGAGGTCGCCGAGCGCCGCACCCGAGTCATCGCCATGAAAGCACGCGGCGCCCGATACGCGGACATCGCACGCGAACTCGGCATCACCGAAGGCACCGCACGCAAAGACGCCTCCCTCGGCTTCTCCCAGCGCGCCGCCGAACTCCGCTCCACCGTCGACGAGATCGTTGCCGAACAGCTCGAAGAACTCGACTCCCTGCGCGCCATCGCCTGGCGCGAAGCCCTCACCCGCCACCCCCACGTCACCCAGTCAGGCCGCATCGCCGTCAACCCCGACGGCACCCCCATCTACGACACGGCACCCAACTCCCGTGCCCGTAGGGACCTACTGGCGATCCAGGAACGCCGCGCCAAGCTCCTCGGCCTGGACGCAGCCCTGAAGATCAACGTGAAGGCAGAGGTGAACATCTCCTCCGCGTTCGACGCCGCTATCGCCGAACTCAACGAGCAGATCGCCGCCGAGGAACAGCGTGGATGACCCACGGGAGATTAAACGCCTGCTAGAGCAGAAGCACGCCGAGTACATGGCCCTACAAGCCAGACTCGGCGTGCTTCGCGCTTCCCGCTACCCCGACACCTTCCGACCCAAGCAGCTACCCCCCGACCACCCAGACCACCACAAGCCTGACGGCAACGGCTTCACCTGCGGCTGCCAAGGCCCAGACGACGACTTCGTGATCTGGCTGCTGATGTCCGGCCGAGGATTCGGCAAGTCCCTGGTCGGCTCGACCTGGCTGGTGAAGCAGGCGCTGAAGTTCCCCGGCTCCGAATGGGCGGTGTTCGCACCCACGTTCCGTGACGTGCGCAAGACCTGCCTCGAAGGCTCCACCGGCGTGCTGAAAGCCCTCGGCGAGGACCAGCTGGCGAACTACCGCCGCAACGAGCTACAGATCATGCTGAAGAACAACTCCGTGATCTACGGCTACTCCGCCGACCAGCCCGAACGCGCCCGAGGCGCGAACCTGTGGGGCGCCTGGTGTGATGAGCTCGGCTCCTGGCGCTACGAAGCCACCTGGCATGAGGGACTGGTCCCTGCGCTGCGTAAAGGCGAGAAACCCCGCATCGTGGTCACCACCACCCCGCGCCCGACGAAGCTGATCCGGGACCTGTTCGGCCGCAAGGACGGCTCGGTCCACATCACCCGGGGATCGACCTGGGAGAACGCGCTGAACCTCTCGGCGACAGCGCTGGCGGAGCTCAAGCATCGCTACGAAGGTTCCCGCCTGGGCCGCCAGGAGCTCGAAGGCGAGCTGTTGGAGGACATTGAGGGCGCCCTGTGGTCGCGCACGGTGATCGACCAGTACCGGGTCGGGAAGGAAGAGGTCCCGAACCTCACCCGCGTCGTGGTAGCGATCGACCCTGCGGTGACCTCCGGCGATGAGTCGGACGAGTCAGGCATCGTCGTGGTCGGGCATCAGGGTGATCACGGCTACGTCCTGGGTGACTACTCGTTCCGGGGCACCCCTGACGAGGTGATGCGCCGGGCCCTGTGGGTGTACCGGGAGTTCAAAGCTGACTGCATCGTTGCTGAGGTGAACAACGGCGGCGACTACATCGGCCGGACTCTGCGGGCTGTGGACCGTAACGTTCCTTACAAGCAGGTGCGTGCCTCCAGGGGCAAGACCATCAGGGCGGAGCCGATCTCTTCCCTGTACGAGCAGGGCCGTATGCATCATGTCGGGACGTTGCCGGAGCTGGAGGACCAGCTGTGCACCTACGTGCCTGGCCTCTCGGGCAGCCCGGACCGGATGGATGCGCTGGTGTGGGCGGCGACGGAGCTGACGGGGCTGACGGAGGGCTCGTGGATGGAGGGGTACGGGGCGATCACCTGTCAGGAGTGCAAGCACCCGTACCTGCCTGAGATTCACGACCGCTGCCCGAAGTGCGGCTGCGAGAACTAGGGTGCCACATAACCGCAGGTGGCATAACGACGACCTGGGCGTTTCCGTAAGCTGCTCCTACGGCAGGCGGCAGTGCCCAGGTTGAACCATGACAGAACCGGACATCTATCATCTCCGATGCAGGTGGCAACCATGAGTCAGGCAGAAGAGGTCAGGGGACACAAGCGCCTCGCCGCGCTGGGTCTCCCGCCCGAAGACGGGCCCCAGGATGCGGTAGCCCTAGAGAGCTCTCACAGGGCGTTCTACGAGGCTGAGAGAGCCCGCTATATCCATCTAGCCTCTGGCGGGCTTCACATGGCTCCTGCGGGCGCTCTGTACGGCATGCTGGTCGCTGCGATCAAGGACGCCCACGGCTGGGACCGGCTGCCAGATGACTGGTCAGACGAGCACCCGTCGTGGCCTACCAACCAACCATGAAGGAAAGCTCATGACTGAAGCTGTCGCCAGCGACATGCACACCTTCGAGGTCTCCTACGTCCATCACGGCCTGGACAACATCCCGGTAGTCGAGAAGATCACCGCGCTGTACTGGCAGGCAGGCAACGACGCCCGGGGAGACGACAAGCGGTTCGTGTACTTCAAGGACTACCGGCACCGCACCGTGTTCGCTCTGCACGCCGACTCGATCACGTTCATCCGTATGGTTGAGCGCGCCCACCCGTAGTCACTGGCGTACACCGAAGCGAGTAGCGTAATATAGAGGCATCGGCAGGGAGCGGGGCGAAAGCGAACCTCGCCCGAGGAAAAGCGCTCCCAGCCGACCCGGTGCCTGACTACTCTCGTAGGGGTCAGGCACCAACGACGCGGTGTAGGGGAGCTCGGTCGTCCCCGCAGGGCTCATAATCCTGAGATCGTCGGTTCGAATCCGACCACCGCTACGAAGGCAGTACGGAGTAGAACCTGGAGAGATCCCAGGGCGCTGCTGTTCCGTCAGTTCACTGATCACCGTGCTGCCATCACAAGGTCCTGTAGAGCAGTTGGAGTGCTCGCCACCCTGTCAAGGTGGAGGTCGCGGGTTCAAGTCCCGTCAGGACCGCGAAGCAGACGGATAGCCAGGACAGCTGACCCCAGCGAACGTCTGCTTCACCTCGCCGAGGTCGCCCAATTGGTAGGGAGCCTGACTTCCAATCAGGATGTTGCGGGTTCAAGTCCCGTCCTCGGCTCGCAAGAGGTGTCGCTGTGGCCGAGAGGCGAGGCAACGGCCTGCAAAGCCGTGGACGCCGGTTCAAATCCGGCCAGCGACTCGTTACAACTGAACAGCAATGGCAGGGTGTCCGAGTGGCCAATGGAAGTCGGCTGTAAACCGATCGCTCACGCTTCGCAGGTTCGAATCCTGCTCCTGCCACTAAGGCGATGACCCTGTTGGCCCGTGGGGTTTGAACGCCGGAAGGCTGAGGTCCGAACTCAGTTCGTGCCCTGTTTGCGCTGGCCGTACCAGCGTTAGGGGAAACGGGCCTGCCAACTTCATAGCATTCCCTTGTAGCTCAGTTGGCAGAGCAACGGATTGTTAATCCGTGGGTCGCAGGTTCGAGCCCTGCCGAGGGAGCGTCGAGGGGGGAAGCGCCGGGGCGCGCAACCCCGCCCCCTTCGGCTCCACCGGGGTATGGCCCAGCTTGGTAGGGCGCTTGTCTGGGGGACAAGAGGTCGTCGGTTCAAGTCCGGCTACCCCGACGCAGTACAGAAACATAGCAAGACTGGATGTGGCCTAGTTGGAAAGGCGCCTGGTTTGGGACCAGGAGATCGCAGGTTCGAGTCCTGCCATCCGGACGCTGGTGTAGCTCAGCTGGCCTAGAGCACCCGACTCGTAATCGGGCGGTCGCCGGTTCGAGTCCGGCCATCAGCTCTACAACTTGATATCGATGCCCGCTAGCGCAATTGGCAGCGCACCTGACTCTGAATCAGGCGGTTCGTGGTTCGAATCCACGGTGGGCAGCGCAGCGCCGCTGTTGTGTTGTCCAGGGAGATCCTGTGGCAGCGTGGGCACCCCTTCCAGGAGCGGGGGACGATCCGTCATGAATCAGAGGCGGCGCAGCATGGCTGGATAGCTCAGTTGGTACGAGCACTCGCCTGAAAAGCGAGGGGTCGGCGGTTCGAACCCGCCTCCAGCCACGATGGGCAGACGTTGGCGATGAGCCGGGAACGGCGCATCCACGGAAGCAACGTCTGCCCGTCACACCAGGGCGCTTAGCTCAGCTGGTAGAGCACCTGCCTTGCAAGCAGGGGGTCGCAGGTTCAAATCCTGTAGCGTCCACGCGGGAAAGCTGGCTGAGCTGTGCATGGCGAAGCCTGGGCCGGATACCGAGAGGACTACCGCGCGGAAGCTCTCGGCCGCCCGCACCCGGATGTGTAGCTCAGGTGGTGAGAGCACTGCCCTGATAAGGCAGGGGTCGGAGGTTCAACTCCTCCCACATCCACGCACGACGAAGGCGTATAGCTCAGCAGTAGAGCAGCTGCCTGATAAGCAGTGTTGCGCGGGGGTGCAATTCCCTCTACGCCAACGGGACGGTGGGGCCACCCTCCGGGTGCAGACTCGCACCTCGCCTGTGACCAGGTCTTCGTGGCCAGGTCTATGGTGGGGCGCGGCCCGCAAAGTGCTGCTAAGAATGTGGGTGGTGATGGGTGCTTAGCTCAGTTGGAAGAGCGCCGGTCTTACAAACCGGATGTCGGGAGTTCAAGTCTCTCAGCGCCTACGTCGGGCAGAGTGGGCGGTAGCCGGTTCGATTCCGGTGCGTCCTGGTGGATGGCAGTGGCCGAATAGGGGCCTGCGGTTGTTGACAGCGGTGATTGGCCCCGCCGAGGCAGGTTCAACTCCTGCCCTGCCCGACGCTGGCGCTCGTGGTGGAACGGCAGACACGGCGGCCTCAAAAGCCGCTCCTTCGGGGTGCGGGTTCGACTCCCGCCGAGCGTACGCAAGCGTCTGTAGCTCAGTGGATAGAGCTGCCGCGTCCTAAGCGGCGAGTCAGGGGTTCGAGTCCCTTCAGGCGCACGTCGGGCAGTAGCTCAATTGGTAGAGCGGCGCCTTAGTTGGCGTGGTACTTCTGCGGGTTCGAGTCCCGCCTGCCCGCCCTACGTGCAAGATCAGGGTTCTGATGCTACATTACTCATAGGGCTGAACGCCCATCAGAAACCACTGATCCACAAGGGAGGCCACCTATGGCCAAGCACCGCAGCGGCGACAACAACTACGACACCCGCAACCCCGGCACCGAGAACCTGTACACCCCGCCCCAGTGCCAGGGCAACAGCCACGTCGGCGCGGTCAGCGAGTACGGCCGCGACGCCTCCAAGGGCATCAAGCACATGACCTGCCAGGCCTGCGGCTCGAACTGGGACGAGGCGATCTAGATGCCGAACTGCCGTCACACCGGCTCGCGCACCGAGATCTCCCGCCGCACCGAAGGCGGGTACACGATCATCATTTACCGGTGCAACGACTGCCAGGGCACCTACGAGGAGTACGCCTGATGGGCTGGCGGAAGAAGGAGACCCCGAACACCTGGTCGGGGGCTCCCGCAGGGTCGACCAGGCCCGCACCTGGCTGCTCGCACAACCGCAACGTCGCAGTCAGCCGCCGGACCCTGAACAAGCAGGTACTCGTCCTGCTGCGATGCCTTCAGCCTGGCTGCGGCTTCGAGTGGGAAGAGTTCGAAGCCTGAGCGTGGGTGAGCTCTAGCTAGTACCATCGCGGAGTAGTAGGCGGCGCGAGGCTGCCTCTACTCCGCGATGGAGGTTCGGCGCGATGCCGAAAGAAGTCATTGCATGGCCGCACAGCGAAGAGTCGAACTCTTGGAACGAGCTGGGCGAAGTCACCGGCAAGGTGATGATCACCTCCCCCCGCCTGACGCTGCACTGGTCGACGTTGTCCTCCAGTGACATGGAACTCAGTGGCGGGGTCTCTCTCTCGATCCTGCCCTACCCGCCGGTGTCGAAGGAAGACTACGACCAGGCAACGTGCTGGCCTCCGCCGCCGGAGACCCCGCAGGACGAGCTGTATACCGCGAACCTGGAGCGCGATCAGCTGAACCGGCTGATCCGGCTGCTGCGCAAGGCTCGGGATGCCGCGTATGGACGCGACGAGTGACTGAGGTGGCTGGCCGCTGGCAGGCGCGCCGCTACCCTGACCCGCCGGAGACCACGTGGGAAGACCTTCAGCGGTATACGGCGACCAAGCTGCTCGCTGACGGGTTCCTCTCGCAGGATCAGGCGCTTGGTCTTGACTCTGACCCGCTGGATCGCTGGGCGCGGGCGGAGCGGGCGTATCAGGCGCTCTCCCGGCCTACCAGCTAGGCTGGAGCTCTAGACAGCGTGCCGGGCATGCCAAGCCCTCAGCGCGAAGGAGTACGGCATGGCCCCACGGAAGACGACCGCGACGGAACCGGGTCGTACGACGTGGGGCACTGTCGACTGGTCTCACGCTCCGGTTGCTGCCAGGGACTACGCGGGGCCGTGTATGCACTGCGGGCGACCGGCGATCCTGCGGCACCCGGTAAAGCTGGCGCCGTGCCACAAGGTGTGCGACGATGCCAAGCGTGAACCAGCTGCCTCCGTATCCCGGTGAGTCGCCCCGTGATCGGGTGCAGGCTTTCCTGGATGCTGTCGGGGCTCGGGAGAAGTCGCCGCTGGAACCTGCGGGCGTCGCTGGTGTCCGGGGCGAGGACGGCTTCTACCACGAGCTGCTGGTCGAGGACCTTCGGAGTCTCCTGTCACGATCTTCGTGACTTGGAGGGCTGCCCGAGAGGTAAGGGGCCTGCTTGCTAAGCAGAGGCCTGGGTCACCAGCACAGGTTCGATCCCTGTGCCCTCCGCGCCGTCGTAGCCCAATCTGGTAGAGGCGCCGTCTTCAGGTGGCGGTGGTTGCGAGTTCGAGTCTCGCCGACGGTACGTAGTTCCTGGAAGGGCCAGCCGATAGATGGCGGCGGCGACGCTCTCGAAAAGCGTTTGAGGTAACACTCGTGGGAGTTCGACCCTCCCCCCTTCCGCATGATCAACACTGTTGAAGCTTTGCGTGAGCGGCTGGCAGCGCTGACGGACGATCGGGGGCATTGTGAAGGCTGCGAGTTCGACTGTGGCTGCCAGCAGTGCTCGGCGGCGGTGGATGCGCTGCTGGCGGTCCTGGAGATCCACGACTGCGTGGAGCACGGGATGGGCTTTGGTACTGACCTGGCTACGTACGGGCCGATGCGGGCGGTGTGCGCGGCATGCGGAGTGCCGGATGAGTACGCGGTTGCCTGGCCGTGTGCGACGGTGAAGGCGGTGGCGGGCGCGCTCGGCTTTGAGCTAGAATGAGTCACGTAGCAGACAGCGCCCCGTTGGTCTAGATGGTCTAGGACGCCGCCCTCTCAAGGCGGAGGACACCGGTTCAAGTCCGGTACGGGGTACGCAAGGCAAGCCTCTGTAGCTCAGCTGGTCTAGAGCAGCGCACTCTTAATGCGCGGGTCGTCGGTTCGAGTCCGACCGGGGGTACGGCGGTGTCGTCTAGTGGCCTAAGACACTGCACTTTCAATGCAGAGAGCACGGGTTCGAACCCCGTCACCGCTACCATGATCATGTAGGGCGCCCACGGGGACGGGGCGCCCTACAGCTCGTTCCAAGGAGCCTAGATGTCGCTGACCACTGACCCTGACGACCCGCGCCTGACTCACGGCGTCGATGAGCACCAGGTGTCGCAAGCAGAGGTCTACCTTGTCTTGTCGGAGGAAGAACGTGCCAAGGGCTTCGTGCGCCCGGTTCGCCGCTCCTACATCCACAAGGCCTGCGGATCGCTCACCACGATGGGTACCGCGCTGGCAGAGACCTACGCACGTGATCCGAAGTTCTACGGCGCTACCTACTGCGTCGCCTGCTCGAAGCATCTGCCGGTGGCTGAGTTCACCTGGGACGGCACCGATCAGGCGGTGGGTTCGTGAGCGTCCTGAACACGCTGGCTGAGTGGTCGGTCGCTCATCGCGCGCTGACCGCTATGAGCGCGCAGGAGCGGCGCGCAGCCCGTGAGGGGGCGGGTATCACGCGCGCTCGGCTTGCGGAGCTCCTAGGGGTCTCTCCCGCCCGTATCGAGGCATACGAGAAGGGGGCCACCCCGGTCGGGGAAGACGCCGCCTCCTACCTGATGGCGCTGCGGGCGATGGCGCCGCCCGAGGTGGCGCTGGAAGGCGCTGACCGCGACCGGGTGATGGAGTACTTCGACAAGGGCGAAGCCTGCCAGCACTGCCAGGGCATCCACGCCCGCGCCTGCCCTAGGGTCAAGTGCGTCGAGTATCAGGAGAACGGCTCCCTCAAGCGGGTGGAGTACTGGCCGGACGGCGCCTGGCCTACCGAGAACGTGATCTTTCGAGATGGACCGGAGTTGGCATGAGCGAGGAAGAGTACGACGAGACTGCGACGCTGCCGCCTCGGCTGCCGTGGGTGTTGATCTGTCACCGCTGCTGCCAGGCGGCGTGGACGGTGAACCACGTCGAGGTGTGGGCGGATGCGGTGCGCTCCCGTCAGGAGCACGAGGGGCGCTGTGAGGGCGCTTTCAAGCCCGCGCCCGCCCTGGTCTAGCTGAAAGCGCTGGGAGACCGGGAGACGCGCTCTCCGAGCGTTCTGGGCATGAAGGAGGCCCCTCACCTTTGCGGGCGGGGGGCCTTAGTGGATCTAGAACCAGGCGAGCGCGTCAGCGTCTCCCTGATCGGCGCGGGTGGAGAGCAGGTCCACGATCCGGTCGACGCGCTTCTGCTTCGGGGAGTGCCCGCCGTGCTTCGAGCCCTCGGCGGCGAATACGGTGACGCGGTCGGCCACGGCGATCTCGTACTGCTCGATGAGCGCGGCGGTGGTGAGCTTGGCGAGCTTGGCGGCGGGCACTGTCGAAGTCATGTGAGCAACGTAGCATGACTAGTCGGGGTCGGCACCACCCAGAAGTCGCCGCTGCTCAGCCTCCGCCTCCATCGCGTACTTCATCAAGAGCAGCGCCAGCACCCGAGCCCGCTCGGGAGTCATCGCGCAGTGAATGACGCGTCCGCGCTGGCCAGGCGGAGTCGCCCCGCCAGAGTTGACCTCCACCGTGACCGACACCACCTTCGTGACATGCCACGGAGACCAGCCAACGTGCTTGATCGACCCGTTCCACCAGCTACGGACGCGCCCCATCACTTGTCCTTCTTCTCGCGCTTCTCACGCAGGCGCGGCAGCCGCTCCCGCTGCGAGCTCTTGTACGCCCGCTCCTGCTGATAGACCGCGTCCTTGCCGCGCCGGGTCTTGTAGCTGTCGGACTGCGGCTTCTTAGGCGGGGTGGTCATGGTGCCTCCATCTCTGAGATGAGGAACCCCCGCCCAGGCGGGCGGGGGCGTTGCGCTACTTCTGCTGCTGCGCCTGCTCCTTGCGGTAGTCAGCGATCAACCGCTGGAGCCCAGCGAGTGCGTGCACCGGCATCGGGGCGAGGTAGGAGAGGGAGGGGAACCCGTTGTGGGTCGCCACCCATTCCTGGTCCTCTTCTAACCAGGTGACGCTGTAGACGTCACCGGCTGCCATCGCGGTCCTTGCTCGCCTCGTGTCCCGCGTCGCTCAGCCGGTTGCCGACCAGCCACGCGGTCTCGGGCTTCAGGGTCAGCCGCAGCGTCGCGTTGATCGCGGTCATCGTCATGGTCATCACGACCATGCCGTTGACCACCTCGGCGTTGGAGAACTCGACGTCGCCCCGGGCGTGGAACCCGAACGTGCTTTTGATCACCCGCGCCAGGTAGGCGCGCACCCGGGTACGCACTACTCCTCGTCCTCCGCTGCGGTCGCGGCCATCAGCCCGGTGGCCTGGCAGCCGACTTCGAGGAGGAACGCGCAGATCTGCTTGAACACCGCGATCCGCTCGTCGCCTTCGACGGCCTTGGCTCCGGCGTGCCAGTTGTCGGCGGTGAACTCGGCGAGCTCGGTCCACTCGCGTCCTTCGGACAGGACCGAGATGTCTGCCTGCGAGTACTCGATACCCTCGGGGTAGAAGGTGACGTCGATGCAGAACGTCAACCCGCCGAGGCGGTGGTACTGGACGTAGCGGTGCCGGTCGCTGGTGAGCTTGTTTTCGATGTGGAACAACGTCATAGCAGGACCCTTCTGCGCTGCCGATCTGACAGCCTGTGAGTAGCGTAGCATAACGGAGAGGGTGCGCCCACCATGAGCTTTCCGCCGACCTGTACCGTGATCGGCACCTACAGCGACGCCTCCGGCAACCCCGTACGAGGCACCGTCACCTTCACCCCCACCGCAGAACTCGCCGCCACCACCCAAGGCGTCATGCTCCCGCAGCTGACCATCACCGCCGCCCTGACCAACGGAGCCCTCTCCGTCGCGCTGCTACCCACCGACACCGCAGGCGTCACCCCCACCGGCTGGGGTTACAAGGTCGTCGAGACCATCCAGTACAACTCCATCAGCACCGTCACCTCCAGCTACTACATCAAGCCCACCGGCACCGGCACCCTCAATATCGCCGACCTCGCCCAGTACTCCACCGCGCCCACCCTCACCGCCTACGGCACCCTGGCAGGACCCAACACCTGGAGCGGTGCCAACACCTTCACCGGCACCTTCACCCTCGGCACCACCCCCATCACCACCCCGCCAGGAATCAGCACCGAGTTCCTGGCAGGCGACGGAACCTGGCACACCATCAGCGGCGGAGTCTCCTCCGTCTTCACCCGCACCGGAGCCGTCACCGCACAGACCGGCGACTACTCCTTCGCGCAGATCTCCGGCACCGCCACCCCCACCCAGCTACCTGCCGCGACGAACGCCGCTGAAGGAATCGTCCAGCTGACCGGAGACCTCGGCGGCATCGCAGGCAGCCCACAGGTCACCGCCACCCACCTTGCCGCGCCGCTGCCCCTCGCCCAGGGCGGTACAGCAGCAGCCACCGCGCAGGCAGCCATCAACACCCTCACCGGCACCCAGTCGGCAGGGCACTACCTGCGTTCCGATGGCGTCAACGCGGCGCTGGCAGCGATCCAGGCAGCCGATCTCCCGGCCGCGACCACCCTCGCGCAAGGCGCAGTGGAATACGGCTCGAACGCCACGCTGCTTCAGCCTGACGGACCTGCCGCGCTCGGCACCACCAACACCGCAGCAGACCTCGGGCACACCCACCCCTTGCAGGCCTACCAGTTCAGCGTCTACGCCTACGGCGCCAAAGGCGATGGGAAGGTCAGCAACACTGGGGCGACCACCGCGACCTCCAGCACCGTCACTATCGGCGAGTCGGTCCTGACTTCCGGCGACGTCGGCAAGGTCGTCATGGTCAAAAACGCCCTCCAGAATCAGACCACCAGCGGGCAGACCACCTCGGTGGGCACCATCACCGCCGTGAACTCCGCAACCAGCTTCACCGCCACCTGGAACACCACGCCCACGCTGACCGCGTCCGGTCTCCAGGTGCTGTGGGCCACCGATGACACTGCCGCGTTCCAGTCGGCTATCGCGGCAGCGAACACCTACGCCCAGGCGCACGGGCTGGCAGAGATCACCATCCCGAGCCCGACGGGCAAGTTCTTCGGGATCGGCGGCCCGCTCAAGCACACCGACGGCACCAACATCGCGTTTAATTCCCAGCTGACCATTCCGATCAACCCGGAACGCAACCCGGGTGTCACCCTGGTGTTCAAGGGCGCAGGAGACGGCGGGCAGACCCGCTACTGGAACGCCTCCTACCCGTTCTGGTCCGGGTCGCCGCTGGTCTCCTTCGGGGTGTTCACCACTGCCGCCCTTCAGTCGCAATCAATCGCCGGAACCTCTGGCGGCTTCGGAGGCAACCCCTCGGTGATCGGCTGCGGCACCGGGTTCAACGGGTTCGGGGTCGGCACCCCCACCCCGGTGTACTCGAACACCTGCGTGGTCTTCCAGGACATCTCGATCCTGACCACGCACTCGAACGCCGGGTGGACCTACAGCGCCGCGAACATGTTCGGCGCTGCCCGCTTCCACGCCCGGAACTTCGCGTACGGCACCACAGGCGTGATCGAGCTGTACAACGGCAACAGCGGCGACTTCACGAACGTGACATTGTTCTCCGGCGGCCTGTCGGCTGGGCTGATCATGCCGTCGAACGGCAACAACGCCTCGAACTACCTCAACAACGTGGTGTGCAACGGCGGCTACACCTACGCCCTGCTGGCGATGGAACACACCGTCGGCAACAACGTCACCCTGCTGTACTGCTGGTCTGGGCTGTGCCCGGTCGGTAACTACGGCGACGGCGGCTCGGCCGGAGTGGTCTCCGCGCTGCACGCCTCCTGGTTCGACCAGGCGTGCGTGGAGGCATGCACCTACCACCTGAACTTCTTCGGACCCGGCGCCGCCGGTATCGGCCCGATCGTTCACGCAGTGCTCGACACTGAAGGCACCGTCCAGCTGCGCGACAACCCGAACACCGGCACCAGCCTCGCGGCGGCAGCGGGTGAGATCAGGTTCACCGGGTCGCCTTCGTCGATCACCCCGACGTTCGCAACGAACCTGCGGATCATCAAAGAGCAGCAGGTGCGCGGCGCGGTCGCTTCGCCGAGCTTCACTCTGAACACCGCACAGGCCAACACGTTCTGGCGTGATGCCACGGTGGTGGCTTCCGGCGGCACCAATATCACCTCCATCCAGGTATCGTCGCTGGCGGGTAGTGCTACTGCTCCTGCGCTCACGACGATCTACTCGCAGGCCGCTGGCGCGCTCCCGCTGATCACGTTCCGGGTGCCTGCGGGCTGCTGGTGGGTGGTCAACGCTTCGACCGGCACGGCTCCCACGACAGCTTGGGTGCTGGATTAACAGGAAGGGGTTGTCTGTGGCTTCGGATGCCCGCCGGGTGGCTCGTGCTCTCTCGCCGCTCTCTAAGCACGTCCCTGGCGGAGCCCAGGGCTCTATGCCTCCGCAGATGGCTAACCCCAACTTCGGGCAGCTTTCACCGCTGACAGCGCAGCTCCAGACCGGCGGCAGCCAGGGGCCGTCATGGTCGTATGCGTATGGCGGGTTCCTGCCTCGGCTGCCTCAGGACTTCACTGAAGGCGCGTTCGGGCCGTTCTCCCCGATCCTGCCGGTCCCTGTTGACGCTCCCGCCTCGCCGGACACCCCGCGTGCGGAACCGCGCTGGTGGGAGTACCCGGTCGGCTGGAACCTTCCGGTAGGCACCCCTGGGTCCGAGGGCGGGGTCAAGCTGGCGGACTTCTCGACGCTGCGGACCCTGGCAGACCTCTACTCGGTCGCCCGTGCTTGTATCGAGCTGCGTAAGAACGAGATCCGGGGCCTGAACTGGGACATCATGCCGACGAAGGACGCCGCGAAAGCGATGCGCGGCTCCCCCACGAAGGCAGCTGATTTCGGTAAGCGCCGCGCCGAAGCGATCAAGTTCTTCAACCACGCAGACCCCGACTATGATACGTGGACTGAATGGCTCGGTGTGGTCCTCGAAGAGGTCTTGGTCTACGACACCTGCGCCCTGCTGATGCAGCCGTCGTGGGGAAACAGCAAGGGCGTGTTCGGCACTGATCTCAAGCACCTTCGTCTGGTGACGGCGCCGACGATCCGCCCGCTGGTGGATATGCACGGCGCGAAGCCTCGCCCGCCTGCTCCGGCGTTCCAGCAGTACCTGTACGGGGTGCCGCGTACGGACTTGCAGACGATGATCACGCAGGAGGACATCGAGCGTTACAAGGGCCTGGAGGGTCCGGCGTTCCGAGGCGATCAGCTGCTGTATCACCGGATGACGCCTCGCCGGTGGACGCCGTACGGGTTCGCGCCGATCGAGCAGGCGCTTATCCCGGTGATGGCTGGCTTGCAGAAGCAGGGCTATCAGCTGGACTTCTTCCGTGAGGGCACGGTCCCTGCGGTATATGTCTCGCCTGGTGGCGCGAACTCGAATATGACGCCGAATCAGATCCGTGAGTTGCAGGACGCGCTGAACGCTATCGCTGGTGATGTCGCCTGGAAGCACAAGATCATCGTGCTGCCTGCCGACTCGAAGGTGATGCCGCAGAAGCCGACCGAGCTGGCGGACCAGTTCGACGAGATCGTCATGACGCAGGTGTGTATGGCATTCGGGGTGCAGCCGATGGAGCTGGGTATCCAGCCGAAGGTGAGCACCACGACCTCCCCTGGCGCTTCCAACCAGATGGCGAAGGCAAGCCAGTCGACTCAGGAGCGTAAGGCCACCAAGCCGCTGCTGACGTTCCTCACCTCGATCTTCAACATGGTGCTCCAGGACGTCTGCGAGCAGGACGACATGCAGTTCGTCTTCGAAGGCCTGGAGGAGGACGAGGACGAAGAGCGCCAGACAACGATGCTGGTGACTCAGATCGGTGCGGGTCTTCGTTCGATTGACGAGGCGCGCGGCGAACTCGGTCTCCAGCCGTGGGGTCTTCCCGAGACTGTCGACCCGGGTTGGGCGACGGCGACCGGGTTTGTTCCGCTGGGTCAGCTCACCACGACCGGAGATGTGGCACCGGGGCAGCAGCCGACGGCGCAGAACCCGGCCGGGCAGCAGCCTGGCGCGACCGGAGCGAAGCCCGCTGGAGGCGGTCAGCCGCCCGCAAACGGCGCTGCCCCTGCCAAGCCCACGGGCGGGCCGGGGAAGCCCTCAGGAGGCGGCTCCGCCCCCGCTAAGCCTGCCCCTAAGAAGCCGAGCGGGTCGGGTGGGGCATCAGCGAACCCGGGGCACGCGGCAGCGCAGGCAGCTGACGCATCAGGCACCTCGAAGTCGATCACCCCGGTGATCTCCAAGGCTCAGGAGACGCACCAGGCCCGTCGAGAGCAGCGGGTGAACGACGCTGCCTCTCAGGTGCGCCAGACGCTGCGCGATACTGTCGCCGCCTACCAGGCAGGGCAGATCACTCACGCCCAGGCGATGACGGACGCGACCGACACCCTCGCCGACGGCTATCAGCAGGCGATGGCCGCTGCCAGCGAAGACGCTGTCGCTGACTATGCCGATACCGCGCTGATGGACTTTGCCGGTCTCGCGGTCACGCTGGCGACCAGCCAGCAGACGTTCCTCGGCGGGCTGTTCTACGCGGCGATGGGTATGGCTCAGGCTGAGCTCGACTGGCTCAACTCCCGGCTTACTGCCTACGAGAACACCGTGAACATGGCGTACAACCAGGCGTTCGGGCAGACGATCCAAGGCTCGCACCCTGAGTACGCGATCATCTGGCATCTCGGGAACGCAGAGCACTGCTCGCTGTGTGTCGCCCGGGACGGCAAGAAGTTCACGTTCGATAACCTGCCTGGCTACCCCGGTAACGGAGGGTTCGGCGGCCCGGTGTGTCTGGGCGGCCCGAACTGCCACTGCTCACTGGAGTACACCCAGCCGGACATGGACTCGTTGTGGGGTGAGAACGTCCAGCGCCCCTGGGCGTCGAACTACTACGCCGAGCAGTTGCAGGACATTACTGCGATGCGGGATCAGACGATCGCTAACCGCGCTGACTTCCTCGCCGGTATCCCCGAGCAGGCGGCTGTGGAAGCGATGACCCGCGACCAGATCGCCGCCGAGCTGGCTGCGCTGGAGAACGAAGCGATCCGTGCCGGTGGCGGCTACCACGGCGTGTCGGTGGAGTGGGGTGATATCACCGCCGCTCAGATCGCCGAGGTCGTCGACCAGATGGGCAAGGGCGAGTTGATCCCCGGACTGGTCAAGGCGATGGATGCCGAGCTGGCTGCGCTGGCGCGGCACTACCGCAAGGGTCGGTCGATCATCTCGTGGAAGCCGAAGCACATCTCTTCGATGATGCTGATGAGCATCGAGGAGGATGTGACCAAGGGCCTGTCGATCGAGCAGGCGATCGAGATCGCCAAGGGTCCGACGCTGCGGCGGGTGTTGACGAACGGGCAGGTGGTTGAGGTACCCGCCCCGGACTATGACGAGCTGCCGACCGCTGCCGCGCGGGTGCCTGCTGGCGGTGGGGGCCGGGTGTTCCCAGCTCACGACGTCAACGGGATCGAGGTGGGTGCCGGACGTAGGGTCGTGATGGATGAGCCGGTGCAGCCGGAGGTTCCCGGCGGGGTGCCAGGTCCCAGTGCGGGTGGAGAGCCGCCGCGTTGGGCTCCTGCGGAGGGCACCTCGTCGGGTGAGACGATGTCGAAGCCGAGGCGGCGGGTGCGTAGCGCTCCGCCGGACGAGGATGACGCTGACTACCCGCAGTCGAGGGCACCGCAGCCTTCTCAGGGTGGTGGTCCTCGGGGTGGGGCGCCGTCGATGGCTTCGATCGGGACGAGTACTTCACCGGTGACGGGTATCCCTGGCGCGCGGAAGGACTCGCTCGGTTCGAAGGTGAAGGAGCTGATGCTCAGCAACTTCCCGGCGTCGGCTTTGGGCTGGGTGGATCGGGCTGACTGGTCTGGCCCTACCGAGGTGGCGCTGTCGGATATCGACTTCGACGATGAGGAGAAGTGGGCGGCTCATCACCAGCGGGACAAGGTTGATCACTTCAAGGACAAGATCCAGGCTGGTGAGGCGCTGCATCCGGCGATCATGGTGAAGGAGCCTGGCGATCCGAAGCTGAAGGTCGTCGATGGGCACCACCGCACTCTGGCGTACAAGGCGCTGGGTAAGCCGGTACCTGCCTACATCGCGCGGGTTACCGCTGGTGATAAGGACTGGGAAGAGACGCACTCCTCTCAGCTGCATCAGGGTGATGACCCTGCGAACAAGGGCAAGGTGTCGAAGGCTTCGGTGAACTACCGGGAGTCTGCCAGCGCTGAGCGGGCGTGCGGCACCTGCTCGATGATCCGGATCAACCCGCCGGACTTCGAGACCTATTCGTGCACTCTGGTTGAAGGCAGCATCCTGCCGGAGATGGTGTGTGACGAGTGGGCTCCGGAGGCAACGAAGGGCATCAGTCCTACGGTGCTGAAGATGGCGGAGCAGCTGCATAAGGATGGCGGTAACCCGACGGCGCTGCGTAACTGGTATGCCTCTGGCGCTGGTGGGGCGATCAATTGGGGTGGACCTGGCGACCTTACGGCGTGTCACGCGATTGCCTCACGGCACATGTCGAGTGACCAGGCGTGGGGGTTCTGCCAGGAGCGGCACATCCAGGCCACTGGTAAGCCGAACCCTCGGGATGACTGATGGGTAAGCAGCGCATTGACCCTGCCGTCGCCTCTCGTCTTTTGACGGAGGCGGCGGCGGCGCTGACTGCCCTTGAAGCAGCGGGCATGAAAATCAAACTACGACACAATGCAGTATTCACCGACTATGGGTATGTGCTTCCGACTGATTCCGAGTGGGTAGCTCGAACTTTGGTGTATACAGAGTTTGAGCCGTTGGAAGAGGACGACCTTTAGCGGGCAGCCAACGGGCCCCGCCTTTCACTTGAAGGAGCTCTGTGGCAGCGACGCTGACCAACACCAACGAGCTGACGTACCTGTCGTTCCCGATCACTAAGTTCGAGAAGAACGACGACGGTGACCTGGTTGTATACGGCAAGGCCACTGACGGCTCGGTTGATTCTGACGAGCAGATCGTCGATCCCGACTTCTCTTCGAAGGCCATTCAGGATTGGCTGGCGTCGGGCGCTAACGTCCGGGTTCAGCACAATTCGCAGCGCGACCCTGCCGGTGTGGGGGTTGAGGCAAACACGGACGCTGACGGCTCGACCTGGGTGAAGTCCTTGGTGGTGGAGCCTGTTGCGCAGCGGCTGGTGGAGAAGGGCGCTCTGCGCGCTTACAGCGTGGGTATCGCCCGGCCGAAGATCGTGCGTGATGGTGTCGCCCGGGGTGGGCGGATCGTGGACGGGCAGATCGTTGAGATTTCCCTCGTAGACCGTCCGGCAAATAAGAACTGTGGCATCCAGCTGGTGAAGTCCGCTGACAGCGGTGAGCCGGAGTGGGTGGGCAAGGTCTGGGGTGTTGAGGACGAGACCCCCCGCATGATCACCAAGTCGATCACGAAGACCACCACCACCACGTATGAGATGCCGGAAGAGATCTCCACCGCCTTCTCTCCCGCCGATATGGCCAAGCTGCTCGGTGTGAAGAAGGACCTTGAGGTCGAGGTAGAGAAGCGCAAGATGGACCCGGACGTCGGTGGCGGGGTGGACCGCGACAAGATCCCGGCTGAGGACTTCGCTGGCAAGGACCGCTCGTTCCCGATCGTGACCCCTGGCGACGTCTCCGACGCTGCTTCCTCGATCGGGCGGGCAGGACCGGACAACTACTCCAGCGACAAGCTGAAGTCGAACATCATCCGGATCGCCAAGCGTAAGGGCCCGTCGTTTGTCGCTGAGCTGCCACAGGCGTGGAAGGACGAGATGAGCAGCAACAAGGGAATGAACGCTGACGCTGCTTCCGGCGCTCAGGACGATACCGAGGACGACGAGACCCCGACCTCGAACATGGGCGGGTCGAAGCCGGAGAGCGACGACGAGGAGAAGTCGACTAAGGGTAAGAAGGCGTTCCCTGGCGCTGCTCCCGCGTTCGACGGCACCGACTCTGACGGTGATGGCACCGACGCTGATAAGCCTGGTTCCAAGCTGGATGACACCGGCAAGGAACCGAAGGTGAAGCCGGGCAGCTCCAAGAAGGGCGCGAAGGCGACCGAGGAGATGGAAGAGCCCGACGTCGAGAAGACCGGCGCGAAGGCCTGCCCGAACTGCGGGAAGAACTATCACGCGGATTCGAAGCAGAAGACGTGCGAGAACTGCGGCACGAAGCTCCCGAAGGCGAACAAGGCCGCCGAGGTCGCGTCGGAGAAGGCTGCGAAGGCGAAGAACATGTGCCCGGGGTGCGGCGCGAACATTCACGCGAAGCACGCGTTCTGCCCTGAGTGTGGTGGGTCGATGGCGAAGGCGAAGCCGATTAAGAAGGCTTTGTCGAAGAACCACGATTTCACGTGCCTTGGCTGCGAGAAGCAGCTGGATAAGGGTGAGAAGTTCTGCCCGGGGTGCGGCAAGCAGAACCCTGGCTACCTGCCGATGGCGGACAACAAGGTCAAGGGTGCGGAAGGAGGCACTGTGGAGAAAGGCAAGCCCACGCCTGACGGCGACGCGGTCGGTGTCGGCGCGGTGGATATTCAGCCGGTGCCTGCGCACCGTGAGCCTGACGGTCCGTTCATCGAGTCGCTGGAGCACGACGCCCAGCTGCCGACGGACCCTGACGGCCCGTACCTGATGGAGATGAAGGCGGCACGCCGGATCAAGGATGCAGGCGCGCCGTATGAGTTGGGTGCGTTGCACGATCTGCTGTGCGCTGGGTTCCACCCGGTAGATGCAGCGAAGTGCCACCCGGGTGTGACGTTCCCGACGTTGGATCTGCGGTACTGGTCGGAGAAGGCCGAGAACGCCGTGTACGGCGGGTCGTTCGAGCAGGCGCGGGTAGCTGCGGCGCTGCTGCGTCAGGCCACCGCGCTGAAGGGCATGGACTCGGATTCGTACTTCGGTGCCGCGTTGGAGGCGCACAAGGCGTTCCGTGACGCGAACCCTGGGCCTGCGAACTTCCCGAACCCGACGCAGATCAAGCCGGGGTCGTTCAACCGGCCGTTCCAGTCGGCTGGCCGCGCGGTTCCGGGTATGGACTATGACGGCCCGAACACGCACTCGGTGCCTCAGTCTTCGATCGACGCTGCCCAGTTCGACCGGGGTTACCTGACCGCTGGCCGGGCTGCTGACTCGCCGTCGAACAAGGCGAGCGACATCATTGCGGCGCCGGTTCCGACCGGGGCGCCGCAGCGGACGTTCTACACGAACGCGCTGCGGGACAACGCCCGCCAGGCGATGCAGACGCTGCACGACCACATCGCGCAGACCTTCCCTGATCTGTGCCCGATGGGCGCTGGCCGGGACGGGGCGACCGGGGTGAACCCGGTGCCTGCCGCGATTGGGGCAGCGAAGACGGTTGAAGCTGCGCAGAGCGCTTCTCCCGAGCTCGAAGCGAAGGCCGCTAAGAAGGCCGCTAAGAAGGCGCGGAAGGCGGCGGAAGGCGGCGCAGAAGCCCAGGAGGCGGCGGTTAAGAGCGAAGCCGCTCCGGAGGCTTCGGTGAATGCCGAGCCTGAGGTGGCGAAGAGCGTTACCGTAGGTGTAGATGCTGACGTGATCAAGTCCGCGCTTGTCGAGGTGACCGGTGGTCTGCTCGCCAAGCTGGAGGAGCTTGAGACGGTCCTGAAGGCCGAGCGGAAGCGCAACAAGAAGCTGGAGGAAGCTGTCGAGCAGATGTCTTCGATGGCTGATCCCCGTGTTCAGGCATACAACGCGGTGTCGATTGCACCGCCGGTTCTGAAGAGTGCTAGCCCGGTGGGCTGGTCGGTCGCTGATTCCGCGGAGCGGACGCAGGCGGCACTCATGCAGGCCTTGATTCAGGACGCTCGCACGAACGCCGATCCGGCTGTTCGTGAGCGGGCGTGGGCCAAGTTGTACGAGATGAACGGCATCTGAGCCGTTACTCCCCTATGAGTGTCGAAAGGACATTCCATGGCTGACATCCTGACCATGGATGCGCCTGCTCCCGCGAACGGGCAGGCCGTCCAGAGCGCTGCGCAGGAGGCGTCGCGCTACTCCCGCACCGGTGACATGCTCAAGGCTAAGATGCCTGAGCTGGTCAAGGGCGCGGGTTACGTCGGCAACGGTAACCAGCCGCTGTCGGACCCGCTGACGATCACCACGAAGGCTCAGCAGGCAGCGATCGAGCTGCGTACCGAGACCAACCGTGGTTACACGAACAAGTCGTCGGTGGTGAAGTCGCTCAACGGTGACTTCCTGAACCAGTTCGGGAACCTGAAGACCGCTCTGTCTGCGCCGAGCGTGAACGACACGCTCCAGCAGATCGTTGCTGCGGTCGGCAACCCTGACCTGACTCGTAGCTTCACCGCCGGTAACCTCGGTATCGGCTCCGTATCGGGCCTGGTCCCCTTCGACCTGCTGGCTCCGTCGCGGCTGATCTATCCGGTCTACACGGTCTTCCGCAACAAGCTGCCTCGCCCGGCCGGTCAGGGTACCAGCCGGATCGAGCGGACGTTCACCGGTATCTCCGGTTCTCAGACCGGTGGTCAGGGCGTGATCGACATCTCGATCCCTGAGCTGGTGCAGAACGGTGGTTCGCTGGCTTCGACGGCGTGGCCGCTGAACCTGCCTGGCACTGGTTCGCAGACCGAAGTCCAGTTGAATGTCCCGTACCGGTTCTTCGGACTTACGGAGTCTTTGTCCTGGCTTGCCCAGTTTGCCGGACAGGGATTCGAGGACATTTCCGCCCTTGCCAACCTCATCCTGCTTCAGGAAATGATGTTGGGCGAGGAATACCAGATGCTGGCAGCAACCAGCACGCCTCTGGCGACCCCTGGTACCCCCACCGCGACGGTGCGCACCGCAGGCTCGAACGAGACCGCGTTCAACACCACGATCACCAACGTGTTCGTCACCGCGACGAACTACTACGGCGCTACCGCTGGCTCGGCGAACTCCGGTTCGTTCACGGTCTCGGCTGGCCAGGTCGTTGACGTCACCATCCCGTCGGTTCCCGGCGCACTGTCTTACAACATTTACGGGTACAACGGCACCAACTACTACCTGTTGGCGACCGGCGTGGGCGGCCAGAAGTACACGCTCCAGGGCTTCTCCACGCTGCCCGCGACGGTGACCAAGCCGACGACCGACTCCGGCACCGGCTCGGGTACCCGCATGGAGGGAATCATCCCGACCCTGACGGGTAAGTCGTCGAGCGCTGGCATCTACCCGCAGAACTGGCAGGGTGGCTACATCAACCAGTCGGTTGGTCAGCACCTGTCCTACAACGTGATCTACACCGCGCTCCAGCAGCTGTGGGACGACTCGGGTTCGAACAACCCGGGCGCGTTCCGCGCTGACCCCGCCGAGATCGTCGGCGAGGGTGGCGACATCATGCGCCTGAGCAACGACGTGATCTCGCAGGGATCGGCTACCACCTACCGGCTGTTCCTGGAGCAGTCCGACGTTGCCGGTGTCCGCGTCGGTGCGGCTGTGTCCGAGTTCCAGAACCCGATCACCCGCTCCGTCCTGAAGCTGGTCGTGCACCCCTGGCTGACCCAGGGCACCGCCATGCTGATGACCTACCAGCTCCCGCAGACGTGGACGAACGTGGCCAACGCCTGGGAGATGACGATGGTACAGGACTATGTCTCGATCGCATGGCCTGTGATCGACGCGACGTTCCGCTACTCGATCTTCATGTACGGCGCGCTGGTCTCGCACGCACCGCAGTACTCGGGCATCCTCCAGGGTCTCCAGGTTTCGGACGTCACCCCGTACAGCTGATCAGTCAAGGGGGTGCTCCTTCGGGGGCACCCCCTTCCCCTGCGAAAGGTTCTTGTGGCTAACCAGAAGATCCAGGTGCTGTCCGACTGCTTCAACCAGGGCGCGGTCAACACGGCACTGTGGGGCCCCGCCACCGGGGTGGACGGCACCGCCTACAGCATCGGGACCATCGCCACCGGGACGAGCACGCAGACGCTGACGTTGACGCTCGGTCCTTCCGGGTCGGCGGCGTCAGCGTCGCTGAACGCTGCCACGCAGACCCCGGTGGCTGAGTGCTTGAACTCCGGGCTTACATCGCTGGCGGCATACGACCTGACCAACTCGGGCACTTCGGTGAGACTGGCGTCGGTCTATGAAGGCGACACCGGCATCCAGGCATGGTTCGCGCTTTCGAACGGCAACGGTACCTCGGCGGACTGGCTCGGCTGGCAGGTCTACGATCTCGGCGGCGGACTGTTCGTGATCGCCGCGAAGTACGGCAACCCGACCTTCAACTGGCCGAACCCGTCCAGTCCTTCGCAGGCGCAGTACATCCCTGCGAAGTATCAGTATCTGAGGATCGTCGAGAACTCCGGCACCGTCTATTGGGACTACTCGGCTGACGGCGTCAACTGGACGAACTTCACCAGCATGGCAACCCCGTTCGATGTAACGGGAATGTACGCGTCGGTGTATGGCACGACCACCTCCGGATCTACCCCGGTGCAGTGGGCAAACGTGAACTACTCCCTGTCTGCTTCCTGATTGAAAGGAAAGTGGCATGGCCATTTTCAACAGCACCCAGCCGAGCTACCAGGGACCCACGACGGTCACCACGGCAGCGACGCAGATCTACAACACTGTCGGCACGCCGATCTCCTCGCCCGCAGCACCCACCGAGTTCCCCACGGGTGCCGCCCTGTCGGAGATCACCGTTGTGAACACCGGACCGGCAACGGTCTGGGTGGGCTCCTCGACGGTATCGGGCACCGAGGGAACCCCGCTGAAGGCGGGCGAGCAGCTGACGATCCGGGGCACCGGGCACGTCGCTGGCGAGACCGGCTCCAGCTCGTGGAACCTGTGGGCGATCACCTCGTCCGGGTCCGCTGTGGTCCAGGCTTCCCTGGCCACCGTGGACGCCACCGTCTGACGACCTCGAACCCCCGGTAGGCGCGGAGCCTACCGGGGGTTTCGGAAAGGAAGAGGGCTACCATGCCGCTCAACACGTTCGTGGGCCCTGACGCTGTAAAGGTCTACGACCCTACGACTA
>Ga0134126_10000100_pt1 | contig 106998 bp, 68 predicted proteins | sample KB31752_FD_96881 | JGI IMG/M metagenome (GOLD analysis project Ga0134126, IMG submission 96881) | Terrestrial soil microbial communities with excess Nitrogen fertilizer from Kellogg Biological Station, Michigan, USA - KB3-175-2 | ecosystem: Environmental > Terrestrial > Soil > Unclassified ... | reverse complement strand
TAACTGGGGAAGGTCTTTTGCCAGTTGAACACGGTAGGCGGCCCGCCCTTGTCAAGATCCCATAGCCGTAAGGGACCGCCGCCGGAGGCCAATCGTTTACCGTCGGTGGAGAAGGCCAGGCCATGCACCTCGGCCATGGAAGGCGTGCCAGTCGTATTCTTCCAGGGAAGTGTCTGCGACTCGCGAGGGGCGGCCAGCTTCCAAAGCTTGATGGAGGCGTCGTAGCCGCCCCCATAACTTGCCGCAGCCAAGCGCTGGCCGTCGGGAGAGAAGGCCAGCGCACGCACGGGATCGCTTTGCCGCAAAGGAGCATCCTGTGCCTCTCCGGTCAGGCCGTCCCAAAGTCGCGCCTGATGATCGTCGGCTCCCGACGCCAAGCGCTTGCCGTCGGGTGAAAACGCAAGACATTGAATGATGCCGGTGTGACCTTTGAGAACCTTGATGAGATGAGCAGGACCATTGACCTGGATCGGTGGCAGTTTGGCGGCCTCGGTCTGCCTGCCGTCCGGGACGATGGAAGGCTTATCCTTCGCGTTGCCGGAACCGCTCAGCGCGGAGACCGGCGGCGCTTCGATCTGCTGTTCCGTAATAGGACCCGATCCGGGAGCCAACCGCAGGAGGATCAAGGGTACAACAATCAGGATGGAGAGGACGAGGACCAGCCCGAAAGCCAGCGCCGTCAACAGAAGAACACGGTTCTGCCGGGCTGCCCTTGAGGGTTGATCCTCGCGCGGCGGAGCCGTTTGCGTGGACTCAGCGGAAGCCATCGTGGTGACGACTTCCGAACAGCCGGCAACTTCGGCGACGGGGACAACAACGTATTCGTCCGTCGGGCCGGCGAACGGAGCCAGGGCGTCGGCGACCGCTTGAGGAATCGGGTGGCGGTCTTGTGGCCGCTTGGCCATCATCTTGCGGACGATCCGCGCCAGACCGATGGGCACCTCAGTCTGAAGCGATTCGATGCGGTCCGGCTCGTCGTTCTGGTGCTTGAGTAATTTCTGCGTGAGACTGCCGCCGGGGAACGGTGGCCGGCCGCTGAGAAGGTGGTACAGGGTACATCCCAGACTGTAAATATCGGCTCGGATATCGGCCGCGCGGGGGTCCACCGCCTGCTCGGGCGCGATGTAATCCGGCGTACCCATGACCGATCCCTCGCGCGTCAGCCCGGAAGTCGTGCCCTCTGGATCGAGACAGGAGTGCAGGCGAACCAGGCCCAGATCGAGGAGCTTGACCACGTTTCCCGGCGTGGCCAAAATCAGGTTGGAAGGCTTGATGTCGCGGTGGACCAGGCCGCGTTCGTGCGCGTGCTGGAGTCCCAAAGCCGCCTGCCGGATGCAGTCACACGCCTGGGCCACGGGCAGCCGCTGGCGCTGTTCGAGAAGGCGGGCCAGGTCGGTGCCTTCGATGTATTCCATGGCCAGGAAGTAAACGTCGCCGACCAGGGCGGCATCGTGGGCGAGGACGACGTTCGGATGCGTGAGCTTGGCGGTCGCTTGCATCTCACGCCGGAAACGACTCAGGTAGTCCGGCTCATCCAGACGATCGGCGCGAATAACTTTCAGAGCAACGAGACGATCCATGAGCGTATGGCGAGCCTTAAAGACCTCACCCATGCCGCCTTTTCCGATCCGCTTCAGCAGCAGGTAAGGCCCCAGCCGGAGGCTGGCACTGCGGCCCTGGAAGAGTTGGTTGACCTGGAAAGGACTGAGCCAATCGCGACGCATTAGCTCGGCCGCGAGTCGCTTGGCGTCTGTTCCGATGTCGTCAGGAAGATTACGGATTTCCTTGAGTTGGGCGGGACTGAGAAGTTGATGCTTCTCCAGTTCGTCGAGGAATGCGGAGATCGGCACTTGGGCGGCCATAATGGATTCCCGCGATCAAGGAGATTGCGTAGTGGAAAACGATGCGATGCCATCTTATCCCCATTCTCCGAACCACTCCAACACGAAATAGCGGAAGGACGAGGCTGTATCCATTCACGGGACGAGAGTAACAAGCGTATAGCGGGCGGCGGCGCCGCAGTATCGGCGTACCTGGCCTCTCCTCTGTAAAATGGCGAGGCGACCGTGCCGTGACGGGACCGGGTTGCGGTCATCTATTCGCGCAGGCCGCCAGGGTAGGTGCCCATCCTCGAATTCCGGAACCAATTTTCGGGGAAAACGCTGCCAGAATTACGCGCAGGGCACAAGCGCTTGTTCAGATAAGCGGCCTACTTGCCTTGGACGCCCTTATACTTATACTACCGGCAGCCACCTCACACTGGTCGCTGCACCCGATCGGGACCGCAAATAGGCTTTCCAAGGTCCGACTTCTCCCCACCACCCTGGCCAGCGGGCGGGGTGTTCGGCGGCTGGATCTTGCGGGTCGAAGGAGAACAATCATGTTCACGGGTTGCGCAGTCCGTTTCCCCCGATTGCCCTTACCTCTCTTGTTCCTGGCGGGCTTCTGGCTCCTCGCGGACGCGGCCGCAGACCCGGCTCCGCCATCGCGCGAGGCGGAAATGCAGCGCTTCCTCGAATTGCTCACCGTCCACGACGACGGCGTCCTGGCGCTGGCGGCACGCCCGGAACTGGCCGAACAGCTCAAGCTCTCGGAGCGGCAGCGCCGGCTGATCCGGGAGGCGGTCACGCGCTGGATCGACGCCAGGTTAGCCCAACGGCGGGCCGAGAAGGAGGAACACGTCGCGATGCGCGAGTCCAAGGACGACGAACGGGATCCCCAGCGAATTCGGCAATGGAACTCCATCGCGCAGAAGGCGCGGGCGGAGGCCGAACGCCTGAACGCCAAGGCGAAAAGGCTCCGCAAAGCCGCCCGGGAACAGGTAGAGGATCTGCTCACCGAGGGCCAGAAGGCCCTCTTCCAGGAGTTGCGGCCGGTCGCCCTGAAGGAACGGTGGCGCGTCACCCTCCCCGACTATTACGGAGTCGCGGCGTTCTCCCCGGACGGGAAGTGGCTGGCGGTCGGCAGCGGCGGGCAGGTAACGCTCTACCCGATGCCCCAGGGCGAGCCGGCCCGGAAGCTGACGATGCCGGGGGAAGGTGCCAATGCCAAGTCCGGCCCCCACGCGCTCGCCTTCTCCCGTGATGGCAAGACGCTGGCCGCCGCATGGATCGACACGAGACACGGCTGCACGCCGGAAATGGTCCACTGGGATCTGGGCCGTCGCGCCGTGACGACCCGGTTCCCGCTGCGCGAGTTCAATCGCACCCGGTTCAGCTTACTGTTCGCTGTCTCCCCTGACTTGCACCGGTACGCCGTCGCCGGCGACACCCCCGGAGTCGTCAGCATCCGGAACGGGGCGACCGGGGCCGAGGTCGCGGTGCTCAAGGGGTATAGCCCGTCGGAGCGGGTTTCGGGCGTCGAGGACAAAAGTCAACCCTGGGACAATATCGATTGTGCCTTCGCGCCGGACGGAAAAACCTTCGCCGCAAGTTTCGCCTGGAGAGATTTCCATCTCCCCTTCACTCCCGAACAGTTGGGGGACAAACGGCACCATCCGCCGGACAATCGGATCAAGCTCTGGGATACGGGTACCTGGAAGGAGCGGCGGACGATCGCTCAAGCAGGGCCGGCTTTTTCAAGCGGCCTGGCGTTCACGCCCGATAGCGTCCTGCTGGCCGGCAACCATTCGCACCACCGGAGCACCCTACAGGCCGACAACTACTCGCACCTCCGGCTCTGGGAGGCGGCCACGGGCCGGGAACGGCTGGCGCTGCCGATACCAAAGCGGTTCCACTGGCAGTCCGCGACCGGGAAGGATCTGGTCTCTGTCGGTGCCCCCGGCGGCGAGGTGATGGTCTGGGACCGGGAGAGCAAGCTGGAGCGGGCGTTTCAGCACCCCCTTTATTCCGACTCCCCCTCGTTAACCACCGTCCTGTCTGCCGCCCTGTCCCCAGACGGGCGGGCACTGGCACTGGTGACGGTGCGGCAGACCGGGATCGCCGAGGACAGGAGGAGTACCCTGGTGTTGCTTTCGATTCCGCCCCCCCGCTCGAAAGCGCCGCGCTGAGCGAGGGAACAGCGACTTGCTCGGCCTTGGCCGCCCGCTTCAGATCGAGCAAGATCTGCGCTCGCGCCAGATGCACACTCATCCCAAGGGTTCACGACTCAGGAAGCAGTGAAGGCATGGGCTGCCGGGCGAAGTGGGTTTGGACTGCTACCGTGACGTAGGCGAAGATGCTCCGAGACTGTTGCCGACAAGTCTCGATCACCGTCAACATTGTCTCAACAAAGCGGCTTCCACCTGCGCTCTGCGTGCCAAAGGACAGCTTCCGCCAGATGACCGCATGCCGTAGGGCGCGCTCGCTGGCGTTGTTGGTCGGCTCGACCTCCTGATCCAAAAAAGTCCACAGCCACGCCCGGTGATTGCTGGATTTTGGCGAGGAGGGCGCGGATGATGGCCTGTGCTTCCGGCGTTTGGCGGGCAATCAGGTCTTCCGTGATCTCCAGTGACATGCCCTTCATGTTGGGGAAAAGCAGGGGCGTGACAAGACCGATTCCCAAAAAACCTCACCCCGGGCCATGGCCGATTACGGTGAGGCTTGTTCTTGACGTTGCCTCCGCTAGATCAATCCCATCGCGACGAGCCGGCGTCAAGGTTCATCCACGGAGCATTGGCTCCCTCGCCCGCTCGCTTGCCTGGCTCAATGTCTTCGCCCGGAGGAGTTTCCCCATGAAAGCGCCGCGTTGGAGCATGTTGATTACCGTCTGTCTGCCGTTCATTTTCTGTTCGCTGGCGGTGCCGGCCGACAAGCCGGCGGAACAACCGAAGGCGTTCATCGACGGCACTGGTCCCGGTTGGAAGGAACTGGGGGCGGATAACTTCGTGAATGTCAACTGCGATGAAAACACCTGGGCGTGGAAAGACGGCAGCGTTCACTGCACGGGGCAGCCGGTAGGCGTTTGCCGTACGAAGAAGCAATACACCAATTTTGAACTGGTCGCCGAGTGGCGGCACCAAAAAAGCGCTGGCAATTCGGGCATCTTCGTATGGGCGTCGGAGAAGTCGATCAAGGAACTGAAACCCGGCCGGCTGCCCCACGGCATTGAGGTGCAGATTCTCGACCACGGCTACGCCGAACAGTACGAGAAGCAGCAGAAGAAAAAACCCGATTGGTTCACGACCAACGGCGATGTGTTCGCGGTCGGCGCGTCGAAGATGAAGCCGTTCGCCCCGACATCGCCCAACGGCAGCCGGAGCTTCCCGCGCAAGAATCTGAGCAAGGGCGTCGGCCAGTGGAATCATTACTACGTTCGGGCGATCAACGGCGAGATTCGCTTGTGGGTCAACGGTGAGGAAGTTTCCGGCGGCAACGGCATCGAGCCGCGGATGGGCTATCTGTGTTTGGAATCGGAAGGCTCGCCGATTGACTTCCGCAACCTCCGCATCCGCGAGTTGCCGTAATCCGTCCGGGACTGCCGACCACGTGAGCAATCGAACTACCGATTCAATGCCGCAGCAGGAATTCGCTGGAATTGAACAACGCATATTGAAGATCTTGTAAGCCTTTGACGCGATCGCCTCCGTGGTCGGCGATATGATGCAGGATCACATTCGTTTCCTCTCTGCTTGGCCGCCGGCTCAAGGTGGCCAGGTAGAGGTTGCTGATAATGACAATCGTGTCCTTCTCTTCATGGAGCCAGCGTGCCAGCCGGCTTTTCGGCGACTTGATTCGAGCGAGGACGCCCTTGTTATTGAGCAAGTGCAGCATCTGCGGCAGCGACGGATCTTCCTCGCGCGCGCATTCGCAGGACACATCGCGCACCGGCCGAGAGAACGCCTGCAAGAAGGGATGAGAAATCCCCCCTTCGGCAATGTCGATGGCGCGCGTACCCACGGGATAACCGGGAAACGGCTCCGGGACGCCGGAAGCCTGCGAAATCGCATCGAGGATTTGCTCGGCTGACAGCATGCGCACGCTTGCGCGGGTGAAATAGCGATCAGGATTGGCCGCGTGTGGCGACAATGCCGGACGGCCGGCACTGGCCAGCTGATAGGTGCGCGAATGGAGGATCGAACGAATGAGCGGCTTGAGCCGATAGCCGTTGCGCACGAAGTCCTTGCTCAGCGCGTCGAGTAGTTCGGGGTTGCTAGGTGGGTTCGTCTCGCGGAAATCATCAATCGGTTCAACGATGCCCCGGCCGACGAGATGGAACCACACGCGGTTGACAATGGACGGCGCGAAATAGCGATTGTCCGGCTTGGTGAGCCAGTCGGCCAACCGCTCGCGCCGGTCGTCGTCGGACGCCAACTTGCCCGCAGGCGTGCCGAACGCGGACGGTTCCTGTGTTTTGTTAGTCGTCGGATGCCGCACTTCACGGCCAGGGGCGAGATAGATGATTTCATTGTCCAGTCCGAAGCGCGGCTGCTTGCGTTCGACCTGGGCGAAGAATGCGGCCAGGCCGAAATAGTCGGTTTGGCTGATGGACTCGAAGGGATGATTGTGACACTTGGCGCATTGCACGCGCACGCCGAGGAACAGCTGCGCAAACGTCTCGGCGGCCTCTTCGGGAGTGCGTGAAATGCGATAAAAATTGGCGGCCGGCTTGTTCACCGTGTTGCCGAGACTGGTCAGCAATTCGCGCGCGAAGCCATCCATCGGCCGATCCGCGGCCATCGCCCGCACAAGGTAACGATGGAAGCTGTGTACGCCCCGTTCGCTGATGGTGGCCGGATTGCCGCGCAGCACATCAGCCCACTTCAACGCCCAAAAACTGGCATACTCATCCCGGCTCAGGAGGCGATCGATAAGCTCTTTCCTCTTTTGGGCATCTTTTGAGTCGAGAAAATCTCGCGATTCCTTGACGGTGGGCAACGTACCAATCAGATCGAGATAAACGCGGCGTAAGAAGACAGCGTCCGAGGCATCCCGTGCGGGCGTCAGTTGCAGCTGGCGCTGCTTGGCGAAGACGTGTTCATCAATGTAATTGGCGACCGGCGGGGGGGTGAAGGTGAAGCGCGAATCGTGCCGCACATAAGTCAAGCGAACGCCGGTGATGCGGTCGAGATAGCGTACGAGAATGGATGCCTCAGCCGTATGCGTGAACTCGACGAGGCCCTCCGGCGTGACGCTGGCGCTGGCCGGATCGTTCGAGCTGTACACGGCCAATTCCGTCACGTCGCGGATCGCGCCATCGTCGAAGTGCGCCCGCGCGATCAACTGCTGACGAGGACGGGACGTATGCAGGCGACGAGTGCCGGGCAACACTTCGAGGTGTATGAGCTTCGCGGCAGTGACACCCGCTTGACAGCCTTCACGAATCCAGCCGAGAACCGCGCGATAGGCGGGATCGCCCAGCCGAAAGCGCACGCCGCCCTGATGCGGCACACGCCCCGCGCCTTTCAGCAGAATAAGGCTCTCCTCGGGCACAACACGATTGGTGCGCCGGCCCATTTCATCGCGCGTCAGCGTCTTGAAATCGTGTTCCGGATCGTAGCCGCGCAGACTCAGATGGAAGCCGTTTTTGCCGTGCGGTGAGCCGTGACACGCTCCTTGATTGCAGCCGGCGCGCGACAGGGCCGCGATCACGTCCGTGCGGAAATCGACGGGCGCAGGCTTGGCGAAGTCCTCGACGATCACCCGAGCGCGTGCTTCGCGTCCCGCGTGGCGCACGATAATTTCCGTGCTGCCGTCGCTTTTCGGCGTCACGATACCGGCGGCGTTGACGATGACAATGCGCGGATCGCGGCTTTGATACGTCGTGATCGCCGTCAAGTCGGTGTCACCTTGCGAACCGTGCGCGGTGACGAGCAAGGCTTGCCGGGCACGCGCTCCCTTGAGGGAGATTTCGGCAGGAATGACGGTGAACGATGCGCTTGATTCGTCCGCGCGTGCGCCGGGATCAGACACGAGAGCGAGGAATAATCCAGCGATGAAAGCAGTTCTTCGTTCCACAATCTCCCTCCTATCACGCGCGACTCTCTGTGAGGATTCGGCATTATTCTCGCACGTTCAGCACGTACAACGGATCGCCGAGTGGATCTAACTTTCGCACCAGTTGAAACGATCGGCCGAAGACATTCGACTTGTTCCAACCGCCCGTTTGCTTGCGTGTGGCCGTGTAGCCCTTGGGGCCGCGCCGCAGGATGTCGAAACGGGGTGTAGCGCCGCGGGCATCAACTAGCCAGTATTCGAGGACGCCTGCTTGCCAGTAGAGTTCGCGGAGTTCCACGGTGTCTTTATGCACGCTGGTGGCGCTGACCACTTCGAGCGTCATCTCCGGGGTGCCCTCCAGCTGCAAGCAGTTGGAAGTCTCGCCTTCGACCCGAACGACTCGGCCGCTACGCAGGGCATCGTAAGAAACGAACATACCGTCTGGTTCGGTAGACAGGTCGGCCGTGCTATGGCGGAGCAGCATCCCGTCGCCAATCCAAATCCCCAGCCCAAGCGTTTCAACCAATGCTCCCAGCACGATCGTGAATTGAGTCTTGACTCGGTTATGTAGGTAGAGGTCTTCCATGCTCAGGTCCACCCAGAGGGTTCCGTGAAGGAACGAGAACCTGCCCCGTTCGGGATACTGGTCCGAGATCGCCCAGCGACAGAACGAGTCCAGGTCAACCACCTCGGGGGGGATACAAACCGATTCACCGATCACCACCCGCACGGGGCGCGGGATGGTTGGAAGAGGCGGCGTGGCAAGCGCGGATGCGGTAGACATACGATTCTCCGGCGAAACCCAGGGCAACCCGAACGCTCATTGTACTTCTTCCTCGGATTGACGCGAACGGTCACTTGGGGGCTGCGCCTTTCTTCGGAGTTTCCGGCTTGCGTATCTCGATGACAAGTTGCGTCCCCCGTTGCTCCTCTTCGTATTTGCCCACGATGCCACGGCTCGATAACTGAATCCCGTGCCGTCCGGGAGTCGCCTCCGCCACCACTTGCACGGCCAACTCGATACTATCTTGGCCGCGCGGAATGACCACTTTCTCCGGCAGCGTCACGCCAGGCGCTTTCGACAACTCCACCGTTACATCACCGGCGAACGGCGGAACGCGGTTGGCCAGCAGACGGACACGCGCGGAGCCGCCGGGCGGCAGCATAAGCGTGGCCGGCTCCGCGCTTGGAGCGAAACCCGTCTTCACGTCCAGATCGAACGTGCGAGCGAGCGTGATGCGCCGGCCCTTGTGTTCGCCGGTGCCGCGTACCTCAATGCGGAACTTGCCGAGATTGACCAGGATGCGCGTATGGATGACGCCGGTTATGTTGGGTTGTGAAGGCGTGGCGGAGGAGAACTCGGTATAAACGCGCGTTCGGCCCTCTTCTTTGTCGCCAATTTGACCACCGCGCGCAGTGAAGGTAATCGGCCCTGTGAACTCGTTGCTCCGCGTGGTGACGATGGGAACGGGGACATTCAAGTAGCGTACCAGCGTCCGCGTCGGTTCGGGCAGTTCCATCGTGAACGGTGCCGGCGGTGTGATTTGCAGGGCGAGCCGATCCGTCAGCGACGGCGGCAGCCGCCGTTGATCTTCGCGCAGGGCGTAGGGGATCAAATCGACATTCACTCGCTGGCGGTCAATCAACGGCTGAGTGCGGACGAGACTCGGCCCAACTTCGGGATGCGCGGATGGTTGAGCGAGGATTTGCAAGGTGTGGATGCCGATGGGTGCTGAAGCGGTGGCCGATAGCTTGCAGACAAGCGCGTTACTGTTGGCCGGGATTTCGTCGGGCGTCAGCGTTACGTCGGACGGAGCGCCGGCGAGCGTCAGCTTGATGGGGCCGGTGTAGTCGGTGCGCGTCGCGGTCAACACCACCGGCTGATACGAACTTCGCGGCACAGTCAGTCCTTCCGTTTCGGCGATGACTTGTACCCGTGGCTCGCTGTTGCGGACTTCAATCCGGTAAGCGAACGCCGCGCCGCCGTCGTGGGCGAGGTCGCGCACCATCAGACCGTAAGCGCCGGCGGTCGGGGCGGCGAACTCGAACATGACTTCATCTTCGCCGGGATTGCTGGCACGACGTAGCTCGCGGCCTGTGGCGTCGATGATTTTGACTTCGAGATCGGCCGGGGAATTGAGGGCACGAGCTTGACCGCGCACGCGGAGTTTCTGGCCTTTCGCCAGATCGAGGCGGAAGAAATCGCGGTCGTCCGATTCGCCAAGGACGCCACACAGTACGCCGGATGTTTTGGCCGGCGTCGCCTGAGCCAGTGTGTTGTTCGGCTCTCGCTCTACGATGGGTTCCAACGAACTGGCCTTCAATGGCAGCCAGGTGGAAGCCTCATCGCCATGCCGTCGTAGCGCGGCGAAGAATGGCCCTTCGTGTTGATCGCGCGGCGTCTCGATGGTGAACGCCGCGCCGCCCAATTCCGGTAGATGGATCTCACCGCGTTTGCCGAGAGGGACTACCGAGGGAAGCGCCACCCGTGCCGCCGGAAAACGACCCATGCGCAACACATAATGGCCATGCGCCGAGCCGTGATAGCGTGCGTCGCGCACCTCAACGAAATACGTGCCGGCCGTCGCGAAGACATGCTCAAAACGACAATCGACGTACAAACCCGGATCGTTGTCGCGCTCGGCAATCCAGCGACCGCGCGCATCGCGCAGCGTCACCAACGGATCGATGTCTGCACCGAAACGATTGCCGACGACCTCGAACGAAACACGTTGGCCGGCCACCACGTCAATGGCGAAGCGATCAACTTCGGCCTTGCGGAAGCGGCCCCATAGCGCACTCGGCAGCGTGACTTTCGCCGGCCCTTCCCTGGCAACAGGTGCCGGACGTACGGGCAGATCGTCGATGAGGAAGAGATGGACATTACTCAAACCATCGACCGTCGCCAAACGGATGCCGCAGATACCGACCGGCGCATCGGCGGGAATCGTCACGTCGAAGACGGCGCTCGTGGCGTCGCCGCTGACCGGCTTCGCGCGCAGCTTGCCGGCAGGCAGCGAGGTCCACAGATCGAGTGGCTGGCCGAACTGAGTACCGGAGAGAGTGACGCGCGTCGTCTTGCCGCGCTCCACGGCAGGCGGCGTTATTTGTTCGATGAACGCCTGACCTCGACACGTTGCGAGGAAAATTGTCAAGCAGAGGGGAGCGATGCAAGAAGAGATAAGGGAAGGGCGTGACATCGATCACCTCATGGTTGGTGCGAATATCGGCAGGGGCGGGCAAACTTGGATAGAGCCTTGCGGCGGGCTGGCTGCGGGGGTATCCTCAAGCGAGGTACATCCTACACGATAAACCTACCGCGTTGTACGAAAAACCTGCCGGAAAAGTGACCCGCCTCCTCAAACGACACTGTACGAAAATGGCGAAAGGATCAATCCCATGCTGAATCTGTGGGGTCCAACCGAGCGTGGAAATCGCCTGTCTCGCCGTGAAATGCTGCGTATCGGCGGTCTCTCGATGACCGGCCTGAGCTTGCCTTTGCTGCTCGGTTCGTCCGCCAATGCTGGACTTTCGCCGCGCAAAGGAAAGCCGGTCGCGGCCAGCTTCGGTAAGGCCAAGAACTGCATTATCCTGTATCTGTCCGGCGGTCCCGCTCAACTCGATACGTTCGATCCCAAGCCCGACGCTCCTGAGGACATTCGCGGCGAGTTCCGTCCCATCGCCACCTCCGTGACCGGAGTGCGCTTCACGGAACTGCTGCCGCTGGCGGCGAAATGGATGCACCGTCTCGCCCTGGTGCGGAGCATGAACCACGACCACAACGATCATGGCCGGGGTTCTTACTGGATGTTCACCGGCTATCCGTATCCCGGCTCCGTCAGCGATGTCAACTCGATGAGCCGCGCGGATATGCCTCACATGGGTTCGTGCGTGGCCCAACTTAATCCGGGCAAAGGCCCCATGACGCCGTTCGCCCTGGTGCCGCATCGCATGGATGTGGCCGGCGGCCGGCGCGCGGGCCAGTTCGCCGGCTCACTCGGCAGCAAGTACGATCCGTTGCTGACGGGCGGCAATCCCAACGACGACACGTTTCGTCTCGATCACTTGCCCCTGGCGGCCAACGAGTCCGCCGACGTGTTGCAGCGACGATTGGGATTGCTCAATCAGCTCGAAAAGCAGACACAACAGCTCGACAAACGCGCCATTCGTCAGTCGATCCGCGACAATCAGGCGAAGGCACTCGACGTGATTGCGTCGCCGGCCGTGCGTCGCGCCGTCGATCTATCGGCGGTCCCGGCGGCGGAGCGGGCACGCTATGGCCGCAATTTGTTCGGGCAATCGGTGATGCTCGGCAAACGTCTGCTCGACGCCGGAGCGCGGTTGGTGCAGTGCAACTGGCAGCGAACGCAGGGCAAGGATGGCTTCGCCTGGGACACGCACTGGAACAATTTCTCGGCTCATAAGGAAGATTTGGTGCCGCCCTTCGATAAGGCGTTTGATGCCCTCATGACGGACCTGGAGAAAACCGGCCGGCTCGATGAGACGCTCGTGGTGGTGGCCGCCGAGTTTGGCCGTTCGCCGAAAATCACGCGCAGTAACAGCGGACGCGAGCATTGGCCGCAGTGCTATTCCGTGTTGTTCGCCGGTGGCGGCATCAAGGGCGGACAGGTCTTCGGCCAGTCCGACAAGATCGCGGCTTATCCCGCCAGCAATCCGGTGACGCCTGCCGATTTCACCGCCACGATTTATCACTGTCTCGGCGTCGATCCGCATGCTGAGACGCACGATCAGGGCGGCCGGCCGTTCGTGCTGTCGCGCGGCAATCCCATCGCCGCGCTGGTGGGCAGTTAGGCCTCGATCCCCCCTCCCGGAGACCTCCCATGACAGCCCTCTCCACGAATTTGGGTATCGCGTTGCTGAGCAGCCTTCTACTCATCGGGGCATCACCTCGAGATCCGGTTGGCTGGAGGGCCGATGGTACCGGCTATTACAAGGAGGTCAATCCTCCGACCAAGTGGGCTGAGGATACCAACGTCCTGTGGAAGACCAAACTCCCCGGCCGCAGCCAGGCGTCGCCGATCCTTATTGGCAAGCGGATCTTTGTCGTTTCGGACCCGGCTGAATTGCTCTGCGTGAACGCGGCCGATGGCAAAATCCTCTGGCGGCGCTCGAACGATCTGGTGGAACTTTATGGCGAAGACAAAGCGAAGCAGATTACGGCCGAGTACGCACGGCTGAAAACCGAAAAGCGAAACCTGGAACGCGAGCGAGGTCGGGTGAAAGGCGATGCCGATAAGGAGAAAGAAATCAAGCAAAAGCTTGAGGCGGTTAACCGAGAGGTACAACAATTGAGGAAACGCGCCCCGGCTCCGCCCTCGTATGCGGATGGCGAGACCACCAACACGGCCGCGACGCCCGCCAGCGATGGCGAGCATGTCTACGCCGTGTTCGGCAACGGAGTCGTGTGCGCGTATACGGTCGCGGGCGAGCGGCGCTGGATCAAGTACATCGAGGCACCCACGATTGGCTTCGGGCACAGTAGTTCCCCGGCGCTGGCCGATGGCAAACTCATCGTCCACCTGAACGATCTATTCGCTCTTGAGACGGCCACCGGTGAAATCGCCTGGCGCGTGCCGTTGCCGGCCCGGCACGCTTCCCCGCTCGTGACGCGCGTTGACGAGACATCCGTGGTTGTTAGCCCGGCCGGAGCCATCGTTCGTCTTGCCGACGGAAAGATACTGCTCAAGGACGGCTCGCTGTCGTCCTCGGAGTGTTCCCCGGTCCTTCACGATCGCATCCTGTATACGTTCCCCGGAGGGGCGCGGGCTGTGCGGCTGGTATCGGCGAAGCCGGCATCGGTTAAGCTTGAGAAACTCTGGGAAAGTAAGACGGCCGGCGGCCGGCGCACTCCGTCTCCGGTGCTGTATGACGGACTTCTCTACGGTGTCACGACCGATGGCACTCTCGACGTTCTGGATGCGTCCACCGGCGAGCAGGTCTACCGTCAACGACTGGGGATCGGCAACTTGTACTCCAGTATCACGGCGGCCGGCACGAATCTCTACTTCAGCAGCACCAAGGGCACCACGATTGTAGTCGCACCGGGACGCGAGTATCACGAGGTTGCCCGCAATACGCTGGAGGGGTTCGGCAGCTGTCCCATCTTCAGCGAACGACATATGTTCGTCCGCACACGCCAGCATCTTTACTGCATCGGGCGGTGAACCACATGGGTATTCTCTCGGATTTCGCCGGCAGCCTCGCGAGTCCTCGATTTGATGGCCGCTCTGGAGATTCTCGAATGAGCCGCGTTATCCCATTCTCCTTGGGGTTGTTGAGTTTTCTCCTCCTGTCCGTTGGTGGGATGGCACGGGCCGATACCACGTCCTCCGAGCAGCGCGCTGCACCGCTTTTCACACGGCACATTCAAGCGGTGATGAGCCGGTTGGGGTGCAACGGCGGCACCTGCCACGGCGCGGTGAAGGGGCAAAATGGCTTTAAGTTATCGCTCTTCAGCGCCGATCCGGCGCTCGACCATGAACGTCTGCTGCGCGAGGCCGGCGGACGCCGCCTGAACTTGCATGAACCGGATGCCAGTCTTCTGCTTCTCAAGGCCACGGGACGGACGGCGCATCAAGGCGGTCAGCGCATGGCAGTCGGAAGCGCCGAATATCAAATCCTCCGGCGCTGGATCGCTGACGGTGCGCCGCTGGATCAGCCCGACCGTTCGCGCGTGACGCGGTTGCTCGTTCACCCGAACGAACACACGGCCCGGCCAGGGGAGAGGTATCGCCTTCGCGTCGAGGCGACTTTCGCCGATGGTTCCCACGAGGACGTGACGCCGCTGTGTTCCTACGAATCACTTACGCCTTCGGTGGCGACGGTGGAACAAGACGGTTCCATCACCGCTCGCGGTGTGGGTGATACGGCATTGCTCGTCCGCTATCGCGCCGAACCGGCGTTGGCGATGCTTCTCGTGCCGCGTCCTTCAACCCAGACGCCCGCCAACATCAAGCCCCATAACTTCATCGATCAGCACATTTTGGCGAAGTTGCAACGACTCAGCATTCCGCCGGTCGGACTGAGCGACGACGCCACCTTTCTCCGCCGCGCCACGCTCGACGTGACGGGAGAACTGCCGGTTCCCGCCGAGGTGCGGGCGTTTCTCGCTGATAGCACAACGGATAAGCGAGAGAGGAAAATTGCGGAATTGCTCCAGCGTCCCGGTCATGCCGCCCTCTGGACGCTGAAGTTTTGCGACCTGCTCAAGGCGAGCGATTTTGGCGTTTACGCCGACGGCATCCGTCAGGAAGTTGACGCCCCGCGCTTCCAGCAATGGATTCGCGCCCGCCTGGACGAAAATGTTCCCTACGACCAATTCGTCGAACGCATTCTGACGGCGACCAGCCGCGAGGGGCGAGACGTTCAGACCTGGGCGGAGGAAGTCTTGCGCATGGAAGAGGGGTATGCGCCGGGCCGTAAGGATGTGGAAATGTATCGCCAGCGCCGGACGCTGGATCTGTACTGGCAGCGCAATTCCTCGTCGGGGTTGCCGGCCGCGCTCCAGGTATCGCACGCCTTCCTCGGCCTGCGGTTGGAGTGCGCCCAGTGCCACCGTCATCCTCACGATGTCTGGCAGCAAGACGACTTGCTCAGCTTCGCCAACTTCTTCATGTCCGTTCGTAAGATCGGCTTCCAGGGCGACAACGAGAAGAAATTTCCCAAGGTCGCCGTCGTCTTCAAGAAGATGAACGACGATGCCAAGAAGCTCACGGAGCAAGCCAAGAAGTTGCGGGAGAACGATTTCAAGAAACTCGAAGCCAGCGTCCGCAAGGCCAAACCGAAGGCTGATCCGGCGGCCGTGGCGCAACTGGACAAGATGAAGAAACAATTGGCCGACATGGAACGGCGAAGCCGATCGATGTCCGAGGCGGCTCGGCGGGTCATGCACTCCGAAGTTCGCTTGCTCGCACCCGGCACGACCTTCGCCACCGTGACCAGCCCCATCGGAACGCAGACTTCAAAACGCTTTCGGCTTCTGGGGCAGACCGAAGAAACCATCATCGCCAAGGACGAGGATCCGCGCCGGCTCGTCATGGCATGGATGCGGCGGCCGGATAATCCCTACTTCGCCAGAGCGATCGTCAACCGCGTTTGGGCACATTATTTCGGCCGCGGCATCATCGATCCACCCGATAATTTGTCCTCCTTCAATCCACCCTCTCATCCGAAGTTGCTTCAAGAACTATGTCGCGGTTTCATCGAGAACAAGTATGATTTGCGTTGGCTGCATCGTACCATCCTGACCAGCCGCACTTACCAGCAGAGCAGCATGGCCGGCGAAGCGAACGAGGGCGATCGCACGAATTACGCCTATTTCTATTACCGGCGTCTACCGGCGGAAGTGTTGGTCGATGCGCTCAACCAGGCGACGGGAACGACCGAAAAGATGGATATGGAATACCATCACTGGCCGGCGAACCTTAAGACGGTCGAGATTCCTTTTACGCCGCGTAACACCTTCGTCACCTTCATGCTGGCGAACTTCGGCAAGCCCAAGCGCAACTCGGCCGTGCAGTGCGATTGCGAACGCGACGGCAACGTCTCGGTTTTGCAGGTTCTCAGCTTCGCCAATCATCCGCGCGTGCGGGCCAAGGTTGCCGATGCCGGCGGACGCGCCGCTCGCATCGTCAAGGAAATTGGGGATGACGAACAACGCATTGAGGAGATTTTCCTCGTGACGCTGGCCCGTTTGCCGCGCGACGCCGAACGGCAAGCGTGCCGAAAGTATATCGGACAATCGCCATCGCCCATTAAGGGCGTGCAAGGCATCTTGTGGAGTCTGCTCAATACACGGGAATTCGTGCTGCAACACTAACCGACTGTCTCCTAAACTCCCCTCTCCCCTGTACTCGGGGGAGAGGGGCTGGGGGGTGAGGGGGAGAGGAACCCGCAGAAAACGCACCCCCTCACCCCCAACCCCTCTCCCCCTGAGTACAGGGGGAGAGGGGCTTATGGGACAGACTCTAACCGACGAGGTTGCTGATGAAGAATACTTGCGAACAATTCCGCCGCGTTCACCGTCGCGATTTCCTCCGCATCGGCGGTATGGGACTTTGTGGCGTGAGTTTGCTCAATGTCCTTCGCGCCCAGGCCAGCGCCGGGTCGCAGCCGGGCCGCACGGCGAAAGCGAAGCATTTGATCTGCGTTTGGCTGGGCGGCGGTCCACCACATACGGACATGTTCGATATGAAACCGGCGGCCGCGGCCGAATATCGCGGCGAATTCAAGCCGATCAAGACCAACGTGCCCGGCATCGATATATGCGAGTTGATGCCGCAGTTGGCTCGCCATGCCGACAAGTACACGATTATTCGCTCCGTCACGACGATGAACAAGCCGGGCGATCACGCCCGCGCGCCGTTCTACTGGATGACCGGCAATCCGCGTCTGCCCAGCGGCACCGATGAGTATCCCATGTACGGCAGCGCCGTATCGAAGTTTCGGCCCGGCCCCGCCGACCTGCCGACTTTCGCCACGCTCGGCATTATTGATGTCCATACGATCAACGCCATCGCGCCGAGTTTCCTTGGGCCGGCTCACAGTCCGTTCATCTTCGATCCCGTGGCGTCGAAGGACGACATTAGCAAGATGTTGACGCCGCAGATTGAGCTACCGTCGCTGAATCGCGATGTCGATCTCTTGAAGGCACTCGACGGCGGCTTGCGGCAGAAAGACAAACTGGACCCGCTCATTGAGGGACTGGACCGCCATCAGCAGACGGCTTTCAATCTGTTGCGTTCGCCGAAACTGCGTGAGGCGATGGATCTCTCAAAGGAGGATCCCAAACGTGTGGCGCGTTATACCCGCAACGTGCCGGCGAAAACGCGCTACCCGTCGGGCAACGTCAAGCATTTCCTGCTGGCTCGTCGTTTGGTTGAGGCGGGCGTGCCGGTCGTTCATTTCAATTTCGGTTACTGGGATTGGCACGGCGAGAACTTCGTCGCCGGCCGGCAGCAAATCCCGATGCTCGACGCGGCCCTCTCGACCTTGCTGGAAGATTTGCAGGTGCGCGGCTTGCTGGAATCGACGATCGTGCTGGCATTGGGCGAGATGGGGCGAGCGCCCAAGTGCGGCACGGCCAAGAACGCCGGGCGCGATCACTGGGACTACGCGCAGTTCATCCTGGCCGCCGGCGGCGGTTTCCGCGGCGGCAACATCGTCGGTGCCACGGACAAAATCGGCGCTCAGGTGACGGATAAATTTTACAAAGTGGAGAGCTTTGGTCGCACCCTCTATCACTTGCTTGGCATCGACCCGGATACCGTTGTGACAACGCCGACTAATCGGCCGGTCAAGCTCATCGCTGAAGATGCGCCGATCATCAAGGAAGCTATTTTGTAGGCGGCTCCGCTCCGATTTGGTGGCAGGGAAAGCGGCGGTAATGGCTTGTGGTGTTATTTCGTGAGTGCCCGTCCTTCAGGGCTGGCACTCACGAAATAACAATACTAAAAACTATTTACGCGCTCCTCGTACTCGAATTCACAATCGCCATTTCCAATCGCGAATCTCCGGCATATCGTCGCCGTGCTTGTCGATGTATTGTTTGTGGTCGAGCAACTTGTCGCGGATTGCTTGCTTGAGATAGGCGGCTCGCGATCCCAGGGCCGGTACGCGATCGATCACATCGCCGACCAGATGGAAGCGATCGAGATCGTTCAGCACCACCATGTCAAACGGCGTGGTCGTCGTGCCCTCTTCCTTGTAGCCGCGCACATGCAGATTGCGATGATTCGTCCGCCGATACGTGAGGCGATGGATCAACCACGGATAACCGTGGAAGGCGAACAGGATCGGCCGATCCTTGGTGAATAGGACATCGAAATCCGCATCGCTCAGGCCGTGCGGATGTTCCGTTTGCGGTTGCAGTTTCATCAGGTCCACGACGTTGAGGACGCGCACCTTGAGTTCCGGCAAATGCTTGCGCAGCAGATCGACGGCGGCCAGCGTTTCCAACGTCGGCACGTCGCCGCAGCACGCCATCACGACATCGGGTTCACCGCCCTTGTCGTTACTGGCCCATTCCCAGATGCCGATGCCGGCCGTGCAATGCTTGATCGCTTGATCCATGTCCAGCCATTGCGGCGCCGGCTGTTTGCCGGCCACGATGACGTTGACATAGTGCCGGCTGCGCAGGCAATGATCCGTCACCGACAAGAGCGTATTAGCATCCGGCGGCAGATAGACGCGAATCACCTCGGCTTTCTTGTTGATGACGTGATCGATGAAGCCGGGATCTTGATGGCTGAAACCGTTGTGATCCTGCCGCCAGACGTGCGACGACAGCAGATAGTTGAGCGAAGCGAGCGGCCGACGCCAGGGGATGCGGCGCGTGGTTTTCAGCCATTTGGCGTGCTGGTTGAACATCGAATCGATAATGTGGATGAACGCCTCGTAGCAGTTGAAGAAACCATGCCGGCCCGTCAGCAAGTAGCCCTCCAGCCAGCCCTGACATTGATGCTCGCTCAATACTTCCATCACCCGGCCATCCGGCGAAACGTGATCGTCGTAGGAATAAATTTCGGCGGTGGAGCAACGATCAGTCACGTCGAACACATCGCCCCAGCGATTGGAGGCGTTCTCGTCCGGGCTGAAAATGCGGAAATTGCTGGCTTCCAAATTCAGTTTCATCACGTCGCGGACAAATTGCCCTTGAATGCGTGTGGCCTCGGCCGTGACCGAACCGGGCGCGGAGATGGCGACCGCATACGCGCGAAAATCCGGCAATTTCAGATCCTTGAGGAGCAGACCGCCGTTCGCATGCGGATTGGCACCCATGCGTCGATCGCCCTTCGGAGCGAGTTCGGCCAACTCCGGGATCAGCTTGCCGGTTTCGTCAAATAACTCCTCTGGCTTGTAGCTTTTCATCCATGCTTCGAGCAGCTTGACATGGCCGGGCTTCTCGGCCATCTCCGCGAACGGCACCTGATGCGAACGCCAGTAATCCTCGGTCTTTTTGCCGTCCACTTCCTTCGGCCCAGTCCAGCCCTTCGGCGAACGCAAGACGATCATCGGCCAACGCGGTCGCTCGGTGAAACCGTTTTTGCGGGCCTCGTTCTGGATGCGCTGAATGTCGGCGATGCAGGTATCGAGCGTCGCGGCCATCTTCGCGTGCATCTTCTCCGGTTCGTGTCCCTCGACGAAATAGGGCGTGTAACCGTAGCCGCGCAGCAGCGCTTCCAATTCCTCGCGCGAAATGCGGGCCAGTACGGTCGGATTGGCGATTTTGTAGCCGTTGAGATGCAAGATCGGCAACACCGCGCCGTCGCGGGCGGGATTGAGGAATTTGTTGCCGTGCCAGCCAGTGGCCAGCGCGCCGGTTTCCGCCTCGCCATCGCCGATCACGCAGGCGAGCAGCAGGTCGGGATTGTCGAAGGCGGCACCGTAGGCGTGAGCGAGCGAGTAACCCAACTCGCCGCCTTCGTGAATCGAGCCGGGCGTTTCCGGCGCGACGTGGCTAGGAATGCCGCCGGGGAACGAGAACTGCATGAACAGCCGTTTCATCCCGGCCTCATCCTGGCTGATGTTCGGATAGACCTCGCTGTAGGTTCCTTCTAAATACGTGTTGGCGACCAGGCCGGGACCGCCATGACCGGGGCCGGCAATATAGATCACGCTCAGATCGTGTTCCTTGATGACGCGATTTAGATGAACATAGATGAAATTAAGTCCCGGCGTGGTGCCCCAGTGACCGAGCAAGCGAGGCTTGACGTGTTTCAATTGCAGCGGCTCTTTCAGCAGGGGATTATCAAACAAATAAATCTGCCCTACGGAGAGATAGTTCGCCGCGCGCCAGTAGGCATCCATCTTGCGCGCTAATTGAGGAGAAAGAGGAGTTTCCATGAGGCTATTATCCTTTCGGAGTTTGCTCGTTCGCAAGCAGACGGCCCACACTCTGGGCGATCATCCATTCTTCATCCGTGCGGATAACACGCACGACGGCCATGCTCGTGTCCGTGGAGATGATGGGCGCGTTGGCCGTGTTGCGATCAGGGTCGAGATGGATGCCGAGGAAATCGAGGCCCGCGCAAATGCGTGCCCGCACTTCGGCGGCATTCTCGCCGATGCCGCCGCTGAAGATGAGCGTATCCAGACCGCCAAGCACCGTCGCCAGCGCGCCGATCCACATTTTCGCCCGGTAACAAAACAACTCAACCGCCTCGGCGGCGCGGCGGTCGCCGGCTTGTCGGCTCAGCAAATCGCGCATGTCGGAGCTAATTTCCGAGACGCCGAGCAATCCCGAACGACGGTTGACCAGTTCGTCAAGCTGATCGGCGTTCAGCTGCTCCGTGCGCAGCAGATGAACCAGCACTCCCGGATCGAGATCGCCCGTGCGTGTGCCCATCACCAGTCCGGAAGTTGGCGTGAAGCCCATCGTCGTATCGAGACATTTACCATCGCGAATGGCCGCCATGCTCGCGCCGGCACCCAGGTGAGCCATCACGAGGCGGCCCTGCGCCGCTTGCCGGCCCGCGATGCGTTCGAGTTCTTCGAGCAGATAAGTGTAGGACAGCCCATGAAAACCGAAACGCTGGATGCCCTGGTCGTCGTAGTGTCGTGGGATCGGTAGCATCTGGGCGACGCGCGGCATGTCGCGGTGAAACGCCGTATCGAAACACGCTATTTGCGGCAGGTTCGGACAGTGTTGTTGGAACGCCTCAATCAGGGCGATTTCGCCGGGAAGATGGGCGGGATCAAGTGGAATCAGCCGGCGTAGTTCGTCCAATAGTTCCGGCGTGACCCGTTGCGGATCGCGGTAGCGCGGGCCACCGTGGACCACCCGATGACCGACCGCCGCCACTTCCTCGAAACCGCCGCGATGCGTGAGCCAATGAATCAAGGCCGCGCCGGCCTGCGCGTGATCCGCGGCCGCGAAGGGATGGCGCTGGGACGTGCCCTTGTCGTCCTTCGCGATCAATCCGGCCTCGGCCTGGCCGACTCGCTCGATCAGCCCGGAGAGCAGACGGCGCGGCGGTTCGCCTGCGGCATAGAGGGCGAACTTGATACTCGATGAACCGCCGTTGATCGTGAGGATGCGAGACACGGTTCCTTCTCCTCCAGTATCACGTTTCGGCGTTTGTTGTCCCTCATTAGGAGATTACGAATGTCCTGAACGCGCGTCTCGCCGGGTTGGAGGGTAAGGTGTGCCGAACTTGTGAGGCTCATCACGTCCCTCGATAGGTCCGGCGAGCCGAGCCGGACGGGAAGAAGTGCCGCTCGGCTCGCGGCACCTACCTAATGCGTGCCGCTCGGCTCGCGGCACCTACTGGCGGTAGGTCCGGCGAGCCGAGCCGGACTTTTTACAAAGTGCCGCTCGGCTCGCGGCACCTACCCAATGCGTGCCGCTCGGCTCGCGGCACCTACCACGTTAGCGTTTTCGCCCTCCTACGACCTTTGCCAAAGCGCCAATACATCCGTCAAGAACTTGAGTAGCTTGCAGCCTCCGACCGGCTTCGCTAGAGTAAAAAATCGACTGAACTGCTTGCGTCTGAGCGTGCGGAACGCTAAGCCGCAAGCGGTCAACCGCGCGAGGATCCCGGTGTGACGCATCTAGACGTTGATCCCATCTGCGTCGTAATTGGCCGGACCCGGCACAAGATGGTTCAGATTGAAATTCAGGAGGCGGCCAAGCAGGGCGCTCGCCTCATCGAGCTGCGCCTGGATTTTCTGGCCAAGGCTCCCGATTTCAAGCGACTGCTGGACGACAAACCCTGTCCGATGATCGCCACGGTGCGCCGCCCGCAGGATGGCGGCCGCTGGAGCGGCACCGAGGAAGCACGCTTAACGCTGATGCGTCAAGCTATCGTCGCCGGCTTCGACTGGGTCGATCTGGAAACCGACATTGCCGACAACATCCGCCGTTTCAAAGATGTTAAACGCATCGTCAGCTACCACAACATGCGTGAGGTGCCGGCCGACCTGGAGAAGATTTATCAGCGCATGTGTTCGCAGGATGCCGATGTGGTCAAGTTGGCCGTGCGCGGCCAGCATCCCAAGGACAATGTACGTCTGCTCGATTTGCTGCGCAATTCACCGCGACCAACCGTGGCCTTCTGCATGGGCGATCTCGGGATGCCTAGCCGTCTGCTGGGTGCCAAGTTCGGCGCTCCCTTCACCTACGCGGCCTTCAACAAGGAGCGCGGCATCGCGCCCGGCTTGCCGTCTCTGCCCGAACTGAAACAGATTTTTCACTACGACCGCATCAACGCCGACACGAAGGTGTTCGGCGTCCTCGGCGATCCGGTCGGTCATAGTCTCAGCCCGCTCGTGCATAACATGGCTTTCCGCCATCTGGGTATCAACGCCGTGTATGTACCGTTCCGCGTTCCGCGGCCAGAGTTGCCCGATGCGCTCAAGGCGTTTATGAAGATTCCGGTGCAGGGCTACAGCGTGACCATTCCGCACAAAGAAGAGGCGGCGGAGTTGGCCAAGCACAAAGATGAATCAGTGGTACGCGCTAAGGCGGCCAATACGCTGATCCGCAGCGGCGACGATTTCTCCGCCTACAACACCGATTACGAGGGCGTCATCGACACGCTGCGCGCTTATCTGCCGACCTCGTTCAATAACCCGGACACCGAACCATCCAAGGGCATCGTCACGACACTGCCTGAGCCGCCGTCGCTGAAATCCAAGATCGTGCTGGTACTCGGCGCGGGCGGCATCGGTCGGGCCGTGGCTCACGCCCTGCGCTCCGAGGGCGCTCTGGTGAACGTCGCCAATCGCACCAGCGAGCGTGCCGCGAAACTGGCTGAGGAGGTCGGCGGCCGGCATATCGAATGGCAGGGACGGCATAGTGTCTTGTGCGATGTGGTCATCAACTGCACTTCAGTCGGCATGCACCCGGACGTGGACGAAGCGCCGCTGCACCCCAGTTTCCTCAAGCCCGGCCTCGTCGTTTTCGACACCGTCTACACGCCCGAAACCACGCTTCTCGTCAAGGAATCGCGTTCGCGCGGCTGTCACGTCATCACCGGCGTCGAACTGTTCGTTCGTCAGGCAGCCCAGCAATTCAAGCTGTTCACGCAGCGCGAAGCTCCCATCGAGTTGATGCGCAAGGTCGTCAAACGCGCCCTGTCGCCGGTCGCCATCCGGGACGACGAAGACACGGAGACACGGTGAACGAATCGCTCCTCTTCTTGATTGGTCCACGCGGCAGCGGCAAGAGTACCGTCGCGCGACTGCTGGCACAACAACTGAGTTGGGCATGGCTCGATGCGGACGACGAACTGGAAAAGCGTCATGGACAATCGATCCGCGCTATTTTCGCCGCCGAGGGCGAGGTGGGTTTTCGCGACAAGGAAGCGGCGATCTTGACGGAGTTGAGCCGTTTGCGGCAACACGTTATTGGCACCGGCGGCGGCGTCGTGTTGCGCGAGAGCAACCGCGAACTGTTGCGTGCATCGGGGCGCGTGGTGTGGCTGACGGCGGATGTGGAGACGTTGTGGCAGCGCTTGCAGGGAGATCGTTCCACGGCCGAGCGCCGGCCCGCGCTGACCGTCGGCGGCCGCGAAGAAATTGCCGAGATATTACGTGTAAGAGAGCCGCTTTATCGCCGTTGTGCCGATCTCGTCGTCGAGACAGCGGGGCGTTCGCCGGCCGAGATTGCCGACGAGGTGCTGCGTCTACTAGCCCGGAGCGCCAGCGACGGGGTTCTTAACGCCAGCGACGGGTTTCTTCGCGCCAGCGACGGGTGCTGAGTCCCGTCGCTGGCGTTAAGAACCCCGTCGCTGGCGCTCCGGGCTAGTAAATGGAAAATAGAAGGCGCAACCCATGTTCTACCTCTGGCTCATTCCGGTATTCGCGATCGGTGCCTGTGTCGGCAGCGTCATCAACTACTGTTTTTATCGTCTGCCGCTGGAAAAAAGCATCCTTTGGCCGGGACCGCGCTGCGGTCGCTGTTTGCAGTCGATCCGCTGGTATGACAACATCCCGCTTCTTAGTTATTGCTTGCTGCGCGGCCGCTGCCGCACTTGCCGCGGATCGATTCCCGCGCGTTACCTCGCCATCGAGTTGCTTACCGGCCTACTCTTCGCCGGCCTGTTTTACATCGAGATTGGCCGAAACATTCTCGATCTGCCGTACCTGGCCGTGCATCGATCGGCCATCGCTGCGGGAGACGTGCCGCGTGCCGGCTGGGCGGTGTTCTTCTGCCATGCCGTGCTAGTTAGCTTTCTGCTGCTGACCTCGCTGTGCGATCTGGATGATATGGCCATTCCCTTACCGATCACGATCACCGGCACGTTGGCGGGATTGGCGTGCAGTCTGCTTTGGGCGTGGCCCTTCCCCGATGCGGGGAAACCGCTGCCGTTCACCAGCGGAATTGTGCCGCCGCGTTTGCCGGCCGGTCTGTATCCTTGGCCGGTTTGGTATCCGCTACCGGACTGGCTGCCGGCGGGCAGTTGGCAACTCGGACTGGCCACCGGATTGGCCGGAGCCGTCGCCGGCATGCTGGTCATGCGTGTCGTGCGCTTTACGTTCGGACTGACGCGCGGCATCGAGGCGCTGGGCGTCGGCGACGCCGATTTGATGATGATGGCCGGCGCGTTCGTCGGTTGGCAGCCGATTTTGCTATCGTGCTTCGTCGCCGCGTTTCCCGGTCTGCTGTTCGGCGTGGCGCAGCTGGTGCGCCGCGGCAATCAGGCGCTGCCGTTCGGCCCGTCGCTGGCCCTCGGCGTGGTGCTGACGTTGTGGTTGTGGCCCTTTTTGGGCCGCGAGGACGCGGTTCGTATGGTGTTCTTCGAGCCGCTATTTCTGGCGGTGATTGTCGGCGGCGGCTCCGGCTTTCTGCTGGTGGCCGGTCTGCTATTCCGCTTTGTGCTGGGGACGCCGCAACAATCCGAAAGTTAGAGCATGATCCGGCCCCTTGTTGGCGAACGGCTGGCGTTAGCCGGCTGATAAACGGAGGAAACCGACCATGAAATGGAGAGGACGAGAAGAGAGCGAGAATGTCGAGGATCGCCGCTCTCTCGGCAAGACGGGGTTGGTTATCGGCGGCGCCGGCTCCATCCTCATCGTCATCCTGGGACTGATTTTCGGCTTCGATCCTCGTCCCTTCCTCAATCCGCAGGACGGTCAACCCGGTCAGGAAGAAACCCGTCCTCTCGATCCGGGACAGGAAGAAGCGGCCCATCTGGTCAAGGTGGTCCTGAAAGACACCGAAGATGTTTGGACGGCGCAGTTTCGCAAGATGGGCAAGAGCTATCGCAAGCCGACCTTGGTTCTATTTACCGGCCAAGTCCGATCCGCTTGCGGATCGGCGGATTCCGCTGTTGGTCCCTTCTATTGTCCGAGCGATGAAAAAGTATACATCGACCTCGATTTTTTCCGCGAGCTGAAAACGCGATTTCATGCGCCGGGAGAGTTCGCCGAAGCGTATGTCCTGGCGCATGAGGTCGGCCATCATGTGCAGAAACTTCTCGGTTACTCCGGCAGGGTACACACCCATAAGGGCCGCATGAGCGATTCCGTGCGCCTGGAACTGCAAGCGGATTATCTCGCCGGTGTCTGGGCCTATCATGCGCAGGAGATGAAAAACATCCTCGAAACGGGTGACATCAAGGCGGCGCTGACCGCAGCCAAGGCGATCGGCGACGACACGCTCCAGAAAAAGAGTCGCGGCTATGTGATCCCGGATTCCTTCACGCACGGAACCTCGCAGCAGCGCGTTCGCGCCTTCACGCGCGGCATCAAAACCGGCGATGCTTCGCCGAGAGCCTTGGAGCGATTTTTCACGGCCGATGAGTTGTAGGAGTCACTCGGCGCGCCAAACTTCCGCCCTCGCCCCAACGTGCATCAATGCAATAGGCCAGCAGGGCGCAGGATAGGCCCACGAGCCAGCCCGCGAGTACATCACTGGGGTAGTGAACACCGAGATAAGGCCGACTGATGCCGATAAGCAGCGGCAAAGCAATCCCCAGCGCGATTACCAACCCGCGCACGATTCGGCGGCGCAGGGTACGCGAGGCGGTCAGGGCGATGGCTCCGTAAATCGCCATCGAGTTGAGAGAATGCCCGCTGGGGAAACTCGGCGAATGCGGTGGATCGATCACTCGCCAGGCGACATCCGGACGCGGCCGATTCGCCACGAGTTTGACCCCCTGGGCAATGCCCAAGCCAAGCACGGCCGTCGCCAGCACGATACAGGCGGTGCGCCGTCGCCCATAAAGCCAGAAGACCAGCACCGCCGCGAGCAGGACGCCGATCACCGTCTTCTTATCGCCCAGGAGCGTGGCGAATTTCATCGCTTCGTTCAGCCAGGGCTGGTGATGGCTCTCTAACCAGGAAAAGGTGTTGCCATCGGCGGCGTGTACATATTCCATTACGTACCTCCTTATGGGGTTTTACCAGCCCGTAGCGCCAGCAAGGGATCCCCTTGCTGGCGCTGCGGGCTGGTGAGACACCGTTTCTGACCTTGCCGTCATCCCGAATCCATTTCTACAATAATATATCTGTTTGTCTACCACCGGAGAACGTCATGAAGTCTGGTATCCATCCCGAATACACCGAAGCCACCGTGACCTGTGGCTGCGGCAACAAGTTCGTCACCCGCAGCACCAAGAAAAACATCACGGTCGAAATCTGCTCGGCCTGCCATCCGTTCTTCACCGGCAAGATGAAGTATCTGGATACGACCGGCCGCGTCGAGAAGTTCCAGCGCAAATACAACTGGGACAAACGCAAGAAGGCAGCCGAAGCCGCTGCCGCCGCCACCGACGACACTCCCAAATAGCTCTGGCCTATCCGGCACCCTCCTGTTGGCGGATCATCAGGCGAACGGCCGGCGTTAGCCGGCTGGTGGGTATGCCTTACCAGCCGGCTAACGCCGGCCGTTCGCCAACAATCATGCACTACGGGAGCTTTCGCGCATGTGGCCCATTTTCGAGCAAGCGCTGACACGCTATCAGGAACTGGAACAACAACTCAGCGATCCCATCGTGGTCGCCGACCGCGCGCGCTTCACGCGCACCGCCAAGGAACACGGCACCCTCGCCCGGCGTGTCAAACCCTATCTGGAATACAAGAAAATCACCGAGGATCTGGCACAAGCGCAGGCGCTTTTCGACGCCGAGACCGACCCGGAGATGCGCCAGTATGCCGAGCAAGAATTGGCGGAATTACGCTCGCGCCAGGAAGCGTTGCAAGCACGGCTCGAGGATTTCGTGCTGGCTGAGGGCGAAACCTACGACAGTATTATCTTGGAGGTTCGCGCCGGCACCGGCGGCGACGAGGCGGCGCTGTTTGCCGGCGATCTCTACAACATGTACACGCATTACGCCCGCGATCAGGGGTGGAAGGTCGAGGACATTTCGTTCAATCCCGGCGAGCAGGGCGGTTACAAGGAAGTAGTGTTCAGCATCACCGGCGACGACGCTTTTTTACACTTTCGTTACGAAAGCGGCGGCCATCGCGTGCAGCGTGTGCCGAAGACGGAGCAGCAGGGCCGTATTCACACTTCCGCCGCCACGGTGGCCGTGCTGGCCGAACCGGATGAAGTGCAGGTCGAGATTCGCGATCAAGACATCGAATGGGAACGCATGCGCGCCGGCGGCGCGGGCGGTCAGCACGTCAACAAGACCGAGAGCGCGGTGCGCATTTGGTACAAGCGCGGCACGCCGGATGAACTTGAAGTGAAGTGCCAGGATGAGCGCAGTCAGCACAAAAACTATGAGCGCGCTGTGCGTATTCTGCGTAGCCGAGTCTACGAGATTCAGCAGCAAAAACTGCATCGCGCGCGGGCCGAGCAACGGCGGACGCTGATTGGCTCCGGTGATCGAAGTGAACGCATCCGCACCTACAATTTCCCGCAAAATCGCGTTACCGACCACCGTATCAACCTGAACCTTTATAAACTCGATGCCATTATCGCCGGCAACATCGGTGAACTGATCCAGGCACTACGCGACTTCGACAAAAAACAACGCCTGGGTAACTAACACAAATACTTTCACCACGGAAAGCACGGAAAACACGAAAAAATACAAAAGAGATGCTCTCGCGAGGAAATCCGGCTTTATTCTCGATAATGAAGCATTTTTGTATTTTTTCCGTGTTTTCCGTGTTTTCCGTGGTGAAAGGATTGAAAGGATAGAGCCGTGAGTGCGGAGCAGCCCTGGACGATTGGCCGTTTGCTCGATTGGACGACGAAGTACCTGGAGCAAAAGGGATCGGAGTCGCCGCGTCTCGATACTGAGGTATTGTTGGCTCATGCACTGGGCTGCAAACGCATCGATCTGTACGCCCGCCACACGGAAGAAGCACCCGAGCGCGAGAGGGGGAAGTTCCGCGAATTGATCCGTCAACGCATTGAGGGCTGTCCGGTAGCGTATCTGGTTGGCCGCAAGGAGTTCTTTTCGCTGGAATTTGAAGTCACACGCGCGGTGCTGATTCCGCGGCCGGATACCGAATGCGTCGTCGATGAATGTCTGCGTTTGGCGAAACCAATGGCGGAACCGGCGATTCTCGACATCGGCACCGGCTCCGGCTGCCTCGCGGTGGCCGTCGCCCGCCAGCACAAAACAGCGCAGGTAACGGCCGTGGACATCAGCCCCGATGCCTTGAGCGTGGCATCCGCGAATGCGGCCCGCCATCGCGTCGCCGAGCGCGTTCGCTTCTTGCAGGGAGATTTGTTCGCTTCCCTTCCCGGCAGCGAACGGTTCGATTTCATCCTGAGCAATCCGCCGTACATTCCGCACGATGAGATTGGCAAACTGGCTCCCGGCGTGCGCGATTACGAGCCTCATCTGGCGCTGGACGGTGGCGCAGACGGCTTCGCCGTCTTCGATCGCCTTATCGCCGGCGCACAGACGCATCTGAAACCGGATGGCTATTTGCTCATCGAAATTGGTTCGCCGCAGGAAGAACCAGCACGCGAACGAATTAACGGACATAAAGGCTATGAATTGGCGAAAACAATTCACGATGGTTCGGGGCATCCGCGCGTGCTGATGGCGCGCTGGCGTAGCGTGAAATAAAAGAAGCCGCTTGCGGCTTAGCGCGGAGAACGCTAAGCCGCAAGCGGCTTGACGGTGGTAAGCGCTTACAGCGTCCAGCCCTTACGATACTCGAAGTGGAGCAACTTATCCGCTTGCGGATAATTCGTGAACTTCATGTTCTCGCCGTCCCATTCGAGCTTCTTGCCGGCGCGCATGGCGACGTTGCCCAGCAAGATCGTCTCGGTCAACATCCCGGCGAAATCGAAGTTCGAGTAAGCGATCTCCGGCTTGTTTTCCATGATCGCTCGGACCCATTCCGCCTTCATGCCGTCGTCGCCCTTGCCGTTACGCGGCAGGGTTCGCTCCGGTTTCTTGAAACCCTCGAAGTTCTTCTTCGGCAACAAGAGATAGCGTGCGCCATAATCATCCGGCGAGTACAGGACGCCCTTGGCTCCGACGAGCAATGAACCGCTGCCTGGCGGATTTTCGCCGTGAAGCAATTCCTTGGGGGGCAGGTTTTTCTTGCCATCGTGATGGCCTTCATACCAAACAAACTTGACCGGCGGCATGCCTTCCCCGCGCGCGGGGAACTGGAAGGTGATCGTCGCCCAACCCGGATAAGTCTCCGAGTTGATGGGGCCATTCTCAGCAGAAACACTGGTCGGATAGCCGAGTTTCAGCGCGCGGAAGGCCATGTTCGCCGTGTGACAGGCCATGTCGCCAAGGGCACCCGTGCCGAAATCCCAGAAGCCACGCCAAGCGAAGGGGTGATAGCCCGACGCATACGGACGCTCGGGAGCCGGCCCAAGCCACTCATCCCAGTGGACGTTCGGCGGCACCGGTTTGGGATCGGGGCGTTTGGTGAGTTTCGGCGCTTGCGGCCAAATCGGGCGATTGGTCCAGACGTGAACCTCCGTCACCGGCCCGATGCCGCCTGCCTGCACGACCTCGACGGCCTCACGCAGTCCGTTCTCAGCGGAGCCTTGATTGCCCATCTGCGTGCAAACCTTATACTTCTTCGCCCCTTCGCGCAAGGCGCGGGCCTCTCGCACCGTATGCGTCAACGGCTTCTGACAGTAAACGTGCTTGCCCATCTTAATGGCCATCATCGCCGCCGCCGCGTGCGTGTGGTCGGGTGTGCTGACTGTCACGGCGTCGATCGATTTGCCCATCTCATCGAGCATCTTGCGGAAATCGTTGTACTTCTTCGCTTGCGGGAACCGCTTGGCCTTGCCGTTCAGGGTGTTGTCATCGATATCGCAAATGGCGACGACATTGCCGTGATTGCCGGCCTGGTCGATGTCGCTCGATCCCTTGCCGCCCACGCCGATACCGGCGATGTTCAATTTTTCATTGGGCGACTTGCTCGCGCCCAGCGTGATTCCGCCCGCCACCCAGAACCCGATACCGGCTAGGCCGGTCTGCTGGATGAACTGGCGACGATTACTTCGTCGGCTCATGAATGTACTCCCCTTGTTGTGGAAATATCCGAAGTCGTACCGTGCGGAAGGCGATGGTTTGGCCAAAGTCAGTCTAAAGAGGCGTTCGGCCGGTTGCAATAACTTCCTTGGAAAAGATGCGCGATTTTCATCCGGTTAAAACAAGTTCCCCGGCCTAGGGTCTTTCGGACCTTGGCAACTCCGCGCCTGTCTCGCATAATACCGCACGAGCTAAACCCACGCACTGGAGACCAAGCCCGTGGCCGACAATCCTCCGATCACTCCCGCAATGCCCGCACCGTTCGACATCGAACAACCGGCCTGCTTCTACCTGGGCCGCGAGTACGATCTGCACACACGCACCATCTTGCCCGACAAGCACGTCATGTATGACGCGCGCGATCTGACAACGCACGGCGTCGTCGTCGGCATGACCGGCTCGGGCAAGACCGGCCTGTGCATTAGCCTGCTCGAAGAAGCGGCCATCGACGGCATTCCGTGCGTCATCATCGATCCCAAGGGCGATCTGACCAACCTGCTGTTGCAGTTCCCGGACCTCGATCCGCGTAAGTTCGCCGAGTGGGTCAACGAGGAAGACGCCCAGCAGAAGGGGTTGTCGGTGCAAGCGTATGCGGAGCAGATTGCCGCGCGCTGGCGGCAGGGCTTGACGGAGACGGCGCAAACGCCGGAGCGGATTGCCCGTCTCAAGGCGTCGTCGGACTGGCGCATCTACACGCCCGGCAGCGAAGCCGGTATCCCATTGTCCATCCTCGGCACCTTCTCGGCCCCCAAAGACAGCAAGAAAATGCCGCGCGAAGTGCTGACGCAGAAGATCGACGCCACGGCCACCGCCTTGCTGGGTCTTACCGGCATCGCCAGCGATCCCGTACAATCGCGTGAACATATCCTGATTGCGCAACTCCTTCTGCACTTCTGGACGGCGGGCAAGGATCTCGATTTGCCGGGCTTGATCTTGCAGATTCAAAATCCGCCCATTCGCACCGTCGGTGCCTATAACCTGGAAACATTCTTCCCCGCCAAGGAACGGCTCAAGTTTGCCTCGACCTTGAACAATGTGCTGGCCGCACCGAGTTTTTCGACATGGACGACCGGCGAATCGCTCGACCTCGCCAGCATGCTCTATCGTTCCGGCAAACCGCAGCAGTTGATTTTCTACATCGCGCACCTGGACGACACGCAACGCATGTTTTTCACGACGTTGCTGCTCGAAGAAATGCTGAGTTGGACGCGCCGGCAATCGGGGACTAGCAACCTGCGGGCGTTGTTGTATTTCGACGAGGTATTCGGCTACATGCCGCCGCATCCGGCCAATCCGCCGAGCAAGGCACCGCTGTTGACGCTGTTCAAACAGGCGCGGGCGTTCGGTGTCGGCGTGCTGTTGGCCACGCAAAATCCGGTCGATCTCGATTACAAGGCGCTGTCCAACGCCGGTACGTGGTTCGTCGGCAAATTGCAAACCGAGCGCGACAAGATGCGTCTGCTCGAAGGCTTGGAAACCGTGGCCGCCGAGCAGGGCACGCTGACGGATCGCTCCTATCTGGAGACGGTCATCTCGTCGCTGGGCAGCCGGGTCTTCCTTTTGCACGACATCCATCGCTCGGCCCCCGTCCTGTTTCAAAGTCGCTGGGCGTTGTCGTTTCTGCGCGGCCCCATGACTAAGGATCAGGTAGCACGGCTGATGGAACCGGTGAAGCGCAAAAACGAGTCGGCTGCGCCAATGGCCATCCCGCTCTGCACGCATTGCCATCAAGAACTCGGCCCCGATGTCGGCGATCGCTGTCCCCACTGCGGCCAACCGCCCTGGGCCAACGCTCAGTTCCGTAAGCAGGACAAAGAATATCGCGAAAAGCTTCGCCGTGCTTCGCCCGTTTCCTCCGCCACCTCAATGGATGCCAGCTCGCGGCCACCGGTGCTGCCGCCGGATGTGACGCAATTTTACTTGCCGGCGGCACGTCCAACCGCAGGCGGTGCGGTGATGTATCAGGCACGCATTCTGGGGATTGGTGAGATCGCTTTTATCGTTGATAAGCGCAAGGGCAGGGAACACACGGAAACGATCCGCCTGCTGGCACAGCCGGCCGCTTCCGGCCATCCGCTCGACTGGGACCACGCCGAGCCAGTGGGCGAATCGTTGGCGACGACGCCTTTACCCGGCGCTCACTGGGACGGCGTGCCGGATTCGCTCGATACGGGGCGGAAGTTCAAGGGACTGGAAAAAGCCTTCGGTGAGTATCTTTACAGCACGAAAAAACTGTCATTGTTCCAGAATCGCGAACTGGAATTGGTGAGCGAACCAGGTGAGACACTGGAAGCATTTCAAGCGCGTTGTCGTCAGGCGGCGGCAGAGGAAGCGGCGCAGGCACTGGCGATGCAGAAGGCCAAATTCACTCCCCGCTTCGAGGCGATGGGCATGGCTGTGCCGGAAGACGCGCACGGTGCGGACCAATCCGGCAACTCCTTCCTCGGTTGGCTGTTCTCCGCCGTTCTCCCTTCGCAGAAGGATGAGGGACCGCCCGCGACGCGGCAGGAAGAGAAGGAACGCAAACTGAAGGCCGACTATCAGGCCAAGCAAGCGGAAATTCACGAGAAATGGAAGCGCGTCGGCGAGGAACACACGAGCATCCAGGTCAAGCCGCGCAAGGCGGACGTGCGCGTGACGCATTTCGGTCTGGCATGGATGCCCAGGGTGGGAGGCTGATGCCAGCGACTTTGAAATGGGATCACTTCCCCGGCTTCGCCTTCGGTTTCATGGTCAGGACGACCACCTCATCCCGAATGGTGTAGGTCATCCCAATCGGATCGAGAAGTTTCTGTAACGCCTCACCCAGCGGGACTTGCTTTACCGAAGCAGTCAACGGAATCTTCGGGTCGATCAAACCGGCTTTGCGAGCGACGGGATCGAGTATGAAACTCTCCAACATCAGATGGTGGAGAAACTGCGCCACCTCGGACAAAGGCTTGTCCTTGAACTCGAAATTGATCTTCATGTTGAGTCTTTTTTCGATCCTCCGGGCGGCGGCGCGCTGCGTTTCCGTCAATCGCTCGGCTGGTGCTGGGCCAGGCTTTCGGCCGCGAACCACCAAACCCTTGTCATCCTGCTCAAAAGCCAGACCATTCGCCTCCAGGATGAGATGCAGAGCGCTGCGCGGCGAAAGCCAGCCGTCTGCTCCAGCGTAAAGTCATCCAGGGAAACGACCACCATTCGATCCAGTCCCCGAGCGACCCGCAGTGGGATGGGCAGCGGCGGCAACTTCTCTTCTAGTTGCGCTTCCAGTTGCATTTCCTCAACTCGACCGACCAATTTCCCCTTAGGATCAATGAGCAACGTGGTCGGCAAGGATTCGATGCCGAAGTTCTTGGCGGTTTGCCCGGTAGCGTCGAGCAGGATCGGGAATGGCAAATGCCGGCCTCTCCAATACTTTGCGCGCAGCCGTTCGAGTTTCTTGTCCAGGTCCGCGAAATCTTTCACCGAGGAAATGTAAAAGGTGAGTATTTCAAACTTATCGCGATCCTTTTTGTGGACTTCATACAGGTCCATCAATTTCGGCAAACTGCCGGCCACGCACGGTCCGCACCAGTCAGCCCAAAATTCGAGCAGCACCCACTTGCCCTTGAAGTCGGCAAGCTGAACCGTCTTCTCGACGCCGCGAGCGTCGGTGACATGCCATGCCGGCGGCACCTTGCCAATGTGTTTGCCGAGGATGGACGCGGGCACATTTAAGGTCTTGAGATCCACGTCCGGCATATCGGCGTTAAGGGTAAATGTCTTTTCCGTCCGCTGAAAGTCGCGGGCAGAGGTAGTCAGTCGGTAGTCGCCGGGCGGAAGATGGAACAAAAAGGAACCGTCGGCGGTGGGCGACCGGAAGATGGAAACCGAACGGCTGAAGATATGGACGCCGATGTTGGACGGCCGTTTGCCGAGTTCCTCACAGAAGAACCGGCCCTTGACGCCGACGAGAGGAACGAGTTTGATCTCCACGGGCTTGCCGGCAATTTTTTCGTCCAGCACAAGGAGTCCGCCCGTCTTGCGATCCCTATCCAGCGCTATCAACCCCTCCTTACGGCCGTTGAAGGTGATGGAAAGCGTGAATCGCCCCTCCGCGTTTGTGATCGTACCATGGTAGGGCGTCGTCCCGGCCTCATGCGCGGTCCACCAGATTCCGACCTCGGCCCCGGCAACCGGCTTGCCGCTTGCATCCACCACCCGACCGGCGACCTTCGTCACCTCCTGGGCATGGGCCGCCAGAGCCGGCACCATACCGAGAATTACGGCAACGATCCCGCATCGGATTCTCATGGCGACTTGTCCTCAGCTGACCTCAACGGTTGAACATAAATTCCTTCGACGCCAGCACCGACCAGAACAAATCTTCCAGCGCCTCGCGCCGCGTCGTCTTCGTATCGGCGGCGGCCTCGGCGAGCAGCGTTTGAAACTTCTTCTGTTCGGTCGCCGTCGGCTCGCGGCACAGGGCCAGCACGAACAGACGACGCACGGCTTCCTCATCCGTGACCTTCTCGCGCAACCATGTTTCCAGACGCGAGTTTTTGGCGCGGATTTTATCGTTGAGCGTCTTGCCGTTATTGAGGTGCAACGCCTGGCCGACGCTGGAATCTTGCTGGCGTTCGCACGAACACGTCTGCGCGCGTTCCGGCCGGCCGAAGGCGTCGAGGAAACGCGAGGCCACCAGCGAATCCGGCAGTTGCAGCGCCCGCGTGCCGAGTGGATAACCATTGTAATTGTTCACGGAATCGCCGCCGGCCGAGTTCAACTGTGTGAACGGCGTCGGCACCCCCGTCACCTGCGAATAGGTGTCGAGAATCACCTCGGCCGACAAACGGCGAATGAGGTAGTGCGAATAAAAGCGATCGTCGCTGCGATTGCCCGGCAGCGGTTGCGAGGAGCGCTGATAACTCGCCGAGTTCATGATGGTACGCATCAACTGCTTCACATCGAACTTGTGGGCGATGAAATCTTTCGCCAGCGCATCGAGCAATTCGGGATTGGTCGGCGGATTCGTTTGGCGCAGATCGTCCTCGGCTTCGACGAGACCGCGCCCCATGAAGTTGCGCCACACACGATTGACGAGCGCCTTGGCGAAATAGGGATTGTCCGCCGCCGTCAGCCAATCGACGAAATAGGCCCGGCGATCGGCGGTGCTATCCAGTGACAACGGCTTGCCATCGAGCGGCGTTGGCGGCATCGGCACGCCGCGGCGCAGGTGCGGCACATCGCCGGACGGCAACGCCTGCACGTTAACCTCGCCGCCGCGTTCGCCGTTCTTGAGGGCCACACGCGAAAATAGATTGGCCATGCTCCAGTATTGATCCTGCGTCCATTTTTCCAGCGGGTGATTGTGGCAGCGGCAGCAAGTGATCGACATGCCCATAAACGTCACGGAGGTTGATTCGGTCAGATCGGTGACATCCTTGTGCAAGACAAAATAGTTGGCCGCGCCGTTGTCGAGACTGCCGCCGCTGGCCGTGAGAATATCGCGCGTGAAGCGGTCCCACGGTTTATTGTCGGCCACACTCTGGCGGACAAACTGATAGAACGACCACACGGCAGGCTGCGGCAGACGGCGCGTGGTGATGAGCAGCATATCCGACCACTTGTAAGCCCAGTAATCGACGAATTCCGGCCGTTCCAGCAAGGCATCGATCAACTTCGCGCGCTTGTTCGGCGCTTGATCGGCGAGAAACTTTTGCAATTCGTCCGGCTTCGGCAGAATGCCCGCTGTATCGAGATAAGCGCGGCGCATGAACTCCGCATCGGTACACAACGGCGATGGCGGCAGGCGCAGGCTCGCCAATTTCTTGAGTACCAATTCGTCGATGAAATTATGTTTTTGTGCGGATGTGAACACTTTTGGATCGAGGACATTGGGCAACGGCGAGGCGATGCGGCTGGCGGCGACGCGGTTCGAGTACCACACGGTAATAGCCGTTTCGCCGTAACCGGCCACACTGACCTTGCCATCGGGATTGACAGCGGCGACGAGATCCTCGCTGCTGTTGAACTTGGCCCAGCGGGTGACATCTTCCGAATGGCCGTCGGAGTACCAGGCGCGAACGACGACTTGCAGTGTGTCCTTCGGCTTCAGTACAGCAGCGGCCGGTATCACTTCCAATCGCTGAATGCGCGGATCGTCGGCGCGTGGCCCCGGCGCGGCGGCGGCGATCCAATCGGCGAGAACGTGATAATCTGCCGAGCCAGGCTCGATCTTTTGTCCGCCACCGTGCGCTACCGCCTGCGTCGGCTTGAGCAACATCAGACTGCGAGCGGGTTCATTGCGATCAACGCGCCGCCCCAATGCTTGCCGCGTCAACACGAAATAATCGCTCTCGGGATCGTAGCCGCGCAGTGATAGTTTCAATCCGCCCTTGCCCGCGAGCGCGCCGTGGCACGCCCCGGAATTGCAACCGGCTCGCGTCAGCAGCGGGATGACATGATTGCGGAAACTCCAGGTAAACGGCTCCTTCGCCTTGCGAACCGTAACTCTCACAGTCGCTGGCTTGCTGTCCATCGTGGCCGTGATCGTCGCTTCGCCATCGCCGACCGCGCGCACGACGCCACTCGCGTCCACGGTCGCCACGGTGAGATGCGAGGACATGAACTTCGCTTGCGGCGTCCGTTCGCCGACGACTTGGCCATTTTCCTCCGCCAGCACGAGCAACCGCTGACTGGCGTGCGGTCCGGTCAGCGTCACGTCGGCGGGGAGGATCTTCAGGTCAGCGGCCGAAGTCGAACCGAAACATACGGCGAGGCCGAAGCAAGCGAGGATATTTCGGCAGAAGTTTTTCAGCATGATGCGTTCTCAATCCTCATTCCGTTTAGCGGCGGCTCGCAGAGTCGCGCGGCTCTGGGAACCGCCGCTAAACAATTAGTTCTTGGGCAAACCGAATAGCCGATCATGGGGAGCTTTGCGATGACAGTTCATGCACGACTCGACACGGCCAGCCGAGGTGACTTCCTTGCCGTCAGCCGTGACAGTGCCATAGACCCAACCTTCATCCGTATCCGGTGTTTTCGGGTCCATTTTGTACATGATGAACAGCGGTCCTTTCTTGGCCGCGTGATAGAGGCGACCGTCCTTGCGGGCGTAGGGCACATAGCGATCCTCCATCTCCACTGTCTTTGTGCTGTCCTTGTTGTCCTTCGCATGAACCTTGACCTTGCGGGAGATGGCTTCTAGCGGTTGAGCTTTATCCGCGACCTCTTCCGGCAGCCAGGATTCCTTGACGACGACCTGTCCGACAGGACTGGTTTGGTCTTCCGTGAAATAGCGACCTCGATCGCTGATTTTGGCGAAGATCGAGTACAACTTGCGTCCATGCGTTTCGCTAGCTTTACTGGCGCTGACGCGCAACGCCGGCATCTGTGGAGGCGCATCGCACAAAACCGGTGCCCAGCGCCATTGATCGTCTATACGCCCATATTCGGGATACGTCGCGGCAATCTCCAGCAATCGAGCGTGGAAAGGCGGCGTGGCCTCGCCCGCGTCGCAGCAACCGCAATCCGCTTGCTCGTTCACCGCCGTGACTTTGGTAGGATCATTGGCAGTGGCCGGGGGAGGCGTCTTGTCCTTCTCCCAGCAACCTGACAACATCACCACGATGCCGAAACATCCGAGTACAGCAAGCCAGCGCATTAACATGGCATATCCTCTTCTGCATGAGTGAGAAGTTCCTGCCTGCATCTCTATCAACGTCAGACTTCGCCCTCGCCAAGCTGTCGAGCCTGATACTCGTCCTCTCGGCGTTTCTCTTCCAGGCATTCGATGTAATCGCTTCGCAAAGACGGATGCAAGCGATCCGCGAAGGATTCATTCAACCGATGAATGCCAATTAGATTTACGACATCCGCAAAGTCTTGATGACGACGCGCCGCCAGTTTTAACTGTACCAAGTTGAGCAAATCCAGAACTTGCGCTTTTTCAATCGTTTCTCGGGCGGAGGCCGGATCGGGGTAGGCGATTGGTCCCGGTTTACCGCTGCCGGGGAACAATCCCGCAACAAGGAAATCGATAGTCACTTCGTTAGCACGATCCGTGAATCGGCGCGGAAGCTGAGAATGTCTCTGATATTGTTTGGGGACGAACCGTTTGCGAAATTCGGCCAACCCCTCAGCGGTCAGAAGAACATCGAGATCGTCCGTCGTCCGGCGATGCCCGTGCGCATTCACCGCCATTCCGCCGACAATGGCGTAGGAAATCTTAGCCTTTTCCAGACGCTTCACGATTCGGCGCATCGACTTGTAAACCGCATCGTCCTTCTGGAAAAACATGCCGATTTCCTTCAGACGTTTCTGGAAACTGAACGAAGCCGTTTTCACCATCACTCCCCCCTCGATCGAGCGCGGTTTTGCGCTACTCTGACGATTTCGGAAACCGCTGGCGCATCTCTTCCAATTCGCGGCGCAGCCGAGCTGTCTCCGTCTCGGCGGCGTCGGCGCGTTGTTTTTCCTGTTCGGTGCGTTGTTGGGCCGCCTCGGCGAAGGTGGGGACGAGCCGGCCATCAGCGTCGTAAAACCGCGGCCACGTCGCCCTCTCCTCCAAATACGTACCCGTCCACGGACCCAGCCAGAGCTGCAATTGTTCACTCCATACCCAACCGCGTTCGTTGGCGAGGATCGGCTCGTACACCTGTTGCGCGCTCAATCGCAACCCCTCCAGAGTCCCCACCTGGGGTTCGCACAAAAAATATTCGGGCGTGTGCCAGGTGTCCTGGTACAGAGCGCGTTTCTCGACGCGGTCGATCTCCGCCGTACTCTCAGAAGGCAACTCAATGACAACATTGGGATAATGGTTGTTTTCGTCCCAGATCGCGTAGTAATTCCGCTCCCTGCGACGGTCCACACCCCAGACGAAGAAGAAATCAGGACCGCGAAAATCCCGATGGCGTTGCTGCTCCACGTTGTAATAAACGAACATGTTGCCGCCCGTGAAGAAATCATTCCGCGCGCGGTAGTGGCAGGTCGCCACTTCGCACAGCTGATTCATGGCGTAGCGATGCCAGGGAGTTTCCAGGGGTTCACCATCATCGGAAGGCAGATCTTGTAACCGCTCCAACTCCTCATCGGTAAAGCTGGCTAGGCCACGTCTCGGCGGGGGCGGCTCGATTATTTCGTTGCGCGGATCCAGATTCATCAAAACAACTCCTTGAGCGGCGACGCATCGTAATCGGCCAGCGGCAGCGGTCGATTTTGCGGCCCCGGCAACTCGCGGTGCGGATCGAGTCCGAGTCCCTTGTAAATCGTCGCCGCCACCATCGCCGGCGTGACCGGACGTGTCTTCGGTGTGTAACCCAACTCGTCGGATTCGCCGACGATATGGCCGCCCTTGATCGGCCCGCCACCCATCAGAATCGTCCACACTCCGGGATGATGATCGCGGCCGCCGGCCGGGTTAATCTTCGGCGTCCGGCCAAACTCACCCATCGCCGTGACGATGGTTGTTTTCAGCAGGCCGCGATCATGTAGATCCTCCAGCAAGGAGCTATAAGCGCGGTCGAAATTCGGCGCGACCAACCGCGACATCTCGGCAATGTCCGTGAACGGCTTCGAGCCGTGAATGTCCCAGGTAATTTCATCGAAGACGGTTTCATACATATTGACCGTCACGAAGCGCACGCCGCGTTCGATAAGCCGGCGCGCCAGCAGGCAACTTTGTCCGAAGCGCGTGCGGCCATAGCGATCGCGCGTGGCGGCGGGTTCCTTATCCAGCGCGAACGCCTCGCGTGCTTGCGGGCTGGACATCAAGCGATAAGCGAGATTGAAATTCTCGTCGAGTTGTTTCGCTTGTTGGTTTTTCTCGAACGAACCGAGCGCGCCCTCGACGGCGTCGCGCATTTTCTGCCGACGGCGGGCGCGCACGGCGGAGATGTATTCGGGCGGCAGCAAATCGGGCACCTTGAAGTCCTTCACCGACGGATCGGCGTTGAGGACGAAGGGATCATATTGCTTGCCGAGGTAGCCGGCGTTCTGACCGTGTGGCATGTTGCCGCCGGTGCGGCCCATCGGTCGTGGCAGCAGTACATGCGCCGGCACCTCGCCGCGCTGCCCCTTCAAATAGCCGAGTACGCAGCCGAGATGCGGATGCTCGATGCCGCCGGTGAATAGCCGGCCCGTCTGCATCATCTGATGGCCGGTGTCGTGGACGGCGGCGGCCGTGTGGTAAACGCTGCGGATCAGCGAATACTTGTCGGCGTGCTTCGCCATCTTCGGAAAGATTTCGCTAATCTGCATGCCCGTCGTCTTGGTGGCGATGGGCTTGTAGGGACCGCGAATTTCGGCCGGCGCTTTGGGCTTGGGATCCCAGGTATCGATATGACTGGGAGCGCCAAGCAAAAACAGCATGATACAGTTGACGTCTTTGTCCGGCGTCGCGGCGGCGGCCTGTCGCGCGAAGAAACCGGGCAGCGTCAGACCGAGCATCGACAAAGCGCCGGCGTGGAGGAAATCGCGTCGAGTTAAACCATCGCAAACGGATACGCTCTGATCGGCGTCGAGACGCAACATCGTGAGGGGTCTCCCATGAAAATGGCGAAGAACAGGCACAATACAAGCAGTGTATTCAAGGTAGCGTCCGATAGGCGTCAACGCAAAGGGAAAGGGGGTGCAGTTCCGCAGCTGGACTTCGCCGGGGACGACAGTATGGGATACGAGGTTCGCCCTTCAAGGACACAAGTCGAACGCAGTGTTCCGATGGAATGAGTAGTGAGGGAGCAATTCTCCAACAGGTTGTTGGAGAATGAGAACTTGTATGGACGGCCAGCGAATGCGATCGCTCCATAAGCTGGATAGAGAGTGGTTACAAATCTCGCACAACTTGTGCGAGGAACAGGTGCCCCAGTTGCCCCGCTATCCTCCCGACCACACGCCGAGCGGTATTCGCGTGAACTTGTAGAACAGCCGCTGCCCCGATTGCGGGCCGGGCTGAACTTCCACCAATTCCGCATGCAAACCGTTGCCATCAAGCAAACTCTGGAGATAGTCCGGATTGACCATCACCGCCGTGCGATCGCCGGCATGACGATCCACGAGCGGATCCGCGAACAGGTCCGCGAAGATAACGCCGCCTTCCGCCAGTAGACGGTGTGCCTCGCACAGCAGTAGCGCTGTTTCCTGGGGGTAGGTGTGCGTGAACACACTGAAAAAGACGATGAAATCAAACGAAATGTTGTGGAGCGGCAGCGCGGTCATGTCGCTGGTTAGGAAGGAGAAATTGGGCCGACGGAAACGCGAACGACAGAAGGCGACCGCCTCCGGGCTAATGTCCGTGCCGCAATAATGGCCGCGATCACTCAGAAAATCGTGCAGCGCCGCGGTTAGCTGGCCGGTGCCGCAACCGACATCGAGGATTTTCGCCTCCGGCGTGAGACCGAGATCGACGAGCAATTGCCGTTTGACGGCGCTAAGGCGATCGTACTCTTCCTTCGTGGTCGGCCCAACGATTGTCCAGTAATCGCGCTGCAAATCCCAGGTCGAATACCAGCGGCGATAATCGAGGTCCGTCCGCCATCCCGTCCGCCGCCGCAAGCCGCGCGCGGCCCGTGAAATGAACCCGTGCAAAGCATCGTTCATAGTCATGGGTATCCCTTCCCTTGGCAACATCCTCGCGGAATGTCGCGCCTCCATGCGGTCACTCGACCAGAGTTTGCCACTCCTTATGGAGCTTATCTATCTCACTCTGTTGTTGACGCAATGCTTGCCGATCCTTGTCCGTCCACTGCTCGCCCAGACGCAGAGCGTGTTCGGCGAGCGCGAACAATTTCGCCCCCGCGCGGACATAATCACGGCCCGTCTGCCGGGCCAGTTCCGCCTCCGCACTGCCATAAGGACCGGCGCGGTCCAGGCGATCCGCCAGGCCGTTCAACTCACGCTGCTGTTCCACTAGCACGGCCAGGACGGATTCGACCTTCTCCGCTTCGCGGTCGGGTGGATCCCAACGCAGCAGGGTGGTGACTTGCTCCGTGTAGAGGGTCTTCGCTTGTTTCATGGATTTGCTGATGGCACCCGCATAGCGCTGCTCGAACTGTTGATCCTCGATCTTTTGCCAGCGTTCGTCGGTGGCGCGGGCGACATCAATGAAATGCTGACCGTACCATGCCAAAGGCACGAAGCCGGCAATGGCCAGCCAGCGCCACAGAGGTGGGCCGAAGCGGTGCAGGTGTAGCAGTAGACCGGCCAGCGCGCCGGCGATGGTGCCGCCGAGAAGCCCCCAACTGCTGGCATCCCTGAACGCGAGGATGACCACCAGGAAAACGCCCGAACTAATCAGGCTCCACCACGCTGCGCGCATCAAAGGGCGCGACAAGTACCTGCGATTGAGGAGGAACCATACCGCCTCCGCGCCGAGCAATCCGCACACGGCCCCGGAAGCGCTCGCTTCCCCCGTGAGGTTCTGCGCCACGCCCACACAACTAGAGCCTACCACGCTAATCAGGTAGATCAGCAGATAGCGGACGTGCCCCCACATTCGCTCGACGTAACGGCCCGCCAGATACAGAAAGACCATGTTTAACAGCAGGTACAAAAAGCCGACATGGACGAAACCCGCCGTCAGTAACCGCCACCATTGGCCGTCGATGAGATTGCGCGCGGTCAGACTGCCACTGTCTTCGAGCAGTTTCGCCACCTGCGCCGTCACCGGAGGAGCGCTGAGAAAATCCTTGCCCGCCCCAATCCAGCGAGCGTCCAAATAGCCGTGGACGAACACGACGACATGGACCAACACGATCAGCCGTGTCATGTGCGGGATCAGCCGGCCGCGAAACACCCCGCGGACGATGGCACCACGGTCCTCGGCGGACAACGGTTGCCCGGCGCGCAGGCGATCCAGCGCCTCGGGATCGAGCAGAACGCGCTCGCCGGCACGAGTAAGCGATATTGCAGGTCCGGTTTCGGCGTTGCCCGGCGTCTTTTGAATGAGACCGTCCAGCCACAATTCTTCGAGACATTCAGCGAGCGCGTCGGCGTCGAGGTCGGCCTGCTTGACGTATAGGCGCGGATACCACGGCTCCGGCGCGGCGGCCGCGCACATACGCAGAATCGTCTCGCGGGGATTAAGGCCGTCCTCACTCATGGCACGCTCGATCGTTCAGGCAAGGTCTATCTTCCGGTTCGTTCGCCGGACCAAACGGTTGTCGTCATTATCCTGAAAGGTGGGGTCGAAGTCGATTGCAAGGGCATGCGGAGCCGTGTTCGCTGCGCACCGCCACTTACCCGCGCTGACAAGTCGGCCTATACTCGCCTGACGAAATAACGTAACTTGGAAGAGGAGGCGAAGATGTCTCCTCGCGGCACAGAGGCGCCGAAACAAGGAGGAAGGACGCCCGAACGTGTTCGTCTTTCTGTATTTTCTCCCACGCCGGTCCTCCTTTCCGCACGTCCGGCCGATCTCCACTCCCGCTACTCCGGAGGCGCGAGCATGACTTCCCCAATCCGTCTCGGCTTCGTCCTCATGCTGACTTTGGCCTGCTGGACGTGCGGAGGCGTCTTAGCCCTCGCCGCCCCCAAGCCGGATAGCTACTGGCAAGTCGATGACATTCGCGCCGGCATGAAAGGCGTCGGCCGAACGGTCATGAAGGGGACCAAGATCGAGACGTTTCAGGCGGAAGTGCTGGGCGTACTCAAGAACACCAGCCCCGGCCGAGACATGGTGATTTGTCGATTGTCCGGGCTGAACCTGGAGAAAACCGGCGTTATCGCCGGCATGAGCGGCAGCCCCGTTTACATCGAAAACAAGCTGGTCGGTGCCGTCGCCTACGCCTGGCCCTACGGCAAGGAACCGATTGCCGGCGTCACACCGTTCAGCCAGATGAACGGTTTCGTTGAGGCGTTCGAGCGCCGCGATTTGGCCGAGCATGGCAAACCAACGCGCGTCGGTTTGCGACAACCGCTTGTCATCGACGGCAAGGAATTTGACACCGTCACCGTGTCGCAAGGATTCGATGAAGGCCCCCTCACCCAACCCTCTCCCCCCTTGGGGGGAGAGGGCAGGGTGAGGGGGGCGGCCGATGGTCTCTGGATGATGCCGCTGCGCACGCCGTTGTCAGCGACCGGCTTCACGCGCAATAGCCTGAAATTACTACAAGAGCGATGCGGTAAGTTCGGCATGACGCCCATGCAGGGCGGAGCCATACCGGGACGCATCGCCGCCGAGGAGAAGGACGCGCCGCTCGAACCGGGCAGCCCGTTGGCCGTGTCGATGATTCGCGGCGACTTCGATCTGTCCGGCATCGGCACCGTCACGCACGTCGAAGGCAAGCGCGTTTACGGTTGGGGGCATCCGTTCATGAGTCTCGGCTCCTGCGAGTTCCCGCTGATGTCCGGCTACATTATCACGGTGTATCCTCGGCAAACGGTCAGCTTCAAGATGGGTGCGCCACTCAAGCCGTTGGGTGTCATCAACGCCGATGTCAGCACCTGCATCGCCGGCTGGCTCGGCCGTAAGGCCGACATGTTGCCGGTGCGTATGACGGTGGAGCTTGGAGCGGAAAACAAGGCCCGCACCTACAACGTCGAGATCGCCCGCCAGCGCACCATGATGCCGGCGCTGGTATTCACGGCCTTATCGAACTCCGTGGATATGGAGGGCGAGTTGCCCGAAGAGATGACGGCCGAACTGCAAGCGCGCGTCGAAATCGAAGGACACGATCCCCTTATTATCAACGACACGTTCTCCGGCTTCAGCGGCAATCGAGCGCCGCAGGCGCTCTATAGTCAGGTCGGCGCGGTGATCAACATTCTGACACGCAATGCGTTCAAGCCGGTGCGCATCCAGCGCATCGATTGCCGAACGCAGGTACGCTCCGGCCGGCGCACCGCCGACATTGAGGCGGTGGAACTCGCTTCGGATGCTTATGAGCCGGGCGAAACGGTCAAGGCCACGGTGTTTCTGCGACCGTACAAGGGCGTGCGGCAGCGCGTGCCGGTAACGCTCAAGCTGCCGATCGATCTGCCCGAAGGGCCGTATGTCGCCACGATCTGCGACGACTTGCTCAACGCGCGTCTGTCGTTGCGCGAGAACCCGACGCTGAATAATCCGACCAATCTCGATCAGGTGTTCGAGGCCGTTCGCGTGCAAACGAGCGTGAAACGCACTAATTTGGTGATGCGTATGCCGGTGGCCGACGCGGGCGTCGCGCTGAGTGGCAAGGCGCTGCCGCATTTGCCACCGAGTATGGTGCAAATACTCGGCAATGGCCGACGCACCGGCGCTCAGACCATGAGCAGCGCCCTCGTGTCGCGCCAGCCGACCGACTGGGTGATCCAGGGTTCCGAGATCGTGCGTTTTAGTGTCGTGCGGCACAAAAAAGCCCAAGAATAAATCCGAAACTCGAAATCCGAAATCCGAAAGAAACTCAAAAAGCGAAATCCGAAATCCGAAAGGATTTGCCCTGGCGTGGGAGTTTCCATGTTGCGTTCGTGCTTGCCGTATGTCGTGGCGTTGATGTTTGCCTGTCCTCCCTTCGCCCTCGCGACCAAGGTCAAGGTGTGGCATCAGCATACTCCCGCGCACTACGACAAAGCCCAACTCAAGCAGATGGTCGTCAGCAGCGAGGGCGTGTTGCGGCTGTCGCGGCAATTGCGGCCGTTGGCCGGGTTGGACGCCTCACATGTGTGGGACATGGTTGAGGACCGCGACGGCAATTTGTACGTCGCCACCGGCAACGAGGGGAAGATTTACAAGCTGCCGCCGGAAGGCAAGCCGGTCGTCGTGTATGCCAGCGAGCAAAGTCAGGTGCTGTGTTTGGCCGTGGGGTCGGACGGCAGCATCTACGCCGGTACCGGACCGAATGGACAGATTGTTCGCATCGATCCGCGCGGCCAAGGCAAGGTGTTCAGCGAAACCGGCGAGGCGTATGTTTGGTCGCTGGCCGTCGATCCCAAGGGGCAGACGTTATACGCCGGCACCGGGCCGCACGGCCGTATTTATCGCATCAACGGCGAGGGCAAGGCGGCCGTGTTTTACACGACGCGGCAAGAACATATCCTGTGCGTCGCCGCCGGCGGCGACGGCATGGTTTACGCCGGCACCGATAAGGGCGGACTCGTCTATCGCATCGATCCGCGCGGCAAAGGATTCGTGTTGTATCAGGCGAACCAGGCCGAGGTGCGGACGCTGAAGGTCACGCCGCAAGCAGTCTACGTCGGCACCAGCTCGCCGACCTCACGGCGGCGCGGTGGTGGAGGTGGTCTTTCCAGCCGTGGAACCGCTGTGGGCGTGCGCGACACGGATTCCGCCGAGGTGGTTTCGGACAAGAAAGCAAAAACGGATAAAAAAGAGACCGCAACGAGTAAAAAATCCGCCACGTCAGGCCATGAGGGAAGCAAGTCCAACTCGGCTCCGGCTCCCTCAACGCCGGCAAGCGGCGAGAACTCGGTGTATCGCATCGCGCTGGATGGCACCGTGCGCGAGGTATTCCGCGAGAAAGCGATGGTTCTGAGCTTGCTGCGTCAGGGTGAGCGTTTCTTCGTCGGCACCGGCATGGACGGACAATTATTCGAGGTCAATGAGGCGACGCGCGAGCGCAGCGAGATTGCCCGGCTGGATCATGGGCAAATCCTGTGCATGTGCCAACGACGAGACGGTTCCATCGTGCTGGGCACCGGCGATCCGGGCAAATTGTACGTCCTTCAGGATAAGTACGCGGCGCGCGGGATGGTACTCTCGGAGGTACTGGACGCCAAGATCATCAGCCGGTGGGGTTCGCTGCGCTGGGAGGGTGACACGCCCGCCGGAACGAGCGTCCGCATCGCCGCGCGCAGCGGCAATGTGGCCGAGCCGGACGACACCTGGAGCGATTGGTCGGCCGAACAGAGCGACGCCGAGCAAGCGACGATCGCCGCGCCGACGGCTCGCTTTCTGCAATATCGCGTGACCTTGGTCACGAACAACCCGGCTCGCAGTCCGGCCGTGCGCGGCGTGACGCTGCGCTATATGACGACCAATCAAACGCCGGAGATTACCAAGGTCGAGGCGCCGGATCTTAACGCTGTCAACCTGGACAACCCCAAGAAGCTCAAGTTCAAATGGTCGGCTACAGATGCCAACGAAGACGATCTCACTTATCGCATTCTCGTCCGCAAGGACGGCTGGAAAAACTGGATCGAGTTGGAAGACGATCTCGACAAGACGGATTTCGAGTGGGACACGACGACCACGCCGTCGGGCGTCTATCGGGTGAAGGTTGTGGCCAGCGATCGCAAGGACAACCCGGAGGGCGAGGCGCTGACCGGCGAACGAAGCAGTCTGCCTTTCGTGGTGTGTCACGAGGCCCCGGCGGTGACGGTGAAGACGGCCGGCATCGACGGCGATCAGGTGATTTTAGCAGCGACGGCTCGCTCGCCGCTGGTGCGTCTGACGGCGGCATCGTTCGCCGTCAACGGCAAGAAGTGGATCAACGTCTTTCCAAGCGATGGCTTATTCGACAGCAAGGCGGAGACGTTCCAGTTCAAGACCGAGGGACTGAAACCGGGGACGTATGTGCTGGTTCTGCGCGTGCGCGACGCGGCCGGCAACACGGGATCGGCGGACGTGGTGTTTAACGTGCAGCCGCGAGCGGCGAAGTGACGATACCGCCGCTTGCGGCTTAGCGCCGCCGCAGCGGACAAAGTGAATCGCCCTTCGCATGAACATGGGATGAGTCCTAGTCCTCGCTCCATCGTGGCAGATATTGCGCGACGGCGAAGACGTGATGAGTTGCCGTTCTTGTGTCGGTCGTAGTCGGTCGTAGGGTGGGTAGAGGGCCGCGAGGCCCACCACGCCCTCGCTGGTGGGCCTCGCGGCCCTCTACCCACCCTACGACCGACGCTCTCCGTGGCAGCTACGGATAGGAACAGGAACCCGCGAAGACGTTCCGCCGATTCATCCCGCACGTTTGACCGGCAGCGGGGCATACTCCGGGACGCCCGCCGGCGGCGGCGTCTCATAGCGGTGATACACCGTCTGATGCGGGAACGGAATCTCGATGCCCAGCGCGTCAAACTTGTTCTTGATCCGCCGCAGCATCTCGCGCTTGACCGTCCATTGCTGCAACGGCAGCGTCTTCATGAAAAATTTGAGGACCACCGACGAATCGGCCAAGCCATCGACGCCGAGCATTTCGGGATCGTCGAGGATCAGTGGGCCGAATGTCGCATCCTGGCGCAACTCACGGCCCAGATCGAGAAGCACCTGCATGACGCGATCCACGTCTTCCTTGTAGGCGATGCCAACATCGAACAACGCCCGCGACCAACCGTGCGTCAGATTGCTAACCGTCGTGATGGTGCCGTGCGGGATGAAGTGAACGATGCCTTCCAGGTCGCGCAGCACCGTTGTTCGCAGCGAAATATGCTCGACCAGGCCGGAAATGGAGCCGATTCGCACCACGTCGTTGATGCCGTATTGATCTTCCAAGAGAACCATGAAGCCGGAGAAATAATCCTTGATGAGATTCTGCGCGCCGAAGGCGACGGCCAGGCCGAGGACGGCGGCCCCGCCCATGAGGGGCACGATCGGGATACCAACCTCATCGAAAATCATCAGCGCGCCGCCGCCGAGGACGAACAGCGACAGGGTGCTATTGAACACGCCGACCAGCGTCTGCGCCCGGTTTTCGCGATCCTGATGCGTACCGCGTTTGGCCGTGCCGGTTTGGGCCATGAAGCGGACAGCACGACGGCTAATCACGCGCGACAGCCGATAGAAGATAATCATGCCGAGGGTGATGAGGAACAAACGCGGGCCGTGGTGGAACAGCCATTGCACGATGTTACGCGGACGAAACGGATTCTGTAAGTAGGCGATTCTGTCCTCGGCGTCCTCGGCGGCTTGCTTCTTGGCGTCGGCCTCATGGAGGGCGGCAATCTGCTGGTTCTGCAAGGTGCTTAGTTCGCCCTGGAAGTCGTGCAAGCGATCCGTACTGGAACGTACCTCGGCTTGTGCCTCCTGAAGCCGCCGCTGAGCTGCCTCGATGCGGCTGGAGACGTATTTCAATTCCGCCTCCGGTGCCTTGGCGGCCGTCTTCGTTTGTAGATCGGCCTCGAGAGTACTCCGGGTTTGCTGCTCGTGGTCGGCGCGCTGGCGCGCGGTATCCAGCATTTTCTTCGCCAAGCTGACGTTCTGACGCAAGATCTCCATCCGTTGGGTGATCGATTGCGCTTTACCCTCGGCCTTTTTCGCGGCTTCCTCCTTGAGCTTGGCCTCCTCTCTCGCGCGCTGCACCTCGCGGGAAACATGTTCGGCATCGGGTGCTTCGGACGCGGCCGACGGGGTGGCTGGCGCGGCAGCGGAAGCGGAGGAAGCGAGGGCCAACGGCGATTCCGGCAAGGTTAGGCCCGAAGACGCGGAAGAGGGCGAACCGGCTCCGCGAGTGTGTGCCGGCTTGCCCGGTGAGTCGGCTGCTTTGGCAGTGGAAGGTGGTGCATTCGCTCCGTGAGCGCGTTCCGGTTCGCTCCCCGAATCGGCTACCTTAGGCGCCACACCGGAGAGACGATCGAGCGTTTGCTGCTCCTTCTCGATCTTGCGCTCCAGAGCGGCGATGCTCTGCTGAAGTGTCTTGTGTTCCTTGATGGCCAGGTTAAAGCGATCGCGGTTTCGCTGCCAACTCGCTTGCAAATCCTTGAGAGAGCCGGCGCGGGCCAACGCCTCCTCTGCCTTGCCCGCGTCCTTGAGTTGCTGGATCGCCTGGCGAGCTTGCTGCAAATCCTCATCGACCTTTTGGAAGCGTTTCTCGGCCCTATTGTATTCGTTGTCGGGAGCCTTCAATTGGGCGGTGAACTTGTCAAGGTATTGCCGATCCTCCTCTATGTCGTGCTGCAAATGGGCGATGCGTTCGGCCGCGGACAGCGGCGGTCCCGCATCGGCCGTTTCGCCCGGTTGTTCCGCCTCGCTGGTCGGCCCCTTGATGGGGAAGGCCTCGGGATCGATCAACCACATAGCGCCAATAACCAGGGCGACCCCGGCGAGCGCCCCCATGACCAACTTGCGGGACGTGAGGGCTTTCGAGATTGCGTCTTGCATGGCCCACTCCTCGGACGTGCGCGGACCAGAATGTCTGGTCCCTAGGGCGCGGCATGATACGCGGAAACGGCGGCTACGCCAGACCAATTTCACGCGCGGCGCACGATGCCGGTATCTGGGGGATTCGCACACGTTGTAAGGACAGCGCGGCAAACCCCGCCAGCCCGCAGCGCCAGCAAGGGACTCTCCTTTCCTTGCTGGCGCTGCGGGCTGGCAGGGGCCGATAGCCGTTAGTCCCCCGTCCCTTCTTCGTCCTGTTACCGGACCTTGGCTATTGTTCCCTGGAGATTGCCGATGAACGCTCGCTCGGTTCGTTGCCCGTCGCTGTTGCTTGTGCTTTTTGTGAGCATGATCTCGCAGACGAGCGGATTCACTGCGGAACCGGCTGGGAAATCCACCAAGGTGGACAACCACGGCGATCCGTTGCCGCCTCTGGCCCGGCTGCGCATCGGTTCCACACGGTTGCGGCATGGCGGCGAGATCACGTCCATCGCCTTCGCGCCGGATGGCCGTCGCATCGCCACGGCCGGCCACGATAACACGCTCAGTCTGTGGGATGTCGCTACGGGCAAGGAGTTGGCGCACTTCCATGCGCCCGCGTGTGTCGCTCTCACGTTCGCGGAGCGCGGCAAATCGCTGCTCTGGTGCGATGCGCGCGGGACGCTGTACCGATGCGACACCGACCAGCGCGGCGAGAATCTCGCCGGACAGCGCGAGTCCTTGCACACTTCCAACCTGGGATCGAGCGAACGTATTGAGGCGGTCGCCTTCACGCCGGATGGTTCCGGGGCGGCTCTGGGTACAAGCGCGGGCGATATTCATCTGTGGGGATCGTGCGGCAAGAGCGAATTGCGCGTAGCGGGCAGTATTCAGGGACTTGCGCTCACGAGCAACGGCCGAATGCTCGCCGTAAACAAGGGGCGAGAAGGGATCAGCCTGTTCGATCTCGCCGCCATGAAGGAAACGCGGGTTCGTCGTTCCTTTGGTACCGATACAATCCGCAGTCTGGCGTTCGCGCCGGATGGCCGCACCCTCGCGGCGGGCGATTACGACAATCACATCCGTTTGTGGGACGTGACAACAGGCCGTGAATTGCGCTTGTTGGAGGGACATCAGCGCGTTTCGATCAGCGGCAAGAACGGTATTTTCTGCTTGGCGTTCAGTCCCGGCGGCGCGACGCTGGCCTCCGGCGCGGCCGATGGAACCGTGCGCTTGTGGGACGTAAAAACCGGCAAGGAGACGGCTCGCTGCGCCGGCCAGGGTGGACGGGTTCGCGTTTTGGCCTTCGCGCCGGACGGCAAAACACTGGCGTCGGGCGGGAGCGACAATGTCCTGCATCTATGGAACCCGGATACGGGGCGCGCGGTCGGACCGATGAAGGACACCGGCGGCGCGGTATCGGGGATGTCGCTGTCGCCGGATGGCCGGACGTTGGCACTGGTACGAATGCCGGGAAAGCTCAGCCTTTGGGACACGATGACGGGGAAAGAGCAACCGCACTCCCCAAAACTGCCGGCGCTGGTCTGCGTCGCTGCTTTCGGTCCCGACGGACACACGCTGGTGATCGTCTCGGCGGCGGGGCAGGTGCATTTCTGGAACATCGCCAAGGGCGAGGAAGCGCAACCGCCGCAGGACATCCGAACCATCGCGCGCTTGCTCGCTGTGGCAAGCGATGGCAAAACCTTGGCGTTCGCGGGCAGCGATCGCCGTATCGTCTTGTGGGATACGAAGGCTGGCAAGGAACTGCGCCAACTTCGGCCACAAGGCAACACGCTGTCGAGTCTGCTATTCACACCGGATGGACAGACGTTCCTCAGCGCCGGCTCGGCGGGAGTTCGCCTATGGAGTGTCAGCGGGCGGACGGCGGATCGTGATCTCTCGAGCAAAGTCGGCGGGGTGATGACGGTGACGGTTTCGCCGGATGGTCGCATGTTGGCGATGGGCGGGCAAGATGGCTCGGTGCGTTTGTGGGAAGTGGCGAGCGGCAAGCAACGGCGAGTGATGTACGGCGACAAGGCGTTTGTACGAGCGGCCGTGTTTTCCCGCGATGGCCGGCTGCTGGCGACCGGCAGCAGCAACGGCACTGTGCGCTTGTGGGACGCGGCCACCGGACGACGATTACACATGTTTGCCGGTCATCGCGGTGAGGTTGTCGGCATCGCCTTCGCCGAACGCGGCTCGACGCTCGTAACCGCTAGCCAAGACGGAACCGCCCTCGTCTGGGATGTGCCCGCCCTGCTCGAATCCGGCCGCAGTCAGACGATTGAACTATCGGTCCTGCAATTGCGAACACTGTGGCGCGACCTGGGCGGCGCGGATGCGCCTGCGGCCTACGAAGCCGTCCAAACGCTGGCGCGAGCGCCGGCGCAAACGGTGCCTTTCCTTCGCGACCATGTGCCGCCGGCGTCTGCCGAAAAACTGGCCCGTCTGCTGAAGGATCTCGACAACGACAAATTTGATGTCCGCATTCAGGCCATGAAAGAGTTGGCCCAGATGGGCCAATTCGCCGAGGCATCCCTGCGCAAACTGTTGGCGAGCAAGCCGTCTCTGGAGGCACGGCGACGAGCGGAGGAACTGCTGGCGCTACTGGCCGATCCGGCTGCCATGACCGAACATTTACGAACCGTGCGCGCCGTGGAAGTGCTGGAGATGATCGGCACGGAGTCGGCGCGGCGCGTGCTGCACGCCCTTGCGAAGGGTGCATCCGACGCCCCACTCACCCGGCAGGCCAAAGACGCGCTGACACGACTCGATAGCGTCAAGAATCGCTGAAACGCATGGATGAAGCGTGCCTCGGTGAAAATTGGAGGTAATCCGCGTGACATTCACGCCGCGATAGGGTATCTTCCAAGTCTGGATCACGACTCCATGCCAACAGGTGATCCTGGTACTCCCCCCGAACGCACCCTGCCGGATAACTCTCCGACCCTGGGACCGAACGATCGTCATTAAAAACCGAAACTCGCCATCCGACTCTTTTGCGGGAGGTCTCTCGTCATGGATCAGAAACTTGAAGGAACGCCGCGAGCGGAGATTCGCCTCGAAGGCCGCCGCGTCATTCGCGGCGAAGTTAGCAACGATTGGGGATCGCGCTTGCAATGGCTGATTCTCCGCGACGGCAAGGAGATTGCCGCCGTCAACGCCGCCCGCACGGCGAACAGCTACGAACACCCCGACAAGACGCCGGGGAAATATGAGATTGTCCTGCAAATGTGGAAGTACATCGATTACCGCAAAGGCAAGGACGGCAAATACGTCAACAGCAAATACATCGACGTGTCGAACAAGGTCGCGTACCAGATTTGACGGCCCAGAGGAAGGATTGAATCATGCTGAATATCGGAAGCGCACGCTTGCGGCTATGTGAGGGCATGACGCGGCGGAGTTTCTTGAAGGTGGGCAGCGCCGGCATGGCCGGACTGACGCTGCCGAACCTACTCGGCTTGCAGCAAGCCGGCGCAGTCGATGCGCCCAAAGCCAAAATCAAGAACGTCATCACGCTTTTTCTCGTTGGCTCGCCGGGCCACCTCGACACCTGGGACATGAAGCCCAACGCGCCCGAAGACATTCGCGGCGCATTCAAGCCGACCAAGACGAATGTAACCGGCATCCAGATATGCGAACACTTTCCGCTGATGGCCCGGCTGATGGATAAAGTCTCGCTCATCCGCAGTTTGTCCTACAACAGCGGGGCGTCGCATGAGAACGGCCAGCGCTGGATGATGACTGGCCACGATTTCAGCGAGAACAATCCGCAGCCGCACACTGGCTCGGTCATCTCGCGTGTGTTCGGTCCCAAGGGCGATCTGCCGGCGTCGATTGTGTTGCCGGGCAAGATCGCCAACACCGGCACCTCGACGCCGCACGGTCAGGCCGGCGCTTATCTCGGCAGCGCGCATGAACCATTCTTCCTCAACGGCGATCCGTCGCGGAAGGATTTCCAGGTCGCCAATTTGCTACCTCCCAAGGGGCTGAGTGAGTTTCGTACTCAGTCACGCCGCCAACTGCTCGGCGAACTTGATGCGCTTCAGCGCCGCGCCGAAAGCAAGTCGGTCCACGATCACGACACGGCCTATAACCGGGCATTCAACCTGCTGACCTCGCCGGGCACGAAGAAGGCATTCGATCTGACGCAGGAACCGGAGAAGCTGCGCGATCGCTATGGCCGCAATACCTTCGGTCAAAGCTGTTTGATGGCCCGCCGGCTCATTGAAAACGGTGCCCGTTGCGTGACGGTCAACCACTTCGACACCGTCTTCAACATCTCCTGTTGGGACATGCACGCCGACGGTGGCGGACTCGATAACACCTATGCCGACCTCGAACGCTTACTGTGTCCGCAATTCGATTGGGCGTTTTCCGCCCTCATTGAAGATCTTGAAAAGCGTGGATTGTTGCAAGAAACCGTCGTGGCCGTGCTGAGTGAGTTTGGCCGCACGCCGAAGGTCAACAAGCGCGGCGGACGCGATCACTATCCGGCCGCGTGGACGAACTTCCTGTGTGGCGGCAACATTCGCGGCGGGCAGGTGATTGGCTCGACGGACAAGATCGGTGCCGCTCCGCACGAGTATCCGATCAAGCCGCCGCAGGTTATCGCCAGCATCTACGCCGGCATGGGCATCGATCTGGAAACGACGATGATGCCTGGACCTGGTGGCCGGCCGATCCGCTTGATCGACGCCGAGCCGATCCCCGAATTGATTGGGTAAATTGTTTAACCGTCAAGACGCCAAGGACGCCAAGAAATGCAAGAAGACCTAACCACAGAGGCGCAGAGACACAGAGAAGACGAAAGACAAATCAGAGAAGATAACTATCTTCATTCTGATTCTCTCTGTGTCTCTGCGCCTCTGTGGTTAGGTCTTCTTGCATTTCTTGGCGTCTTGACGGTTCATTCTTCGGTCAGCGCCGCACCGCCGACTATTCGCAATCTCGACCGTCTTGGCTTGCAGACCGGCGGCAGCACCGTGCTGACCATCGACGGCGACAATCTGCTGCCGGAGCCGAAACTCGTGCTGTCCGTGCCGATTGTCAAGCAAGTTGTTCAGCCGAAGGGCACGGCCAACCGCGTCGTCATCGAGGTCACGCTCGATAAGGCGGCAATACCGGGGCTGTACAATCTGCGTGTGGCCAACGCCAACGGCGTGTCGGCGGGGCGTATCGTGGCCGTGGATCATTTGCCGCAGCGCGTTTGGGAACCGAAGGTCGCCGCCCTGCCGGTATCACTGCACGGAACGCTGAACGGCAGCAACAAGCTAACCACCTCGTTCATGGGCAAGGCGGGGCAGGTCATTCAGTGCGAAATCGAAGCCCAGCGCCTCGGTGGGAAACTCAGGCCGGTCCTCCATCTGCTTGATGAACACGGCCGGCAAATCGACTGGAGTTTGCCCAATTCCTCGCTCGATGGCGATGCCCGGATCACCGCGACGCTGCCGGCCGATGGTCTCTACACCATTGAAGTACACGATGCGCAGTACGCGGCCGGCGCTCCTGGAAACTTTCGCCTCAAAATCGGCACATGGCAATACGTGGATGCGGTCTTTCCGCCGGCCATAAAACGCGGCCAAACCACCACGGTCGAGTTGCTCGGCAATACCGCCGGCCAGCGCGTTCAGGTTCAGAGCAGCGGCGACGCGGCTGTTATGCCCATCTCATGGGCGAACCCGGTTGTCGCCAGTGGTCTGCGTCCGCGTGTGCTTGTCAGCGATCTCACAGAGATGGTCGAAAAGGATGGCACGGCGCTTCAGGAAATCGCAGCCGTGCCCGTGGCGGTGAGCGGCCGTATCGCCAAAGCGGGCGAGAGCGATCGTTTTCGGCTCAAGGTTCAGCCGGGTGCCAAGCTGCGCTTTGAAGTTTTCGCGGATCGTCTCGGTTCGCCGATGGACGCCGTGTTGAAACTCCAGCGCGACAACGGCACGCAGCTCGCTCAAAGCGACGATTCGCCCGGCAGTCCGGATCCGCTTCTCGATTACACGGTGCCCGCCGATGTGCAATCGTTCGTAGTTTCCGTCGAGGATGTGCATGGTCGGGGCGGTGCGAACTTCATCTATCGCGTTGTGGTCCGGCCGGTCAATGGTGAAACCAGTGCGAAGGATTTTCGCCTGTTCGTGCCCAGCGCGGAGATGAACGTGCCGATGGGCGGCAGTCGCATCGTCGAAGTCGATGTCGAGCGTGCCGGATACACGGGGCCGATTCATCTCGCCTTCGCGGGCTTGTCGGCCGGTATCCAGGTTCAGGGCGTCGATGTCCCGGCCGGTGCCAATGGAGCGATGCTAACCCTTACCGGAACCGGCGCTGCACCGGCGACCGCGTTGACCGCGCTACGCGGCACGAGCAGCGATCCGAAAGAAAAAATCACGCGGTCGGCCCGCGAGAGAACGCATCCCCTCCAGAAGTTGCAACCCTGGCTCGCCGAGGAATTGACCTTCGCCCTCATCCCGAAAGAAAAGACCAGCTTTAGCGCTCAATGGGGAACTTTGCCCGCTGACACGAAGTTGGTAGCGGGTTCGTCCATCAAGGTGCCTCTGACGTTCACACCGCCGAAAGAAGCACATGGCGGAGTGCGATTCTACTTAATGAGCAGTCATCGCCCGCCGCGCATCAATGGCCAGCCCAACACCAACCAGATGCTGCGCAAGGATCAGGGGGCTTTTCTTGAGGTGGCCGCCGGCAAGACGCAGGGTGAGTTCATCGTGCTGTTGCCGGCCACGCTGCCGAATGTGCCGCAGGATCTGGCCTTCCGCGCCGATCTGCTCAGCAAGGATCGCGCGCGCGTGATCGCCCAGGCGTTCACGCCGGTGCGTCGCTTTCCCGTTCTCAATCCGCTGGCGGTGCAACTGGCTGCCACGCAACTTGTCGTCCCGCTCGATCCGAAGACGGGGGCCGATGTCAAACTGGCGGGCAAGATCGAACGACGCGGCGGCTTCAAGGGCGATGTGACGGTTTCGCTGACCGGCGCGCCGCCGGGGATCGCCGTGCCGACGGCGATCGTCAAGGCCGACAAAACCGACTTTCAGTTGACGCTCAAGTTCCCCGCCGCCTTCAAGATGCTTGCGTTGAATAAGCTCGAAATCTTCGCCACCGGGAAATATGCCGCCAATTCTCCCCTGCTCAATCGCAGCGAAGCGGTAGCCGTCCATGTGAAGCTGACAGAGAAGAAGAATTGAACCACAGAGACACAGAGACACAGAGAAGAAAAGCCGGGAGAAACAACCATGAAGACCTATCGTCGCACGTCCTCCTCTTCACTTACTATCTTTGTCTTCTCTGTGTCTCTGTGTCTCTGTGGTTCAATTCTTCGCGCGGCCCCCGTTGGCGAATTGCAGGTGAAGCCGGCAGCGCTGACGCTGAGCCATCCACGCCAACCGCACTCGCTGCTCGTCACCGGCCAGAGTGCCGATGGCCTATCCCTCGATCTGACGGGGCAAGCGACGTATCACTGTAGCAATGAAAACATGGCGAAAGTCGATGTCCTCGGCTGGGTGAAGCCGATCGCCACCGGCAGCGCCGACATTACCGTCAGCGCCGGTGGCAAGTCGGCCATTGTCAAGGTCACGGTCAAGCTGCCCGCCAAGGAGCCGCCGTACAGTTTCCGGCACGAGGTCATGCCGGTGCTGTCGAAAGGCGGTTGCAATCAGGGCGCGTGTCACGGTTACTCGCTGGGCAAGAACGGTTTCAAATTGTCGCTGCGCGGGGCCGACCCCGCCGACGATTATCAGTGGCTCACCGATGAGTTCTTCGAGCGCCGCATCAACCGCCACAATCCGCCGGCCAGTCTGCTTCTCGCCAAGCCGCTTGGCGATGTTCCTCACGAGGGCGGTATCCGTTTCTCGCGCGATGGCCTGCTGCATCAATCGTTGCTCGGCTGGATTCGCGGCGGGGCGCAATCCGATCTCGATAACCCGGTAAAACTGGTTTCTCTCACCATCGCTCCGCAAAAGGTCGTCCTCGCGCCGGGCATGCAGCATCCGCTGCAATTGCTCGCTCGTTACAGCGACGGCAACATCCGCGATGTTACTCGCCTCGGCATTTACACCGTCAATACCGAGCGCGTCGCCGGCGTCGATGATGTCGGCCTCGTCACCGCCCGCGAGTTGGGCGAGACGGCGGTATCGGCACGCTTCGAGCGCATCTTCGCCACGGCGAATTTCATCGTCCTTAAGCCCAATCCCAACTTCAAACCGGCACCCATTCCCGAAGACAACCTCATCGACAAGTTCGTCCTCCGCAAGCTCAACGATCTGCGAATCCGCCCCTCGGAGTTGGCCGACGATGCCACGTTCCTCCGTCGCCTTCACGTCGATTTGATCGGCGTACAACCGACCGCCGATGAGGTACTCGCCTTCGTCAACGACAAGGCTGCCGACAAGCGCGCCAAGCTCGTTGATGCTCTGTTCCGCCGGCCGGAGTTTGTCGATCAATGGTCGCTGAAATGGGGCGATCTGTTGCAGAATAGCCGCAAGCATGTCAGTGCGCCGGCCGTCTTCGCCTTGCGTGAATGGTTGCGTTCCGCCGTTGCCTCGAACATGCCGCTCGACGAATTCGCCCGCCGATTGCTGACGAGTCGCGGCGGCGTCGCCGACGATCCGGCCTCGGCTTACTTCGCCGTCAGCAAGGATGCCGACGATTCCTTGCAGCGTGCCACGCAAGTTTTCTGCGGCGTCCGCATGTTGTGCGCTCGCTGTCATCCCCACCCCTTCGAGAACTGGACGCAGGCCGATTATTATGGCCTGCACAGTCTCTTTAATCAGGTCGCCGTCAAAGCTGACCCGCGACTGCCCAACATTCCGAAGGCGCGCTCGATCCTCATTAACAAGGCAGCGGGCTACTCGCTCAATCCGCGCTCGAAACAGCTCCAAAAGCCGCGCTTCCTGGGAGGACAGGATCTCGATCTCGTCAACGTCGATCGCCGCGAAGCCTACGCGAAATGGCTCACCAGTCCGGAGAACCCGTTCTTCGCTCGCAGTCTGACGAATCGCATGTGGAGCTACTTTTTCCATCGCGGCATCATCGACCCGGTGGACGACATTCGCACGACGAATCCGCCAGTCAACCCGGAACTGCTCGACGCCTTGACGAAGGACTTCATCGCCCACAAGTTCGACGTTCGCCATCTGATGCGAACGATTGTCACCTCGCGCACCTATCAGCGCGGCAGCATCGCCAATGAAACGAACGCCGCGGACGACATGAATTTTTCGCGCATGATCCCGCGTCGTCTGCCGGCCGAGACGCTGCTCGATTCGCTGGTGCAGGCCACAGGCGTCCCGGAGCGTTTCGGCGGCGCGCCGGCCGGCTTCACGGCCAAGCAACTGCCGGACTCCGAGATTCAAAGCGATTTTCTCAACCTGTTCGGCAAACCGCAGCGCGTCGAGGCGTGCGAGTGCGAGCGCGACGACGGCTCGAACATGCTGCAAGCGCTGCACTTCATCAACGGCACCACCATCGTCAGCCGCGTCAACGCCGCCAATGGCCGGCTCGCTCAACTTCTGAAACAGAAGGGGACCGATGACCAACTCATTGAACAGATTTACCTGTGGTCGATTTGTCGCCAGCCCAACGAGAAGGAACAGCAGGTATCGCGGAAGTTGTTCCAGACCTACGGGACGACGAAACGAACAGACGCGGCCCAAGATTTGATGTGGGCGCTGCTCAATAGTAAGGATTTTCTCCTGGTCAATTAAGCACATAGCCCCCGGCTTGCCGGGGGAAATAGAAATCCCCCGGCAAGCCGGGGGCTATATGCGGCATCGATTCGAGGCATGATAATGCGTTGTGGACTGATTGTGGCGGCTCTATATCTTTGCATGGCTCTGCCGGCACCGGCGGCGGAGACGAAAATCAGCTATCGCAATGACGTGCAACCCATCCTCAAACGGCACTGCTGGGGCTGCCATTCATCCACCAAACCGAAGGGCAAACTCAGCCTGGATACGGTTGCGACCATGCGCAAGGGTGGTCGAAGCGGGCCGTTGTTCCAGGCCGGCAAGCCCGATGACAGTCTCCTTATCGAGGCCATTAGCGGTCCCGAACCATCGATGCCGCAGAAGCAGCCGCCTTTGACGATGGAAAAGATCCGCATACTCCGCGATTGGATTCAGGCTGGTGTTCCCGACGACTCAGCGGTCGATAAGCCGCGCATTGAAATCAAGGCACCCACTACCTACACGTTCGCACCGGCGATTACCAGCGTCGCCCTCAGCGGCGACGGCAAGCGTTTGGCCGCCGCCTGTCGTAGCGAAGTGATATTGATGGATGTCGAAGGGAGCGCACCGCCGCGCCGTCTACCGACGGCCAGCGATTTAATCACGCATGTCGAGTTCAGTCCCGATGGCAAATTGCTGGCGGCCGCCGGCGGCACACCCGGTCAGTACGGCGAGGTTCGTTTCATAGATCCTGCCGATGGCCGGCTCGTTTCCGCTCATCGCGTCGGTAAGGATACGCTGTTTCGTGGCCATTTCGCCCCTGACGGCAAGGCAATCGCCCTGGGTGGCGCGGACGGCGCGGTTCATGTTATTCCCGTTGATCCGAAGCAACCGCTGCGCCGTTTCGAGTTGCATAGTGATTGGGTGTTGGCCGTCGCCTACACGCCCGATGGCAAGATGCTCGTGACCGGCGGGCGCGACAAGGCCACCAAACTCGCCAACGTCCAGACCGGCGAACTATTGCGCACGCTCGATAATTCGACCGAGTTGATTAGCGCCGTGGCCGCCGACAATCTTGTGGCGATCTCGGCCGGCCGCGCGCGCTCGCTCATCGCCTACGATCTCAAAATTGCTCTGACCGGCGTGCAGCGCAATCAATATGCCCGCAACTTCGAGGCTCAGCCAGGTGAGGTCCACGCTTTGGCCGTCAGTGGCGATCGCAAATTCATGGCGGCGGCCGGCAACTCCGGCGAGGTGCGTGTCTACCAGATCGCCACCCGCCAGCGTATCGCCCTCATCGCCAAGGCACCGGCCCCGATCTACGCGGCCGCTCTCAACGCCAATGGCTCTCGCCTCGCGCTGGGGAGCAAGAGTGGATTCGTGCAGATATACGAGTTACCTAGTGGCAGACTCCTGAAATCGCTGGTTCCCGTGCCGGTCGCCCCGCCACCCGGCGGGATCGTGAACAAATAAACCTCGCTTTTCCGTGGGAGACAACGATGAAACGACTCGCTTGGCTGGTTCTCCTGACGGTTCTCCTCATCGCGGCATCCGTGCCGGCCGCCCCGGATAAAAAGCCTCGCGTTCTCAACGTCAATCCGCCGTCGCTCGCCAAAGACGATTCGGTCAAGTACGACTACGACATCGTTTACGTGCGTGCGCCGCGCCGGGGCGATGGCAAACAAATCGCCTGGACGGAAGTTTTCAGTCCGCTGCGGGCGGAACCGGGTTCCGATTTAATGCTGCTGCATCCGAACGGCCGCGAGGAAGTTCTCGTCGTCGCCGGTGACGACGCCATTACCGATCCGTTCGTTTCCTTCGACGGCGAATCGGTGTACTATGCGCGGTTTCACAATATCAAGGAGCCAGGCTCAGCGAAGCCCGTCTCAAAGAGTTCGGACATCTTCAAAGTCCATGTAAAAACGCGAAAGATCACCCAACTAACTCGCCAGGTCTTCACGCCGAATAGCGGCGTGGCCGCGAAAGGATTGCGCACTCCCGGCGTATACAATTTGGCTCCATGCCCGCTGCCCGGCGGTCGATTGATGTTCACCAGCAATCGCAATGGCTTCGCGCCGACGAAAGGATACACGCCAACCGTTTTGCAACTGTTCGTCATGGACGAAGACGGCGACAATGTGGAATTGATCGGCCATTTGAATGTCAATTGCGCCCTGCATCCGACCATTTTGAAGGATGGCCGGGTGATGTTCACGAGCTACGAATCGCAGGGGTTGCGCGATCTGCGACTGTGGGCGTTATGGACCATTCATCCCGACGGCAGCCATTGGGCACCGCTCGTCAGCAACTTCGCCAACGGTGCCAGTGCCTTCCATTTCCAAACACAACTCTCGAACGAAGAAATCGTTTTCGAGGAGTATTACAATCTGAATAATCTTGGATTTGGCACTTACTACAAAATGGCGGCTCATGTGCCGGACGGGCAACCATTCTTCGGTCCCGCCGCCCTGCGCGACCCCCGCAATCTGCCGTACAATGGCATGGATTTTCACCGCCTTGCCTTCACGCCTCACCGCCTGCAATGGCTGACGCCCTTCGTCACCGCTTTCGACGCACCGGCCAAACTCTCCGATAGTGGCAAGCCCGACTCGGTGCGCGTCGGCAAGGTGACGCATCCTTCCGGTGCGCCAGACAATCATCTGCTAACGGTCTGGTCGCCGGGGCCGGTCAACAGCAACAACGGTCTGCGCAAGCCAGCCATCGACAGCGGCATTTATCTCCTCAAGGACGGCAAACCCGTCGAGGAGCCGGGACAAATGCGGCTCATCAAGAACGATCCGAATTACAACGAACAATGGCCGCGCGCGCTGGTGCCGTACAAACGCATCTACGGCGTGAACGAGCCGGCTCTCCTGCCCCGATTGAAAAACGACGGCAAACAATCGCCGAATCTGCCGGAAGGGACACCATTCGGCCTGGTCGGTTCGTCCAGCATGTACAAGCGCGAAAGCTACCCGCATGGCGGCATCGCGGACGGCAAGGTGACGGCGACGTACACGGGCGGCAATGATCCGTTCGCGGGGCTGGGTAGTCTGACCTACGACGGCAACAACGGCAACTGGTTCGTGCAGGGAGCGGATACGTGCCGATATGAAAATAGCGAAATCCATGCTCTCCGTATCCTGGTGACGGAGCCGACGACCGATCCGCGTTTCACCGGCAAATCAACGCGGCGCTGGTGGAACGTCGCCAACGAACGGCTGCGCATCCTCGGCGAAATCCCGGTGCGCAAGTTCCAGGGCGGCAAGCAATCGCTTGACCCGGACGGCAACCCCGACACCAGTTTTCTCGTGAAAGTTCCCGCTGATGTTCCCTGGACGTTGCAAACGCTGGACAAAAACGGCCTCGTTCTCAACATGTCGCAGACGTGGCACATGGTTCGTCCCGGCGAGGTGCGCACCGACTGCGGCGGCTGTCATGCCCACAGCCAGAAGCCGACGCTGTTCAAGGACACCGCTGCCGCGAAGCCGGACTATCGCGTTTTTGACCTCACCCGGAACACGCCCCTGCTGAGCGACAAGGAAAAAGATCAGTCCGGCAAGAAGTGGGACAAGGACGATTCGACCGGCCTGCGCTTCGAGAAGAGCGTCAAAAACGTCGAGTATTTCCGCGATGTCAAGCCGGTTCTTGATCGCAGTTGCATCGCCTGCCATACGCAGAAATGGACGAAACCGGCGGGCAACCTGGTCCTCGACGATGACGCGCCGATGCAGGGACCGGGCAGTCTCGGCGGCGTTGTGACGGGACCGCCGGGAAAGGTTCCTGGCACTTTCTTCCGTCTGGCGCTCGATCACGAGGGCAAATTCGGCCATAAATCGCCGGTGCGCAACTGGGCGCATCCGCAGGCATCGCGCTACGTTCGCCTGTTCTCCGCGCGGCGCAGCTTGCTGGCGTGGAAAATTTTCGGCAAGCGTCTGGACGGCTGGAACAATGACGATTTTGCCACAGAAACGGTGTCAGGCGATCCCAATTCTATCCATTACAAGGGTCAACCCTACGCCAATAAACCGGGCAGTCATCGGCTCATCAATCTGGCCTACAGCGGCAGCGTTATGCCGCCGCCGGAAGCCGTGGCCGGAACCTATAAGGGACCGGATGGCCAGATCATCAAGGTAGCGCCGCTGAGCGATGAGGATCGCCGCACGCTCGTGCGCTGGATCGACCTGGGTTGTCCCATCGATCTCGATTATGACCCGGCTCACGCCACAGCGCGTGGCAGCGGTTGGCTGCAAGACGACAACCGGCCCACGCTCACACTCACGCATCCGCAAGCCGGCGTCAATCCCCCGCTGACGCGCATCCTCGTCGGTATGAACGATTACGATAGCGGCCTGGATAGCGATAGTTTCCGGGTCGTCGCCGATTTTGCCGTGGACGGCATTGCAGCAGGCGAGAATCTGGCCAGGAAATTCAAGCCTTTATCACCGGGCGTTTGGGCATGGAAGCTGACGAAGCCGCTGACGGAGTTAGCCAAGGGCAAACTGACCGTGTCGATCAAGGATCGACAAGGGAACGTCACGCGCATCGAGCGCAGCTTTTCCGTCTCAGCGCCGGCGCGCTGAGCGTCCTACCGATCCGCTGCTCCTTTATCGGAGATCAGCGGGAAATCATGCGAGGAAGAAAAGAAATGTTTCACCGAGGCGTCCTTCTCAGTGGCGTTTTCCTGGCGGTCTTGTCCGCACCGGCGCTGTCGGAGCAGGATCTGGGTCCGGCGAATTTCGCGGCGCTACACCGGCAGATCAAACCTCAGCCGGGCGAGTCACGCTGGATGGAAGTGCCCTGGTTGATTGACCTGCATGAAGCGCGGCAGAAGGCGGCCGCCGAAGGCAAGCCGATCTTCGTGATGTCGGGTGGAGGTGCCACGGCCATAGGACCGTGCTGAAGCGCCGGCCGCAGTGTGGGCCGTGCGCCCCGATTCTGGACGGCGGAAACCGTTGCGCTCATTAAGAAGAACTTTGTGGCCGTGTCCGTGAGCAACTACGATCAAAACCGTCAGGACGCCGTGGGCCAATTCGTCCGCGATAGCGGCATGAAGTTCCCCGGTGCCGGCGGCTCGCATTGGTTCGTGACCGCCAACGGCAAACTCCTCGGGCGCAATCCCAAGGAGGCGCTGGTGCGATGGAAAGCTATCCCCTCCTCCGAACGAGCGCCCGGAGCGGTTCATGTGGGCGAGTTGGGGCCGGTCGATAGCAAGCGCGCCGCGCCGACTCCCCCAGCGGGAACCCTGATTGTCAAGCTCCATTACCGAGCTTTCATGCACGCTAAAGACGGCGGTCTGCGCTACGTGACGGGTGCGGACTTGTGGCACGACGACAGCGGGAAAAAAACCGAGGCGGCCCTTGAAGGTGCCTACCCCGGTGCCATCACCACCCCGCAGGCGCAGCCCGACCATATGTGGCTGAGTCGGGCGGAGTGGCAGTCGCTCATGCCGGCCAAGCCACACAAAGGCGACAAGTTTCCCGTGCCTGCGGCGGTGGCCAATCGCCTCATTCGCTGGCACCTCAATCCCTTGTTCGTCTACGGCGAAGCGAACCCGCTGAGCCGCAAGGAAGTCCGCGCCGCCGAGATGACGTTGACCGTGACGGCGGCGTCGGCGAACGTGGTTCGTCTGCGGCTGGACGGCTTCGCCCGGCTAGGAAAAGAGTTCCCGCCGGCCGTGAAGACGAGTCAACGGGTCTGCCTGGATCAATGGGGCTACGAGCCGCGCCTGCTCGGTTATCTGGAATACGATCCGCGCAAGCAGGTGTTCACCCGCTTCGACATCGTGGCGCTGGGCGATCACTTTGGCCGGCTCGGCATCTGCGATAGCGCGGCCCGGCCTGGCCGTCAACCGCTCGGCATCGCCTTCGAGTTGGTCACCAACGATGCTCCGGCGGAACGTATCCCTCCCGGACGCACCATACCGGCGCGGACGTATTTTGACGCGACAAAGTGAGGCCCACGCGCGGCCAAGCGCTATCCTTCGTCCTGTTCCAAGGGGGGTAAGGACGAAGACAGAGGGGCGGCCCAGCGCCCCTCTCCTTTGCACAAGGGAGTTGACGATGAAGTGCAGGTGGTATCGGTTGAGTATCGCTACGTTGTTGACCGCCTTCGTGGCCGGTCTAGGCTTGGCGCTGGCCGAGAAGCCCGCGACCAAACGAGCCGCGAAGCCACAAGCGCGGCTCTATCTCGATCCGATTGATGTCAACCCGCCGCCTCTCACGGCCGATAAATCCGTCAAGTACGACTACGATATTGTCTACGTCCGCGCTCCGCGAAGGGGCGATAAGGGCCGAACCACCTGGACGGAAATTGCCCATCCCGCATTGATGGACGCCGGCGCTGACTTGATGCTGCTGCATCCCGACGGCAGCGAGGAACGTCTCGTCGCTGGCGGCGAAGACGCTTCCGTCACCGATCCCTTTGTTTCCTTCGATGGCGAATGGGTGTACTATTCGCACATTCGCGGTCTCAAAGGGACGAGCCAACACGGTCAACCTCCCTTCGGCGGCGCGGACATCTACAAGATTCACGTTAAGTCGCGCAAGATCGTCCGGCTGACGCGGCAAGTCTTCACGCCCAACACCGGCGCGGCCGAATGGTCGAGCGATTGTCGAAAAGCCGAAGCGGATAAGACGTACCTCAATTATGGTATACTTAACATGGGGCCGTGTCCGCTGCCGGGCGGCAAGGTCGTCTTCGTCAGCAACCGCAACGCCTTCCGCGCGCCGAAACATCCGTCGCCGTGTCTGCAACTATTCGTCATGGATGAAGACGGCGGCAACGTCGAGCAAATCGGCCATTTGAACATCGGCATGGCCCTGCATCCCGTCGTACTGACGGACGGGCGTATCATGTTTAGCTCGCTGGAATCTCAAGGACTACGCAGCTCCATTATGTGGGGTTTGTGGAGCATCCATCCTGACGGCAGCAACTGGGGGCCGATCATCAGCGCGTTTCTACCGGGCGAGGGCGCGCCCAACGCTTTCCATTTCCAGACGCAACTATCCGATGGTCACATCGTTGCCGAGGAATACTACAACCAGAACAACAGCGGATTCGGTGCCTATCTCAAGCTGCCGTTGCAACGCCCCGATGGTTATGCCGCCTTCGGCCCGGCGTGGATGAGCGACACGCGCGGCACGCCGCCGCGCTTCGGCCGGCATGACAATGGCAGACCCAATATGCACCGTATGCCGTTCATGCCGTTCGGCATTGAGTCGCTGACGTGTTTCGCGCGGCCGGATGATGGCCCGGCTGATCGCTCGGTGCGCGGCAAGAAAGATTCGCCCGGTGTCGGCAAGGTGACGCATCCATCCGGTGCGCCGGACAATCATCTGCTGACCGTTTGGTCGCCGGGACCGGCCAATCATCAGTACACCTATCCTCCGGAGATCGACGGCGGTATCTATCTCCTCAAGGACGGTAAGCCCATCGACGAACCGGGGCAGATGCGGCTCATCAAGAACGATCCGAAATACAACGAGCAATGGCCGCGCGCCCTCGTGCCGTACAAACGCATTTACGGCATCGACGAACCGTGCCGCCTCACGCCGCTTGTCAATGACGGCAAGCGTTCGCCACAGCTGCCGGAAGGCAGTCCATTCGGGCTGATCGGTTCGTCGAGCCTGTACAAGCGCGAGAGCTATCCCAACGGCGGTGTGCCGGCGGGCGGTGTCACGTCCGGCTGGGTGGGCAAGGGCAATTCGCGCGACGGCTACAATGGACTGGACCCGTTCAATACGGCCGAGAACGGCGCATCGCTCAACTGGGTTAACCAGGGCGGCGATGCCGGCAAGTACAGTAACGACGACATTCACGCGCTTCGCATTCTGGTGATGGAACCGACGACCGACCGCAATCGCGGCCCGAAGTCTGGCCGGCTCTTCCACAATCACGCTAACGAACGATTGCGCATTCTCGGTGAGATTCCCGTGCGCAAGTTTACGCGGGACAAGCAACCCCTCGACCCGGACGGCAACCCCGACACGAGCTTTCTGGCGAAAATTCCGGCGGATACGGCCTTCACGTTTCAGACGCTGGACAAAAACGGCATGGTGTTGAACATGGCCCAGACGTGGCACCAGCTGCGGCCCGGTGAGATTCGCCACGACTGCGGCGGCTGTCATTCCCATAGCCAAAAGCCGACCGCGTTCAAGGACACCGCCGCGGCCAAACCGGATTATCGCGTCTTCGATCTCACGCGGAGTACGCCGCTTTTGACCGCGAAGGCGAAGGATGAGTCCGGCAAGAAATGGGATAAAAACGATACGGTTGGTCTTCGTAATGACAAGCGCGTCAAGAACGTCGAGTATTTCCGCGATGTCAAGCCGATCCTCGATCGCAGTTGCGTTGCTTGCCACACGGCGAAATGGGACAAGCCCGCCGGGAATCTGGTCCTCGACGACGATCGCCCGATGAACGCCTCGTACATCGGACGGGTGCCGGGCACTTACTACCGTCTGGCGATGGATCACGAGGCCAAGTTCGGTTACAAGCCGGTCATTCACAACGGCCAGTGGCGGCAAACGAACGCTTCGCGCTACGTCCGCAAGTTCCAGTCGCGCCGCAGTCTGCTGACCTGGAAGATTCACGGTCGCCGTACCGACGGCTGGACCAACGACGATTTCCCAACCGAAACGGTTCCCGGCGATGCCAGGACACTGAGTTTGAAGGGCAAACCGATTCCGAACACGTCGGAGAATCGCAACCGCGCCGATCTCGATTTCACCGGCAGCGCCATGCCGCCGCCCCAGGCCATCGCCGGAACCTATGTCGGACCCAAGGGGGAGAAAATCAAGGTGGCCGTCCTGACCGACGAGGATCGTCGGACGCTGGTACGCTGGATCGATCTCGGCTGCCCGCTCGATCTGGATTACGATGCCGCCCATCCCGAGAAGCGCGGCCACGGCTGGATGGTCGATGACAACCGCCCGATACTGACGCTGACGTATCCCCAAGCCGGCACGAATGAATCGCTAACGCGCATCCTCATCGGCAGCCACGATTATTACAGTGGGTTGGACGCGGATAGCTTCCAGGTCATCGCGGACTTTCCAGTCAATGGGATCGCTGCGGGGCAGAATCTGGCGAAGAAGTTTCGTCCGCTGACGCAAGGCGTATGGGAGTTGACGTTGGCGCAGCCAATTAAGTATCTACCTCATGGCAAATTGACGGTCGCTATCAAAGATCGGCAAGGAAATGTCAGCCGCATCGAACGCACATTCTCCATCGGCAAAACAGCGGCGAGATGATGCGGCAGAAAACATCGAGGGAAGAACTTTATCTTTCGGGGGGGAATCATGCTCACCTTTCATGGAAAGAAAAGCGGCGAATTCTGCGACGGCTACTCTCGTCGCGAGTTTCTCAAAGTCGGCGCGTTGGCCGTCGGCGGATTGACGCTGGCGGATTTGCTGCGTTTGAAGGCGCAAGGGGCAGTGAATGCCGGTTCGCCGAACAAGGCCATTATCATGGTCTACCTCAACGGCGGTCCCAGTCACATCGATCTGTACGACCTGAAACCTAACGCGCCCGTCGAGTATCGCGGTGAATTCAAGCCGATCAAGACGAATGTTCCCGGCATGGACATTTGCGAGTTGATGCCGTTGCAGGCGAAGATTGCCGACAAATTCGCCATCATCCGCAACATGAAGTTTCAGCAGCAGGGACACACGCCGCCGGAGCTATTCACCGGCTTTCTGCGCGGCAATCGTCCCTCCATCGGTTCGGTGGTCAGCAAGCTCCGCGCCGAGTCGAACGTCCACGGTGCGCTGCCGCCCTATGTCTACCTGGGCGATGCCAATTATGTCGGCGGTCCCGGCTTCCTCGGCAAGGCCCACGAAGCCTATATCCCCGGCCAGAAAGCAGCAAACCTGGGGCTGGCGCGCGATATGACGCTCGATCGATTGAGCAATCGCCGTCATCTGCTGCGCTCGTTCGATGCGCTGCGCAACGATCTCGACGACGCCCGCGGCAGCATGGCCGGCATGGACGCCTTCACCGCGCAGGCGATGGAGATGATCGCCACCAACAAGGCGCGCGATGCCTTTGACATCAGCAAGGAGCCGGAAAGCGTGCGGGCCAAATACGGCACAGGCACGGAGTTTCTGCAAGCGCGTCGCTTGGTCGAAGCGGGCGTGCCGGTGGTCACGCTGACGCCGCGCAATCGCAAGCCGGGGACGAAGTGCAATGGCGAGTGGGATCATCACGATCACATTTTCCGCTGTCTGCGCGCGGTCGTGCCGCAACTCGATCAATCGATTCACGCGCTCATCACCGATCTGCACGAACGCGGCTTGGCCAACGAGGTGGCCGTCGTTGTCTGGGGCGAGATGGGACGAACGCCGCGTGTCGGCACACAGCGCGGCACCACGGCCGGCCGCGATCACTGGCCGGCGTCCGGTTTCGCGCTGATGGCGGGCGGCGGTTTGCAAACCGGGCAAGTAGTCGGTGCCACCGATCCACATGGCGAACGACCGAAGGGCCAGCCGTATACGCCGCAGAATGTGCTGGCCACGCTGTATCACGTTCTTGGCATCGATCCCGTGACGACGCTGCCTGACCACACGGGCCGGCCGATTTATCTGCTCGATGATCGCCAGAAGATTACCGAGCTTGTGTGACGAACCGCCACGAAATAACTTTCGGCCGCTTGCGGCTTAGCCGTGTGATCGCTAGACCGAACCTTTTTCGAGGACATACGATGAAATGGCTCATCCCGACCGCCCTTTTGACCGTGCTGACTGCGCCGGCCCTTTCTGCCGACAACGCGAAGAAGGTTCGGCCGCTTGACATGAACCCGCCGCACATTTCCACGGATAAGGCAGTGAAATACGATTACGATATTGTCTACGTCCGCGCTCCGCGAAGGGAGAGCAACGGCCGATCGCGCTGGGCCGAAGTCGGCGATCCGCGGACGATGGAGCCAGGCGCGGATCTCGTGTTGCTGCATCCCAATGGCAAAGAAGAAGTGCTGGTTGCCGCCAAGGGCGATGAGGCGATCGCCGATCCCTACGTTTCCTTCGATGGCCAATCGGTCTATTTCGCCAAGTTTCACGATGTCAAAAAACACCAGGGTTCGGATATTTATCGCATCCATGTGCCGACGCGAAAAATTGTCCAACTCACGAAGCAGGTATTCACGCCCAACACCGGGGCGGCCGACTGGTCGAAGACGCTGCTGCCGTCCTGGGGTGTTCACAACTTGGGGCCGTGTCCCTTACCCGGCGGCAAAGTCGTTTTCGTTAGCGATCGCAACGCCTTCAAAGCGACCAATCCCGGCTATGCTCCCAACGCGCTGGCACTGCAGCTTTTCACGATGGACGAGGACGGCGGCAACGTCGAATGTATCGGCCACCTGAATCTCGGCATGGCCCTGCATCCGGTGATTTTGAAGGATGGCCGGATCATGTTCAGCTCGCTCGAATCGCAAGGGCTGCGCAGCCATCATCTATGGGGCGTTTGGTCGATCCATCCCGACGGTACGCGCTGGGGGCCACTCTTCAGCGCCTTCGAGATCGGCAACGGTACGGCCGATTCCCTGCATTTTCAGGCCCAACTCTCCGATGAAAGCCTCGTCGTCGAGTCGTATTACAATCTCAACAATTTCGGTTTCGGCACCTATTACAAATTCCCGCCGCAGTCGCCGGAGGGCTATCCCGCTTTCGGCCCAGCTTATAAAAGCGATCCGCGAAATCCGCGTTTGCGACACGGCCGCCATCCCGATGGACGCGGCATTCCCATTCAATTTCCCGCTAGCCCCTACGGTATCGAGGCGCTGACGCCTTTCATTCTGAAGGGTGATTGGCCGTCGCAGCCGGCCGATCCGGCGCGCAAGGATTCGCCGCGTGTGGGGAAATTCACGCATCCGTCCGGCGCGCCGGACAATCATTTGCTAACGGTGTGGTCGCCCGGTTCGCTCAACAGTTACACCCGTTATACGCCGCCGTTCGACAGCGGCATTTACCTCATCAAGTCCGGCAAACCCATCGACGAACCGGGGCAAATGCGGCTCATCAAGAACGATCCCAAGTATCACGAACAATGGCCGCGCGCGCTGGTGCCGTACAAGCGGATTTACGGCGTGGACGAACCGCGCCTCCTGACACCGCTTCGCAATGACGGCAAACTCTCGCCGCAACTGCCCGAAGGCACGCCGTTCGGACTGGTGGGCACGTCGAGTCTGTACAAGCGCGAAAGCTATCCGTATGGCGTCGTCCGCCCCGGCACCGTGACCTCCTCGTTCGCTGGTGAGAAAGATCCCACCGGCTATCGCGGACATGACAGCTCTTTTAACTGGACGGTGCAAGGCTCCGACGCTGGTCTGTACGCCAACGACGACATCCACGCTATTCGCATCCTGATGTTGGAGCCGACCAGCGATGTTCGACCGAAGGGCGGCCGCAATTACTACAACCACGCCAAGGAGCGTTTACGCATTCTCGGCGAAATCCCAGTGCGTAAATTCCAGAACGGCAAACAGCCCCTCGATCCCGACGGCAATCCCGACACCAGTTTTCTCGCCAAAATCCCGGCCAATGTCGCCTGGACCTTCCAGACTCTGGACAAAAACGGCATGGTATTGAACATGGCCCAGACGTGGCATCAACTGCGCCCCGGCGAGATCCGCCACGATTGCGGCGGTTGCCATGCGCACAGTCAGAAACCCACGCTTTTCAAGGACACCGCCGCCGCGAAGCCAGACTACGCCGTTTTCGATCTGACAAAGCGAACGCCTCTACTGACTTCGCGCAAGCGCGATGAATCCGGCCACAAGTGGGATCGCCAGGGAGAGAGCGGACTGCGCTTCGAGAAGGGCATCAAGAACGTCGAATACTTCCGTGATGTGAAGCCGATTCTAGAGCGCAGCTGCACCGCCTGTCATAGCGGCAAGGCAGACAAACCGGCGGGCAATCTCGTCCTCGACGATGACCGTATCGTTACCGCGCACAACCCGGCCGGTCTCGGCTTCACCTTCCGCGCGCCGGGCACCTACGCGCGGCTGGCCGCCGATCCTACCGGCCAATACGGACACAAGCCGTTGAACCGTCACGGCTGGACGAATCTCGGCGCTTCGCGCTATATTCGCTTGCTGCAATCGCGGCGGAGTTTGCTGATTTGGAAAGTGTTCGGCCGCCGCATGGATGGCTGGAACAACGACGATTTCCCGCACGAGACGATTCCGGGTGATCTCACTTCTCTGCGTCACAAGGGCGAGCCTGTAGCCGACACACCACACAATCGGGAGATCGCCCATGTCGGCTACACCGGCAGCGTCATGCCGCCGCCGGAAGCCGTGGCCGGCACGTATAAGGGACCGGACGGCAAGAAGATCAAGGTATCGCCCCTCACCGGCGAGGATCGCTTGACGCTGGTGCGCTGGATCGACCTGGGTTGTCCCATCGACCTGGACTACGATCCGGCTCATCCCGAAAAGCGCGGTCAGGGCTGGATGTGCGATGACAATCGGCCGACCTTGACGCTGACCTATCCGCGCGCCGGCACAAACGAATCGTTGTCGCGCATCCTGATTGGCATGCACGATTTCTACACGGGGTTGGATAAGGACAGTCTCCAAGTCGTGGCAGATTTCCCCGTCAATGGCGTGGCCGCAGGAGAAAACCTGGCGAAGAAACTCAAGCTGGTAACGCAAGGAGTGTGGGAATTGAAACTCGATAAAGCCATCTCGAAGTTACCCAAGGGCAAATTGACGGTCGCGGTCAAGGACCGGCAGGGCAACGTCACGCGTATCGAGCGGACCTTTTCGGTCGGCAAGGCCAGGCCACGCGTGACGCATTCCGAGGAAACGAACGGTTCCCCTTGACCCACGCTGGCACCTGGAGTAGAACCCAGCGCTCGCATGAGGGGCAACCGGCGGGACAGGGAGTGGACCGACCGACAGTGATCCTTCGGGAGGCGGTGTCGGGACCGCGGGCTGTCGGCCATCTCGGAACAGGAGAATCGAACAGTGAAGAAGACGGTATTGGCGGCAGTGGGCGGCCTTGTCGCCCTGGGTGTCCTGTGCTACGCCGGCAGTATATGGGCGCAGGCACAGCAGGCCGGTTCGCCGGCGCCGGCGGCCGCGGCGCCACGCACGCGGATCGCCTTGCTCAACCTCACTTTCGTCATCAAGAACTACCAAAAATACACGCACTTCCAGGATGAGATTAAGAGGGCTGTGGCGCCCTTCCAGGGAAAGATGGTGGAATTGCAGAAAAGGGCGGAAGAGTTACACGCGAAGTCCGAGGCGGCGATCAAGGCAGGGCAGCCGATGCCACGCGAGGAATACGAGCGTCAGATGACGGAGCTTAAGCGTAAGAAAGAGGACATCGACGCTGAGGCCAAGCTGGCTATCGGCAAGAAGAACGACGATGAGATGAAGGTTCTTTACCTGGATGTGGTCCAGGCCGCCCAGGGCTACGCCCAGTCGCGTGATTTCGATCTCGTGCTGCACTACAACGACGCCACCACTTCCGAGGAGTACGTCAGCGTGCAGAACATCGCACGCAAACTGAATAGCGGTGCCCTCATGCCCCTGTACGCGGGCGCGGGCATGGACATCAGCAAGGAAGTCGTCGCCCTGCTGAACTACAACCTCAGTAATGGTGGTGCCCAGGGTGGCGCGGCGGCGGCGCCAAGCGCTCCGCGCACCGGCAGCAATTAGGCGCCGCTCGAACAGAGTCGCGGCCGCTAGGGAGCGGGTTTGCCTTCGCTCCCTGACGGTCGCGGTTCGGACCAGTAATTCCGGGAAGGATGACGCGAACGTGAGAAGGCTTAGTTATCGCTATCAACGGACCATCGCGCGGCCGGCCGAAGTGTGGGGCATCGGCTATCTGACAGGAGCGACCGTCCGTTTACGCTTCCTGCCGGCTCCGCCGTCCAGCGGCATCGTTTTCGTCCGCACCGATCTTCGTCCGCGCCACCATCTGCCGGCGAACATCGAAAATGTCACCGGCACGCAGCGGCGGACGACGCTCGGCCATCCGCCCGCACAGGTCGGTTTGGTCGAACACGTTCTGGCGGCCCTGGCGGGGCTGCGCATCGATAATTGTCAGATCGAGTTGAATGCCCCGGAACCTCCCGGCATGGACGGCTCGGCGCGCGACTTCGTGACGGCTCTGCTCGATGCGGGCATCCGCCGTCAGGGTGTGCGCCGGCCAATCCTCGGCGTCGAGCAATCCGTCGTGCTGACGGCCCGCGGCAGCACGCTGGCGCTTCATCCGCCTCTGACCGGCTTCTATTCCACCGACGTGCTGAGGGACACCGGCACGGATCACGAGTTGTACCTCAGCTATTTCCTCGATTATGGTCTGAATTCGCCCATCGCCCGGCAGGTGCATACTCAGGTCATCACGCCCAGCGCGTTCGCCCAGGAATTGGCCTCCTGTCGCACGTTCATTCTGGAATCGGAGTCCGCGGAACTGCGTCGTCAGGGCATCGGCTCGCGGAACACCCCTGCGGATCTGCTGGTCTTCGGGCCGCATGGTCCGGTAGACAATGTGTTGCGCTACGCCAACGAACCGGCGCGGCACAAGGTACTCGATCTCGTCGGCGATCTCTCGCTTCTGGGTGTGGACGTGTGCGGCCATATCGTCGCGTATCGCTCCGGCCATCCGCTCAATGTGGAATTGGTCCGCTGTCTGCATCGACAATTGTTGGGCGGATCCTGCACACGGGAACGGCAAGCGGCTTGACGAATAAATCCGAAATCCGAAATCCGAAATCCGAAAAATGCTCGAATCCCGGAAGCACGAAACATCCTCGCCAGCGGTTTTGGATTTGCTTGTTTGGTCTTTTGGATTTCTTTCGGATTTCGGATTTCGGATTTCGGATTTTTGAAGGGGTAGGTATGTCGCGTCTGCGCGTGGGAGTAGTGGGAGTCGGTCATCTGGGCAAGGAACACGCCCGTATCCTGGCGACGCTGCCGGACGTGGAACTGGTGGGCGTCGTGGACCCCAATGTCTCGCAGGCGGAAGCCGTCGCCCAGCGTTGCGGCACACGAGCGTTCGTCGATCATCGCGCCTTGATTTCGCTCGTGGACGCGGCGGTCATCGTGGTGCCGACCACACACCATCACGCTGTCGCCTGCGATTTTTTGACACAGGGATTGTCCTTGCTGGTCGAGAAACCGATGGCGCGGACGGTCTCGCAAGCCGAGGAGATGACCGAGTTGGCCGAGCGTCACGGCGCGCTCGTGCAGGTCGGCCACATCGAGCGCTTCAATCCGGCCTTTGAAGAACTGTTGCGTCATTCCATGCGGCCGAAGTTCATCACCTGCGAGCGCTACAGTGGATTCTCGGGGCGCTCGACCGACATTGGCGTGGTACTCGATCTAATGATCCACGATCTCGACCTGGTGCTTGCCCTTGTGCAAGCGCCGGTGCGTAGCGTGGAGGCGTTAGGGGTGTCGGTACTCGGCGGCAACGAGGATATGGCTCAGGCGCGGCTGACGTTCGCCAACGGTTGCGTGGTTGACCTGAAGGCCAGTCGCGTCCATCCGACGCCGGTTCGCTGCATGCAGGTGTTTGCTCCCGAAGGCTTCGCCAGCGTCGATTTCGCCCGGCGTCATCTGACGCTCATGCAGCCGGCCGAGCATTTACGGCAACGACGGCTCGACGCGCCGACGCTGGCGACTCTAAAAACGGAACTATTCAATCGGCATGTGCAGGTGCGCGAGCTGGATTGCGCGGCCGGCGATCAGTTAACGCGGGAGTTACAGGATTTCGTCCATAGCGTTCGGACCGGCCAACCGCCGCGCGTCGATGGCGTGGCCGGCCGGGATGTACTCGCTCTGGCCAGTCGCATTCTCGACAGTTTGCATGCGCACGCCTGGGAGGGAACGAGCGGTCCGACGGGGCCTGCGCATCTGCCGGCGCCGTGCGGTTCTCTGTTTCTTCCGCCCGCGAAACCGATGGCGGCGTAAGTGTGGTATCTCACCAGCCCGCAGCGCCAGCAAGGGATCATCCCTTGCTGGCGCTGCGGGCCAGCAAAACAGTCATCTCACCCCAACCACTTCGACCTTGACCTTCCCCGTGACGCGCGTGACCGGCAGCAGCGGGGCGAGCGTCTGAATGTCCTGCCAGCTATGGTCGGCGATTTTGAGATGACCGGCACCCACATTGCCCTGGCCGAGTACGGCGTCGAGCATGAGCCACTGTCCCGCGATCCAAACCTCGGTCCACATGTGGAAGCCGAGTACCGGACCGCGATCGGCATCATTCACATACACCAAGCCGATCGCCGTGCGCGCCGGCACGTTGGCCGCGCGACACAGAGCGGCCGTCAGCATGGCGTGCTGGCGACAATCGCCTTGCAGATCGCGCAACACCTGGCTGGCCGGCGCGAAATTGACCTCGGCGTTCTGCTTCATATGTTCATGCACCCATTTTTCGATGCGTTGTGCCTTGCGCCAGGCGTCTTTCTCGTCGCCCGTCACGCGGGCGGCCAGAGCGCGGATTTTCTCGTTGGCGCTGTCGAGGAAGTAACTGCTTTTGAGAAATTGCTCCTTGGCCTGAGCGGGGTTCTCGGTCTCGGCCGGCGCGCGGATCGGCCGCACGCGCAGATCAAACGTGTTGCCGTTGACGTTCTCGACCTTCTGCCGTCCATCGCGCGTGAACGTCGTGGTCGGATCATCGTCGTCCTTGACCGTGATGCGATAGACGATCTCGCTCGCTTGATGCGGTTTCTCGATGGTGCGATTGAGGGGAATGAGTGATTTCAAGCCGAGGTCGGCCATCAGCGCCGGCGCGACGCCTTCCTTCTCGGCCAGCGTCCGCGTGGTGCGGTACAAGGTCATGCGGCCCAGACCCGGCACGTTCGATTCGGAACGCACCACGCGCAGCTTCTCATTCAGCCACACGACGAGGCGCGGCAAGGCGATGGTATTCTCGCCTACCGTGACTTTCTGCGGCAAAATCTCCGCGCGCAGCAAGCGTTTTCGCACGCGCTCCGCTTTGATCTCATCGCCCTCTTTTTTGCTCGTTAGAAGATCGACTTCCTCCGGTTCCTTGACGACGACTTGCGTTGTCACCGCCGTCAACAGCGGCAGTTGATAATCGAGGAAGCGAAAGCGATCGCCGGCCTTGGCCTTGTGCGTCTGGAACAAGACTTCCTGACCGTAGAAGCCGATAACGCCGTCTTTCCACGGCACGGCCTTGCCGTCGGGATCGGTCGGCGTTCGCACAATCAACTTGTCACCCTGGACGCGCCCACTCTGCACGACCTTGCGGCCCTTATCGAGATAGTGCGTCATGGACACACCGACGACTTTGCCGTCGGGCGTCTCCTCGGTGGTCATGGCCATGCGCTGATTGATGACACCGTCATAGCGTTTCAGTGTCAGGTGCATGAGCTTGGTGGTGCGGAAGACCTTTTGGCCATCGCGCTCAAGCTGCTCGACGGTGAGATGCTGATAGCCCATCTTGGCGCCGTCGAGATAGGCCGCGTCCCACAAGTCGAGGACGACCTTGGGGGCCGGCGGCGCCTGCGGTTGGGCGTACACGGGAGCGACGGCGAGGAGGGCTATACCACACCACACGACATATCGTTTCATCGCGACTCCTTGGGACGAGGAACGATCCTATCCGGTTAGGCCGGCGGTCGCCGGCGTCTGGCCGTAATCTTATCGTGGTCTTTGCCAGCCCGCAGCGCCAGCAAGGGATTCCCTTGCTGGCGCTGCGGGCTGGCAAAGACTGGCCCTACAGCCGTTGGATTATCAGCTAGAATAACGTGTGTCTTTCGGCTGCTGCCTTCACCAAGGGATGGAGATCATGCCGACTACCAATATGCCCGGCGTTTTCGCCGTTCAGTGTCCCAATCCGAAGTGCCGCAAGTTCATGCTTGTCGAGGAACATGATCGGAATAAGGTTGTGTCCTGCCTGTTGTGCAAGGCGTCGATCCGCGTCGGCGGCGGCTCTCCGCCGCCGATCCGCAGTTCCAAGGCCACACCGCCGCCGCGTCTGTGATGGATCGCTTGCGGCTTAGCGCTAAGCGCAAACGATGGTTCGCGGAAAAGACAGGTTCTGGAAGATAGAAAACGAGAGATTGCTTCGACTCGCATCCTCCGCCTGGATACAATAAGGGTTAGACGTATCTCTTTCATGAGTCCGCACCGTGGAGCCTCATTGCAAGAGAGGGTAGTGTCATGTGTTCCTTTCCCGTCCACCTCGGCCGCGGGCTGGGGATTCTCCTCGGAGCTGCCGTAGCCACGATGGCTCACGGTCAGCAAATCGTTCCTGCTCCCCCGGCGAAGACGCCGCCCGCCAAGACAGCGGCGACGCCTGCCGCCGTTCACAAATTGGTGATTTACGAGGGACCTAATCGCAGCGTCCACTACATCACCACCGGCAATCTCTCGACGAGCGATCGCCTGACGGCCTACGAATTGCAGCGCGCCGAGAATGATTTGTCGTACTTGAACGATCTCCAAAGTCTCAAGCAACAGTATGTGAACAGCGAGCGTATTCTGGAACCGCAGCGCCGTTATGTGCAGGAGCAACTATACGGTACGCAGATTCGTTACGGCGGCTACAGTGCCGGCTACGGCAGTTATGGGAATGGCGGTTGGGGTTGGGGTTACCCCCGCTACGGCATCTTTGGCAATGGCGGAAGCTCGTTCGCGGGTTACGCCGGCTCGACCTCGTATGCGATAACGCGCAGTCTGCAATTCGGCATGGGCGACGAAGGCCGCTTCAAGGACGCGATGGTTCAGGTTCTCGCCCGCGAATCATCGCCGGCTTATGCTGCGGCGGTCCTGCGCAACTACGATTCCGTGGTGGGTCGCGCCGCGGCTTCCACCGTGTTGTCCAGGGATCTGTCATTGCAAAAGGGACCGGCCACTTACTCGTCTTATGAACCCTCCTACACCAAGGGCGGTAAGGTCGCCGTTTGGGTGGGCAATGACAAGTACGCGGGTACCGTAAAGGACGATCGCGCCGGCTGGGTTGTCATCCAGACAGATAAGGGCGAGGTTACTGTACGCAAGTCGGAAATCACGCGCTCGGAAGCAACCGGCAAATAAGAGGTACTAACAAACTGGCGAGCCTCCCGCGTAAGCGGGGGGAGTCTTTGCCAGCCCGCAGCACCAGCAAGATTTTTTCCCTTGCCGGCGCTGCGGGCTGGCGCTCGTTCATTTCATCCTTAGTGCCATAAGTCGGCCATCGGCATCTCCGACAATCAACCGACCGTCCGACCATATCAGCGCCGTGATGTCTTGCGGCAATCGTTGCATCGCCTGGACGCGGCCGGCGTCATCGAGTATCTGCACGGTGCCGCCCCAGAAGGCGACGGCGGTGCGCTTGCCATCGACGGCAATGAACTTGACCAGTCGCTGCGGGCCGAGCTTTTTCTGCATGGCCTCGCGTTGCTGCGGGCTTGTCACCGTCTGCGAATCCTTGAGCGCTTTCTGATAGGCCATGTCGTCGGCCATCCGCTGCTCTCCCCGATTGCCGCCGGCCTCGACGGCGACGAGAGTGCGGGCGTGCGTCAACGCCGTGATCTTGTCACCCATCGCTTTCAAACCGACGATGCGATCAGCCAGCCGCGCCGACCAAGCGACCGCGAGTTCCGGCGTCGCGCCGATTTTTTTCGCCGCGACAATCGTACCCCGACGGGGCAAGGCCAATGGCGTCAACGGCTCCATGCCGGACAGCATCTCGTACATCGTGCCGATACTCTCGCCGATGCCCGTCGCGTCGCAGCCGATCAGCGCGATCGATTCCTGATTCGCGCCGAGGGCGTCGCGCTGCCAGGCGACCAGGCCGCGACCGGGGCCGGGCATATCCGTTTTGCTCGGCGTGAAGGGCAAGAATTTCGCATCGAACAGGAACTTGATGAGCGGATTGTCTTCCGGTGTACCAAGCAGGATCGCCGGTCCGCGCACGGCGAACCCAACGAGCGCGGGGTTGTTCTTATCGCCCGCCTTAATCTGTCCGCGTCCCACGTAGTCGAGGCCGATGTACGTTGCCGCCTCTTCTTCCGTGAGGATGCGCGGCTTGTTGACATCGGCTGCGGCAACAATCGCACACTTCACGTTCCACGGCCGCAGACTTTTCGCAATGCGGGCCGCCGCCGCATCGTAATCGCCTTTGCCCTTGATGATGGTGATGCTCGAATGCGTGCGGAAGAAACGGAAGATGCGTTTGCGATCTTCCGCCAAGTGGACCGCTCGCCGCGTTACCCCCGCGACGCTATTACACGTTAGCACGGCCGGCAGAGTGAATTTCGCCTTATCCTCCGCGTTGTTCAGTAGTTCGCGGACTTGCACGCTCCACGTCCCAGCGGGATCGTTGATGGCCAGCGGTAGGCTTAGCTTGATGATCCCGCCATCCGTGGCGCGATGCAGATCGTAACGAACCGCGCCATGCGGATCGAGGAGGCGGATGCGCAAGGGAATGGAACCGCTGAGGAGGCCGCCCTTGTCGTCGAGTACGACGGCACGGACATCGATGTGCAGCGGCGCGACGGCCTGGGTGTAATCGCGATGGAGCAGCGGAGTGGCAACCTTGACGCGACCGATAGGCTGCGCGGTGCGCGCGAAAACCCGCATCTGGCCGGGGCCGAAGTGGAACACGCCCTGCACGCGCTCGCCCTTCGTGGCCAACTCACGCACCGGCCCGCCATGAATGGCGTCGTAGAGCGGTTGTTTCTCGGCGTCGAAACCGAGCGTGGCCGTTGTCGCCTTCATGCCGATTTGGGCGTTGCCCTGCGGATCGTGCGTGGCATTGACAGCAAACAGATATTCGATATCGCCCGCCGCTTGCCGCGTGGTGACGATGCCTGGCTCGTCGGACGTAAACGGCGGCTTGATGCCCGCTTTTTCCAGATGCGACTGCAACTCGTCGGCGAGAAAACGAGCGCCTTTCAGACTCTCCCGCAGGGTGGTCAAAGGAGCCAACTCAGCGTATTTCTTCGCCGCCTTCAACGCCTGGATCTTCTCCTCTTGCGGGAAGCGCGGCACCGCCTTTACCCGGATCGCGCCTCGCACCTTGAACTGACAATCCGCTGTCAGCAGTACGAGTCCGCCCTGCTCGATGAACGCCTCGATGCCCCTCACCACGTCGGGATCGAGATAGTCGATGGACGTAAGAATCAGCGCCTTGTGGCCGGCCGCGAGCGTGCCGTCGCGGATGTCCTCATCAAGGACGGGCATGAACTGATGTTGCAACAGTTTGCCGGCGAGGTACGTGAAGCCGACCTTGCGGCCATGCTCGGTTTCGTGCGCGTAGTTGATCTGTCGATCTTTCGTTTGCTCGTGGACCATCTGCGACAGCGAGAACAGCACGGCAACCGGCGGCCGCGTGACCGGCATGGTGGTGAAGATGGTGCCGAGGCGGCCCATCAGGTGATTCGATTCAACGACGCCCTGCGCCGCCTTGACCTTATCGGGCTGGTAGGGATCGATTTCCGGCGGCGACATCATGCCCTGGATATTGGTCTGAAACGAGAGATATTGCTCCAGGCGAAACTCGTCGCTGCTGGTACTGCCGTACCAGCAAGGCAGATACCAATTCGGTCGAGCGAGATCACGCGCACGGGCAAACTCCAGAAACAGCGAGGGATTGAAGTAGCCGGGGCCGAAATCGTGATAGCCGCCGTGACCGCTGATGACCGGCAGACTGCGGACGACATTGAAATAATAACCATCCGTAAAGGCGCTGAAACCGTACTGACTCTGCGTGACAGAGAGAAAATCGGGACGCACGGCGCGGACGCCGAACTGGGCATCCTTCCAGGCGGCATCCATGAAGCCGAGTTTCCAGCGTGCCCACTGCCGCCATTGGGCGGCCTGTTCCGGATTCTTCGGATCGAGTTTCTTGTAATCGATGAGAGGATGGCCAAAGGCGGCCTCGAAGGCGCGGACCTGGCTGGGGATGCCGTGCGGCGTATTCTGCTTGGTTTCCGGGTCGGTGTGCCAAGTCAGTCCGGGTTCGTCGTAGAAGTGGACGCCGACGGTGTTCGGCCAGGTGCGATCGCGGAACCCCTGGCGCACCACGCGGCGCGTGCCGCCCTGGAAAACGAGCGGATCGGACCAGTCGCATTCCTGGCGCAAATCCATCTGATGGCCGCCGCTCATGACGCAGTTGGCCATGAAATCCAGTCCGCCGCGAATGAGGTTGTCATCATTCTGGCCGCCGTTGAAGAGATTGTAACCGAGTCCGTCTTCGCCTTCGGCCAGGCGAGCCGTGTCCTTCGCACGCGCTCCCCAGTTCACCAGACGAAACGTGCTGCGGCGGATATGGCTGAAAACCTCGATGGTTTTGCTCGCCGTCGCGCCATCGCACGTCACTTCAACGGTGTACTTGCCGGGACGCAACACCCAGCCATTGAGATGCAAATGCTCGGCTCGACTGGTCTTGCCGCTCTGTGCCGACGCTTTCGCCGCCGGGAAGGTGAAGGCAAGTTCGCTACCGTCTTCGCCGTGAACCTTCAGAAGTAACTCACCTGCTGACAACGCCTTGTCAGCGGTACGAATCACGGACAAATCAATCCGTTCGTTCGTCTGATACGCCGCGCGGTTGAGTGGCAGATTCAGTTTCAGTTCCGCGCCGGCCGAAATGGGCGCAATTCCCAGACTCACCACGCCGATGAATACCGCATGAACGCTCATTGCCCATCGCATCAGAATACTCCCTTGAATTTACACGAACCCGCAAGCGTGCTATCCCATTGCCCCATCAATAATCGCGCACGGAGCCATCTTGCGGGTAGGTGACAACCGGCCATTTGAATTTCCGCTTCGGGTCCGCCGCAACCTTGGCCATCATCTCTTCGTCGATCTCGACGCCAAGCCCCGGCCCTTCCGGCAGCGACGCATATCCGTTCTTGTCTTGCGTCCAACTCTTGCGTGCCACGCCGGGCGGCATAATGTGGCCGTCGATATAGCCCTCTTGAATGAGGAACAGCGGAATCGACGCCGAGACGTGCAGGCTGGCCGTCAGACCTAGTTCGGAACAGGTATTATGCGGGGCCATCGGCACGTAATAGGCTTCCGCGATGGTGGCGATTTTTTTCAGCTGGCTGATACCACCGCAATGGCCCACGTCGGATTGTAATAGGTCGATGGCCTGATTCTGCAAGTATGGCACGACCTCCCAGATGGTGCGATCGCGCTCGCCGGTCGCCAGCGGCACCTTGATGATTTGTCGCAGTTTCTTGAATACTTCGATGTTGCCGGGCACGGCTGGTTCCTCGATCCACATCACGTCATACGGTTCGATGGCGGCGGCGAACTGAATCAGCATCGCCGGCGGCATCGAACAATGAGCGTCGAACATAACCGCGCCATCGGCACCGACTTTCTTGCGGCTGTCCTCGATCATTTTGACGAGCGGCGCGATGTCGTGCATGCTGCCGGAGAATGGATGTGGTCCGCCGGTGCCGACCTTGTGGGCTTTCGCCGACGGATACATACGGATACGCTCACGGCACGGCCCGCCAAGCAATCGATAGACCGGCACGCCGTGCAGCTTGCCGGTGATGTCCCACAGGGCCATGTCGATGGCCGAGATGGTGTGAACCATGAACGGCCCGCCGCGCATGTCGCGATGTGAGCGATAGAGTTTCTGCCATAGATGTTCGATGCGTGTCGGGTTCTCGTCCTTGAGCAGCTCAAACAGCGATTGCATGAGGGCGCACGCGACACGCGGCTCCAGGCCGGTGACTTCGCCCCAGCCGGTGATTTTGTGATTGGTCTCGATTTTGACATAGGCTTTCGCGCCGACCGGCATGGCCTTGAGGCTGGTGATACGGATGGAGGAATGGCGGTCTTCGACCTTGGCGGCTGGTCCCTCCCCGAAAGCGGCTTCGAGTGCCATACCGCCGGCGGCGGCCGCGCCCACGGCTCCCAGCAAGGCGCGTCGATCGATCCCGGTTTCTCGCGGTTGTTCGCTCATGATGGACTCCTCTGGAAAGCCGGACGCGGAGATGCGGCCGATCAACAACAAGCTATCGGAAGGCAGGGGGAGCGTCGAAGGAAAAAAAGACGGGCTCGATGGAGGGAGCGTGCAGCCGTTACTTGCGTGGGAAATCTGATATCGGTTGCGGTAAAGTGATGAACGCTGTGGCAAAGTTGCTACTTATGGGAGAAAAATGAGAAAAAATGTCGGTGTTCTATTCCTTGACGGCTAGGTTCGCCACGGCTACACTCATCGGGCTATCTTCGCTATTTGGAGTGTCGCCCGTGGCCGATCTTTCCTCCCTTTTTGATGCAGGAATTGCTGCGAAAGTGTTGCAGAAACTGTATGGATGCAAGTTGTTATATATAAGTATATTATACAACAATCCATGCGGAGAAAATCGGCCCTTCTTGGTGAAGTAGAATGGCGAATGAATGGCATTATACCCTCAACGGCCAGCAAGCCGCCGCACCCGTCCCGTCCGTCCAGCTCAAGCAACTGGCGGTCTCCGGGCAACTCAAGCCGACCGACCTCGTCTGGCAAGACGGGATGCCCGACTGGGTTCCAGCCGGCTCCGTCAAGGGACTATTTTCCTCCGGTAAGTCCATTGGTGATTCGGTGGTCATCCCTCCCGTGCCCGCCGAGAAGACGCCCACTGCGCGGAAGCCGAGCAAGCCGGCCCAACCGCTCGACTGGCCGAACATGCACCCGGCGATCGTCCTCGCGCTCACGGTGGCCACGGCCGGCATCTTCGGATTGGTGTACGCCTACAAAGTGTGCCACGGCTATAGCGCGAAGGCCGCCGGACGACGGACCGACGCCGCCGGTCGAACGCTCGGCCGCGTTCGTCATCCGCTCGGCGTGCTTGCGCTGTCGTACCTGACGTGCGGCATCTACTTCTATTACTGGATCTACCGCGTGCTACGCGAGTGCAACGTCTACACCGGCCGCACGGACCTCAATCCACGCACCGAACTGACGCTGATGATCCTCTTCCCGCCTTATGCGGTCTATGTGGCCGTTTTCCCGCTGCCCGACTTGATCCGCCGCGCGCAGACGCTGGCGGGAACGCCGGAAACGCCCGCCTTGCGACACGCCGTCCTTTTCCTCAATCCGTGTCTGTTCATCGGCCTGCCCTTTCTTGCTACGATGTATCAGGAAATCCTCAATCAGATATGGTTCAGCGCACCATGATTGTCCGCATTCAGAAAGAGCCGTTCCGCCAACGATCGCAGCGTATATTCCGTTTGCAGGGTGCTGGGTTCATCGGGCTGGGTATCGGTATTCTCGCTGTGTGGAACCCGCTGACACGTCCGGGGCCGACCGTGTGCATGTTGCGGCGAGCGGTCGGCTTGCCTTGTCCGATGTGCGGCATGACGCGCGGCGTGGCGCTGTGTCTGCGCTGCCATCCACTCGAAGCGAGCCTGTTCAATCCATTGGCCGTCCCCGTGCTGTTGATCGCGGTGATGCTGGCTATCAAGTGGGCGATCGAGTGCGGTAGCGGACGTTGTTTCCATGTGATTGTGCCGGCCTGGATCTCACGCAACCTGATACGTGCTGGCTATGTCCTGCTGGCAGTCAACTGGATTTATATGTTGATTTATCGCCGGGAAGATCCCTTCGCCACGACTTGGTTGGGCCAGTTATGGACTGCACTCGCGGGCAGTTCGTAGGTCAGGCCGCTTGCGACTCCGCATCTTCGTTATTTTCGTTCAATCCCGCATCTGATGACGGGCGATAACTTGTGTATCGCCTCCCTCCGCCTCTGTTCCCACCTGCTGAGGTCCCGCCTATGATCCGCCACAGTTGGATCTTTCTCGCGGTCCTTTTATCGACACAATCGCTCCAGGCCGCCGATCCTGCCGCGCCATCGGCGGGTCTGACCGCCTGGCAGAAGGGACAGCAGGCCATGCTCGAAGGTCGAACCGATGAGGCGATGGCCTCGTTTCGGCTGAGCCTGGCCCAAAATCCCACTCTGGTTCGCAACCACCTCAGCCTGGCGGCCGCGTATCTCGCCCTGGGGCAGGATGAGCAAGCCGCCGTTCAGCTCGATCGCTATCTGCGGGCGCAACCGGATCATTATGTGGTGCGCGGTCAATATGCGGAACTGCTGATGCGTCTGGATCGAGCCAAAGCCGCCCGCGCCCAATTCGAGCGATTTGAGGCGGACATCCAGGATCACGAAGCGTTGGCGGAGCAACACCTGGTCCACTGTCACACCCGCTTGCTGGACATCGCTCGAAGTGCCGACGACGTTTACGGAATGCACCTGCATCGCGGCATTGGTCTGTACTGGCTGGCCCGCCAGCGTGCTATTCTGTCCGAGCCGGATGGGGAGTTGTCGAGCGAGGGTTTGCTATGCAAGGCCGCCAGCGAGTTGGCGCTGGCCCATCGAGAGCGACCGGAGGAGGTCCGACCGTGCTGGTATCTTTACGAGGTCTGGTCACGGCTGGCCCAGCATCAGCCGGCAACGCGCTGGCTGCGCGCCGCCGAGGCGGCCACTCCCTTCGGCTATCTCACGCCGGCGGAAAAGCGCAATCTCTATCTCGCCTGCCGCCGTCGTGCCGAGGAAGGATCGCACAAGTAGCGCCAACGCCGGCCCCTTCTTCTGGGTTTTCTCTTTGAGGCGCACGCCGTTCGCGTGCGCTACCGTTGACAGACGTTGTGCCGGGCTGTTAGCCTCACAACATCGGCCCGTCCCGTCATAAAACTTCGCTTTGATCCGGGCCGAGCTTCAGGGAACGCATATCTTCGAGGTGACTGCTGATGGCTCCGTATACCTGTCGATCTCGTCTTGTTCTCGGTCTGTTTCTGGGGATGTTCGTTCTAAGTCCGCTTAACGCGGCTCGGGCGCAAACACTGAGCGACGGCATGGCTGCTCTGGAGGCGAAGCATCGCAAGCATCGCCTGCTCATCCGTGGGTTGTTCAATGGGGAGCCTAAAGCCGACCCGAACGATCCTCAGCACATCGAGGCTATCGACATGGCCGCCAGGCTCGACACGTATAGCGTGTACCTGGATCATCTGGAAACGCGACAAGAAAAAAAGCCCACCCACACGATGGAACGCGCCTTCAACGATTTTGAAAAGAATGTCGAATCGATCACCAAGGCCAAGAATCGGGAGCAGATGCAACCCCTGGCCGTCATCTACCGAGAGAAGGTGCGCCTCCACGCCCTCGAAGTCATTGAATACGAGAAAGCCAAGCCGATTCACAAGCTCTACAACGCCCGCATCTTGGCGAAGGTGGCTGAGCTTGGCGAAGGCAAGTTGTCCGAAACGCTCATCAAGGTACTTAAGGACGATAAACAGAACGACGCTATTCGCTACTACATTCTGCGCGGTCTGCGCAACCTGCTGGCTCAGGTCCAGCCGCAGCAGACGCCGCCTTTGCTGACCAAGGAAGAGGAAGCGAAGTGCGCCGAGGCGATCATTGAGTTTCTGGAGCGCAAACCGGATCTGCCGAAGGGGGTGTTACAGGAAGAAATCGATGGTTTCCGTGTACTGCGGCGTGAAGGCGTACGTGCGCTGGCCCAGATCCACACGCCGGCCCTCAACGACAAGGTTCAGCCGGCCCTCGTGTTGGCTCGCTTCACCGGTGAGGATGAACGCATCCAGCCGCCGCCGCGCATCGATGAGCGATTGGAGGCCGCGATGGGGCTGGCACGCATGTCGTCAGCGCAGGACAAGACTTATCAGGCCGATTATGCAGCGAACGCGATTGGCACATTCCTCGCCACCTTCGGCGCCGCTGCCAATGGCGACAAGGAGAAGGCTACGGAGCGTCTGCGGCCGTGGAAGATCGATGCCGTCCACATGCGGGAAGCATTGGCGGTCCTGAAGGCGAACAGCGAAAAGAATATGTATGTGGACCAGGTCATCGCGCATGGAAACAGCGTATTGCAGGCCGTCATCAAAGGAGATGACGCCAAGCCCGACGACTTGACTTGGTTCATCAATCCGGAGAACGTCGCGCCAAGCAAGGAATTGTTCAAGGGCATGGCGGACAGCACGATCAAGCCCGCCAAGTCCGCGGAGGCGACGGAGAAATAGCCTTATTGCCAGCCGGCAGCGCCAGCAAGGGACTTCCTTGCTGGCGCTGCCGGCTGGTCCACCATCACAATTCTCCGCTGCCGCGCCGCGACCACCACGGCAATTGCAATCCGCCGTCGATGGAAAGCGTGCTGCCGGTGAGATAATCGGACGCCGGATCGACGAGAAACAAGATGCCGCGCGCGATCTCTTCGGGCCGCGCTAGCCGACCCCACGGCAGCGCGGCCGCCGCTTTTTGCAGTGCTTCTTCCGTGAAGTATTTCCGCTCGCCCGGCGTATCCGTCCAACCGGGATGAACAACGTTGACGCGAATGCGCTGGGCGAACAGTTCCACGGCGGCTGTGCGCGCCATTTGATCGAGCGCGGCTTTTGCCATGTTGTAGGCCATGCAGCGCGGAAACGCCGTGTCCGCATGGGGCGAACTGACGATGACGACCGCGCCGCCGCGCCCCTGGCGAATCATCTGTTTCACGGACGCGCGCAGTCCGTGAAACGCGCCCCACATGGTCACGTCAATGGTGCGGCGAAAGCCGGCCATATCCGCCTGGTGAAACAGCTCTTCATCGCTGTAAAACGCATTGGAAACGAAAATATCGAGTCGTCCCAGTTCGGCGGCCACGCGCTCAACCATCGTCTCCACGGCCGGCTGATCGGCCACGTCCACCGGACAGAGCAGCGCCCGTCGCCCCAATCCGCGCACCTCCTCGGCCAGTTCCGCCGCCGCTTCGGGAAGAGTCAGGTAATTGATGGCGACATCGGCTCCGGCATGAGCCAGCGCCAGCGCGGTCGCTCGACCGATGCCGGAAGAGGCTCCGGTGATTAAGGCGACCTGTCCTTGAAGTATCATGGTAAAAAATCCGAAACCCGAAATCCGAAAGAAATCCCAAAGAATACAATTAGAAACACAAAACGGGAAACAAACCAGTGAGGAGTTTTGAATTTGAATGGTTAACGATTCTTTCGGATTTCGGATTTCGGATTTCGGATTTCCCGCGCAGCGGGAGCCGTGGTTGTGGCCGCGCGCCGCCTACATCCACGTGCCCTTCTGCGCTCATCACTGCGGCTACTGTGATTTCGCCATCGCCACCGGGCAGGATAATTTCATTGAGTTGTATCTCGATGCGCTCGCCGCCGAACTCGCCACGCTGGGCGAACCGCAAGCCGTGCGAACGCTCTTTGTCGGCGGCGGCACGCCCACGCACCTGAGCGCCGCTCAGCTTGCACGCTTGCTGTCGTCCCTCCGGCATTGGCTGCCGCTGAACGCGGACGGCGAGACGGAATTTTCCATCGAATGCAACCCCGACACGCTGAGCGCGGACAAGATCGATGTGTTGGCCGATCACGGCGTTACACGCATCAGTCTGGGAGCGCAATCGTTCCATGCCGATCTGCTGCGCGCCCTGGAGCGCGCGCACGATGTCGAGGAGATCGCCCGCGCCGTCGCGCGCGTGCGCCGGAGGATCGACAATGTGTCTCTCGATCTGATCTTCGGCGTCCCTGGCCAGACCGAATCGCAGTGGCGTACCGATCTGAGCCGCGCGCTGGCTCTGGAGCCGGATCATCTCTCGACCTACGGACTGACCTACGAGAAGGGAACGCCGCTGTGGAAACGCCGTCAGCGCGGCCAGGTGCGTGCGCTCGACGAAGACGCGGAACTGGCGCTGTACGCGCTGGCCATTGATACGTTGGAGGCGGCCGGCTTCGAGCAATATGAAATCTCCAGTTTCGCGCGTCCGGGCCGGCGCTGTCAACACAATCAAATCTACTGGGCCAACGAAGCCTATTTCGGCTTCGGCATGGGCGCGGCCCGCTACGTCCACGGCCGCCGTGAACTGAATACGCGCGATCTTCGGCGCTATATCCGCCATGCCCTATCCGGTGAATCCGTGACCTTGCAATCGGAGGAACTCGCTGCCGAGGAGCGTGCCCGCGAGACGATGGCCGTGCAATTGCGCCGCGCCGAGGGCATCGATCGAATCGCGTTTCAAGCACAGACAGGGTTCGATCTCGATGCGCTGGCGGGAGCGGCGCTGATCTGCCACATCGAGCAGGGATTCCTCGCCGACGATGCCGCTCGCGTTCGCCTGACGCGGCGGGGTAAGTATGTGGCCGATGCGGTCATCGAACGATTGCTGTAGAATTCACCGGAGTTTTCTCAGCCGGTGCCGGAGGATTATCCGTGTCCCGATACCATGCCTTTTCGCTCCTGATCGTCTGTCTAAGCCTCTTGCCGCTGCCGTCCGCTCGCGGCGAATCGCCTGCGGATGATCGAGAGACGATCCGCGCTGACGATCCTTTGCCCGTGGGTGCCGTCGCCCGGATGGGCACTCTTCGCTGGCGGCCGGGCGGTTCCCTTGGAACCCTCGCCTTCTCGCCAGACGGCAAGACACTCGCTTCGGGCGGAGACGATACGCTCCGGCTCTGGGAAGCCACGACGGGTAAGCCACTACGCCGATTCGCGGGACCGCACAGCAAAGTCTCCGCCATCGCCTTTTCCTCCGATGGCAAGCTCCTCGCTTCGGGAGATCAAACGGGCTTGGTTCAGCTGTGGAACGCCGCCACCGGCAAGAGACTGCACCAACTAATCGGACACAAAGGATATGCTATAACCTCTATTGCCATTTCTCCCGATGGTAAGATTCTGGCTTTCAGTGCCATCGACCGTATCTGGTTCTGGGACGTGAGTACGGGCAAAGAACTCCGCCAGATTCAGGAACAACAGAAGGAGATTCGCGCGATCGCCTTCAGTCCAGATGGCACGCTGCTGGCCTCCGCTGGCTATGACGGAAGCATCGCCCTCCGGCGCGTAGCCACGGGGCGCGAACTGCGTCGCTTCTATCTGCCTAACTCGCTGGCCGTGCGTCTCGTGTTCTCTCCCGACGGCAAAACGCTGGCCTCAGCGGGCGGCAACGCGCGACTTCAGTTGTGGCAGGTGGACACCGGCAAGGAAATCCGGCAGTTCCACGGCCATGAGTGGGTGGTGGATGCGGTAGCCTTCTCGCCCGATGGGCGGACATTGTCCTCCTGTTCCTACGATGGCACCGCGCGTCTCTGGGAAGTCGCCACCGCCAAGGAACTGCGCCAGATCCGCTGTTCGCCGGGTTACCTCCAACATCGCGCCGCCTTCAGCCCCGATGGGCGCATCGTGGCGCGGTGCGACCAGGACTATGTGATTCGCCTATGGTCGATGACCACGGGAAAGGAACTTGGACCGCGAAGCGGACATCAGGGGCCGATCCGCGCTTTGACCTTCGCCGCAGACGGGCGATCTCTGGCCACGGGAGCCGACGACCGGACGATCCGCTTTTGGGAGGTCGGCACGGGCCGGCAGCGGCTGTGCTTGGAAGAACAAGCTACTCCTCTTCTGTCCCTGGCTCGATCTCCCGACGGGAAATCTCTCGCCTCGGTTTCTCAAAACGGTGCCATCGGGCTATGGGACTGGCCTACGGGTAAGCGACTCCGGCAGGTGAAGGGCGCGGCCCTTGGTCGCTTGGGCAAGCACTATTCTCCGCCGGTGCCCGGTGCCCCCGCCGGCGAGAGCGGGGTCCGAACCTTTTCGCCCAACGGCGAGCTACTGGCTTCCGGGTACAATGACGGCAGTGCGCGCCTCGTGGAAGCGGCGACCGGGAAAGAATTGTGGCGCTCGATGGGACACACTTGGCCTCTTTATGCCCTCGCCTTTTCGCCCGACGGCAAGCTGCTCGCCACGGGAGGTTGGGATCAAAAAGTTCGCCTGTGGGATGTGGCGACGGGCAAGGAGCGACACGTCTTGTCGGGGCATCGGTCGGCCATTCGCGGCTTGGCCTTCTCGCCGGATGGAAGCATCTTGGCCTCGACGGGAGGCGAGGACCGCGATATCCGCCTCTGGGAGCCGTCCAAAGGTCGAGAGCTACGTCAACCGCTGGCCCATCCGAACGATCTTTTCGCGTTGGCCTTCTCGGAGGATGGCCGTGTCTTGGCCTCGGCGGGCAAAGGGGGAACGGTGTATCTATGGGAGGTGGCCACGGGAGCGCAACGCCATCAGTTCCGGGGGCACCACGGCGATGTCCTGTGTCTGGCCTTCTCCGCGGATTGCAAGCACTTGGCCTCAGCCGGTGAGGACGCCATCGCTCTTGTGTGGACGGTGCTGGGAGGGATTGCCCGGAAAGCGGGGGCGGACGCGAAAATGTCTCCCAAGGAGTTAGCGACTCTGTGGGCCGATCTGCTTGGCGAGCCGGGACAGGCTTACCGTGCCATGTGCCGCTTGACCGCTGCGCCCTCGGAGGCGGTGTCGCTGTTCCGAATGCACCTACACCCGGTCGTCGCGCGCGTGGAGGGACCGGCACTGGCCCGTCTGATCGCCGACCTCGACAGCGATGAGTTTACGGCCCGTGAGAGAGCCACGCGCGAGCTAGAGGCTCTCGGCGAGTTGGCAATTCCCGCGCTCCGCCGCGTCCAATCGGGTCGGCCCTCCCTGGAGGTGCGCAAACGTGTGGAGGGACTTCTCACCAAGTGGGAAGAGAAACGGCCCTCGCCGGCCGAAAGGTTACGGCCACTGCGGGCCATTGAGGTTCTTCAATCCGCCGACACCGCCGAGGCTCGGCAATTTCTGGAATCTTTATCCCGCGGCGCTCCCCAAGCCCGGCTGACGCGCGAGGCGAAGGCGTCGTTGGAGCGTCTCGCTCGCCATTCGGAGTAAGCCGCAAGCGGCTTAGCGTAACCTCTCGCTAAGCCGCAAGCGGCTACGCTAAGTCGCATGTATACTTTTCCGATCCATTACCGTGACTATCCATGACCACTGACAACGCCTTGCCAGCGATCCTCGGCGGCGAGTCGATCCGGCCGCAAGGCCCGCCCACATGGCCGATCGCCGACGAGACGGTTCTCGAAGCGATGCAATCCGCCTATCGTGACGGCTCGTGGGGTCGCTATCACGGCGGACACGTCGAGCGGTTGGAGGAACGCTTGGCGAGCGCGCATGGCGTTCGCCAGGCGCTCACCTGCGGCAGTGGGACGTTCGCGGTCGAGTTGGCGCTGCGGGCGCTGAAAGTCGGTCACGGCGATGAGGTGGTGATGGCCGCCTACGATTACGGCGGCAATTTCCTCAGTGTTCACGCTGTCGGCGCTAAGCCGGTGTTCGTTGATGTCGATGCCGATAATTGGAATCTCGCTCCGGAGCAACTGACGGCCGCACGGGGACCGGCGACGCGCGCCGTCATCGTCTCGCATCTGCATGGCGGATTGGTGCCGATGCGCGAGGTCATGGAATTCGCCCAACGGCAAGGCGTGTCGGTCATCGAAGACGCAGCTCAGACACCGGGCGCGCGCGTGCAGGGTCGGCCGGCCGGAACCTGGGGAGACGTGGGTGTTCTCAGTTTCGGCGGTTCCAAACTGCTGACGGCCGGCCGCGGCGGCGCTCTCCTGACGCGCCATGCCGATGTCGCCCAGCGCGCTCGCCTCTGGCTCCAGCGTGGCAATCACGTTTGTCCTCTCTCCGAACTCCAGGCCGCCGTGTTGCTGCCGCAACTTGATCGGCTCGCCGAGCGCAACGCGCAGCGCTTACGCAGTGTGCGCTACCTTGGCGAGCGCTTGCGTCCCATTCCCGGACTACGGCCGTTTTATAATGGCGACATAGAAGATAGCAAATCGGGTTATTACAAGCTAGGGTTTCAGTTCGATGCCGAGCGTTTCGGCTTGAGTCGTGCGCGATTCGTGGCGGCGGCGCGGGCCGAAGGCATCGCCCTGGATGAAGGGTTTCGCGCTCTGCACATCGGCCGTTCGCCCAGCCGCTGGCGCGGCATCGGCCCCCTGACCGAAGCCGAACGAGCGCATCATGGCACCGTCGTCTTGCACCATCCGGTATTGCTCGGCACGGCCGCCGATGTGGAACAAGTCGCGCTCGCCATCGAGAAAATTCATGCGCACGCCGAGACATTGCGCTAAGCTGCAAGCGGCCCCTAACGGCGTTGCCGAGGGTGCGCTCGTTCGCCACAATAACACTGTTTCTCTAGCGATTTCCTTAGGAGAGCCGGCGATGGCGTTCGTGAAAGTGGCCACGGTGTCCGAAGTGCCTGTGGGCAAGTCCAAGCAAGTGAAGGTGGGCGGCAAGACGTTGGCGCTGTTCAACGTCGAGGGCGTCCTTTACGCCATCGACGACACCTGCCCGCATCGCGGGGCGCCCCTGTGGGAAGGCGAACTCGAAGGACACCAAGTCACTTGCCCCTGGCACGCCGCCAACTTCGATGTCACCACCGGCGCGCATCTCTGTCCGCCCGCCCGTAGTGATGTGGCTTCCTACAAGGTCCAGATCATCGGCGAGGAAGTGCAGATCGATTTGCCCTAAAGGTTCTATGGAGCAGCGGAGCATGACTTTGCATTTCGCGCGAAACGCGAAGCCACGCTCCGTTGCCCATCGCGGCTACACGATGTCCTAGTGGTTCATTTTAGCGAGCGCGTAAGCGAGCCTCCCGCGTAAGCGAACCTCCCGCGTAAGCGAACCTCCCGCGTAAGCGAACCTCCCGCGTAAGCGGGGGGAGAATGCCGCACTCCCCCCGCTTACGCGGGAGGGCTGCGCCATCTTGTTAGTGCCTCTTGGTCAAATCAGCTGCAATGAACCACTAGGGTATGCCTTTGGATTTTGGCGGTAGAGGTGGGGTTGCTCCGCCCGCTGGGAGCCTGGACAGAGCAACCCCAACTCTACCGCCAAAATCCAAAGGGCGCCCAGCAGTCGTCTTCACTTCGCGTAATCAATCCACATCGGCGACGCCCACGCCAGCTGGCCGTCCTTCTGCCGCACGCGGACATAGTAGTAGTGAACGCCGGCGTTTGGTTTCGGATCCTCCCACTCGCCCTTGTACTCCGAACCCTCTGGCCGAAGGATCTCGGCGACCTCGCCGTCCTTGATGACGTCGATGCCGACAATCGGACTCGTGCCGGTGACGCGGACGCTCAGGACCGGCGCCTTCTTGGTCTTGAATTCATCACCCATCAGATGGTCGCCACTGCGCACATCGAGAATGATGTTATCCGTCGCTCCGTAGCAGTGCCGTTGCTTGAGCGCGGCGAGGATGCCGGCGCGATCGTGCTTCTCGGCCACGGCCACACAGTAGGAAATGTGTGTGGACCAGTGATCGCTCGATGACTCGAAACCGAGGCGATAGCCCTTGGCCAAGGCGTTGACGATGTAGCCCTTGGGATACCAGCCGGCGATGTTGGCCGGCTTCTTGCCGCTCTTGGGATCGTAGCCGGCGCGCGGCGCCTCCTGCATCTCGTAAGACATGCGATCGCCCTGGTAAATCTCGACGATCGGCTCGACCTTGGAATCGTTGTCGCGCCAGTCGGTGCCCATGCCGGTGGCGCTGGTATGGGAGGCGCAGATGCCATCGAACTCCTTCAAATAGCGATAGAGCATTTTCGTATCATCGGCGTGGATGCCGGCGACGCGCTTCTCTTGATCGGGTTGGGCCAGGCGCGGAAGCGTGCGGACACCGCGCTGCGCGAACAGGCAATTGCGATGACCGTGCGGATACGACACGCTGCGTTCATAGCAGAATAACGGCGTAAAGCGATCCTTAACGTAGTAGGCGTCGGTGAATTTTTGCGTCAGCCACCAGGTATATTCGCGGCCGGCACCGTTGTCGTGATCGCCGTTGCCGATCCAATCCAGCGCCGCCGCGTCAATGGCATAGCGGAACATATCTTCAAGCGAACCATCGGGGCCGCCGTCCCACGAGATTTCCGTGTGCCGGTGGAAGTCACCGCGCAGAAGTTGATACTTCTTGCCGGCCGCCTCGATGCGATAAGCGCGGATGCGCTTCACGTCCTCGCGCTCTTTCTGGCCGGCCTTGGCATCCTTGCTGCCCGCCTCGTGCGGCAGCAACTTCGGCTCGACCGGCTCGCCGGGCAGATCGACGAAGCTGGTATAAATGCGATTTTGCAGATCGTTTGGGGTGGTATATCGGCCATCGGTATTGTGGACGATGAGCAGTCCGCCGCTGGCGTGCGGCAGCAGAACCGGCCGCGAATCGAGCAGACCATCGGAATGATGCACTTCGACAGGCTCCGTCCAGTGATCGCCGTCAAGACGGCGCGCGAAGTTCAGCCAGTACGAACCGGGATGACTGCTGTAGCGACTGCCGAACTTCTCCCGATAGGTAAGCCATAAGCGACCCTTGCCATCGAGTCCCAGACGCGGGTTGCTGTAGCGTTTCGCTTTCTCGAATTGTTGCCCCGTTTGTTGATTGCCGGCGATGGGGGCTTTCACCTTCGAGGTCGGCAATTCCGCGGCCGGCTTGAGGAGTTTGCCATCTTGCAGACACACGACGCGCACGGAGCGGCTGCTATATAGCGGATCGCCGCCGCTGCCAAGTGCGCCGTAGTCGTGGCCCCAGTTCTCCGGTCCTTCCTCGTAGGCGATCCACAAGCGGCCCTTGGCGTCGTAACAAATGGAGGGGCGGGCCTCGAAGCGTGGCGAAGCGGCGACAAGGTAATCACTGAACTCTTTTTCCTTGATCCCTTTTTTGGACGCCTTCGTCACACGAACACGAATATCGTAATCGCCGTTCTGGTAAACGTCATGGGCCGTGGCTACCTCCCCATCGAGTCCAGTCGTGATGGTCGGGTGCCATTCGATTTGCGCGGTTTGATCCCGTGTTTGATAATACCAGGACATTTGCCCTTGCTGATCCGTCATGGCCACGGGGTTCAGCGCGGATCGCGCCGGATCACCGGTGAGTTCCAACTCCTCTCCCAGAATATTCTGCGGTGATTCGATGGTTCGTAGATAAACAGCATGTTTACCTTTTCGGTTCGCACTGTAAAGTACCGATACTCTCCCGCCCTTCTCGACCGCGATGGCGCAGCGCACCAGATCTTCATTCGGTCCCGTGATCGCCAGCGGTTCGCTCCATTTACCATCGCGGAAATACTTGACGAACAATTGATCGGCGAATTCCGGAGTATACAGAGACTTGAAGTCGGTTGGCTGTTCCTTGAGTTGCTTCTGCTCGACGCGCCGCCCTTCATCCCGAACGCGATAGCGGATGTACGCCATCCAGAGCGTGCCGTCGGGACCGTAGGCGGCGGCGGGGAAATCATCCTCGGTCTTGCCGGAGGTCAACGCCGTCGCCGTCGTGATAAGCCGCACCCGCGCTTTACCCTCCCAAAGTTCACGAGTCTTTCCGGCAAGTACGTCCTTCAATTCGATGCGGGTTTTCGCATCGGCGGCTTCGATGCGCAGGCTCGCATCATCCTTGATGTCACTCAGATGCAGGACGACGCCGACGGTGGCGATGCCCTCCAGGCGCACGAGGGCGGGACGACGCGGCGGCACACGCAGGCCACGATGCGACGACGCTTCCCAGCGATCCTTGTCGAGCAACTTATCCGCAGGACGGAAACGATAACCCTCACGATGCACCACCTTCGCTCCGATGACGACCGCTCGCCCGGACCATTTTTCTGGCGTCTTGTCCTTCAAACCGAACTCGATGAGTACGGCCGTCGGCGGACGCTCTTTCGCTCCGCGATTGGCCCAGTCGAGGAGAAGCAGGCCGGATGGCTTCTTTTCCGCGAACGCGGCGACCGCGATCATCGCGGCCACGGCCGCGACGACGAGAACGACATTTCGGGTGCGCATGACAGACACTCCCGCGAAAAAGGGGTAAAGGCGATCGGGTAAATCACTTTTCCAACTGACTCGTAATCGTCGGATCGGTAATTTTGCCATCGTCGGCGAGCAGAAACGCCTTGCTGAGAACAATCGACAGCGTGCCATCGCCCTCGAAGGGCAGAAAGACACGCTCGCCGCCGGCGATGGTTTGTTTGGGCACGATGCACAGGTATTGATCGTTCGGCTCCATAAGAATGTTGCCGCTGCCCAGATGGATCTTGTACGTGCGCAGGGAGCCGCGAACAATCAGAAAGCGCTCGGCGAAGGTGCAGCGGTCGGCGATCTTCAGGCGAGGCAGGAGGCGTTCCAGCAGTGCCTTGCGCGTCTGCGCCGTCGCTGACAGTTCGCCGAAGGAATAGCTCTGCCAGTAATCACGATACTGGCCGCGCGGGCCACCGTCGGCCCAATTGGGATCGTTGCCGACGCTGGCCACGCCGACGAACAAATCCACATCACGCATGATCTCGGAGAAAACCAGCGGCGGAATCGTCTCCAGCAGCAAAGGCTCATCAGCGGTGCCGTCGTTCCAGGTTTCGGAGTAACCGCCGCCGCCCGCGTGTGCGTGCATCTGCGTTGCGTCGATTGGATAGAAACGCACCTGATCGGTGGACAAATAGAGATAGGTGCCGGAGTCGTTGGTGTCCTCGCCGTACTCGGTGCCGACCCCCTCGATCCAGTATTCCGCCCGCAGATTCCACGCCGGCAGCGACCGATACGCCGGCGGATAGCTGTCATCGACCATGAGGCGGAGTTTATTCTTCCAACCGCGCGCCGCGCACAGGGCGTTGAACTGGTGTTGCCGCAGAATGTGAGCCGCGAAGCGATTGGAGTAAGTCCGCGTTCGCCGCTCCGCGTCGGTGAGCAGGTAAACCTCGCGGTGAGCCTGCTTGAACGGTTGCATAATTTCGCGGCGTTCCAACCAATCGCGCCAGGCAAGAATGTCCTCCATCGCATGGTCAATCGGATGCCAGAGGGAGACGACCATCTTATCGTTGAGTTTCAGTGCTTTGCCGTTGGCGTCGAGCAGGCGTCCATCGTGCCACATGCCGGCGACCGTCCGTTTCTTGTCGGCGAACGACCAGATGAGTCGGCGGGCGATGGTGCCGATTAACGGATGATCGAGATAGCGCTCGCTCCATACGGCCAGCGGCCATTTTTTCTGCGCCAGAAAGAGCGTGTCGATACGTCCGCGCTGAGCGGGGAGCATACTGTTGATGTCCTTGACGGACGCTTGCAGTTCCTTGAATTCCTCGGCGTGATCTTTCTTCACCACCGCCGGCACGGACTTCAGCGGTTTGCCATCCTTGAGCCAGTGCAGCGAAGCAGTCGAACCATCGACGAGCAATTCGGCTTGATAATCGTCGAACGATTCGCGGCGGAGACCGACGGTTTCCAGGCCGTAAGATGGCACGGCCAACTCCTCGATTTCATCGCGCGCCAGCCCCGCACGAGCGGCGGAAGCGGTGAAGGCTTTTTCGATCTCCCTCTGGGCGGTGCCGAACTTTATTTTCGATTTGAGAATGGCTAATTGACCGATCGGCGGCAGCCCAGGCATCGCGCCGAGGGCGGTCACGCAGGCATTGCCCAGCGATACCAAACGCGGCCCCTTGCCAGGAATCTTGCGATAGGCGCTGAGCGCCAGCCGCGCCACGGCGCGGGCCAATTCCGCGTCTTCCTGGAAACCACAACACCACACCAGGCCGCGCAGTAATTCGACATGCGGAGGAAGGATGACATGGGTAAAGTCTGGATCGTACCTGCGCTGAGCAACGTGTGGCTGAGTGCGCGGCTTATCGACTAACGGAAACCAGCGCAACAGATGTTCCTTGAACGTGTCAAAACCGGCGACGTCAATGAGTCGCCGCGCTTCGGCGGCCCAGCGCTCAGTAAGCTTCCCCTTCCCGCCGGTCTGACAGTGAATCAGTAACGCGTTCCAGGGCTTGCTCGCTCCGGCTTTCTTCTTCCGCAAGTCGGCCAACGCTACATCGGACCAGGCTTCGCCCTCTTCGAGATTGATCGCTGGCCCGCTGACGAGCAGCGCGTGCAGACGGTCGGCAATCTTACGGCAATCCTTGTCGTCCGATTCCTTACGCAGTTGCGCGATGAACGACTTCAGTGTGGCCCGGAGCGCGCCGCCGATCTCATTGTCTTCCGCGAAATCTTCCGCAGCGGTCGCCATACCGGACAAAGGATAGGTGTAATTCCCGATGCCGTGGTCGGCCCGGATCGGCCATTGAAACAGGCGAATCAGCGTTGCCTCGTTCAATGGCAACGCGCGGCGCAGCAGTCCTCGCAACGTCTCTAAAAGTACCCGACGCGGGGTCCATGTCGCATCCCACCCCCGCGAATTCGAGGAGGAGAGCGAGGCGATCTTTGTTTCCAATTGCTCCAGACAGTTCAGGGCTGTGCTGACGAGGATAGCCTGGGTCTCTCGGTCCTCGGCCAGAATCGCCTTGCCGGATGGGATGTCGTTAAGTTTTTTGTCGTTGATCTTCGGCAAGAACTCCTTCATGACCTTATCCAACAGTTCACCAGCTTTCTTCGTAGCGTCCGTGGGAGCGACCGCACCGTCTTTTGTCTTCGCCACGACTCATCCTCCCACCAAAGGCGTCAGACGCAGGAACGTCACGGACATTTGCGATTCGATAACGATCTCTTCGTCGAGCGCTTCGGCTTGCCGATCGTTGACAAGGATGAGGATACGGTTGCCCTCGAACGCTTCGATGGCGCGCTCGAATTGTCGCTTCCAGTCGAGCAAGCGGGGCTTTTTCATCTTCCAACCGTTCAACGTCTTCTCGGCTTCCTCCGGCTGAACCAGGCCGTGAAAAACATGGCCGCATTGCTGGTTGTAATCCTGCACTTCCTGGTAGACTCGGCTGCGGATGAGTTCTCGAACGCTCAGCCGCTCGGTCGTCACTTCCAAGGCCCAGGCGTACAGGGATTCGCCGCCAAGGGTCTCATCGCGGATGGTCAAGGTTCCAGCCATAAGGCACGTTCTCCAACGGTCAAGATGGGATGCGCGAATCTACCGAGTACGGAATAGGAGTCATTCTAATTCGTGCGAATAGGGGAAAAAAGAAAATCTTTGGGTGTGTCCCGCAGGGGGCAGTTCTCGCCGGGTCGCGTTATCGTTTCACTCACCGATTGATCCGAGCCAATTCGCGAAAGATAGTTGGCTTCTCCCGATCGCTAACGAAGCGGACCGAGCCGTCGGCCCACAAGATATTCACTCCATCGCGATGAAGTCCGCCAAGAGGCTGACCGCGTCCGATGTAACGCTCGCAGTTGGGATCGAGACCGCGAACCGTCGGCGGTCCTCCCGCCGCCCACGGACCATTCTCGCGCGCCGTCTCCACGGCGATCATCGTCGTGCTGATACCAGTTGTGATGTCCGCCAGCGTTAGAATGCGCTCGTAACCGAAGAAGCCGGCGTCAGGAGCCATGAGGGGCAGACGGGCGGCGTCGGGGCCGATGCCGGCGATGCCGACATACGAAGTGAGGCCCGGTTCGTTGCTTGAGAAGGCGCGGACGAATGTTGGGCACAGATAGGGGGCGACGTTGGCCCGGCGTGGTCCCGCATTGGCCGGAGCGTCCCAGGCATCCTGAAACGCGATGTCGCCAGCCAACTTCTCCCACTTTTTCCCCATTGGTTCGCCTTGAGAGAGGAACGGCATGATGGCCGCTTCCCAGCTCAGACGATGTTCAGGCGGCAGCGCGGCATTCGGCACCGTTGCCGCTGGGAAATGTCCGATATGATGATCGCGATAGCGGTTGACGCCCTGGCCAATCTGCCGGAGATTATTCGTGCAAATGGCCACATGACTACGGTCCTGAAGATACAACAGCGCCAGCGCAACGCAGCCAATGACGGTAATCAAGGTGAAGGCGGCTCCCAGGATCAGGCCAACAATGGCCAATCGACGACCTCGTAGCCGGCCATCGCTGCTATTGATCGCTCGCACCGCCTGTAGGCCGATGTACATGGCAGGCAGCGACGCCGCAATCGAAAACAGCGGCGAGGCAATGCCCAGCATGAAGGCAATGACGGCGGTCTTGCTCAGATGCGATCCGGTGGGGGCGGACATGACAACTCCTGAGCAAATCCACCAGCGGCGAGCCGCTGACGAGCCGCTGTCACTTCACAATCGCGCATGGCGCGGAAACGCTGTCTCCAATCGTGTACCTTATCGGAAAGCGTGTAACGCTTGTAGCGTTCCCAGGTGCGGTCGGCGCGGTCCGCCTGTTCCTCGAACGTCTCACGATAGACGATGCGGCCATGCTCGGCCAGCGGGACGAACAGCGGTTCGCCGTCGATCTTCTCCGAAGCGTCGGCGATGACGAGCGTATCATCTTGAGCGAAAACGCGCAGATAGCCGCCAAGCGATTCCTTGCCGGGCGAGTTGGAGAACTTGACGTTGGGATGATCTTCGGTGGCCGAGCGTTTGAAGGCGGCGGCGACTGTGTCCCGATGGACCAATCGCCACCAGTAGCCGCCCGCGCCGGGGAACAGCATGGTCGGCTCTTGCCCCGTCATGTGGCGGAAGTGATCGTACACCTTGCGCACTTGATCCGGCGTGACCTCGTCTTCAAACACGATTCGCCGCGGCGTGATGCCGGCCTGACGCATACGCTCGAAATACAGGACGCATTGCGCGGCAATGTCACCGGAATCCACGCGAATGCCGACCTTTTCCGTCTCGGGATGCGCCTTGATAACACGCAGGGCGTTCTCCAGGCCGACTGTCTCGGCGTCTACCAGATCGCACAGGAGCGACGCCTCGCCCATCGTGGTGATGAAACGATCCATCATCTCGTACTCGGCCTCGCCAAGCGAGCGCTCGAACGACTGTGCCGCGCACATCATCTCATGACCGATGGTGCCGACCGTGCGGAACAGTTCCGGATAAAGGAACTCCGCCGTGTCATTAGAAGTGAGTTGCCCGCGTCCGCCGACGTAGCGAGCCAACAAAAGGACGATATTGGCGATCTCGTTAGGAGCGGAGCGCAAACCGAACTCGGCATCGCGCGGCGTGGCGAGTTTCATCAGCCGTGCCTTGGTCGCCTGAATGATCGGGGCGAAGTAACGGCACATGGCCGGTTCCAGATAGGAAAGTGCGCCGCCCATGCCCTCAAACGATAGGCATGGCATACCGGCGAGAAACGTCTGACCGCCCGCGAATCCCCAAATGTCGATGGGCAAATGGATGTCGTCGCCGGGTTGACTATCGAGGACGGTTCGCCATAATTCATGCGGAAAAGCGTGGGTCGCCGAGTGCGTGCCATACCAATCTGCGGCTAACTCAATGTCGGCGCGGCGTAGCGGACGATGAAACCACTGAGCGAGCATCGCTTCGTGGCCGGCCATGATGAGTCGCTCACCGGCCCCCGATTCAGGGAGTCCCTTGCGCATGGTGAGGGCGTAACCGGCGCGAGCGCGGGCGATGTCGGGCACGGCGGCCCACATGGTGCGCTTGTAGGTGTCGGTGCCGCCCAGCCAACCGCCGAGCAGGAAGTGCCGCGCGAAGAACTCCTCGCGCATGGCCGACCGTTTGGCCGCGAAGGAATCGTCAAGCGAGTCGGGACGCATAGCGCCGCTCTTCCGGGGGAAAACATGAGACTACGTGCCACTATACGGGAGAGAGGCGGTGGAAACCACCGTTGCCCGTCTCATGGCGTGAAGCCTGCTCGAATGAGCGGAAGAAGTTCTGGCTATCGTGTAGAATAGAGGGACGTCTCAATCGGTGAATCACAAAGAAAGCGGCGTCTCAAAAAAAGACGGAGGAATAGCCATGCCCCGCACGAAGAAGAATGCGAAATCGGCTCCCCCATCGGCACCAGCCGCGCCGGCGATGGGGAACGAGAGTGGGGAAGAGGTGTTGACGCTCCGCGAGGCTGCGGCGTACTTGCGGCTGCCGGAGGCGGATGTGCGGCGGTTGGTCGAGGAGCAAGGCTTGCCGGCTCGGCAACTGGAGAAAGAATGGCGCTTCCTGAAAAGTGCCATCCGGGCATGGCTGAGTACATCCCCTACGAAGGAGAACCAAGAAGGAATCTGGTCTGCCGCCGGTTCCTGGAAGGACGATCCTTATCTCGACGAGATGCTGAAAGAGATCTACCGCAGGCGAGGCCGCCTCGTGACTGAGGAGTGAGAATGTACGTTCTGGACACCGACACCCTCAGTCTTCTGTTCGCCGCCCATCCGCGTGTGCTGACTCGACGGAACAACGTGCCGTCTTCGGAAATCGCCATCTCCATCGTGACCCGCATCGAGGTCTTGCAAGGCCGGTTCGATTTCGTGTTGAAGGCGGCGACGGGAGAAGAGTTGCTGCGCGCACAACTCTGGTTGGATAAAACAATCCAGGATCTGGGCCGGGTTGAAATCGTGATTCCAGTTGATCCTGCCACAGCCACCGAGTTCGATCGGCTGCGGCAGCACAAAAAGCTCAAGAAGATCGGCCGGGGCGACCTGCTGATCGCGGCCATCACGTTGGCGAACCGCGCAACGCTGGTTACGCGTAACGTGAAGGATTTCCGCCAGATGCCGGGCTTACAGATCGAGAACTGGGCTGACTGACATACGAAAAAAAGCCGTAATTCAGCGGCGGCGCAGCAGGAATAACGTCTGATCGTCTTGCAATTCCGTCTGTCCGCTGAAGCGTTCGATGGCCGTACTCGCCTCGTCGGCGCACGCTTCCAGCGACAACGTCGTGCGTGGACCGCCGAGTACCTCGCACAAGCGTTCCCGACCGAACATATCCTTGCGATCTCGCGTAAAGGCTTCCGTGAAACCGTCGGTATAGAGGATAAGCGTCTCACCGGATTGGAGTGACAACGAGGTGTCACTAACGTGAAGATCCAGCACCGAACAGCCCAGAAGTACCCCCGGCTGCATGGACACTTCCGCGACGTGTCCATCGCGGCGGCGCAGCAGCGGTGCCGGATGACCGCCCGAAGTGAGGATTACCGAACCATCGCGCGGATCGTAAATACCGTGCAGAAGCGTGACAAACAACGCCGTGGGGTTGTCGGCCACCAGCGCCGTGTTCAAGCGGCGCAGCAATTCCGCCGGGCTGTGGATCGAGGGCGCGAGATGGCGAATCAACGTCCGCACCGCGATCATGAACAGGGCGGCCGGCATGCCCTTACCAGATACATCGCCGAGGAAGAACGCGAGCCGGCCATCGGGCAGCCGGAAAAAATCGTACAAATCGCCGGACACCTCGCGGGCCGGATGCACGCGCGCGAACAGCTCCGGGTTGCCGTCCTCGAAGACCGCAAAGTCGGCGGGCAAAAACGATTGCTGAATGTCGCGCGCCAGCCGCAGTTCCTGACGCAGACGTTCCTCGCGTAGTTGCTGCGCGTGCAGGACGGCGTTCTCCACCACCATCGAGACATGGATGGCGATGGCGGTTAGCATCTCCAGATCGTCGGCCCGGAAGGCATGGCCGGCGCGCAGACAATCG